>JACCDP010426775.1_pt1 | contig 44080 bp, 42 predicted proteins | sample 7445841 | NCBI WGS metagenome assembly JACCDP01 (sample SAMN15323441, study PRJNA562643) | freshwater metagenome | isolation source: river surface water | place: USA:Blue River Watershed | collected 2017-08-17
CCCGGCGATCCCGTTGGCCAAACCCAAACGCGAGGTGCTGACGGTCGGATCGACCCCGGTGCTCCAGAACTGCTGAAAGAACACCGGGAAAAACCCCGCGAGCACGGTCGTTGCGAATGCCGCATTCGCCCAGTCGTACAGCGCCCAGGAAACCGTGTCGCGGCGCTTGTACGGACTTGTCATGCTCAGTGTGCCTGCTCGCGCGTTTCGCGGAAAACGATACCGGGCCAACGCTCGATCGTGAGTTCGAGATTGACCCTCGAGGGCGCAAGATATACGAGCGCTCCGCTGTGATCTACCGCGAGGTGATCGTAGGCTTTCTGGCGGAACTCCTCGAGCTTCTTGGCGTCATCGCACTGGATCCAGCGCGCGGTCTGAACGCTGATCGGTTCGAATGCACATTGGACGGCGTATTCGTCCTGCAGCCGGAAAGCCACCACTTCGAACTGCAACTGACCAACCGCACCGAGGATCTGATCGTTATTGCGCAACGGCCGGAACAACTGCGTTGCCCCCTCCTCGCAAAGCTGACCTAGACCCTTCGATAGCGCCTTCATCTTGAGCGGGTCTTTGAGCACCGCGCGCCGAAACATTTCAGGAGCGAAGTTGGGGATGCCCGTGAAACCGAGTTTCTCACCTTCGGTAAAAGAATCACCGATATTGATCGTGCCGTGGTTATGCAGACCGATGATGTCGCCTGCATACGCATCCTCGGCAGCGGAACGATCGGAGGCGAGAAAGGTCAAGGCATCGGCCACCCGAACATCCTTGCCAAGACGCACATGGTGCATCTTCATGCCTTTGGTGTATTTCCCTGAGCACAGGCGCAGGAACGCGATGCGATCGCGGTGCATCGGATCCATGTTGGCTTGGATCTTGAAAACGAAACCCGTCAACTTTTCTTCCTGCGGCTGCACGCTGCGCTGGCGAGTTTCGCGGGCCAGGGGACCTGGCGCATCGCGCGTGAACGACTTCAACAACTCTTCCACGCCGAAATTCGAAATGGCCGAACCGAAGAAAACCGGTGTCTGCCTGCCCGCGCGATAGGCTTCGAGATCGAAGCTTTGCGTGGCACCTTTGACGAGTTCGATCTCATCGTCATAAGCACTAGCCGCCATGCCGAGCAGCTCGCGTCCCTCCGGACTACGCAAGCCTTCGATCACAATATTCTCGCCGACGCGTCCTTTTTCACCAGCCTCGTAGACGTAAATTCGATCTTCGATGAGGTGATAAATCCCCTTCAGCTCGCGGCCCATACCGATCGGCCAGGTGATGGGCGCCGTCGCGATACCCAGTACTTTCTCGATCTCGTCGAGCAACTCAATCGGCGCTCGTCCTTCGCGATCGAGCTTGTTGATGAAGGTCATGATCGGCGTATCGCGTAAGCGGCAGACCTCCATTAACTTGATGGTGCGCTCCTCGACGCCCTTTGCGCAGTCGATGACCATCAAGGCCGAGTCGACTGCCGTCAGCGTGCGGTAGGTGTCTTCCGAGAAATCCTCGTGTCCTGGCGTGTCCAGAAGATTGACGATGCAATCGTTGTACGGAAACTGCATCACCGACGAGGTGACCGAGATTCCGCGCTGCTGCTCGAGCCGCATCCAGTCAGAGGTTGCGTGCCGCGCTGCCTTGCGCCCTTTGACCGTACCCGCGAGCTGGATCGCACCCCCGAACAGCAACAACTTTTCGGTGAGCGTGGTCTTGCCGGCGTCAGGGTGGGAGATGATCGCGAACGTACGACGCCGCGCGACTTCGTCGCTGAGTTTCATGGGCGATATTGTCGCCTATCGGGCCTGTAAAGACAGCCGCATCACAATCGCATCCTCGCGACCTTGTTCGGCCTGATAGTAACCACGTCGCAGGCCGACCTGCTGCAAACCCAGCGACTCGTACAGTCGCACGGCCGTCACGTTGCTCGGCCGCACTTCGAGAAACAGATCGTGAGCGCCGCATGCGCGAGCCACGTCGAACAGATGCTCCATCATGCGACGACCCAAGCCACGAAAACGGTACTCGGGTCTAACGCACACGTTGAGCACGTGGGCCTCACCCGCGCCCGTGCTGAGTACGGCATAGGCCGCAAACTGCTCATCGAGTTCGATGACGCGACAGTGATATCCCGCGCGAATGCAATCGCGAAAAATCCCCTCGCTCCAAGGGAACGCATAGCCGAGCCGTTCGGATTCGGCGACCTTCGGCACATCGGCCTCGACCATGCGGCGAATGACGACATGAGCATCGGCTGCAGCTTGCAGAGCCTCTCGTGGCAGGCTTGCCATCAGACCTCCGCTGGCAACTCGGCGAACACCTGGCGCGCCAATTTCAAATCCTCCCAGGCCTTACGCTTATCGCCCGGCATCCGCAGCAAGTACGCCGGATGGTAAGTCACGATCACCGGAATTTGGCTCGGGCCAAAACGATGCACGGCACCACGAAGCTTCGCGAGCGTTGCATCGGTACCGAGCAGACTCTGTGCCGCCACGCGACCGAATGCGAGCAGTATGCGCGGCGCGACCTGCTCGATCTGACGGTGCAGATACGACAAACACTCGTTGATCTCCTCGGGACGAGGATCGCGATTCTCCGGTGGTCGACATTTGAGAATGTTGGCGATGAACACGGTCTCGCGCGGCAACTCGATGGCGCCGAGCATGGCATTGAGCAGCTGCCCAGCGGCACCCACGAAGGGCTCGCCTTGCCGATCTTCGTCGGCACCGGGCGCTTCGCCGACGACCATCCACTTCGCTTTCGGATCGCCGACTCCGAACACGGTCTGCGTGCGCGAACGATGCAGATCGCAACGAGTGCACTCGGCAACGCAGCGCTTGAGCTCGCTCCAAGCATCGACGCCGAGCTCAGTCGTCGGCGCAGCCGTGGACAACCGAGCCGCCCAACGATCAATGCCCAGCGCCTCGAGGTAAGCGGCGCGACGCTGCGGGTCGATCATGCTCCGACGGAACGTCGCAACTTCCGCCATACCCACATCAAGGGCGCGAGCGATACGTAGCACGTGAACAGCAACAGCAGCATCGGCGGCGGATTTGCCACCACGAGCGCTAGCGATAGCGGCACGATGACGAAATAGAAAAACTTGACCCGAGCGTTCCAATCGATCTGCTTGATGCTCTGATACGGAATCGCCGAGATCATCAGCACGCCTGCGATGGCACATACGGCAAACGAGAGCGCGAGACCCGCCAGATTCGGCTCGAGCCATTCGCTCGAGAACCATACGAAAGCCGCAACGAGACCCGCCGCCGATGGACTCGGTAAACCTTCGAAATAGCGTTTGTCGGCAGTCGCTGCGCGAGCGTTGAAACGCGCGAGGCGCAACGCGGCACAGACGGCGTAGAAGAACGAGGCGATCCAACCAAAACGACCCCAGCCGCTACCGTATTCAGCAATCGCGGCAACGCCCCACTGATATGCGACCAAGGCAGGCGCCACGCCGAAAGAGACCATATCGGCGAGGCTGTCGAACTCTTTGCCGAAAACACTCTCGGTGCGAGTCCAACGAGCAACCCGACCATCGAGACCGTCGAACACCATGGCGGCGAAGATCGCCTGCCCGGCACGCGCAAAATCACCGTGGATAGCCGACACGATGGCGAAAAAGCCGCAAGCGAGACAGCCCGTGGTGAGGATGTTGGGGAGCAGGAAAACCCCTCGCCTGACTGGCGGCAAGGGCTGTGGGGTGGATGTGGAGTCGGAATTCAAGGCTGGCCACAGCTCCGCGAGGATAAAAACCGTCTCATCATAGGGGTCGAAACCTTTCGGGACAATCTCCGCATCCGTAACATGTCGCACCTGAGTCGTCACCCGAGTAGTCACCCTCCATGCGTTGGTCCAGATACCCCATCAATACCGTCAAGGAAACCCCCTCCGAAGCCGAGGTCATCAGCCACCAGTTGATGCTTCGAGCGGGGCTGATCCGACGGCTCGCCGCTGGAATCTATACGTGGACACCCTTTGGTCTGCGCACGCTGCGCAAGGTCGAGAACATCATCCGCGAAGAGATGGATCGCGCTGGTGCGCTCGAGGTGCTAATGCCCGCGGTGCAACCGGCGGAGCTCTGGCAGGAATCGGGGCGCTGGGAGCAATACGGTCCGGAACTGCTGCGCCTGAAAGATCGCCACCAGCGCGACTTTGTCATCGGACCGACGCACGAAGAGGTCATCACGGACCTCGCCCGTCGTGAGCTGAAGAGCTATCGGCAGTTACCGGCGAACTTCTACCAAATCCAATTGAAGTTTCGTGATGAGATCCGCCCCCGCTTCGGTGTGATGCGCGGCCGCGAGTTCATCATGAAGGACGCTTACTCATTCCATGCGACACAGGAATCGCTGCAGGAGGGCTATGACCTGATGCGCGATGCCTACAACCGCATGTTTACGCGCATGGGCCTCGAATTCCGCCCCGTCAAAGCCGACACTGGCTCGATCGGTGGTACCGCATCCGAAGAATTCCAGGTGCTCGCCGACTCCGGCGAAGATGCTATCGCCGTCTCGGACGGCGCTGACAACTATGCGGCGAATCTCGAACTCGCACCGGCGCTCGCGCCGTCGCTACCACGCCCAGCCGCTGCAGCGAGCCTCACGAAGCTAGCTACACCCCACAAGCGCACCATCGAGGAAGTGGCGGCATTTTTGAAGACCACCCCACAGCAGTGCCTCAAGCTACTGCTCGTCGAATCGACCGAGGGCGGTGTCATCGCTTTCGCGTTGCGCGGCGATCACGAACTCAACGCCATCAAGGCCCAAAAATTACCGGGAGTCGCCAATCCGCTGCGCATGGCCTCAGCCGAGGCCGTCGTGGCAGCCACAGGCTGCGAACCGGGCTATCTCGGACCCATTGGCCTGAAGTGTCCGCTGTATGCGGATCATGGGGCGCTCGCTTTGGCGGATTTCGTCTGCGGTGCTAACGAGAGCGGTCACCACTATATCGGCGCCAATTGGGGTCGCGACTTACCGGAGCCCACGGCCGCAGACCTGCGCAACGTCGTCGCTGGCGACCCGAGCCCGGGCGGCAACGGCACACTGCGAATTCGTCGTGGTATCGAAGTCGGCCACATCTTCCAGCTCGGTAAAAAATACAGCGAAGCGATGCAGGCGAGCGTTCTCGATGAAGCCGGCAAGCCAGTTGTGATGTTCATGGGTTGTTACGGAATCGGCGTCACTCGTATCGTCGCAGCCGCTATTGAACAGAATCACGATGCAGCGGGCATCCTGTGGCCCGCACCGATTGCGCCGTTCGATGTCGTCCTAGTCCCACTCAATGCGGCAAAGTCACCCAAAGCGGCTGAACTCGCCGAGTCACTGTATGCGCAGTTGCAGCAACGCGGCTTTGAGGTGCTACTCGATGATCGCGATGCGCGCCCCGGCGTGAAGTTTGCTGATGCCGAACTGATCGGCATCCCACACCGTATCGTCATCTCAGATCGCGGTATCGATGCCGGCGCACTCGAGTATCGACACCGGCGCGCAAGCGAAAATGAAGCCTGGCCCTTGGCCGATGTCATCGAGAAACTCGAGGCGGCACGGAGCGCGACACGCTCATGAACGCGGCTACGACTGTCGAAGTCCTGATCGTTTTCGACTCGCGGCACGGCGCCACGGCAGAGCTTGCCCGCCACCTTTGTCGCGGCGTCGAGTCGGTGGATGGCGTTATTGCCACGCTGAGGCGCGTACCGGCTGTTTCAGCCGAGAGCGAGCGCCCCATCGTTCAAGTACCCGATTCCGGCGCGCCTTGGGTCAGTCACGAAGATTTGCGACGCTGCGATGGCTTGCTGCTCGGTAGTCCAACTCGCTTTGGCAACATGTCGGCAGCGATGAAGCACTTTCTCGATGGAACGAGCACGTTGTGGGCGGAAGGCGCCTTGAGCGGTAAGCCTGCCGGCGTCTTCGGTGGCAGCAGCAGTTTGCATGGTGGCCAAGAGAGCACACTGCTCACAATGCTCGTGCCGTTGTTGCATCACGGCATGGTGATCGCCGGTATCCCCTACTCCGAGCGCGCTCTGTCAGAGACTCGCAGCGGCGGCACTCCTTATGGTGCGACGCATTTCACGCCGCCCGGCCAAGCGGTGCAGTTGAGTGAACACGAGCGGCTACTCGCTCGCGCGCAAGGCGAGCGCATCGCGACTCTGGCTCGTGCGCTCAAGATTCGCCGAGGATAGATTTGACGAACGGGATGGTGAGGCGCCGTTGAGCCGACAGCGACGCGAGGTCGATCTCATCCAGTAATCGGCCGAGCGTGCTCATGTCGCGCGGAAAACGCCGCAATAGATAACGCGCCGTGTCGTCCGGCAGATCAAGTCCGCGCGCTGTCGCTCGCAAGCGCAATGCCTCACGCTCGCCTTCTTCATCGAGTGGCTTCAACTGGAAAATCTCCGCTGCGCCGAATCGCGAACGAATGTCGGCCAGCACCCAATTCAATCCAGCGGGAGGTTGATCCGCTGCGACGATGAGTCCACCGCCGCGCTCATCCAAACTGCGATAAGCCGAGAACAGTGTGAGTTCAAAATCGCGACGACCGATCAAAGCGTCGATGTCGTCGATACAAACCAGATCCAGCAACCGAACATCGGCAATAAAACCGGTCGCAGCTTCGCCCAATTCGTGCAGTGGCAAGTAGGCGGCACGGCGTGCGCCCGCGGCGGCGCATGCCGCTTGCAAGAGATGGCTTCGACCGCTGCCTTTGGCACCCCACAACCAGATCACACCGCGATCACCGTAGGCGAGCGAGCGCAAGCGCTCGACGGCCATGCTATTGGGCCCGGGGTGGAACGAAGCAAAAGTCGCGCGATCCTGAATCGATACGCCGAGCGGCAACTGCTGCATCAGTCCGTCACCGCCGGCTGCGCCCATGCGCGTACAAAGAAACGGGCGACATAGTCGGCTCCTGACCATATGGTCGTCGCCAGCGTCACCACCATCAATGCGCCAAAGACATCAGGCCAGATCACCCACCAACCCGCTTGAATGATCGAACCCACCAACACCACCAATTGCAGCGTCGTGTTGAGCTTCGAGATCCATGTCGGTCGGCCGCGCAACTCACCGAACCACAGCCGGAACACGACCGAGCCCACCGAGATGAGCACATCGCGGGCAATAGCCGCAGCAGCCAACCAAACCGGGACGAGTTCTTGCCAGACACACGCGAGAAACACACTGACGAGCAATATTTTGTCAGCCAGCGGATCGAGAAATTTGCCAAGTTCGCTGATCCAGCCGAAACGTTTAGCGAGGTAACCATCGACGCCATCAGAGACGGCAGCGACCGCGAACAAGCTGAGCGCAAAACCATATTGCCCCTGCTCTAGCGCGACGACGATCGGCAGCGTCAGTAAAATACGCAGGATGCAGATCGCGTTCGGGAGATGTCGCCAGAGGGTCATGGTTGATCCGGACTCATGGTTGATCCGATCTCATGGCAAGTAGCGATACACCAGTGGATCGCGACTATCCGCCTCGCGAGCCAGCTTGGCGTTGCCCTTCAGCGCATCGATCAAGACACGCTCACCACCGGCAGAATGCACCTCGAACACCGCCGTACGCGAACCCACCTCAATGACCTCGACCTGCTTCACGCCAATCAGTGCCGCGAGCGCACGCTGAATCGCCAGATGTTCTTTGAGGCTCACAAGCTCGGTGATCCTCAAGCGGGTGACAGCCAGCGGCTGCGACAAAACCGACTGCGACGCCAATGCGAGCACATCCGCCGCGCCCTCGATACCTGCCGTCACATCACCCGGGAAAACGGTGCTCGCGCTAGAGTCGACCAAGGTCCACTGCCAGTCAGCCCCATCCGCCTCGCCGATCAAGGCCATATCGGCGCCCGCGCGACGCGCAGCCTCGAGCAGCACAGCCGCCGAGGGTGCGCTGTCGGCTCGCAAACCAGCGGCTGCAGCCGAACTCAAACGCAGTGGCAAACCCCGTTGCTCGGCTGCGATGTCGAGCGCCTCGCGTACTCGCACCGGATCAGCCCCTCGCGGCGCTGACAAAATCACTCCGAGCACGACCGGCCGTTCGCTTACCCAGCGCGGACGACCGAGTTTGTCGATGGCGCGTTCGATGGCCGCGCTATCGAGTGTGATTCGGGCGGGTGAAGTGGCTGTCGCCGGTCGCCGAATCTGCACATATCGATCGGCGTCGGCGATGAGCGGCTGATAGATTGGATCATCGGCGGCACGCCGGTCGCCGGTCGCGCGGACAATCGCGGCGCGCATTGCCTGCGGATTGACCGCCTCCTCGCTGGAGCGAATGCTGATTTCACCGACCAAGACCTTTTGAGTCGCCATCAGCGGCGCCGACGCAAGGACGAGCCAAAGAGCGCCAAGCAGTCGGCGGAGCACGCGCTTCGATGTGGATATTCGCAACGACATAATTGGAACGTCGTACAATATCACACGAGATTTTATAGCCCGTGCGCTCATGAACACACCCGCCAAACCCACTGGATTGACCTACCGCGATGCCGGTGTCGACATCGACGCCGGCGACGAACTCGTCGATCGCATCAAGCCGCTGGTCAAACGCGCAACCCGTCCCGAAGTGCTCGCCGGCATCGGCGGCTTCGGCGCCTTGGTCGAACTACCGCTCGATCGCTGGAAGCGCCCCGTGCTCGTCTCTGGCACCGATGGTGTTGGCACTAAACTGCGGCTCGCGATCGATACCGAGCGTCATGATGGCATCGGCATCGATCTCGTTGGCATGTGTGTCAACGACGTCGCCGTGCAAGGTGCCGAACCACTTTTCTTTCTCGACTACTACGCCACCGGCAAACTCGAGGTCGATGTTGCCGAACGTGTGGTCGCTGGCATCGTTGAAGGCTGCAGACTCGCCGGCTGTGCTCTGGTGGGCGGCGAAACCGCCGAGATGCCGGGCATGTACCACGAAGGCGATTACGATCTCGCCGGGTTCTGCGTGGGCGTCGTTGAGAAAGATGCCATCATCGATGGCTCCAAAGTGGCCATCGGCGATGCGGTGATCGGCATGGCTTCTTCGGGTCCACACTCGAATGGCTACTCCTTGATCCGCAAGCTAATCAAGGTTGCAGGCGCAGACTCCTCCACACAGATCGATGGTCGCTCGTTGTTCGAGCAGTTGTTGATACCTACGCGAATTTACGTGCCTGCGATGCTGGCGTTGGCCAAGGCACTGCCCGTACACGGCTTTGCCCACATCACCGGTGGCGGTCTGACCGACAACATTCCTCGCGTGCTGCCAGATGGCTGCGGCGTCACACTGGATCGTCACAGTTGGCAGCGCGGTGCGGTATGGGACTGGCTACAGCGCGCCGGCAACATCGCCGATGACGAAATGCATCGCACCTTCAATTGCGGTATCGGCATGGTGGCGATCGTCGCAGCTGCCAATGCCGACCACGCCCTCGCCACGCTACGGGCTTGCGGTGAAACTGCCTCGATCATCGGGCACGTCCGAGCCGGGCACGGCGACGTCGTCATCGAATGAGTCGGGACGGACCCGACGTCGTCATCCAATGAGTCGAGCTCGACTCGCCATCGTCATCTCGGGTGCCGGCTCCAACATGCTGGCCATCGACGACGCCTGCCGACAAGGCAGCCTGCATGCCGATGTGGTGTGCGTGATCAGCAATCGCGCCGATGCGGCCGGACTTGCTCATGCCGCTGCGCGCGGTATCCCGACCTGTCTCGTCGCCTCGACTGCGGGTGAATCCCGCGAGTCTTACGATGAGCGGCTCGCAACCGCAATTCAGGCCTTCGACGTCGATTGGATCGTGCTGGCTGGCTATATGCGCATACTGTCGGGTCACTTCGTGCATAAGTTCGCCGGTCGCCTGCTCAATATCCATCCGTCGCTGCTACCTGCACACAAGGGCTTGCACACCCATCGACGCGCAATCGAGGCGGGCGATACGCAACACGGTGCCACGGTGCACTTCGTGACTGCGGAGCTCGACGGGGGTCCCCGCATTCTGCGTGGCGTGCTGACGCTGCGCCCGACTGACGACGAAGAGACTCTGCAGCGACGGGTACAACGCATCGAACACGCCATCTACCCCGATGTGCTCGAGCTGCTCGCACGAGGTCGCTTGCGACAGACCGACAGTGGCGCGGAACTCGACGGTCAGCCGCTCGTCGAACCCTTGGAGCGTCGCTTCGATTTCTGAGCGCGCACCGGAGAATTGACCATGCATGCAAGTCTTCGTTGGATCGCGATTGTGCTGTTGCTGTTCGCATCAATGGACTTGCGCGCAGCCGGCAGCGCGTCGATAACGCCGTTCAGCGTCTCCTATGAAGTCATCTTTCGTGGGCTGAACGCGGGTACGGCGAGCCTCACTCTGCAACGCGAAAACGGTGCTCGCTGGCGCTACGAATCGCGCAACGAGGCGCGCGGTCTGTTCCGCTTAGCCTTTCCCGGCGAGATCACCCAAACGAGCCTATTTCGCATCGACAACGACCTCGTGATCCCTCTCGAGTACCGCGCCGACGATGGTTCGGAGTCGACCGACAAGGACATCGCGCTAAATTTTGATCACGCGGCCGGCAAAGTCACTGGCGTCGCTGAACGGATCAACGTAAACCTACCCATCGAGTCGGGCGTACAAGATCCGATGTCGGTGCAGATCGCCGTGATACAGGCGCTGAGCCTCGGGCAAACACCCGGTCGCTACGCGATGGTCGACAAGCAGGAAGTCAAAACCTACGAGTATCGTGCATGGGGTCGCGAGCGAATCACCACACCGATCGGTCCAGTCGAGGCCGTGATCTGGTCTAGCGCGCGAGTCGGATCCAATCGCGTGACCAAAGTCTGGTACGCGATGGAGTTTGGGTTTTTACCGGTACGCGCCGAACGTCGCCGCGGCGACAAACTCGAGTGGGCGATGCACCTCAAAACACTCAAGTCTTCGGCAAAGTGACGCCACGCTGACCCTGGTACTTTCCACCGCGATCGCGGTAAGAAGTCGAGCAGACTTCATCGCTTTCAAAGAACAGCATTTGCGCCACGCCTTCGTTGGCGTAGATCTTGGCGGGCAGCGGCGTCGTGTTCGAAAATTCGAGCGTCACGTGCCCTTCCCATTCGGGTTCGAGCGGAGTGACGTTGACGATGATGCCGCAGCGCGCATAGGTCGACTTACCTAGGCACACGACGAGCGTGCTGCGAGGCACGCGGAAATACTCGACCGTGCGCGCCAGAGCAAACGAGTTCGGCGGGATGATGCAGACATCCGAATCGACATCCACGAAACTCTTCTCGTCGAAGGCCTTCGGATCAACGATCGTCGAGTTGATATTGGTGAATATTTTGAACTCGCGCGCGCAACGCACATCGTAGCCATAGCTCGACGTGCCGTAGGAGACGATGCGCTGCCCGTCGACGCTGCGGACCTGCCCCGGTTCGAATGGCTCGATCATGCCGTGCTCGCTCGCCATGCGGCGAATCCAATGGTCGGACTTGATGCTCATGTGTCCTCTACGATGATTTTAGGAAATGCCCCGCTGCGATCGCGCGAGCGCCGAGCCAATTCACCGGCCGTGCGCCGGGCCAAGGCGAGATACGCTTCGCCACGTGCGCTATCGGGCGCCGCGACGACTGTCGGTCGACCGCCATCAACCTCTTCGCGAATTCGACCATCGAGCGGCAGCGCCCCGAGCAACTCGACACCATACTGCGTCGCCATCCGCTCGCCGCCACCCGTGCCGAAGATGTGCTCGGCGTGGGCGCAGTTCGAGCAAACATGCACGCTCATGTTCTCGACGATGCCGAGCACCGGTACGTTGACCTTCTCGAACATTTTGAGCCCCTTGCGCGCATCGGCGAGCGCAATGTCCTGCGGCGTCGTCACGATCACGGCACCGGCAACGGGCACCTTCTGCGCGAGCGTCAGTTGGATATCGCCGGTCCCGGGCGGCATGTCGACGACGAGGTAATCGAGCTCACCCCAATCCGTCTCGGCCAACAATTGATTTAGCGCAGAGGTCACCATCGGCCCGCGCCACACCATCGGCTGCTCGACATCAACCAAAAATCCGATCGACATCGCCGCCACGCCATGGGCGCGCGGCGGGATCAATTGCTTGCCGTCACGCACACCCGGCTTCTCACCTTGCAACCCAAGCATAATGGGCTGGCTCGGACCGTAGATATCGGCATCGAGCATGCCCACTCGCGCACCCTGTCGCGCCCACGCGAGCGCGAGATTGACCGCCACCGTCGACTTGCCCACGCCGCCCTTACCGGAGGCAACGGCGACGACGTTGGCGATTCCCGGCAGCGGCGTCAGACCGCGCTGCACGGCATGCGCCACGATCCGCGACGAAAGCGTCAGCTCGATCGCTACCGACAATCCGCGCTCTGCCAGATGAGTCTCGAGTGCTTGGCGCAGTTCGGTCTCGTAACCGCCGCTCGGATAGCCGAGCTCGGCCGTCACTTGAACGCCTGTGGGAATCACCGTGACGCCGCGCAGGGCCCGCGATTCTGCCCACGTCTGGCGCGTATTCGGGTCGAGGTACTGACCGAGAGCCGCCTCGATGGCAGCGGGATCGAAGGTCGTGGACATGGGCTTATTCTAGCTGCTTCTGGCCGCTCGCGACCCGGCTACAGGTGACGCTGTGCGATAATTCGCGGCATGTCACGCCAGATTCTCGTCACCAGCGCCCTGCCTTACGCCAACGGGTCATTGCACCTCGGTCACATCATCGAGGCCGTTCAGACCGATGTCTGGGTCCGCTTCCAAAAAATGCAGGGGCATTCCTGTCTCTACGTCTGTGCCGAAGATACCCACGGCACGCCGATCATGATCCGCGCGCAATCCGAGGGAATTCGTCCTGAGGATCTGATCGCGCGAGTCGCCGAGGAGCACAAAGCCGATTATCGCGACTTCCTCATCGGCCACGATCAATTCCACTCGACGCACTCGCCCGAGAATCGTTATTTCACCGATTCGATGTTCGAGCGCTTGCAGGCGGCCGGACACATCACGCGCCGCAGCGTCCGCCAGGCCTACGACGAGCAGGCCGGCATGTTCTTGCCCGATCGCTACGTGCGCGGCACTTGCCCCACCTGCAAAGCAGCCGATCAATATGGCGACAGCTGCGAAGTCTGCGGTGCGACCTACACGCCTGCCGATCTCATCGAGCCACGCTCAACGATCAGCAACACGGCACCCGTGTGGCGCGAATCGGAGCATCTTTTCTTTGCACTCGGCCACTTCGAAGCGATGCTGCGCGAGTGGGTGAAGAGCGGTTCCTTGCAGGATGCCGTCCGCTCAAAGCTAGACGAATGGTTCAACTCCGGCTTGCAGGACTGGGACATCTCGCGCGATGCGCCGTACTTCGGTTTCGAAATTCCGGGTGCGCCCGGCAAATATTTCTATGTTTGGTTCGATGCGCCAATCGGTTACCTCGGTAGCTTCAAGGCCTATTGTGACCGCACGGGCCTAGACTTGAACCATTACCTGCGCCCCGACAGCACGACCGAGCTGCATCATTTCATCGGCAAAGACATCAGCTACTTCCACACTTTGTTCTGGCCAGCCGTACTGCATGGCTCGGGCTTCCGTCGACCGACCGCCGTGCACGTGCACGGCTTCCTGACGATCAACGGGCAGAAGATGTCGAAGTCGCGCGGCACCTTCATCACAGCGCGTCGCTACCTCGATCACCTTCCAGCCGAAGCACTGCGTTATTACTTTGCTGCCAAGCTCGGCTCGGGCGTGGATGACATCGATCTTTCGCTCGAAGACTTCACGGCACGTGTCAATTCCGACTTGGTTGGCAAACTCGTCAATATCGCAAGCCGATGTTCAGGCTTCATCGCTCGTGGTGGCGGACACCTCGCGCCCGCACTGGCCGATGCAGCGCTCTATGCCGAATTCACGACTGCTGCTCCTCGTCTTGCGTCGCTCTACGAGGCCCGCGACTACTCGCAAGCAATTCGCGAAATCATGGCTCTTGCCGACAAGGCGAACCAATATGTCGATGCGAATAAGCCGTGGGCGCTCGCCAAAGATCCGACACGCGCCGATGAGGTCGTTGCTGTCGCGACCCAGGGCATCAATTTGTTCCGCGTGCTGATGGTTTATCTCGCGCCAGTGCTGCCGCAGATGGCGTGCAAGGCAGCCGCATTCCTCGGCGCGCCTCTCGCGCGCTGGAACGAAATCGATCAACCGCTGCTCGGAACGCCGCTCGCCAACTACGAACCGCTCGCACTGCGCCTGGATCCGAAGCAGGTAGGCGCGCTGGTCGACACAGCGAGCACCGCCGAGGCACCGAAGGCGATATCCAACGACAACAAGACGAGTTCCAAAGTGACGACACCCGAATCCGCTACCACCAAACCCCTGATTTCGATCGATGACTTCGCCAAGCTCGATCTGCGTATGGCACGGGTCGCCGAAGCGAGCATCGTTGAGGGTTCGGACAAACTACTCAAACTTACGCTCGAACTGGGCGAGCAACGCCGCACGGTGTTCTCAGGCATTCGTAAGACCTACTCACCAGAATCCCTGGTTGGTCGCCATGTCGTCGTCGTTGCCAACCTCGCGCCGCGCAAGATGCGCTTTGGCGTGTCGGAAGGAATGGTGCTATGCGCATCCGATCAGGCGGATCGCCTCTTCCTGCTCGGCGCCGACGAAGGTGTGACGAGCGGCCTGCCCGTCAGCTGAACATCGCTCGTGTCATGAGCGCCCGAGTCGACGCCATCCACGCGCTATTGCCGCAGACTCAGTGCACGCGCTGTGGCTTTCAGGGTTGCAGACCCTATGCTGAAGCGATCGCGGCCAGTACGAGCGCGATCAATCGTTGCCCCCCGGGCGGACACTCCACCATTCGTCAACTGGCAAGCTTGCTGCAGACCGAAGAACTCGCGTTGGATCCCGAGTGCGGCAGTGAAGGCCCTGCGATGGTGGCGCACATCGATGCGGATCGCTGCATCGGTTGTGCCCGCTGTCTGCCGCCCTGTCCGGTTGATGCGATCGTCGGCGCACAGCGGCAGATGCATACGGTGCTAAATGATCTCTGCACCGGATGCGAGCTGTGTATTGCGCCGTGCCCGGTAGATTGCATTGCTTTGATACCGCGCTCCGAGCTACGACCGTCGTCACCGGAGCCCGACGCTGCGGACAATCTTCAGCGCTACGATGCTCACGAGACGCGTCGGATACGTCGCGAACAGGAGCGCATCGCACTGCTGGCTGCACGCAAACGCCGTATAGACGCGGTGGCACAGTGAAACCCGAGTCGCGACAGCAGATGTTCGAGCGTCTGCGCGCTGCGAATCCACACCCCACGACCGAGCTCGAATACCGCACGGCTTTCGAATTGCTGATCGCCGTGATCCTCTCGGCTCAGGCGACGGATCGCGGCGTCAATATCGCCACGCGCAAACTGTTTCCGATCGCCAATACACCGCAAGCACTACTAGCGCTCGGCGAAGAGGGCCTGCTGTCCTATATCCGCACGATAGGTCTCTATAAAAATAAAGGTAAGAACATTATCGCCACCTGTCGACTGCTGATCGAACAACACGGTGGAGAGGTCCCACGCGAGCGCGAGGCGCTCGAGGCACTGCCGGGTGTCGGCCGAAAAACCGCGAACGTGGTGTTGAATACGGCTTTTGGCGAGCCGACGATGGCTGTTGATACGCATATCTTCCGAGTTGCGAATCGCACCGGTCTTGCACCCGGCAAGACCGTGCTCGCTGTCGAGAAAAAACTGCTTAAAAATGTGCCGAGCGAATTTCTACAAGACGCCCATCACTGGCTGATCCTGCATGGTCGCTACGTCTGCAAGGCCCGCAAACCCAACTGCCCCGCCTGCCCGATCGCCGATCTGTGCAGCTATCGACGCAAAACCCGCGCCGACTAACTCGAGATACTCTGAACATGTTCTTTGACAAGACCCGCGATGATCTGCGCAGAGACTGGCTGACGGCGTGGCAACGACATGCCGCGCAGTTACCGTTGACGCCGCTTGAGGCACAGCTGGTCGATCTCATCGCCCTGCATCCCGAGTATCACACTTGGCTCGAGCGCGGCGATGCAGTCTTGCAACAGGAGTTTTCGCCCGAGGGCGGCCGTATCAACCCCTTTTTACATCTCTCGATGCACATGGCACTGCGCGAACAGGTAGGCACCGATCGACCCCAAGGAATTCGGGCCGTTCACGCTCGTCTGGCTGCACGCAGCGACGTTCATGACGCTGAACACCAGATGATGGAAGCGCTGGGGCGTGCGCTGTGGGAGGCACAGCGCGCCGGCCGTATGCCCGATGAGCGCCTCTATCTTGAAGAGCTGCAGCGACTCGCGGGCCGCTAGCCATCCTGATTCGCGCTACTTACGTTTCGGCACGTAGAGATCAGTCAGGGTTCCTTCAAAGGCTTCCGCCGCCATCGCCACCGACTCCGACACCGTGGGATGCGGATGGATGGTAAGCCCCACATCGGCTGCATCCGCACCGAGCTCGACCGCTAAACCGACTTCAGCAATCAGTTCGCCGGCGTTCGGACCCACGATACCGCCACCGATGACACGATGTGTCTGCGGATCGAACAACAACTTGGTGAACCCCTCATCGCGACCCTGTGCAAGTGAGCGACCACTCGCAGCCCACGGGAACACGCCCTTCTCGTACGGGATGCCCTTAGCCTTAGCCTCGGTCTCGGTCACGCCGACCCAAGCGATCTCAGGATCGGTGTAGGCGACCGATGGAATCACCCGCGCATCGAAGGCTCGTTTCTCACCTGCGATCACTTCGGCCGCGACCTTACCCTCGTGCGTCGCCTTATGGGCGAGCATCGGCTGACCCACGATGTCGCCGATGGCAAAGATATGCGGCACGTTGGTCCGCATCTGCTTGTCCACAGCGATGAAACCACGCTCGTCCACTTGAACACCAGCGGCATCCGCGCCGATCAGAAGACCATTCGGCTTACGACCCACGGCAACGAGAACGCGATCAAATAATTGCGGCTCGGGAGCAGACTCACCCTCGAAAGTGACCTTCAAACCGTCGGCCTGCGCTTCGACGGCCTTGACCTTCACACCGAGCAGGATGCGCTCGTAGCGCTTGCGCAGTCGCTTCTCCAGCGGCTTGACGAGATCGGCATCGGCACCGGGCATCAATTGCTTTAGCCACTCGACGACACTGACTTTGACGCCGAGAGCATCATAAACGCAGCCCATCTCAAGCCCGATGATGCCGCCGCCGATGACGAGCATGCGCTTTGGCAGATCCTGCAACTCGAGTGCACCGGTCGAATCGATCACGCGCGGATCGTTCGGCACGAACGGCAGATTCACGGGCTCCGATCCTGCCGCGATGATGCAGTGGTCGAAGCTCACAGTGCTCTTGGAACCGTCGTCAGCCGTCAATTCGAGGACACGCGGACCTAAGAAACGCGCCTGACCGCGTAGCACATCGACTTTACGCTGCTTGGCCAGCATCGTGAGGCCGCCGGTCAATTTACCGACCACCGAATTCTTCCAACTCCGTAGCTTGTCGAGATCGATACTGGGCTTGCCAAAGACGATACCGTGCTCCGCCATCGATTCAGCTTCATCGACCACCTTGGCCGCATGCAGCAGCGCCTTGGATGGGATACAACCGACATTGAGGCAAACGCCACCCAACGTGGGCCACCGTTCAATCAACATCACCTGCAAGCCAAGATCCGCCGCTCGAAACGCGGCCGTATAACCGCCGGGGCCAGCACCGAGTACGACGACGGGCGTATGTCGATCGGCTGCCGGCGCGGGTTCGCGCGGCGCAGCAGGTGCTGCGCTTGCAACAGGACTCGGAGCAGGACTCGATGGCGCAGCCGCCGGAGCCGCTGGCTTTGCGACGGGCGTCGGTGCCGCGGTGGTTTCAACTTCGACGCGAATCCGAGCGATCAAGTGCCCCTTCGATACCTTCTCACCGCGCGCCACCAGGATCGCCTCGACGGTACCGGCGACAGGCGATGGCACGTCCATCGAAGCCTTATCGGTCTCGAGCGTCAACAGTGGTGAGTCGATCTCGACCAGATCACCCGCTTTGACGAGTACGTCGATGACCGGCACCTCGGCGAAATTACCGAGGTCAGGAACGGTGATTTCTTTGATGTTCATGATGACCTCAGATGCGCGCTGCGCCGAGCAAATCAGCGGGCTTGGAGAGGCAATCGGCAAGCCAAGTCGTAAAGCGCACGCCCTCGGCGCCATCGATCACGCGATGGTCGTATGACAAGGACAACGGCAAAGTCAGCCGCGGCACGAAAGCCGAATCGCGCCATACGGGTTTCATCGTCGACTTCGACACACCGAGAATCGCCACCTCCGGTGCATTGATGATCGGCGTAAAGGCTGTACCACCGATCCCGCCCAGACTCGATACAGTGAAACAACCACCCTGCATATCGCTGCCCGGCAGCTTGCCTGCGCGAGCCTTCTCAGACAATTGCGCCAAGTCGCGTGCGATTGCAAAGATATCCTTGCGATCGGCATCGCGGATCACGGGCACCAACAAGCCGTTCGGGGTGTCGGCTGCGAAACCGAGGTGACAGTATTTCTTCTGTACGAGGTTCTGACCAGACTCATCTAACGAGGAACCAAAGTTCGGGAATTGCAACAAAGCGCGCGCACACGCCGCGATGATGAAGGCGAGCGGCGTGAGCTTGACGCCCTCTGCCAACGCGCGATCCTTCAAAGATTGACGCAAGGCCTCGAGCTCGGTGATATCCGCCTCGTCAAATTGTGTGACGTGCGGCAAATTGACCCATGAAGCATGCAGTCGCGGGCCCGAGATCTTGCGCACTCGACTGAGTGGTTGCACCTCGATCGGCCCAAAAGCGGCAAAGTCGACTACCGGCACCTTCGGCAGCGCCGGTGCGGCGGGTGCGAGCCCGCCTTGCAGCGCGCGCTTGACCCAGGCCTTCACATCTTCGTGGCTGATACGACCTTTTGGCCCCGACCCCGCGACACGGGCGAGATCAACACCGAGTTCTCGCGCGAGTTTGCGAACCGAAGGGCCAGCGTGCGCCGTGCTGAACGACGCTGCATCAAGCGCAACGCCGAGCGCCATGGGTGCCGAAGCGGGCGCCGCAGTTACCGCAGTCGGTGCAGCCGCTGCGGGCGCTGCGACTCGCGCCGTTGCCGCAGCCGCAGGCGGTGCTGCAGCGACCGTCGGGGCCTCGGCCTTAGTCGGCAACTCTCCTTCTACGATGGCGACAAGATCACCGCCGTTGACGGTGCCACCGCGAGCGATGTGCAGCGATACCACCTTGCCACTGACCGTCGAGGGCACATCCATGGTGGCCTTTTCGGTTTCGAGGGTGGCGATCGAGGCATCAACCTCGATTTGATCGCCTGGCTTGACCAGCAACTCGATGACCGCGACGTCCTTGAACGTTCCGAGGTCGGGAACACGCACTTCAATGCTTGCCATGGTTGCTTCCGTCAGCTGTTAAGCGGGTTGGGCTTATTGACATCGATACCAAGTGTGCTGATCGCCTCGGCGAGCAGCGAGCGCGGTACCACGCCCTCGTCAGCCAAGGCTCGCAACGTGGCGAGCACAATGAATCGACGATCGACTTCGAAGTGTGCACGTAGCGCTTCGCGGCCATCCGATCGACCGTACCCATCGGTACCGAGGACGACGTAGCGACCCGGCACCCATTGACGTATTTGATCGGGCACGTTTCGCACGTAGTCACTGGCGGCGACAAAAGGACCAGAGTGGTGCTGTAGCACTTCGGCGACGTATGGAACACGGGCTGCCTCGGTCGGATGCAGCAGATTCCATCGATCGCAATCGAGCGCATCACGACGCAGCTCACTGAAACTAGGGGCCGAAAGCACCTCGCAATGCACGTCGTAATCTTTGGCGAGTATGTCGGCCGCGGCAATCACCTCACGTAAGATCGTGCCTGCGCCGAGCAGGGTCGCCTTACGGGCACTCTTCGCACTCGCCACGTGCGTCGAGAGGGGATAAAGACCCTTGAGAATGCCCTGCTCCACGCCAGCTGGCATCGCGGGCATGGCGTAGTTCTCATTCATCACGGTGACGTAGTAGAAGATGTTCTCACCTTCGGCATACATGCGACGTAGACCGTCTTGCATGATGACGGCGAGTTCATAGCCATAGGTCGGATCGTACGAGCGGCAGTTCGGCACCATCGTCGAAAGCAACTGGCTGTGACCATCCTGGTGCTGCAAGCCCTCGCCCGCCAGCGTCGTGCGACCGGCGGTGGCCCCGAGCAGGAAGCCGCGCGCCTGCATGTCACCAGCAGCCCAGATGAAATCACCTACGCGCTGGAACCCGAACATCGAGTAGAAGATGTAGAACGGCACCATGCTGATGGCATTGTTGGCATACGAGGTGCCTGCAGCCATCCAAGAACACATGGCACCCGCCTCGTTGATGCCCTCTTCGAGGATTTGCCCCTTCTTATCTTCTCGATAAGACATCAGCTGATCGGCGTCTTGTGGCGTGTAGAGCTGCCCCATCGACGAATAGATACCGACCTGACGGAATAGACCTTCCATACCGAAGGTACGCGCCTCGTCGGGCACGATCGGCACGATGTGCTTCCCGATGCCTTTATCTTTGAGAAGCGCCGTCAAGATGCGCACGAACGCCATGGTCGTGGAGATCTCGCGCCCCTCGCTTCCTTCGAGCAGAGGTTTGAAAAGGTCGAGCGACGGAACCGGCAACGGACTACCCATGCGGCGACGCGCCGGGAGGTAGCCGCCAAGACTCTTGCGCTTACCGCGCAGATAGCGCAACTCCTCACCCTCTTCGTCGGGTCTGCGGAACGGCAGCCGCGAGACTTCCTCGTCCGACACCGGAATATTGAAGCGATCGCGGAAGCCGCGCAGATCCTCATCCGAGAGCTTCTTCTGCTGGTGGGCAACCATCTGGCCTTCGCCCGATTTACCCATACCGAAACCCTTGACGGTCTTAGCGAGGATGACCGTCGGTTGACCGCGATGCGTAGCCGCTGCGGCATAAGCGGCGTAGACCTTGCGCGGATCGTGACCACCACGGTTCAGGCGCCAGATTTCCTCATCCGACATGTTGGCCACCATGGCCTTCAACTCGGGGAACTTTCCGAAGAAATTGTCACGCGTATACGCGCCGCCCTTGGCCTTGAAGTTTTGGTACTCGCCGTCGACACACTCTTCCATGACTCGACGCAGCAAGCCTTGCGAGTCTTTGGCCAGAAGCGGATCCCAACGCGAACCCCACAATACTTTGATGACGTTCCAACCCGCACCCAGGAAAGCCGCTTCCAGCTCCTGAATGATCTTGCCGTTACCGCGAACCGGTCCGTCGAGCCGCTGTAAATTACAATTGATCACGAAGACGAGGTTGTCGAGCTTCTCGCGCACGGGCATCGTGAGCGCACCCATCGACTCGGGCTCGTCCATCTCGCCGTCACCGAGGAACGCCCAGATCTTGCGATCACTCGGGGCAACGAGCCCACGGTGCTCAAGATAGCGCTGGAAGCGAGCCTGGAAGATCGCCTGCATGGGACCTAAACCCATCGAGACGGTCGGGAACTGCCAGAAGTCCGGCATCAACCAGGGGTGGGGATAGGAGGACAAGCCGTTGCCTGCAACCTCCTGACGGAAATGTCGCAACTGATCTTCGGTCAAACGACCTTCGAGAAAGGCGCGAGCATAAATACCCGGCGAGGCGTGACCTTGAATGAAAATCATGTCGCCCGGATGGTTGGCGGTTGGCGCGCGCCAGAAGTGGTTGAAACCCACTTCGTACAACGTTGCGGCAGACGCGTAGGTCGAAATGTGCCCACCGTACTCGGAAGAAATGCGGTTAGCCTGGACCACCATCGCCATCGCATTCCAGCGAATATAGGCTTCGATCCGCCGCTCCATCTCGCGATCACCGGGGTACTCCGGCTGCTGCCCTGTCGGGATGGTATTGAGATAGGCCGTATTCGGCTTGAACGGCAGATACGCACCCGAGCGACGCGTGTGATCGATCAATTGCTCGAGCAGATAATGTGCGCGCTCCGGCCCGTAGGCCTTGAGCACCGAATCGATCGATTCCAGCCACTCGCGGGTCTCGGCCGGGTCGACATCCTGCATGGGGGCCAGAGGCGTGGGGGTCATTCGGTCGTCCTGCTTGTGAAAATGGTTATGTTAACTTTTCCGGTGCGCCGAGTGTAGGCGGGTCGCTGTGTTAGCATCCGCCGCCTCCATGAGCGACACCCTTACCCTGCGCCGACCCGACGACTGGCACGTGCACTTGCGCGATGGCGCGGCACTGGCCGCGGTTTTACCGCATACCGCGCGACAATTCGCCCGCGCGATTGTCATGCCGAATCTGAAACCGCCAGTCACCACGACAGCCCAAGCACTCGCCTACCGCGACCGCATCCGGGCGGCACGCCCTGCCGGCTCGGATTTCGAGCCGTTGATGACGCTCTATCTCACAGACAACACCGCCGTCGGCGAACTCGAAGCCGCGAGTCGAATCGACTCGATCGTCGGCTGCAAGCTCTATCCGGCCGGCGCGACGACGAATTCCGACTCGGGCGTGACCGACGTACGTCGCATCGACGAGGCTCTGGCCGCGATGGCGCAGTTCGGACTCATCTTGCAAGTGCACGGTGAAGTCACAGCCGACTCGGTGGATGTGTTCGACCGCGAACGTCGTTTTATCGATGACATTTTGGCACCGCTCGTCGATCGACATCCGACCCTGAAGGTGGTCTTCGAGCACATCACGACAGCCGCCGCCGTCGATTTCGTCAGCCACGCCCGCGCGGGCGTCGGCGCCACGATCACGCCACAGCATTTGCTATACAACCGCAACGAGATCTTCCGCGGCGGTATCCGCCCGCACTTCTACTGTCTGCCGATCCTCAAGACCGAGCCCGATCGTGAAGCGCTCGTGGCCGCTGCGACCGGTAATAATCCGCGTTTTTTCCTCGGCACGGACAGCGCACCACACGCGCGTCACACCAAAGAAAATGCCTGTGGTTGTGCGGGCATGTATTCCGCTCACGCAGCGCTCGAGCTCTATGCCGAGGTTTTCGATGCGCAGGGCGCACTGAATCGCTTCGAAGCCTTCGCATCCGAGCGAGGACCGGATTTTTACGGACTGCCGCGCAACGATGCGCGCATTGAACTGCGTCGCGTCGATTGGCAGGTGCCGGCGGAATATACGTTCGGCGGCGATGTTATCGTGCCGATGCGCGCCGGAGAAAAGCTGCGCTGGACCATGGTGGGCGCATGAGCCTACTTGCACGACGTTTCCGGGGATTTCTACCGGTCGTCGTCGATGTCGAGACCGGCGGTCTCAACTGCGCAACCGACGCGCTACTCGAGATCGCGGCCGTGTTGATCGACGTGGCACCCGATGGCACGTTGCTGCGCGGCGCAACGCACAGCTATCACGTGAAACCCTTTGCGGGCGCGAATATCGAGGCCGCATCGCTCGCGGTCACCGGGATAGACCCGTTTCATCCGCTGCGCCCTGCTCTCGATGAAAAGGAGGCGTTGACCCGCATCTTCAAAGAAGTACGTGATGCGGTGAAGCTACACGGCTGCAAGCGCGCCATCCTGGTCGGACACAACGCCTCGTTCGATCTTGGCTTTCTGAATGCAGCGGTCGCGCGAGCGGAGATCAAACGCAATCCGTTCCACCCGTTCTCCAGTTTCGACACGGTGACCTTGGCAGGTGCCGCGCTGGGACAGACGGTGCTCGCCAAAGCCACGCTCGCCTGCGGACTCGATTGGGATTCATCCGAAGCCCATGCGGCAGCCTACGATGCTGAACGAACAGCCGATCTTTTTTGTCGCGTGTGTAATTTCTGCCAACCGAGTTATCTCGCGGCCGAAAAGCGCGCGCGAGAACTCGGTTGGCACGATGACAACAGCAGCAATGGCGGACCGAACTCACCGGTCGCCGACGAGTCGAACCCCTAAGAACGATCGCTTAGGCCGTCGCGCCCGCCTCGGTGAGCGCCTTCTGCAACTCACCGCTGTGGTACATCTCAAGAGCGATATCGCAGCCGCCGAGCAACTCACCGTTGACGTAAAGCTGAGGATACGTCGGCCAGTTCGAGTAACGCTTCAGCGCCTCGCGCAATTCCGGATCTTCGAAAATATTGACGTGGTGAAACTTCGCGCCACAGGCGCGTAGCGCACCGACCGTCTGCGCGGAAAACCCGCACTGCGGAAAATCGGGCGTGCCTTTCATGAAGAGCACCACGGGAGCCGCTCCGAGCTGCGCTTTGATTCGTTCAGTTACATCCATCGTCGTCATTCCCCCTTGCGAGATCGAGCAGGCAATCCGCGCGCCTCCCGACGAACTTCCAACTCCCGCAGCAGCGACCATTGCTCCTGCGGACTCAACTTGATCCAACCGGCGATCTCGTCACGCGTGCGCAAGCAACCCGCACAGTGACCCGAGGAATCGAGCGCACAAATGCTGATGCAGGGCGACATCGGTCGCTTGAAAATCGAATTCTCGGTCATCACGGTCATCGACCCGTCCTTAGGTCCGTTAATGCGAGCTCACTACCCGCGTATCGCGTTGAATTATGGGGTGTCGTCGCCTATTCTTCAAAGTCGTTTTTTTGTCTGCCTGTCTGCAATCTGCCGGAGAACACGAACTCATGAAAAACCCTCTCGATAGCGTCGGCGCCACAGTCACTTTGGGTGTGGTGTTTGCGGTCATCGTCATGGCACTGCCGCAAACCCCGGATGTCGGCGGCTTCCACCAACTCGGGCTCGGTCGCTGGGCACATATCGTGACCGGCATTTTCTGGATCGGGTTGCTCTACTACTTCAACGTGGCGCAGATCCCGGCTCTGGCAGCGGCCAACGCCGACACCGGCGGCCCAGGCGGCGCCGGCATCATCAAGTACGTTGCGCCGCGCGCGCTGCTGTGGTTCCGCTGGATGGCGCTCGCCACCTGGATCACGGGTGGTTGGCTGCTCGGTGCTAACTTCATGAACGCCTTCACCCTGCAAGAGGGGCATGTCGTGATCGGCATCGGCGCGTGGCTCGGCACCATCATGCTCTTCAACGTGTGGGCGCTGATTTGGCCAAACCAGAAGAAAGTGATTGGTGTCGTCGAAGCCACTGCCGATGAGAAAGCGAAGGCTCGCCGCATCGCCACCCTCACTTCGCGCGTGAACTTCCTGTTGTCATTCCCCATGCTGCTCTGCATGGGCGGTCAGTCGCACGGCTTGCCGTTCTAAGTAACGGTCAGGGTCGATAGCGAATCGCCTTTGACGGGTTGCCGCGCGCGATGCACTCGCGTTGCGGCAACCCCTCGACGAACCACCAGAGATCGTCGCTGCTCTCACCCGCAAGAGTGCGGGTAGTCCCTGCAAAACACGGCGCGAGCAAATGCTCGGGTACCAGCAGGATGCGCCCCTTCGGATCGTCGGCAAGCCAACGCGCGGCATCCTCCGCCTCCGCGTTGCCTTCGCGCCAGCGTGCGTGCCCAAAATTGGTGACCTCGCGATCGAGGTACAACAGGAATTGCTCTTTATAGCCGACTAGCCCCAGCTCTCGCCCCGGCGGCAACTTGGCCAGCATGGCTTGCGTGAAACCCGACGCCGAGCGCTCGGCATTGATCTGCGGTGCAATGGCAAGACCCCAATGCACCGTTAAACACGCCAACACCAACGGCCAAGCGAGTAACGGTCTGCGCCAGTTCGCTAACGCCCAAAGCAGCGCGGCAACGACGGCAAAGCTGACAACAGGCCAGGTAGCACCCAATTCGATCTCGGCCCAGACGCGTTCGATGCGATCGATACCCAACCATCGACCCATTACGAGCAACAACGCGGGCACGACGAGCACGGCCGCCAGCGCCAAAGAAGCACGCTGCACACCCACGCGACGATAGAGCTCGGGCAGATGCGCTGCGGCCGCCAAGGCCAAAGCCGGTAATGCCGGCAGGATGTAGACGCCCCGCTTGCCTGGGCTCAGGCTGAAAAAGACGATCACGGCGACCGACCAAGCGAGCGGCAGTAGCGTCGCGGCGCGGCGCTCGGACAGGTCTGCACGCCAACGCGGCACCAGCCACCAGAGCAGCAAACTGAACGGCAACCACAGCACGGGTACGACTTCGACGAGGAAGTAGTACCAAGGACGCAGGTGATGCCAAGCCGCCGTATAGCGCGTGACGGTTTGTTGGAACAACAACTCGTCGCGATAGGCCACAAGCTCAGGGGATCCGGAGTTCGCCACGTGCCAGAGCATGGGCACGAGCCACGCAGCTAATACCAGCGCAAAAGCCGCCAGAGCCGCCAAACCAAAACGCCAATCCGCCGGCGATCGCACCTCCGATGAACCCTTGGCGAAGATCGCGGGCCGACGTAGCAACCACCACGCCAATGGCCAGATCAGCAGCGTCAGGAAGCCGACTGCTTTATCCATGACACCAAGACCTGCCGCGATTCCGCCGAGAACGACGAGACCGATACTCGGTGCGATCAACCAATGACGCAGGAAAGCCCATAGCGCCAGCGTGCAGAAGAAAATCAGCGTGGCATCGATCTGAGCCCCGCGTGTCGTGATCGTAAAATGCAAGGTACACGCGAGAGTGACCGCAGCGAGTAAACCCGCCTCACGCCCGTGCAACCGCTTGGCGATGTCGTACACCAGAAACAGCGTACCCAACGAGGCCAGCATCGAGGGCAACAAGAATGACCAACGTAAGGATCCGATGAGCGAGTAAGCCGCCGCGATCATCCAAAAATGTAATGGCGGTTTGTCTTGGTAGAGATCACCGCCCGCACGCGGAATCAACCAATCGCCCGTTGCGACCATATCGCGCGCAATCGATGCAAAGCGCGGCTCGTCGGCAGGCCACGGATCACGCAGACCGTAACCTGCGAGGATCAACAGCACGAACCACAACGCGATCCAGAATAGATCCTGCGCCGTTGAGCGAGACAGCGTCACGCGTCAGCCTGTTGCTTGCCCGCGCGGATCAGATACAGGTTACGCAGGTACACCACGAGACCCAAACCCTGCCCTGCAATGAACACCGGGTCCTGCCGATGGATCGCATACGCGAGCAAGGTCACGCCACCGGCGAGACTGAAATACCAGAATGCCGTGGGGATCACGCTACGCTTCACGCGCTCGCTCGCCAGCCACTGCACGAAGAATCGGGCCGAGAACAGCGCTTGTCCCAAAAACCCGATCACGATCCAAAGTGTCGTATCACTCGCCTGCATGTCATTCCTCTCGGACCTGAAGGCCACTCTTATAGCGCCTTCGAAGCCACATCACGCCAAAGATATCGACGATGCCGACCCACAGGCGATCGAACAAACCGTATTTTGAAACACCACGCTCGCGCGGACGGTGCCGGACCGGCACCGATTTCACCTGACGACCCGCCCGTAAAAACAGCGCGGGCAGAAAACGATGCATATGATCGAAGCGCGGCAAATCCATGAACGCCTCGCGCTGCATCACCTTGATGCCGCAACCCGTATCGGGCGTCCCATCGCCGAGCAATGCGCCGCGAACACCATTGGCCACGCGCGACTGAGCATGACGCAGCCAAGTATCGCGCCGGGTGGTGCGATTACCGATCACGAGTTCTGCCGTGTGACGCTCGGCATACAAAGCCGGAATATCTGCCGGATCGTTCTGGCCGTCACCATCGAGTGTTGCAATCCAAGGGGCCCGCGCTGCACGCACACCCGAACACACGGCAGCACTCTGCCCGCTTCGAAACGAGTGCTTCAACAATCGAATCTCGCCGATACCCTCGCACCTCGCCTGTAAGACCGCTGCCGCCGTCCCATCCGTGCTGCCGTCATCGACGAAGAGAATCTCGAAGGGCGTGCCCTGCAGCGATGCGGCGATCTCCCTTGCCAACGGGATGACATTGCCCTCCTCGTTACAGACGGGGATAACAACGGAAATCTCGGGCGTCGCAGAATCGGTCATGGTGTTACTCATTCACGGTCAATCGGATGCAGTTGGCGCCTGCAGACGCCAACGCTTATGGGACCACGGCCAATCGGCCGGCGCTTCTCGTATCTGGCGTTCGACACGACGTGCATACCGCTCGGTAAACTCGCCTTTGCCCAGATTCTCATCTGCTTGCGATAACGTCTCGAACCGCACGCGATAGCGACCGCGGCCAATGCGCTCGATGGCACAAAAGAAACTGGGGTAACCGAGCCGCTGTACCAACACTTCGCCCCCCATGAAGAAGGCCGACTCGCGATTGAGAAAACGCGTCCAGTGGCGCCGATCACTATCGACGGGCTCCTGATCGGCAACGAGCGCGATCAACCTCGGTACCCGTCGCTGCGCGAGCACGTCGCGGGTGAGTTTTTCTGCTGGAATCAAGCGCGCCCCGAAGCGGCTACGCACTGCGAGCATCTCGCGATCGGCCCAAGCGTTTTTCAAAGGCTTGTAGGCAACATCGAAGGGATGGCCCAAACGGCGCGAGATGGCGAGCAGGATCCACTCCCAGTTACATTGGTGTGCCGCGAGCAACAGTGCCGGCGTGCCACTGGCGAGTGTGGCCTGCACCGCCTCGAGACCAACGAGCTCCATTCGTCGATCGAGCTCGGTTCCATCGATAGTGGCCGACTTGATGATCTCGACCATCACATCGCCGTAGCCGCGGTAGTAATCGCGCTTGATACGTTCGCGCGCTGCCAGATCGAGCTCCGGAAATGCCAAAGCCAGATTCCCGTCGATGACACGCGGCCGATAGGGGAACACCTTAAGGGCCATGAAAGCAAAACCGCGGGAGAGAACATGCAAGGCCGTCAAAGGCAGCCGGGAGATGGCACGCACCCACCAAGCAGGGATCGGAGCGGATGCAGACTCGAAGGCCATTTCGACGGCGAGTTTACCGTACAATTCGAGCAGGCATGAGCACGCTTTTTCTAGTCCGGCACGGTCAAGCCAGCTTCGGCAGCGAGAACTACGATCGACTCTCGCCGCTCGGTATTCAGCAAGCGAATCACCTGCGCGATCACTTCGTCGAAAACGCGATCGGCCTACACGGGATTTGCAGTGGGCGCTTACAGCGTCAGCGTAGCACCGCTGAGATTCTGGCAGGGGCTGCGCAGCAACCTGTCGCTGTCGCGATTTCTGCTGCCTTTGACGAATACGATGCCCACAGCTTGATGCACCGTTACGCGCAGATGACGGGCGAACCTGTGCAATCGTTGCAGGGAACGACCGGACGTCTCGATCCACGCGGCTTTCAACAACACCTCGAGAAGGTGAGTCGCGCGTGGGCGCAAGAACAAGTCTCAGCACCGAATCTTGAGTCATGGAAAGCGTTTCGCGCCCGAGTCGGTCGCGGCATCGACGACATCACCACCCTGACGCCACGTAGCCAGAACGTGGCCGTTGCCACTTCAGCGGGCGTGATCGGCGCGGCGATCGCCCATGTCTTGGGACTCGAAGACCTCGCTGCGCTACAACTGTCCTACGTGGTGCTGAACTCGGCTGTGACTCGGATCGAATTCGACGGCAACCGCCGCACGCTCGCTTCGTTCAACAGCACAGCGCACCTCGAACGCGCGGACCGTCGCGAGCTGCTGACCTATCTCTAAGCTCTACCCGTCGTGCCGCCGGCACCATACAGCGCGCCAGTTCGTGTGGCGAGAAATCGCGCCAGCGGGATCTCTTCCTGTTTCAGAAAACCGTGTGTCGGCAACACGCCTTCACGAACCATCTCGATGACCGCAACGACCGAGGCCGAGGTCGTCCAGGCGATCGCGGTGCGCGAGCGTCCGTTGATCTCGATCGGCCGATAGGCTCGGACGAACTCTCGCCGCTGCAATCGGCCGTCCGCCCATCCCTCAGCCGCCGCATGCACGTATACGACGTCGGCATCGACCGGCGGTTTGGCATTAGCGAGGATCTCACCCGCGAGCTCGCGTCTCTCGCGCATCAAGAGCTCGTGAAAGAAAAAGTTCATCAACTGCACATGACCCGGATAGCGCATGGTCTTGTAGTCGAGATTCTCGACCCGTCCCTCGAAGGTCTCGCACATCGTGCCGAGACCACCGGATGTCGTGAACGCCTCGAGCTGCATGCCGTCGATGTAGATCGTTTCGATCCACTCCATGGCGCTGACGCTCTTGCGGACACCCTCTTCGATGACCTCACAGTCGTTGAGATATTCATTGACCACGCCCTCGGGTGACCAATTAAAGGCATAACCCAGCAAACCAGTCGGATTTTGCGGTAGCGCACCGACTCGCAAACGGATCGATCGAACTCGCTCGAACGGATTGGCGAGATCCGCGCCAACGATTCCGATGAAACCCGGAGCCAAACCACATTGCGGCGCCATCAAGGCGCGCGAGGACTCTGCCAGCTTCCGAATGTGCTGCGTGGTTGGCACATCCTCGGTGAGATCGAAGTAGTGAATGCCAAGCTCGTGCGCACAACTCGCAACACCCTTGTTCAGCGCGTACGGCAAACAGGACAGCACGGCGTGCTGTCCCGTCAGCGCACGTCGCAAAGCAGCAACATCAGCCACATCGACCACCTCGGCCTGCAAGGCGGGTGTCTTGACGGGTCGTCCATCAATCGGTGTGACGACGAAGCCGGACCCCTGCAGTAACTCGGCGGCAAGATGACCGACTTTACCGAGACCCAAAACAGCGACTTTTTCGATACTCATCAGCCCACCCTCAGATATCGAAGGTCACGCCCTGCGCTAGAGGCAGATCGCGTGAATAGTTGATGGTCGCCGTCTGTCGACGCATATATCCCTTCCACGAGTCCGAACCGCTCTCACGGCCACCACCCGTTTCTTTCTCGCCGCCGAAAGCGCCGCCGATCTCCGCGCCTGAAGGACCAATGTTGACATTGGCAATTCCGCAATCGGATCCCGAAGCGGCAACGAACTGTTCCGCCTCGCGAAGATCCAGCGTGAAGATGCACGATGACAAACCCTGCGGCACTGCGTTCTGCATAGCGATCGCATCCTCGAGCTGTTCGTAGGTCACCACGTACAGAATCGGAGCGAACGTCTCCTCGTGCATGATCGCGGTTTGCGCTGGCATCGCGACGATGGCCGGACGCACATACGTGCCGCCCGCAGGAACTCCGTCGATCACAGCACCGCCACCCCAGACTTCACCGCCCTCGGCACGAGCTTGCTCAATGGCTGCGTTCATGCGCGCAAGAGCCGCTGCATCGACGAGCGGACCGAGTAAAGTCGATTTATCGCGCGGATCACCGATGCGCAGTGTCGAAATCGCTTGCTTCAATCGCGCGATCAAAGAATCACGAACCGAGCGATGCACGATCAAGCGTCGCAGCGTCGTGCAGCGCTGCCCCGAGGTGCCGATCGCGGAGAAAACGATCGCCCGGACCGCGAGATCGAGATCTGCGGACGGTGTAACGATCATGGCACTATTGCCGCCCAACTCGAGAATACTGCGCCCGAATCGCGCCGCGACGATCGGACCCACGATACGCCCCATCCGCGTGGAGCCCGTCGCAGAAACGATCGCGACCCCTTTCGAGCGCGCGAGTAGCTCTCCCTGTTCGGCACCACCGATCACGAGCTGTACGAGCCCCGCCGGCGCATCAGCACCGAAACGCTCTAGAGCGCGAGCGAAGATCCCCATCGTCGCCAGTGCCGTGAGCGGCGTCTTATCCGACGGTTTCCAAATCACCGGGTCGCCACACACCAGCGCGAGCGCCGCATTCCAACACCAAACCGCGACCGGAAAGTTGAACGCCGAAATCACGGCGCAAGGCCCCATCGGATGCCAAGTCTCCATCATGCGATGACCCGGACGCTCTGAGGCGATCGTCAGACCGTGTAGTTGACGTGAGAGACCCACTGCAAAGTCGCAGATGTCGATCATCTCCTGCACTTCGCCCTGGCCCTCTGAGACGATCTTACCGGCCTCGAGCGTCACCAGAGCGGACAAGGCATCTTTGTCGCGCCGTAGTTCTTCACCAAAAAGTCGAATGAGTTCGCCGCGACGCGGTGCCGGCACGTCGCGCCAAACGCGAAACGCCGCCTGGGCCCGCTCAATCGCCGCCTCGACATCTGATAAGGCCGTAATCGGCGCTTCGCCGATTTTTTTTCCATCGATCGGCGAGTGACTGGTAAGTGTGCTGACCGCATTCATGACGCGCTACCCCAAAAATCGCTGTTCTAATGAAACTATTATGAGGGATTCGCTAGCTCTCGAGCCATAACCGACGATAGGCGCCGTCCCCGTCGTACTGACGAGCTTGCCGATCGGGGTCGAAACGACGACCAATCCTAGGGTCCGTACCACGACCACTGACGTAGAGCCAGTTACCCTGATTACTGTAGATGTCGAAGTCGACGAGTTGATGCTCGAACCAGGCAGCCCCGGCACGCCAATCGCCGGTCAGGTCATGCACCAGATAACTTGCAACGTTCTGACGCAGGCGATTCGACAGATAGCCCGTCTGCGCGAGTTCGCGCATCCCGGCGTCGATCAAACGCTCGCCTGACGCACCCTGACACCATTGCATGAAAGCCAATCGATCGTGCCGCGGTATACCCTGCAAACTCAAACCGGCCGCACGATAGAGGCGCTTACCGTGCTGCAAATGGAGCAGACGAAAGTAATCACGCCACAAAAGCTCAAACCAAATCCAATAGGTGCTTTCGTTAGCGCCGTGCGCCGCTTCATGCGCCTTGAGTGACTCAAAGATGCGACGGGGTGAAATCGCGCCGCTCGCGAGCCACGGCGAGAACTTGGTCGAATAGTCCACGCCTACGAGCCCATTTCGAGTGACCTTGTAAGACTGCGGTTTTTCGCTCTCAAAATATTCCTTTAGATATCCGAGCGCCGCCGTTTCACCACCTCGGCATCGCGCACTCGAATAGGGAAAGGCCGAACGCCGATCGACTTCAAACGAGCCCACGTCTAATGCAGCCTCGATATCCGACTCGGCAAACATCGAATCTGGCGACTTGGGTAATTCGTTCGGCGCTGCGATCGCCTTGCGCGGCCAAACTTGCGCCTTCTCGCTCCACTCGCGAAAACGCGTAAAGACTCGCGGCAGTTGTTCGATCTCAAACGGCAGATCATCGGGCTCGAGCAACGACGACTGCCAATGCGTGTGAACGTCGAGGCCCGCGGCACGCAAGGCCGCCACATCAGCCTCTTCTTCCGGCGCCGCGATCTTCTCACAATGGATTCGTGTGACACCCAAGCGCCGCGCAAAGTCGATGAGCAACTCGATGCCGCCGTCTGACAGTACCGTCAGACGCTGCGGGCGGTCAGCGCTTCCATACAACGATAGTCGCGAACGCAGATCGATCAAGGTATCGGCGAGCACGCGCCGCCGATGCAAGCCCATGCGCCGATCACAAAAAGGCAACCACGAACTCGGCGCATCGTGGCGTGCATCATGGAGATAGACGAGCGCCAGCTCACTCGCCTCGTCTGCGGCGGCCATCAAACCGCGCTGATCGTGCAAGCGCAGATCGTTACGAAACCAGTAGATCGAGCGTGTCATCGACTTGCCGGTGCCCGTCGACACCGCTCCGAGCAATACTTCACAGCGTCCCAATTCTTCGCCCACGACTTACGCCAAACCATTTCGCGCTCGCAGCGTGCGCAGAGTTTTCGCGGCAGTGCGGCCTTGTTACCTCGAAAACCGGCGTTACTAGGCTGTCGCGTCAACGCCGACCCGCTGCTGCCAATACACGCTGCGCTTTGACCCAGTGCGGCCGATCAATGAGCTTGCCTTCGATACGCAAAGCACCGACTCCGGGCGATGCATCGAAGGCCGCGATGATCTTACGGGCTTCATCGATCTCGGCTTCGGTCGGCGTGAAAGCGTCGTGGACTGCCGTCACCTGCGCAGGATGGATAGCGAGCTTGCCGACATATCCCGCGCGGCGTGATTCGCGTGCCCGGATGCGCATGGCATCAATGTCGCGGATCTCGGTATCGACCGTATCGATCGCGAGCACCCCGGCGGCGGCGGCGACCGTGAGACACAGTGAACTCGCCCACACATACGGCGCTTCGTAACGACCACTCGCATCTCGGTTGCCGAGCGCGCCCAAATCCGTCGCCAGATCCTCGGCACCCCAGGTCACGCCCACCACTCTCGGCGGTAGTGACGCAAAGGTTGGCATGGCCAACAAGGCACCGGCCGTCTCGGTAATCATTGGAATCATTCGAACGGCGCCAACGCTCAATCCGGCTGCCGCTTCGAACGCCTCTAGCCAATGATCGAGCCGCCGCACGTCATCACCATGACGCGCCTTCGGTAACATGATTCCATCGGGTTGCGCCACCACCACGGCAGACAGATCGGCCAAAGCGACGCTCCCGCCCGGCTCGGTTGCGTCGATCGGATTGATCCGAACCCACAGCGGCACGGACCGACTGGATCGACGCAGGTAACCGGCGATATGACCGCGCGCCTCCGCGCGACGCTCGGCGGCCACGGCATCCTCGAGGTCGAAGATCACCGCATCGGCGCCACTTTTTTCTGCCTTTTCGAAGCGCTCGGGACGATCGCCCGGCACGAACAACATCGATCGCATGCGAAGTATTCACTCCAGAATGGAATCAAAACGCCTCAAGTTTGCCATGGCACCACCTAGGGCGCGGCAAGAACTTGCCTCATCATTACCTCCGTTTACCGAAAGATCATTTCGAAATCGAGTTTTTGTCGCGCTTGAAAACTCGAAATGTGAACCGGTTGGCAGTTTTGTCCCCAGCTATCCACCCCAACGGAGGCGACGGCGATGCCTATCGTCATCAATACGAATCTGAATTCGATCACGGCCCAGCGCAGTCTCGAGACGGTCAACCGTCAGCTGACCCAATCCATCCAGCGGCTCTCCTCGGGTCTGCGCATCAACAGCGCGCGAGATGATGCCTCCGGCCTCGTCATTGCAACACGGCTCACCTCGCAGATCCGCGGTCTCAACGCGGCGGTGCGCAATCTGAGCGATGGCATCTCGCTAGTACAGACAGCCGAGGGTGGCATCAGCTCGATCACCAGCAACCTGCAACGCATCCGAGAACTCGCCGTTCAATCGGCGAATATCACGCTCACCGAAACTGAGCGTGCCGCGTTGCAATCGGAGGTGGCACTGGCTCGAGAGGAAATTAGCCGCGTCGCGCAGCAAACCACCTTCAACGGTCGCGTGCTTCTCAATGGCACTCTCGGGCCCGGTAACTTCGTTGCAGGCGCCAATATCACCGACGTGCTGTCGTTCTCTGGCATCGAAGATTTGCGCGCTACGGCGCTCGGCTTCAATCAATCGACGGGCGCACTACCCATCCCGGTCGGCGAAGGCCCTGGCGGCGTGCCGGGCTTCACCCGCACCAACTTGCAGGTGTTGCCGACCGGTACGAGCACCGCACAAAGCATCACCGTGCTCGGCACGACCTACACACTCGGCAGCTTCGCACCCGGCGCACGCGATCTCGCCACGGCCATAAACGGATTAGGTGTGGCGGGCCTCAATGCCACGGTTGGCGCGAATACGATTAGCGGCAATAGCGATAGCAGCTATGTCAACTATTTTGACCCTGAAGGTACGCTCACGATCAACGGTGTGGATATCGCACTCGTCGGCTCACGCAGCAACAACCTGAGTCAAAACGTCGATGCCGCGGTGGCCGCGATCAACGCACGCACGATCGATACGGGAGTCGTCGCGAGTAACGGCGTCTCGCAAGGCAACGGACTAGTCCTCACCGCAGCCGACGGCCGCAACCTGACGGTGTCTTTCGCAGCCACCGATGTCAATGAGACTCGTGTGCCGATCGGCCCGGGTCCCGGCGGCGTGCCGGGCTTCATCGCCACCAACATCGACGTGACGAGCGCCGCCACCACCGGCGCACAGAACGTCAACGTACTCGGGACCAACTATGCACTCGGCACCTTTGAGCGCGATGCTCGCACCCTAGCCGAAGCCATCAATAATGCCGAAATACCAGGCCTCTCGGCCAATGCCGAAGCGAACGTCTACAACGGCGCCCAGAGCAGCTCGTACTTCAATTTCTTTGACCCGGAAGGTGTGCTCACACTGAATCAGGTGGCGATCACCCTGACCGGCCTGAAGTCGAATAGTCTGTCGCAAAATGTCGATCTCGCCGTCGCCGCCATCAATGCGGTGTCGGGACAGACCGGTGTCACGGCTGCCAATGGAACGGGCAATGGTGCCGGCATCATTCTGACGGCCGCCGACGGCCGTAATATCACCGTCGATTTCCAAGCAACCGACATCAACACCCAGCAGACCGTCAGTGGCGCTGGTCCCGGCGGATTACCGGGGTTCATTGCTAACGATATCGCTGTGGCGGGCTCGGTTACGGCGGCGGCCCAATCGGTCAACGTGTTAGGCACGAGCTATGCGCTCGGCACGTTCGCACCGAGCGCCAACAATCTCGCCGGTGCGATCAATGCGGCGGGCATCGCAGGACTCACTGCCACAGCGAACGCAAACATCGTCGAGGGTGAGCAAGACTCGAGTTACTACCAGTACTACGCGCCGCAAGGCATCCTGACGATCAATGGGGTGGATATCGCGCTCTCGGCTAACAAGACGAGCAGCATGACCTCTAACATCGCGACGACCATCAACGCGATCAATCAGGTCTCCGCACAAACCGGCGTGATCGCCCAAAATGGGTTCTCTGACGGCAAGGGCGTCGTACTGAGCGCCGCGGATGGCCGCACCATCACGGTGACTTTCCAGGCTACCGATGTCGGAAACGAGACCGCGCCTGACTATTCAACCACCGCGGGTAACTTCGGCGTCGCGATTACCGGCGCCGCGGGACAAACCGGCACCATTGATCTCGCTTATCTCGCACCTGAGGGAGTGCTGACAGGTAATTTGAGCTTCAGCTCCAGCACGGGACTGGCGCAAACGAACTTCAATGTGGTGGGTGAGCTTGGTCCCGATACTGATCCGGCACCCGACTTCGCTACGGTCGCCGGCAACTTTGGCTTACTGAAGACGAGCTCGGCTGGCGTCGCAGGCTCGATTTCGATCGCCTACGCAGCACCGGAAGGCGTGATCAGCGGCTCGGTACAATTCAACTCGGCGACGGGTCTGGGGCAGACCTCATTCAGCGTTCAGGGGGAGCTGGGCCCTGACACCGATCCCGCGCCCGATTTTTTGAGTGTCGCCGGCAACTTCGGCATCAGCACGACTGGGCCGAATGGCGTTTCGCCCGGCATCAACATCAGCTATGTCGCGCCAAGCGGCGTTTTGAGCGGCACGGTCGAGCTCAGCGAGTCGACCAATGTGAACGATCGTACGTTGCAAGTGGTGGGCTCGCTACAAAGCCCGGATTTCCGATCCGTCGCCAATATCGATATCTCGACCATCGCGGGCGCCAATCTTGCGATTCAGGCCATCGATGGCGCACTTCAAACCGTCAATTCGACTCGCGCGCGATTAGGCGGCGTTTTAAATAGGCTCGATAGCGCCATCGATAATCTACGCGTTGCCGAGGAAAACCAAATCGCCGCGCGCTCACGCATCATGGACGCCGACATCGCTGCCGAAACCGCCGCCCTCGCCAGAGCGCAAGTTCTGCAGGAATCGGGCATTGCACTGCTCGTGCAAGCCAATGCCATCCCGATGAACGTAGTCAACCTTCTGCGCAACAGCTATCTCTAGAACGGGCTGCTTCTAGTATCCTCACCTCGCCCCTCGATTGGGGGCGAGGTGGGGATCGTCGATGTCGATAGCTTCGTTCGATGTGTTGATCGTCGGTGCCGGTCTGACCGGCGTCGGCTCGGCGGCTGATTTGCGCCGCCGCTTCCCGCAGAAGCGCATCGCCATCCTCGAAGCCCGTGAGCGCATGGGCGGCACCTGGGATCTTTTTCGTTACCCCGGCATCCGTTCGGATTCGGACATGTACACCCTCGGCTATCGCGCACGGCCTTGGCGTGAACAGCGCTCGATCGTCGATGGTCCGTCCATTCGGCGCTATATCGAAGAGACGGCCGCAGAAACTGGCGTCGATAAACTCATTCGCTACGGTCAGCGCGTCGTCTCGGCTGCTTGGTCATCACCGACAGCGAGATGGACGGTGGAGATCGCCCATCGGGACGGTACCCGCTCGATTGTCGAGACGCGGTTCTTGCATTTTTGCAGCGGCTACTACAGCTACGCAGAAGGCCATCGCCCACAGTGGGAAGGTGAAGCGGATTTTCGCGGCGACATCATTCATCCGCAATTCTGGCCCGAGAACTACGACTATCGCGGCAAAAAAGTGATTGTGATCGGCAGTGGCGCTACCGCTGTCACACTCGTACCCTCAATGGCCGATCAGGCCGCGCACGTGACCCTCCTGCAGCGATCGCCCACTTATATCGCGACCCAGCCCGCCGATGATCCGCTCGCCAAATGGCTCACACCCTGGATGCCAAAGCGGCTCGCCTACTGGATCGTACGTTGGAAGTGCATCCTGTCGGGAATGTTCTTTTACTCACTCGCCAAGTCGCGACCGAAGCCCTTCAAAAAGAGCGTCATCAATCTGGCTCGCAAGGAATTGCCCGCCGATTTCGACATCGCCAAACATCTCACCCCTAGCTACAACCCCTGGGATCAGCGCCTCTGCGCGGTACCCGATGGAGATCTCTTCAAGGCGATCTCAGCGGGCAAGGTGTCGATGGTGACAGATCACATTCGACGCTTCGTCCCTAAGGGTATCGAGCTTCAATCGGGTGAAGTGCTCGAGGCCGATCTCGTCATCACCGCCACAGGCCTCAAAATCGAAGCCTTGGGCGGCGCTGAACTGCGCGTCGATGAGAAACCGGTCAAGCTCGAGGACATCATGGTCTATCGCGGCGCGCTCTTCAGCGGGGTGCCGAATCTCCTCTACACCTTCGGTTATACGAATGCGTCGTGGACCCTGCGTGCTGATCTGATCTCGCACTATCTCGGCCGTCTGCTGCGCCACATGGACAAAAACGGCTACGACAGCGTCGTTGCCGAGCGTGACCCCACGGTCAGCGAACAGCCCTTCCTCGATTTCACGTCGGGTTATGTGCTGCGCGCCCTGCCCTCGCTGCCAAAACAAGGCGATCGCTTTCCGTGGCGTATTCATCAAAACTATTTGCGTGACGTACATGTCACGCGCTTCTCACCTCTCGTCGATCCTCACCTGCGTTTTGCAAAGGCATCCTCATGAGTTCGCGCGTTTCTTTCGAAGGTCAAACCGCCGTCATCACCGGGGCCGGTAGCGGCATCGGCCGGGCTCTAGCACTCAACCTTGCAGAGCGTGGCTGTCACCTGGCGCTCGCCGATATTCGCGAGCAGACACTCGCCGAAACGGTCGAGATGCTCGAATGCCATCGGCAGCGCCGACCGCAACTGCGCGTCTCGACCCATCTTCTCGATGTCGCCTCTCGTGAAGCCATCGATGCCTTTCCGTCTGCCGTGCTCACTGAACACTCGACCGTGAACCTCCTCTTCAACAACGCGGGTGTCGCGATCGAGGGAGACTTCCGCGAAATCAAACCGGCGGATTTCGAGTGGTTGATGGACATCAACTTCTGGGGCGTGGTGCGCATGACGCGCGCCTTTCTGCCCATCCTCGAGCGCAGCGACACGGCACATATCACCAACATCTCGAGCCTCTTCGGCCTGATCGCCCCCGCGGGTCAGTCCGCCTATGTCGCCAGCAAGTTCGCCGTGCGTGGCTTCTCGGACGCGCTTCGACATGAACTCGAAGACGGACACATCGGCGTGACGGTGGTGTGCCCGGGTGGCGTGAACACCGCCATCGCACGTAATGCGCGCCAGTCGAAGGACATCGCACCTGCCGATCTCGAGCGACGCTTGGCTCGCGTACAGAAACTCCTTAGGCTGCCGCCATCGGAAGCCGCAGCCATCATTCTCAACGCTGTCGAGCGTCGACAACCGCGCGTCATCGTTGGTACCGACGCCAAAATCGGTGCTTGGGCAGAGCGCCTCATGCCAATCACCTACTGGAAACTCGCGCGTAAACTCATGTTCTGACCTTGGTAACCACGATGCTCGCCACTACGATTTTCCTAGTTAGTCTCTTCGTGCTCAGCCTCGTTTGGCTAACGCTGCGTACCGCCCGTAGCGTGGAACAACGCATCCCGCCTGTCGGCAAATTCATCGAGTTACCCGAGGCTCGTCTGCATGTGCTCGATCGCGGTGTCGCAGGCGAGGCCATCCCGCCTGTCCTGATGCTGCACGGGCTCGGCGGTCAGTTGCATCATTTTGCTTATCATCTCGTCGACGTCATCGCCAAACATACGCGGGTCGTGACGCTGGATCGGCCGGGCTCAGGTTATTCGAGTCGAAACGTCGGTGCAGCCACGACGCTGCGTCAGCAGGCCGACACCTTTGTCGCCTTACTCGATCAACTGAAGATCGACAAAGCCTTCGTGGTCGGTCACTCATTGGGTGGAGCGCTCGCGCTCACACTTGCCATTCATCATCCACAGCGGGTCGCGGGCCTTGCCCTCATTACGCCACTGGCTTTTACGCCACCTGAGGTACCTAAGGCTTTTCGCGCACTCGATGTTGGCAACGGTATCGCAAGACAGATCATCGCGTGGACGCTGGCGACGCCTGGATTCATGCTAGGTCGAGACAAAGTACTGCCCGCCATCTTTGGCCCCGACCCAGTACCCAAGGATTTCGCGGTTCGCGCAGGCGGCATCCTCGCCATGCGTCCTAGCCAATTCGTCGCGACCTCGGAAGACCTCCGTGCCCTGCCTAACAATCTGCCCGAACTCATCGCTCGGTATGAAGAGCTGAGTCGCGAAGACGCTCCGCCTGTGAGCATCCTCGTCGCACGCCAAGATCGCATCCTCAACTCGAAGAGTCAGGGTATTGCGTTGGCAGAACAGTTGAAGCGCGCTCATCTCGAGATCGTCGAAGGCGGGCACATGTTGCCGGTGACGCAACCTGAGATTGTTGCCAAGTTCATCGAAGAGTCGCTTAAGCGCAGCGCGTGAAACGCACGATCTCGCTCGTTGTACTGTATTTCGCGGCGATCGCAGTCGGACTCGTCAGCACTTGGTTCGCTCTGAAACGCGTCGGACTCGAGGGGGTCACGGCGGGCGCTTGGCAGGCGGACCTGCTCGCCGGTAGCGCGGATGCAGGTCCTTATACCCGCGCGCGCATCGCGGTGAATGCGGTGCTGGCCCTTGATCGCAGCGAGACGATTTACTTTCTTGCTACGCGGGATGACAGTGGCGCTCCGCTACGCGCCCAATGCCACTATCGATTAAGGGGTGTCGCACCAGATTCAGCCTGGTGGAGTATTACTGCCTACGCGGCTGACAACTTTTTGTTCCCCGTCGAATCACACCGCTACAGCATCAGCGGCGACTCTTTGAATCTCACGGCAGGCGAGCCATTCGCAGCGAAGATAGGACCAGCGGCCATCGGTCCCGATATCGAGACATCCGGTAGCGGCGAACTCCGACTCACCTTGCGTCTCTACAAGCCCGATGCTGCCTTACAAAAAAATCCCGCGACCTTGAGAGCACCCTCGATCGCACTCGCTGAGGCCTGCCCATGACCGGCCACACCAATAAACACCTGCCTTGGAGTTGGCATCGACACGTGTGGCTTGCCGCGCTGCTGGCGATCGCAGTCCACACGATCTCGGTGTACTGGATTCCACGCGTGATCATGAATCGCGTCATTAACACTGTCGCTGGCGAGGGCTCGCAACCCTATCTGCCACCACCCATCGACCACACTCACCGACGCGTCGTGATGCCGAGCCCCGATCTGCTTTATGCGGTGTGCGCCTACGACCTCGCGGACGGCCCGCTCAGCATCAAACTAGACGGGTCCTACGCACGCTACTGGTCTATCGCTTTATATAACTCCCGCTCCGACAACTTCCTCACCCTCAGTGGCGACACCCTTGGCGCAAGCGGGGTCGACCTGACCATCGATGAGACGAAATCAACACGCAAAGGCCTTCTTTTGATGCGCGTTTTGACCGGAGCGAATCCGGCCTGGCTGACAGAGGCAGAGACATTTCGGAAACGACTGCGTTGCGAGCAGTAGCTCCAAAGCACTACTTCAACAAAACCCGTAGCGCCGCTTTCTCAGCATCGGGCAAGTTCAGCTTGTCGATTTCGGCGATGGCCGTCTCGACCGGTAACATATGCAAGGCCTCGCGTAATTTTTTCACGCTCTCCGAGGCCTTGAAGACCGTGTTCGATGCTGTCATGTCCGCAGAATGACGTGCAATGGCGCGCAGCTTCAAAACCTCGAATTGTTCCTCGCTTAAGTGCAAGCGAATCCGCTCCTCTTCAAGATCGCGTGCCTCCCTTTCGGTCAACACACCATCTGCGAACGCATCCTCGACGGCTTTGAGCATCTGCTCGCGCTGCTGGTGCAACTGATCGGAAAACGCTGAACCTAAAATACCCGCCGGAAGCGCGACGATACCGATGCCTAAAATCGCAAGCACCATGGTGAAAGCTTGTCCGATAGGCGTAACGGGTGAGATGTCGCCGTAGCCGACGCTTGCCAATGTGATCACCGCCCAATACATGGCGCGCGGCATGGTATCGAACTTATCTGGCTGCACCGCATGCTCGAATTCGTAAACGATCGCGCCAGACAAAATGGTGATTAGCACAGTCACAAACATTGCCGCCGAAAAAGCGCGCTTTTCGCGATTCAATACCATCTGGAAGGTTGTCAGTGCCGTGTTGTAGCGAGTGAGTTTAAGCACACGCAGAACGCGCAATATTCGAATGAACCGCAGATCCACGGCTAGCAAGAACTGTAAGTAGTACGGGAGAATGGCTATCAGATCGACGATGCTGCCGGGACGCTTAATAAAAGATAAGCGATTCGCTATACCAGATCGGCTCGGATCCGCCTCTCCCGCCGCGTAAAGTCGCAACAGATACTCCACCGTAAAGACTGAAATCGCGATGGTGTCAAACCAGTAAAACTCCAACTTGAGCGGATCGTGAATTGACGGGATCGTTTCTAGAAATACGGCGGCCACGCTTGCGATAATGAACAGAATGAAAATCAAATCGAACTGATGATGTAGACGACCCGACGTCGGAGTGTCATTCATCAACGCGTCGACCTTCTGACGCAAAGTTCGACCCGTATTGGCTTTTGTGAATTCGATAACAGCCGGTACGAAGTCTCGAAGTAACTTCAATAGCCGTAGTAGTCGAAGCGCACGTAGCGCCCGCAAATCGAGGTCGATGATGCCAAGCAAATGCAGCCAGTAAGGTGCGATAACCAGCAAATCGAGCAATGCGAACGGAGTAACCGCAAATCGCAATGTGATGAAGCGTCTACCTTGATAGCGGGGGTCGCCGCCCGCCGCGAACAATCGGAGCACATATTCGAGAGTAAAAAAGTAGATAGAAATCCGATCGAAAACTCCGAACGCAACCTCGTGCGTTGCATACAACCCCGGGATATGTTCGATCACCAAGGCGGCGAGATTTACGACAATCAGCCAAGTGATGAACTTGTCGAGTGACCGCGCGAACTGACTTTTTCCATCGATATCGAAAAAGTTTTCGAATACGTACCGACGCGCTGCTGAAATCGCCGACATGACTGCCCCCGTTGATCCACTTTAGTTTTTTATCGAGAGAAGATCGGATCACGGGCTATGTTCGGCGCGAACCCCTGCTAAGTCAAAATGGATGTTTTTTGAGCAATATTCTTGTCAGGAATCGCTTGCCATATGTCGCGTCATTCCGTTGCCGACAACCAATAGATCTGCGTTGGCGCCACACTAAAGCCAATTGCTATAGAGGCCTGGCACATCGGCAAATCGACAACATGTCCAAAGGTCGCTTTGATAGACGATGGCGTCCCAATCCAAATAGAGCCACGCTCAAGGACACACTTAAACATGTGCGGCAATGTCTCGAACGAGGCTGATGCCATGTATCCGCTGTAACGCCGAGCGACGGCTTCCGGCTCATGCGAGCAGATAATCACCGATTCCAAGGTGCGCGCGCCATTTGGATGACGCTGAACTTCTGGTTGGTAGATGAGGTGCGGGCGTTCGTTACGCACGAAACACAGTAACGCTTCCGGAGTGCTTTCAGCACTGAGTGCAAACCACGTAAACAATGCATCACCGCGTCGTGCGCC
>JACCDP011522315.1_pt1 | contig 44062 bp, 47 predicted proteins | sample 7445841 | NCBI WGS metagenome assembly JACCDP01 (sample SAMN15323441, study PRJNA562643) | freshwater metagenome | isolation source: river surface water | place: USA:Blue River Watershed | collected 2017-08-17
CCCCCCGTCTCCCCCTCCCCCCGCCGAACCCCTTACTGTTACTACTTATCCCGTCGTTGTAATCCATAACGGTTCACCAGTAGCTATCTCCGGTGCAACTTGGTCAGTAAATGACACCTTTCAAGTTGAGTTAGGTAATGACGGAGGTAATAAAGTGGTTAAATATAGCCAAAATGGAAATCTCCTAGTGGCTTACTCCGGTGTGAATTGGGGTAGTCTTCCAGCTAAGGGGGTAATTTATGATATGGGGACATCCATAAACATAACTTCTTCTGTGGGTATAAGTTTCCCCACTGGTAATTTCGGGGTAGATGTTGTGAACTCTACTCAAGATACTGCCACACTGGTAGTCTATGAAGATGAGCAAGATTCCATTGAAAATTGGAGTCGCTTCACACCTGCTGAAATTTACGAGGTTAACTCTGCTAGATTTAGGGTACTAAAGAAAAACGATGCAAGCCGTCAAATCACTATTACCCCCTCAGTCAATATATCAGAAGATGATGACATTTATTGTGTTTGGGAATCTTATTATCAAACCAGTAAAAAAGTGACCAATATTGTGATAAATTTTGAAGGTATGTTTTTCTCTCGTAGAAAACCGGTTGATGCTGATTCTGGGAAAGCAGGAGGTAAAAAGTAATGGGTGGTAAGACGCAAGCTGACGTAGCTAATTTTGAAGATATTTTTCCTTATGGGATAGCCTTTGATGTATACATACAACCTCTGACTAATGAGGAAGGTGAACCAATAGCTTTTTCGGAGGGAAATTGGCAATTCTTAAAGACAATATTTATTAGGGAGAAATCTGAAAATGCTAAACAGTTTAAGTTTGAGATTCGTAATCTCCCTTATGGTCGCTACTATGTTAAGTTAAAACCGTATACTACTGCCCCTAGTAGCACATCAAATACCATAAAATTAAGTTGTACGGGGGAAAATGCGGAAATAACTACCCCTTACACTCTAAGAGGAAAAAATGTAGGCTTAAGGGGGGAGTTCTCATCGCAACCTTCTAACCAAGATATGGCAAAAACCATTAACTATGATGAGGAAAAGAGAATAGTATCGTCAGAAAGTGGTGCGCCCATCCGAATTACCACTGTTTCAGAAGTTGTCATACCCTCTGAAATAAGTAAAATTGCTAACTACAAGGGTGTAGCAATAGTGGGAGTGAAAATAAAGGCCTCTGACCGTATAAGTTCATCACCTGAAGTATCCTTCTTTGTCTCAGAAGGGAGAAAGATTCGTAACCATCTTCACTATGGGACTCAACAATCTCTGACCCCTTCAAATCAAATTACTGATACTACCGTAGACTATTCAGAAATCCCTGAGTTAACCATTGGTCAAACCAAAGTAAGAAACTTAGATACTAAACAAGAGGGTGGTGTTACAGCTTTATCTAATAACCGTATCACGGCGGGTATTACCCTAAACCCAAAAGACCGCTATATTGTTTTTAATTATGCGGCTTCCAATTATTTCCCAGATATTTATGTGGATTGGCTAATTAACCCCGAAGGTGGTTTAGGTGCTGTTATTGATGGGGATGAGGACATTGATTACCCCTCAATTGTAGAGACTAGAAAATTTGTCCGAGAGAATGGATTCTTTTGGGACGGGGTTATCTCGGAAACGGAAAGTTTATCTTCTAAAGTAACTCAAGAAGCTGGGCTATCTTTACTCTACCCTTATTCACCTAATGGGTTATTCGGATTGACTATGGAGAACGAGGATAGATTACCAATAGCAGTTTTTAACTCATCCAACATCCTTAAAGATTCCTTTGAAGAAAGTGTTCTACCTTGGCAAGATACCAGCGTTAACCAAGTGATTGTGGTCTATACGGATGGTACTGATAATCAACGCCCTGCTACCGCCGTTATAGCCCGTACACAAGAATTAGATAATGGCTGGGAAAAGTTAAACTCCATCACTATCCAAGCTCCTTCGATTACCAATCCTGAACAGGCTAAAACCGTGGCAGGGGTAACTCTTAACTCTAAACGATTACAAGACCGTAACATTCGATTTAGAACTGCCACTCAGGGTTTATTCTTATCCCCTGGTGAAGCCATTTTAGTTCAACATCAGACCACTGAATTTAGTTATGAACTGTCTGGTTATGTGACTGAGACGGAGGATTATGATACCTTGGGGCAAACACAAAGAGTTCTTTTATCTCGTTACCCTTCACCATTTATAACTTCCGATTACCGTGCCACAATCCAACTCCAGACTACCGGTGAAGTTATTACTGATTTGCCATTTACTCTGGAACAAATGGGTGGTAAAACTTATATGAATCTTAGTGGACTACCTTCGCCCATATCCCTGTATGACCCTGTGGTTGTTGGTAGAGATATGATTGAAAATAAAGTTTATCGTATACAATCTCTTTCCATAAGTGAATCAGGAGAAATAAGTATCGATGCCGTAATTTGGTCGGATAAGCTTTTCGATTTTAATAATCTGGAGTTTATTTTCCAATGAGCAATCTTTCTTTTCCTGCTATAACTCCTGATTTTATGCGAGAGATTGAATTACCTCCTTATGGTATTCATATAGTGACATTCCCTGATGGGGGGGAAGTTCGACAAGTCCTATCAGAGCAAAGCACAAAGTCCAAAGTCAAACTAGAGTTTATTAACCGTAATGCTGTTGAAGTAGGAAATGTGTTAAACTTTTATAAGAATACCAGAGGTGTTTTTGGTAGTTTTACACTACCCCTATCTATTTGGCGACACCCTCTAGTATTGACAAATGCCTATTCCAATCTCCTGAAAAATATTGTCTGGCGTTTTGACCGTCCAATTAGTATAAAAACCATTAGACAAGATGTATACTCTTTTGATACCTACCTAATATCCGTATCGCCTGTAACACCGCCTAACCCCAATAGTTTCCCTGACCAAATTCTATGAGTTTCCCTAACTTTCACCCTACAAGAATTGAGGGCTTTACTCTCCCTGATTTCGGACTTCTAACCATTGAAGACCAAGCAGGGGAAGAGCGTAGAGCTATGCAATACACTGGTGGTAGGGATGCTAAGTTGGACGTTTTTTTTGAAGGGCTTAATGAGTCTCAAATTCTTGAACTATTAGATTTCTATAAAAATATTTATAGCTCTGGGAGGGGGTTCGGTTTCCCCTCTAACTTTTTTGTCGGGCAAGAAATTTACTATGAGGCTTTGAAAAAATCTCTAGGTCAATTTTTACTTTATTTTACAAGCCCCCCCACTGTAAAAACTCTATACAGTGGTGTCTACAGCATAAGAACACAACTAAAGGCCAGTAATGCCTTCATTTCTGCCCCCTCCAAAATATATGTCACGTTACAAACTCAAACTTCTGTTAGTGCTATAGCCTCCACAACTTTTGTTGTTTGGAGTCAAGTGTCGGGTTCCCCTGTAACTTTCTCTGAACCTAACAGCTTAAACACTCTTGTGACTTCTCAAGGTGGTGTTTTTAACACTGTCAACGGACGGATTTTCTTAAAAATAGCATTGGTTGATAACCTTGATGTCTTCAGTCTTGTGGAGATAGTACCTTCCCCAACCAGTTTCGATGTTTTGGGTGGTCTTAGCTTGTACCCCTCTGTCCCTGAACACCCCTCTAGCTTAAAGGTCATTCCCCCATTAATCTTTTCCCCCGCAGACTCTGAGGAAGCTTACTTTAAACGCAAAATAAATATAGACTCTGTTAGTTTTAGATGGTCTTTACCCGCTCAACCAGCTTTCTTAACCCACTTTAATATTGAGGTTTATAATAAGCCTAATTGGGAATCTGTAGCTACTACCGAATCTAACTCTTATACTCTCCCCCCTAAAACTACTTTTCGTATAGTTTCTAATTACAATATTGGCGGGCGTATCTTTTCCGTCCCCTCTGATATTTTCTATGTAGACCCCTTGATTCATCTTGATAGCTATGGTTATGGTTCAGATACAGTTAGCGAAATAAAAGTTATCCCTTCTTTCCTGGAGAGCCGAGTTTTAGATTTATTTAATACTCAAGAGTTTCCAGAGAGTTTTTGGGATACCACTATAGGCTTTGTAGGCTCTAACCCTAATGAAAACCCTTTGCCTCTTTCCAACAGTTTCATCTTTGCTTATTCTCTTTCCAGTACCAACGACTCCCCCACTCAAAGTTCGTGGCACGCCCAAGTTTCTGTTATAGGCGGAATTAAATCTGTAACTGACTTAAATCTAGGTGGGGTGGTAATTGGCTAATGTTTAAAGCTATTGGTGAAGTAAAACTCGTTATTACAGACACTCAAACGGGTCAACAAAAAGAAATTATAAAGAATAATACCTTCACTGAACGAGGGTATCAGGCGGCCATGAACTTGGATGGGTCTGTTTCAGGTCTAAAAAGAGACCCATTTTATGACCCCCGGAATATGGTAATTTCTACTTCCAGTGCTACCCCTAATCGGTATACTATTTCTGTTCCAGGTATTATTGCTGAGTGTCAATACCCTTCTGGTGCTTCTGAGGTAACCTGGGTAGAAGCTACAGAAGATACACCGATGTACGGAGAATTAAGGGGTAGATTAACCTTTACAGGGGCAAATCGTACTTTTCAAACTGTCGCTGTAGTAGATAAGGGTTCGGGTACGGCGGGTGTTGGTTTTACGACTGCTAATGCCTACGCTTACGTTAGATTTGAGTCCCCAGTCACTCAAGCCCCTTTTGAAACCATCGACATTTTTTATCGGGTCTACTTTATTAACAGCCCTGGGTTTGGTCTACCACTAGGGGGAGACTTTGTAAGACATCTCGGACGGCGTTTATTCGGTTTTGAGTCTATTAACCAATTGATTGGTAGTGGCGGTGACAAATCACCTGGTCAGTATCCTAGTCTTACTAGCGTCCCTAATCCTGATAGTTATAACTTTTTTGCCGTAAGAAATACACTAGCAACCAACGTCTCAGCACAATTTATCAATAACGGTAGTTCTGGTTTGGCCACTTGGAGATATAATCAAAGCACTTCCCCTAGCCTTAGTTTTACTTTTGGTGGAACTTCCGTAGGTCTAGATGCTTTCACTGGACGGGTTCTCAATTCTTTAGCTTTCGGGGTTATTCCCAGTAATAATAATCGGTGTATATCTGCTTTCCGCTTTGCTGACCCTAATCGAAGCCCTATTCAAACCTCTTGGGGTAAAAGAAATGGCGCACCTTCAGCTTTTTACGATGCTTCCTGGAGTGCCAACGGGACTGGTAGGGTTATCCCTTCTGGTTCTTGGACGGGTATCTACCCTGATATGTACCGTGTTCGCATTGTGGATTCTGGTAATGTGGGTTCAGCAACTTATAAGTTAGAACGTCAAAGATTTACCCACTACAACGGGAACTCTTGGGCGCAAGTTACTGACACCCCGCCCCATCTTTCACGGGGTAATACTGCTATCCCCTTTCCTGATTCACATGGACATCAAGATTTTCTTAATTATAAAGCTTTTTCAGAACGTAAGCTGGTACGTTGGGATGCTACAGGTGTAGTCCTAATTGATATTTTCAATGGGGAATATAAGGTTTTTGATGCTGATAATGACCTGACAGTTTCCAACGCTAATTTACCAGTTACAAATATCAAACAGGTAGAAGTTGTTAATGGTCTCATCTATGTTGCTTGCTCTAACACGGGACTTTGGAGAATTAACCCTGCTGGTGGTACAAATTCTATAACTTTACTATTGAATGAACCCGTCCACGGAGTTACCAGTATTTATTACCAAACTGGTTTAATTATTGTTGCTGTCACATCTAACGGATTTAGATGTTCCGATAATTGGTCTACTCTGTTCACCCCTTCTTCTACTTGGATTACTGACTTAGGTTTCTTTAGAGCTAAAGTAATTGTAGGTTGCAAGTCGGCTAATCGTCCTAATGGTGAATTGGCTCTCTACCTTACTAATGGTTCCGACCGTAGGATTGTTTGGTGGTCACGGACTATTGCTAATGGTAACGCTATTGACGCATTTTCTTCAGGGGGTTTATTTGATTTAGAAAATACTATCCAATGCTCTACTTTTGGTGATTTTTGGCTTGCATCTTCCGCTAATGTTGGCAATCAGAACAATACCAGGACTATGACATTTGGTTCTACCAATAATCCTGTCCTAGGTGGAGGTAATATTCAGTACATGGACAATAATATCCCTGTTTTAGGGTTTTTTGATGAAAAAAATTCATACTATTTTTCTTCCCATTACAATAATGGTTATGATGTTTTAATAAACGGTTTGGTTACGAAAGTTGAGGCTGTCAGTCCCTCCTACCCAAGCAATTCACCCCGTCCCCCTAGTTCTCTTGTTTATCTGGGTAGAAATTTAGTATTTTCTTTTGGTAGTATTTATACTTGCTCGTATGGGTGGGAAGAATGGGGCTGGGACGGCTCTACCTGGGTTGAGGGTCATTCAGGCTCTAAACTTACCCATAGCGGCTCTCAAGCCATTTTAGATGGTCTTTCTGTTCGATTTGAGAATGGTTCGGCTGGTACTGCTTTTACCACCACTGATTTCTACACAGTTCCCGTTTGTTACGGGGTTTTAGGAGATAACGCCCGCTATGTGGACAGTTTCATCACAATTACTGCCTCTAGTGTAACCTATCAGTCCAACATAGGTAGTTTAACTGTACCATCTTCCCCCCCATATAGTCTCCCTTTACCAGCCTCTACAAATTCAAATTTTGCTGGTTTAATCGGTTCAGATGTGAATGCCATTTCCGTTTCTCTTAATGGTACACCCGTTCCTAATTCCAACTTACTTTTTAATGGGGCTACCCCCCCTGAAGGCGGTTTAATCTCCTTCAACAACACCACTGGGACTGCCTTTTTCCATCCTTCCGATGCTGGAAAAACTTTCTCTGGTTATTACTCGTATTTAACTTCTGGTTAGACAATAACGCCCAATCTGATGACAGCAGGAGGTTTTTATGAGTCTAAATTTAAATGACTTAGGATTAGTTGATGTAGTTAGAGAAATTGTCGATAGCTTACAGGCGGGTGTGGTACACATTGTCCGTCCTTCGAGTATTGCCTCTAACCCCTTTGAGAGTTCGGATAACACTCCCCTTTTAGTAGGGTCTTTCCCTTTAATATCTTTTAAGGATGGTACAATCCATGAAAGACTTCAATTTAGCTCCAATGCTTCTGGTATTTTCAGGTTTAAAATGGCTATTCCTAATGCAGAGGTCTTAGTTGGGGATTACGCCTTTATTAATTGGTCTGAAGGTGTCCGTATTATTCCTGCTGTTGTAAAAGAAGTTAATTACAATCTATCTGCATTATCTCCAGTTACGGTTAATTCTAATGAGGGTGTTCCTTATACTTGGACACAGGTTCAGGAGTTACTAGCCGATGATTAGAAGAAATAATTCAGAACTTAATAGGTTTAAACAAGATGTGCGTGTTAATCTCTTGGAAAAAGCCGAAATGGTTGCCCAAAGAACTGAGGGCGTTACTGTTTCTGTATCAAATGATACTATCTTTCTTTCTAGCGAGACTTCTATTCCGGAAGAAATCCTAGACCCAAAAATGCGCCCCCTTTCAGATGAACTTAAGAAGGAAATTGGAGGCTTTTAATGTTAAGTATTGTTAAGCTAGAATCGGCTATTTTCACCCTATTAACCTCCAAATTTCCTCCTTCTTCAGGGATTACTTTTTCTAATAATTATCCTCGAAGCCAAAAAGAACTCACACAAAATAAAACAATTGTCTGTATTAGTTCTATTTCCGATTCTGTGGAAGGTAAGATTATTACCAGAGAATTACTTCATCCTTTAGTTTCTTTAGCCATCTTTAGTATCGATTATTTCCGAAATAGACAAGTCCAAGAACTACTTATTTCTACTTTAGACTCCAGTAGTCCTTTTGAACTTTTAATGCCCAATCAACAGGCTTTTCACTGGTTTTGTGAGAGACGTTTACCCCCCACGTTTACTCCTTCCTTAGAAATTTACTCTGGGGCTGTAGATTATCGGATTTTGCTTAGAGACTCCCCACCCCTGAACCGTAATTTCCAACCGTTGAGCATTAATTTAAGCTTGCCAATCGTTGAATAAATTCCCTAACAGACAATAACGCCCAATTTCATACTTGAAATCTCTATATTTGAGGCTACTTTAATGGCAAAACGTGCCGGCCCTGCGCTAATCGAAATCGGTGAAGGTGCTTCCAAGATTACTTTGACTAATGATGACCAGCTTAATGATGCGGTTATCATGATTGAACGGGATGAGTTCCAACTTAAATCCCAAATTTCCTCCAAACCAGTTGGTTACATTAAGACTGGTATTGAAACTAAGCTCGAAGTCTCGATTGCTGAAATTGATGCTTCTCAAATCGCTTTACTATTCGGCACTCCCCTTGTTACTGCTACTGACACGGTTAACTCTGTTAACTACACTATGACCAAAACGGAAGTAACTGACCAAGCTGGTCAGCTTATCACCGGTCAAAAAGTAGTTATCAAACCCTACCCTATTGTAGCTGACCCTGGCACTACTGCTCCTACTACCACTACCTATAACGGTAAAACTTATGCGACAATTCAGTTAGCTGAAGACGCTTTTGATGCTGATGTTGCTCTTTTTAAAGCATGGGAAAATACGGTAATTACTTTCCCCAACGGTGCGCTCACATCTATTAATGGGTCTCGTTTATCGATGGGTTTACAGACGCAACAAGAATTAAAATTAACAATCACGGGTCTCCCTGACCCATCAACAGGGGTGAGAATGATTTACGGAGACTCCTCGATTGTGTAGGTGTAAACACTTACCCGCCTAGAGTAAACTACAACCCCTAGACATCTAGGGGTTTTTTACTACCCATAGGAGTGTGCAAGGCTTGAGCAATAGTCCAACCCTGTCTTAATCTGCGGGCTAATGTCGGTCTTTTAAACCCAAATCGTTCAGCCCATTCTTTCATTGGCAAGGTTTCTCCATTATATTCTAGCATTTTAGTACCATCATTTTTGGGATTAGTTAGACATTCTTCTACTGATAATCCCTTATTTAAACGGTATTCGATGGTTTTTCTGTCTAATCTTAACTCCCTAGCCCAAGCAGAAACAGATTGGGATTTCCCGTTGAACTCTAATTTATTTTCACGGTCATCGGAAGCTGTATTAAAAGCCTTTTCTAAGTTCCAACCTAGTTCATGAATCCGGGTATAAAGCGTACCTTTGTTTATCCCTAGTTCAATAGACCAATCCTCCAAGCTTTGTGACTTACCATTGTACTCATACTGGTGGGCATAACTAAACTTAACAGTGCCGACTTGTGCATCAATAGCTGTTCCCACATCCCAGCCCAACTCCAACCTTTTCCTGATTGTTTCTACACTCAATCCTGTTTTTTCTGACCACTCTGGGATAGTTAAAGACTCACCATTGTGTTCTAGTTTTTTCACATTTCTTCTATTAGCAGACTGTTTAGCAAAAGGAATCCAAATGCAATTTTCAGGGCAATAGTCCCCATTAACATCCACTCTTTCTAGAGAGTAGCCATCTGGACACTCCCCCATATCTTCGAGAAAATTTTCAAAAGAATCAAGCCAACGGTCACACACTTTAATCCCCCGGTGGTAGTAATGCCCTTTAGGGTCTGCGTTAGGGTTAGTGCATCTCGACTTCATAGAACACCATTTTATATAGGTGGGAGTCTCATTATCTTGACGACTATGCCCATGTGTTGTGTTTTGCTTACCCACTCTTGCCGCAGATTCATTAATCAAGCAACCGCAAGATTTTGTGTGTCCCGCAGTAAGACTAAACCCCGTCACCGTAAATTCGTTACCACAAGCACAAACACAATCCCATCTTACTTGCCTGTGCTTATTGCGTTCAGGGTTTTCCCCCACTACCGTCAGTTTTCCAAATCTTTGTCCAAGTAAATCTCTCTTAGGCATAATAGCTCCTTAAACTCAATTTCCACATCATAAACCCTTACTAGCCTGTTGTCAACCCGCTCAAACTAAAATAGGACACTTTTATATTTTAACTTGGCATGAAAAAAAGTTCTGGTTGTAAGAAACCCAAAATGCCTAAGCCCAAACCCCTAAAACCTAAAAAGGCTTAGTCTTTCCAAAAAACCCCATTAACTGGGGTTTTGCAGTATCTAGGCTTGGTCTCCCAATCTGCCAAATTTAATTGCTTCCCTCATATCCAACCAAAAGGTATAGTTTTTAGGTAGCACTAGGGGATGAATGAAGGGCATTACAAAGTCTTCAAGGTCAAATTCATCTTCAAATTTTTCATGAATAGTAAAAGCTAAACCTTTGCGGACATCCCAATCATAAACCTGTAAGGGGTCATCTAGACCCATAGACCAGGGCATTACACTGGTAATGTTTTTGTCGTTTATTAATCTCCAAGCATCGGGGGTATTGTGTTTAGCTCTATTAAAAGACCAATTTAGAGCATAGCCCTCAACCCGCCCATACGGTTTCTCAGGGTCTAAAGGTTTGACCTCATCCCAAAAGTTAGCAGGAAGGGATTTGACAAGTTTTAGGTACTTTATGACACTGGGGACAGCATCATAAACATCATCAAAAGCATCTTCATCAAATTCTTTTTCGGTCAAGTCAAAATCAATCATTTTTTATAAGCTCCATATTGTCATCAAAACTGGGGAAATTGTCTAATCCTTTTCTATTGCGTATCTCCCCCACTATAGCATTAAGTACCTGTTTTTTGGTAGCATCAGGGGGTAGACCCCATAGCTCAGGGTTCTTAATGATTTTAAGTAAGAAACCCCCACTAATTTTTCGGAGATTGGGTTCATCCTGAATTTTCCCCCTTGTGACTTCTAGACTAGCCCCCAAGTTATCCCGACTTATAATGCCTTTAGAGTAGGTTTCTTTTAGTTTAGCTAAGGAATCCTCCATTTTTTTAATGGTAGCACTGTCTGAAAACTCTTTTATTTTTTCAATGGTGGATTCCATTATCCTAATTTTACCAGATAACGAACCCAGTTGCAAGTTCTGTTCAGCTAAAACAACACCATTGTAGTAGGTATATATACCTTCTGCGTCTAATCTATCAAAATCTTCAGGGGGTAGTTTACCCTTTAGTTCATCTACTGCCTTAGAGAGAGTATCCAATAATTGCATTTTTCTGACTTTTGTGAGTTCATCCCTGAATTTATCATGTACACTAGACTCAATAGCCCCCTTTCCAGTTCCCATTACGCCATTCTTTAACCCGTTATCGATTTTCCCACCAACAGAAGGGTCTAATCCTAGTCTTTCTGATAGTTCTCTAGTTCGTGAGAGTTTAGCTCTTAATGACTCATTTTCTGGGGTTATCAAGAATTGGTCAACGGGATGAAGCAAGGAAGACATGGGGTTCTCTCCTTTACTCTGGTGTATAATATTTGGTATATCCAAATAGGTCTGGTATGTGTGAGACATTTCATCTATTGCTTTACGCCATGAAACTTCTTCCTGTGTTTCTTTATCTCTAAACCCAGAAATAAAACCATCTTTTTCTAGGATTTCCCACCCCTTTTCATAGTAGCTTAAGGGTAATTCCGCCATAATGGTTTCACCCTTTTTAACTAGGTTGCCTTTAGCATCCAGGTCATAATACTGCTTCACGAAATGACTTATACTGCCATCCTCATTTCTAACCACTTCAACATTATCAAAATCTTCCCTACTTACAGCTTTTAACTTTTCCTCAACTACCTCACCTTTCTTGGTATTCTTTTGAGTCCTTTCTATGGATACATAAGGATTCCCATCTTTATCAAAGGAAGCAAATTGTTCTACATGGTGTAACTCATATCTGCTTTTCTCATCTAATCTTTTCCCGCCATAGTCTAAGACTTCTTGTAACTCCAAGTCCATAGACAGAAACCTTAAGGTTGATGAGGTATTTTCTGTAGCTACTTCATATTTTATCTGTTCATAAAATTGCAATAGTTCCACGGGGGGTAACTTTCTTAATACTTCCAGTGGTATTGAGAAGTTATTCCCTAAAACCAATCTCCCCTTGAACTCCTCAAAATTAGAATTTAATCCTGAGACATAATTTATAAGATTTGCTGATGCTCTTTCAACTCTTTCCCTGATTTCTTCTTTACTTTCCACTGGTACTAAGTTACCATCTTTATCCTTTTTAGGTTCGCTGTTTATGGCTTTGAAATACAGCATTTCTACTGTTTTTTCTATATTATCCTCAATTCTTGTGTTTAATTCACTGAGGTAAGTATTTATAGCAGATTTCATTTCGCTGTCTCTAGATACCAACTCATAATCATAAATCCCATCTTCCACCATTTTCCTAAACGCAGAGATTTTACTCTCGACTTTTTTATCGAAATCTTCACTGGTCGTGTAGGGTCTGGTGAATTTAGAATTTTCAGGTATGGTTTCCCACTTTAAGGGGGAAATAAAACCTTTTATTCTACTACTTTTCCCCAATAAGAGCAATACAGCTTCATCAAAAGTAGTATCTTTGATTTCTTCCTCAAACCTTTTTCTTACTTCTTCCATGCTCCTAATGGGCGTATCCCCCTTAAACACTTCAGGGTAAGATTTTTTCAGTAATCTTAATATTTCTTTAAGTAGTTTATTTCTATTAGCTCCAGACATTAGAGCTATGTTATGGGTTTTGAACAATTCCTTTACAACTGTTTCCCCATAATCCAATTGTAATTGTCTAATGGTTTGGATTGCTTCTTTAAGGTCTCTATCTGCCCCGCCTCTTGGGTTTGCTCTATCCCTATCCCCTATGAAACTGGTTCTTCCTGCGGTAATTTCCGACAATAAACCTAAGCCACTTTTTATGAATTTGGAAGCCTGATTTCCTAACCCATCAGTCTTTTCTTCAGGGGTCTTCTTGGTTTCTGTGGTTTGTTCTTGGGGTCTATTTTTTAATACTTTTTCTAATACTGTGTCCCTTAATTGACCGGGGTTATCTGTATTCTTCTTTTTTGCTTTCCCTTTTGACTGGGGTTTACTGGTGTTTTCACTATACTTGGGGGTATAGGCTTTTGAGGCTCCTTTGTCTCTAAAAGTCCCGTCCTCGTTACGAAGGACTAACCATTCTTTAAACGTCCTCCAAACACTAAATTTCCCAAAGGCTTTTTGTTTATACGCCCCCCCTACAGTTTTTACTTTGTCTTGAACTGCTGACCCCTTTCTTTTATTATTTCGTTTCTTCATTAAAAGTTTTAACCCAAGCTCTAATTTGGGCTTGGGCGTTATTGTCTAAGTACATATTTGTTTAAAAACGCTCATATTTGTTTATGAACACTGATAACTGGTTTATGCTCGTTCCTTCTAGAATAGCCTCCTCCAAATTAGGGCTTCACCCCCATACCCTTAGAAAATATTTTGATGACGGTTTGATTAAGGGGATTAAAAACCCCGCAGGTCAACGATATTACGATGTTGAATCCTATTTAGCCGACCCTCTTGACAAACCCTCAGTTATCTGTTATGCTAGGGTTAGTTCAAGAAAACAGTCTGCTGATTTGGCTAGACAGGTCGATTTCTTGAAATCAGTTTACCCCGATTCGGAGATTATTACAGATGTCGGTTCTGGACTTAACTTCAAAAGAAAAGGTATTCAAACCCTATTGGACAGATTACTCTCAGGAGATTAGTTCACTCTTGCTATCTCCCACCGAGATAGACTCTGCCGATTCGGATTTGAATTGTTCCAATACCTTTTCCTCAAGAACGGTGGAACAATCGTGGTTCTCAACAATACTCAAACAAGTCCCGAACAAGAACTTACCCCCTACTTACTATCAATCCTCCATATTTTCAGTTGCAGAGTCTACGGACTTAGAAAAAACAACAAAAATATCGAGGAAGATAAGACTTTACCCTGACAAAACTCAACAAAATCTACTGAATGAGCTAATCTCTCAATATCGGTTTGTTTACAATAAAACTGTAGATTTGCTGATAAACGGTAAAATTGGGGCTAATTGTGATTTAAAGACTAAGAAAGAAAGAAAAGGTTTGTCAAGCTATGACATCCGTGACACATTCTTTCAATTTTGGTTGGAGAAACACACTTGGTTAACCAATTGCATAAACATAAATACAGTAAAGGAGGCTATCACCGAAGCTATCAATGCCCAACAAGTAGGGTTTGCCCAATTAAAAGCGGGGTTAGTTGAAAGGTTTGAGTTAAAATTCAAATCTAGAAAAAAGCCCCGACAAACTATCAACCTAAAAAAGGAAATACTCTCAGCTAAGGGAGTGTTAGCCCCCCGAAACCTAAAACTAGAAACCCCCCTAAAATCAGACACAAGGGGTAGTTTTGATGGTCTAACCCTCACAACTACTGGGGGATTGTTCTACCTAATTTATACTGAAGATATTGCTAATAATCCAGAAGTCGAAAACCAAGACCTAAAGATTGTAGCATTAGACCCTGGTGTTAGAACTTTCCAAACTATTTTCTCGTCTAATGGGGTTTTCGGTAAATTTGGTCAAGAAGCCATTAAAAGATTGGCTAAACTATGCCATAAAGCAGACAAAATCCAATCTAAAATAGCTAAAACCAAAAACCAAAGTCGGATTAATTATCTAAGAATGTGGCAACAACGAACCACATTAAAGATAAGAAATCTGAGGAAAGAACTCCACCACAAAATTAGTAGATTTCTAGTAGATAACTTTGATGTAATCCTGCTACCCTGCTTTAACACCGGTGAAATGGTTAAAAAGAAGGACAGAAAAATCAATAAATCTACTACCCGTTCGATGTTAAATTTTGGACATTATGAGTTTAAGGAATTATTAAAGTTCAAAGCCAATAAATTTGGTAAAAAACTAATAATAGTTTCTGAGGCTTATACCTCCAAAACCGTATCATGGACAGGGGAAATAATAGCTAATCTAGGTGGGAGGAAAGTAATCAAATCTCGGAGTAACGAAAGTTTAGACAGAGATTTAAATGGAGCCAGAGGAATCCTAATAAAATTCTTAACTGAGCTACCCCAATAGGGAGTTACTACCCTTACATATTAACGAATGTTAATGTTTTAGTAACCGTGTTAATGGGCTAGACCCCAGATACTAGAATAATATCTGAAATAGCCATATAGTAGTAGCTACACAAATTAATGCCAAAACCCCATAGACTATATAATTAAGCAAAATTAGTCTGGAAATCACATTCAAGTTCTCCCAAACCAGCCAAGATACTACAAGGGTTAGTGCGATGAAACCTAAAGCCAACATACGGATAACCTCAAAGTCTAAATTGTTTAGGGGTTATTGACCCCTGTTTATATGTTATCGGTCTATCAGAGTTTGTCAAGGGTTTTGCAAAACTTTATTCCATCCCCGAAACCATAGATTTAACCTCCTCTAGGGGGATTTCCAACTTCTGCGATAATTCAGCCATTAAGGTATCTAAAATCTCTTGTAGGTTATCTCCCCCCTCAACATATCCTACACCGTCTAGAACCTCAACTACAGTAGCATCAGTAGCCATAGATAAAGCACTTGCCACTTCCTGGATTTGCATATCAAGGTCAACTGCTTTTGTTTCACCTTCCTCTTCACTTTCAGCCCCCGTTTCTGCTTCTGCCTGAATCTCTTGCATATTTCGCATTTGTTCAGATATGTTTTCCCATTCTGCTTCAGGGTCAAATCCTAACAGTTCTTGTGCTGTCTTAACTGATACAATCTGATTCAGAACTAAAGAACTTAATTCCTCCATAGATAGTTCAAAATGTTCTTCTGGTTTGAAGGATTCCTTAGTTTCATTTTGAATAGTATTTTGTTCATCAATAGAAGCATTAGGAGTTAAAGCTCGTTGTAAATCTTCAGTTACCAATCTCATCGCAGTGTCAGCGATTGGTGTTTCTAGTTTCTCCAATCGGGCAAGGCGGTCTACCTTAGCATCAACAGAATCTAGAACGAACTCATTCAACCCTGAAACTGAAATCATTTCGGCTTTATCAGGGGGTAAACCGTGGGCTAAGGCTACTAACTTATAACAGTTCTCTAAGAATCTTAACAATTCCTCACCATAGGCGGTCAAAGCTTGTTCTTGGCTAATAAAGTCCATACTTTTGGCCACACCAGACTCTTGCATTGGTCTATCAGTACCAGCAGAAATACCGTTACTAAATACTAAATCTTTGATTCTAGATTCAATACCTTGTAAATAGCCTGTAATAGTGGAAATCGCTGAACCAGTAGTCTCATTAAAGCTAAATCCTGACCCAATCAAAACTCTATGATTACCAGTTTGTTGTTTGGCTTCTTCAATGTCCACCATTTTATCAACAGTTTCCGCCATCGGAGTAAATAGTCTTTGAATCTGTCCAGCCAAATTAGCAGTATAGGAAAGATTATTGTGAACTCGGATGTGTTCTAGAACCAAATAAATGGCTTCTTTGACTACCCATAGATTCTCTGGGGCTTGAATCTTAACTACCGGAATAATATCTCTACCATGTTCAATAGTTGATTTCTTACTGACCATGTATTCTTTAGTTTCTAAGTCAAAACCCATGACAGGACTAGGTGTACCATCTTTTGCTAATTCTACTGGACACGAATAAATATTTATTTCTTTATCATCAATAAAAGTCCAGTTTAGGTATACTCTAGGGATACCCACTGGGTCATATTCAGTCATTAACTCTCTAATTTTTATCCATTGTAACCGTCCATCCTTTTCGTCATAGTGGACTACCTTACAGGGGTCATATAGGGCAATATAAGGCATTAAACCTTGTTCATCTTGTTCCTTACGGTTTTTAGGTAGGTTCTCAGTATATTCAATATCAATTACTGCATAAACTCGTTCATACTTCAAAAGTCTGTAAAATACTTCTTTAATAAAGTTCTTTTCTTTTTGGTTATTTCCATTTACGGATTCCCTAAATTTAGCCCAGAACTTCCCCTCGTCTCCTTGAGTTCCCAAACCATTAATAACATGGTTTGAAGCAGTCATCCGATTCATTAATTGGGCTAAACATTGCCCTAAAATAGGTGTGTAGGTAAAAATCTTTTTGCGGTACTTATAGACTTCTGCATCCTCATCTGGCTTTTTGCAGAGGTATTTCTCCAGATTTTCCCTAATCTTATTACCCCCCGCTAACAAATCGTCAGCAGTCTCATAGATGTATTTTTTAGCCAGTACATCGGGGTGATAAGTTTCTAACTGATTAAACGGGACTTTCTCAGGGTATCGCATAGGGTGGGCGGGGTTAGGTCTTCTACTTAGGTCATGAGCGGCCTAACCCCTTGCCCCTTAATAGCCAGAATTATAATTCCCGTAGAGACTATCATCTTGGGGGACACGGGGTATTAGGGTATTTGCACCCATACTATCGATGATATTCTCAATATTCCGATGCTCCAAAGTAGCCAAAACGTAACGCAAAGCATCGCAAAAATGGTCTCTTTGCCCTTCAGCCACTTTCTCGGTAACATTCCCTTCTTTAGACTCTCGGTGATATGCAGTCATGTCCTCAAAAACCCTTTTACAGGATTTGGCAATAAAAAGTTTATCTTGGTGTAATAAAGTGTTAACCACCCCATTACCTTCTGATACCCTATTATAGCCCTCCATTAACTTGGGAACACCCGCTTTTCTCATGGTTAAAATTCTTCCTGGTTGTGACGGGTCAGCATATCCACGGTTGACACCATGCGTTCTGGCTAACTCAATGGCTTTCTCATTGTGGACTCGTTGTTCAATGGCCGCTTTAGGGTTGGGATTTTCCCAACAATCAATCACAAAATAAGCGGCTCCTCGTCTTCCCACCACTACTAGGGCAGGATTCACATCTCCCCAGTCCACTCCGATATATACTTGGTCAAATTTTGTCGGTAAATCATCATCATCCAGTAAGTGTCTCTTATCTAAATCTGAGAATATCTGACCATCAAAAGATTCCCAAGATGCTAAAAATTCTTGTCTAAAGATTTTTTCGGGTAATGACTCTTTGGTTCTTTGGATTTCATCAAGGGGAATAAAGGGATTATCATAAACTGTCTTTAAAAAACTAGCCCAATTAGGAACTTCACCACCTTGTAGGTAGAGACTATGGAAAAATGTACCTGCCCCTTTGGGCGTATTATGACTGATAAACCCGTTAGACCAGAAAGAATGGGTTTCTGGAATGGTGAAATCAAAAGTCTGACATTCTGATTGTTCAAGGGTTTTGATTGTATCCCAGTAATAGTCTTGATTTTTTAAGGGTTCACCGGGGTTAAACCCGTTTAAAACCAGCCCATCCCCTCCAAGACACGCCACTACCCCTAAATTAGTCAGTAGTAATTGCATCTCTCTTAAAAGCTCTTTTGACGGGCTTCTGAGGACTATTCTTTTTTGGTCATCCCTCAAACCCGCCCCTACTATGTATCCCTTTATAAAAGACACAGCCCACTCTCTTTTTCCGTTCCACAACCAAGAGGGTATCACCTGATTATTAGGGAAAAACTTTCGCATACCTAAGTGCTTTAACAGGTTCAGGAATTTCCCTAAATCATCGCTATTATGAAAAGCACTGGCAAAATTCCCTTGTGCTATGCCCCACCCTAAGAAATGGGCTAACTGCTCAGTCATCCCACCTGAAATACTTAAGCCGTTTATCTCAGTCCCAGTCCCTTCAAAATCAGCTAGGGGGTCAATGTTCCCCCAGACTTCCATCCCATAGTCTATGGCTACCTTATCCCCCACTTCCAGTTCACCCGTTTTCTTCCATCCATCTTTGGTTAAAATAGGGTGGTTCAGGGAGGATTCTAAAGTAAACCCATAGTTGGTTGAGATTTTTCTCGTTTCCACGATACCATTGTTAAAGAAGCCATCTGCTTTGTGGAACTCTCTACCTATTCCATAGATGTCCTCAGAAATGGGTAAATACTCTTTCTCTTTTGTATCGGAGTCAAAATCTTTAATTTCCTTGATTCCAGTGGGAGTTAGTACTTTTGTATTAGGATTAACACAGCCAATAATTAAAGATGTACTATTTTTAGTATCAACTAAAGCAGGGCGAATCACTTCCGTCCATACAATGGGTTTTATATCTTGCATCTCATCTAATCCAGCAAAATATATCTTCAACCCCCGCATATTATCGCCGTTATCTTCATTGGCTCCTCTGAGGATGATGTCTGGTTTATTTCCTTTAAAAACGATTCTGCATTCAGACTTAAAAATTCTTTTAACTGCTGGGTGTCCATCTAGAATATTTACAAGTGGTTCCCAGTGGATTTGTTTAGCCTGTTTTAAGCTAGGCATAACGAGCAAAACGACGGGGGGAGAAGCTTTATCATAGTTGCCGTTGTAATTAATAGCCCTTTCGATTAAAGTAGTCAATAATAGCCGGGAGTTATGGGTGGGGATATTACTCTTACTACATAGGAAAATCCCTCCTTCTACCTGAATACACTTAGTTCGATGTCTTCCAACAGGGATTACATCGGCTATAAAAAAGCTTTCCCACGGATGCAAAATTTTACGAGGAACAGATAAATTAAGTTTTTTACTTCCCTTTTGAATGTTTTGATGGTAATAGAATATTTCCTCAGTAGTCCATGTGTTAGACTCTAACTTACGGTTTAGCTCCAAAACCCACTCATGGTTTTTCCCTGCTCTGATAACCTGTCCATTTTCAAAGACAATATCGTAGCAATCATCTTCAAATACCTCGGTAGCCGCTAAAACTTTTACAGGTAAACCCTGTTCATTATATACAGTGTCCCCAGTGAAAATTTCCTTAATCGGTTTATAACCATTTTTGGTCAAAATAGGGGTGTTTTCTTCTAAATTTTTCCCAAATCTCCTCGATGAGACCAAAACCTTGAATCTGGCAGGGTTTCCGAATACTTCTTGTTGTCCAGGGTGTAAATATAATTTTAATTTTCCAGGTTTTGCCATTTTCTCTACGCTCAATCGCTTCTGTCTTAGATTGGGCGATGGGGGCTTAACCTAGCGATAAGATTTAATTATGGCTTAAGGTATTGACAAACCATAAGCGGTATGTTATGCTGGGAACATACAAACCTGAAAGACCTAAAACCCTATGCGATTTGAATTAACACCAGAAAATTTGGCTTACCTAGACTCATATATGGAGTTTACGGACTCTACAGCAGTTTACCCCGATGAAGTAGCCCTGACTTATTCCATTCTGGGTTTGGTTAATGAGTTAGCTGAAACCATCGAGTGCTATAATGACCAAATAGCTCAAGATGACACTAACCTTAAGGCAATCGCCCTAGAACTGGGGGACGTAGTTTACTACTTGTGTCGAATAGTTAAGCATCTGGGACTCCCCCCACTGTCCACCTTATTTTCACAATACTCTTTGGGCAGACCGGATTCGACACGCTATGCTGTCATGAGATTGAGTAAAGTGTTTGAAAAAGCGGTAATTTATGCTGGCTTCTTCGCTGGTATTCACAAAAAACAACTACGAGGTGATGAAACATACCAATCCCTAGATACCCTACAGTCTAAGGTGCGGATAATGTCCCTGTTCGCCATTCTTGATGAGTTAGCCCTCCTGTTCGGGTTTAACAATCTTCTCAGTGTAATGAACATGAACATGGCAAAGCTATCTGCCCGAAAATTGGCAGGTACTATTAAAGGGGATGGAGATTATCGCTAATTAAACTGACTCAACTTTAATAACCCTAGCCTAGCTGGGGATTTTTTTTTTGTTAGGGGGTTGACAAACCCATAAAAACTAAGTTATACTGTTAAAGTAATCAGAAAACACCAAAGAGGTATAAAATGGAAACCGTTAAACCCACAATCGTTAAAGTCCCCGAATTAGATATGGAATTGCAATTCTTCGTCAGTGCGGACGGGAAAACCTGTGGTATGAGTCAATCTGCGTTAGCCCGATTATGCGGGGTTCAACGTGGGAGTATGTTCTCAGAGGGTCGGGTTATTGCAAATCTTTCCCAAGAAACCCCCGAATCAAAAACAGTGCCAGAATGCTTGAAACCCTTCCAGGGTAAGGTTTTCTCCCAGACGCTTAAAGGGGATTGCGACAGTGTTAATCTTGCGAACATTGTCAATAGCAAAGCGGCGGCCGCTATTATTTCCTACTACGGCTTTGAATCAAAAGCCGCTAATCCAGTGGCTCGAAAAAGTCTTTTAGCCTTTGCTTCAATTGGAATAGACACTTGGATTAAGTCGGTCACTGGTTATGTCTCTGACTCTGACCGTCTGGCTAACATTGAAACAATAATGACGGGTTTAGTCGGGGAAGTCCGGGAAATGCGAGAGGAAATTCGTGATTTTAAAAAAGTAGTTACGGTTTATCCTAAAATTGATGGCTGGAAAGACGGTTTAAAGGGACTACCTTTTAGTCTCCCTGAAGACTTTTCCCTGAAGGATTATTTAGAAGCAAAGGCTTTAGACTTCACTAACACAGAGTTCCGCAAAATCCGTCTACAAGTTGCTCAAGCATGGGAAACCTTAATGGGTGAAAAACCCCCCAAACGCCATGTCTACGGGTTAAAAAACGGTAAACGCAAACGAGTCAGCACTGAGTATTTCTACCGACGGGAAGACATCCCGATGATTGAGGAAATTCTTTCTGGTTTAGACTTGACAAACCCATAACGGCTAAGTTATAATAAAGAGGTCAAGGCAAAAGACCTTCTGGGTTTAGCTTATCGGATAAGCACCGTCCTCATAAGACGGCATAGGTGGGTTCGACTCCCACAACTCGGATTTGTTCCTTGTTTGGTTTATTTATCCCCCTATACTCTAGGGGGTTTTTTCTTGCCTGTTAATAGTTGCTGAACCATATAGCCTTAAATTCTTCTAAAGCCTTTTCTAATTGTTCCCACAGTCCTAAGACCGACTCTCCCCCTTGTTCCCACACTCCTAAGACCGACTCTCCCCCTTGTTCTGGAATTACTCTAGACTTAAACGGGGGGGTTTTCCGTCCGTTCCAGTTAACCCCTAGATTTCCATGTTCTGACTCTAAATGGATTCCTACTGCATTAGCGATTAATTTGCGCTTCTGTCCTCCCCATCGCATAGCAAATAGCATATCGGCTCTAGCGGCATTTTGATGGACTGTAGGGTAGGAATTTTCACTATTGGGAGCATACCAAGCTTGAAAGAATCCAATGGGGACATAATACCCATCCTTATAGACACGGGGCATAATCGGGAAACGGTCTAATCTGAGCCAGACTTCCTGTTCATAAAATACTTTAGGGTCGCTAACATAATCTGCCCATTTATCAAAACCTATTGCACTAACTCGGTCAATACCGTATATACAATCGGTTTCTATAAGCTCTTTTCGGATATGATTCATTGAGCGAGGTGGTAGAACAATATCAGAGTCAAAGTGGACTAGCCAACCGCTTTTAGATAAGACATCAGACTTCAAAAATTCATCGATTGCCTGGGATTTGCCGAAAGTTTGACCCTCAGCAAAAAAAGCTTCAGTAGCATAACACTGAACATGGTGAAAGGAACATACCTCTTGGGTTTTCAGGTCTTGGGGTGTAGTGAGGACTACCAGATTATCGAACTGCGGACGATTGAAAAGTAAAGACCAAGACAAAAAATCCGAATAACCAACACAAGTGGTAAAAGCTTCAACGGGGGAGTACATATTTTCTCAGTGGGCAGGGGGATTCAAGAATATTTTGGGCGTTATTGTTTAGGCACAAAAAAACCACCGGTTAAGGTGGTTCTTTGTTTAATTATTTAGTGAAGAAGTTTGTTATAGCCTGTCTCACTTCAGGGTGGTTTGATGGATAACAAGCAACTTCTCGTGTTGTGCCGTTAACTAACCGTTTCTCAGGTTGGTTAAGTTGACCACAAAGTTTTTTCACAAACTTCCCAAGCTGTGACCGACTGCTGTGGTCAACTTGAAATCCCATTTCTAGTGCAATCTCAACAACTCCTTGCAAGGAATCCCCAGTTAAAGTAGCCTGACTTGGCATAATGCCAGAAATCGCATGGTCAACTAAGAATTGGGCTAATCTTGGGTTGTCCGTTAGGTTATCCGTAATTTCTCGCACGTCCCGACTAATCTCTAGGGCTACTTTATTCGGGGGTAACTGAGGCTGTACTACTTGGGGCAGACTAACTGTGCCAGTTGTGACTAGCGTTTTGATTTGTTGTAGCATCCAGATTTTGAACTTCACCGAACACCAACCAGCAAACTCTAAAGCGACTTCTTCAATTGCCCATGTTCCAGTAGTTGCAGGAGTACCACCTACATTGTTGACCATTACCTCAGAAGTGAGTGAATGCTTCAACTCAGTTAGGAACTCGGTTGTAGCTTGGAGCCGTTTCCAGTTATCCATCCGTTTCCCACTAGCCACAGCCGTATCGGTTAAGCTAACCCAAACCCGACCTTCACGGTTTTCAAAGCGAATGTTGTTGGAGTTGAAATCAAAAACAGATAAATTAGACATAGTTTAGTCCAGAAATAGGTATTCCGTTTATTATAGCAACAAAAAAACCACCCGTCAAGGTGGTTTAATATTTAATTCAGAAGTAACTTTAGATTAACCTAGTGCTTCTAAAATTTTGGCCAGAATTGGATGGCGAACCGACGTACCCTTCGGAAAGAAAGTTACCCCAACACCTTCCACATCATTCAACCGGTTTGCGGCAATTGGTAAATAGGCTTCAGTTTTCAAACTACATTGGGTGGGGTCTCCGATAATACAGAGCTTTGAACCGTGTGCAATTCTAGTTACCACGGCTTTAAACAGACGTTCAGTAGCGTCCTCAGCCTCATCAAAAATAATAAAGGTATTAGACAAACTAGCTCCTTTAATATTACCGATGTGGCTAATTTCTATAGTAGAACGGAGCTTCTGGAAATCTTTAGGGTGGGCAATTTCAGAAAGATTAGTCCATAAGGGAGTTCCCAATGAATCTACTTTTTCCCCATAATCACCTGGCATAGCCCCAATATCAACCTCATCCCTGTCTCTTACAAACGGTCTTACATATAAAACACTATTAATGGGGTCATCTGGATTATTAAGAGCTAAAAGGGCGGAATACATCGCAATCAGAGTCTTACCAGTACCAGCCTCACCAACACCAATAGAAATGGTATTTGTCCGTAAAGACCGTAGAAACTGTTCTTGATAGCGGTTCTTGGGTTTCAATCCGTGGGCAATATTGACCATGTTGTTTTTATGGTTGTTAGTGACTAAACGTTTTCAACGGAATCGGGGGCTAATTCAGCACTAGCCTCAATCTGATTTGGGGCGGGTTCTAGGAATTGAGGGTAAACAGCGACATCAACATAGTCTTCTTCACTGACTACTTCAGTAGCACCCTCTACCATAAACATGATGGCAGTAAGTTGTTTATGTGCTTCCAAAGAGGCAGAAAGATTTTTAGAAACTAATTCGATAACGTCACCCCGACCAGTAACTTTTTGGTCACTGTAGCCAGACTTACCCATATCCATTACCTCGGCCAAGAACTGAACCCGGGAATATAAAGTAGCATACTTTAACTCCTTTAATTCCATGCCCATTTTGACGGCTTCAGCCCCGCCCTTCCGGTATTTAGCAACCAAATTAGGTTCAGCCTCAATAACTCTGACTACTAAATCCTCATTAATATCCAAAGGAGTTATCTTCCGATTTACCCTTCGACAGATTTCCGAGAATGAGTATTCAGGGTAGCAACCCTTATAGAAACAAATAGCCTCCTTTACTAAATCTGGTAGACTTCCCTCCGTATTCACCACAATATCTTTTTTAGACCTAGACATTAAATAGCCCCCATTAAATCAGAAGTCCAAGATTTACCCGTAAATTTCTTGGGGACTTTGGTTTTAATCCGGGGGAAACCTGCTCTACCAACAATCATATTGCGGGCATTTTCTTTTTCCTCTGGTTCACCAAATCCAGAACCTAACGCAACAGCATCGGTCATGTCAAGAATGTCCCTAGCCCGATGTTTATAATGACCAGCTAAAGCATTCATGACTTCCCAATGTGGCATAGATAGTAATTGTTTACGGCTAATTCCCATTTTGTAAAATACGGGTAAAACATCGATTAGAGTTTCCACATAGAGATTTACTCTTGCTCGATTTTGGAATCCAAAGGGACATCTAATTCCTCCTGTTGAACGGGGGTAACACCATCCTGTTCTGGTGTTTGCCCGATTTCATCCAGTAGTGTTTGTAAATGGTTATAAATACCCATGATGGTTTTAGAGCGTAATCTTTTAAAGGTTCCTACTGGTTGGCCAAGCAGTGCCTCAATCATTTTTCGAGCGGGGGCTAACATCTGGGCTTCCAATTTAGCTTTCCGTACAGCATCTTTGGCATCTTTGGTCTGTACTAGCACCACAGTACCATTTTCATCTTCTTGTCCAAAAATATTAATGTAGGCATCCATAGCCTCGCTCCGTCCAGCAAAATAGGCAATATACTGTTCTTCTAAAAGATTCTCTGGGCTAGTTACCTGATAGGTCTTACCATTTACAGTTACTTCACCCAAAGGCTCAGTGTCATCTAAGAACTGGGGGATAATCTTTTCGTCAATAAGGGTCATAAACTTTTTTATTTGTGTGACTACACTCTCAAATTGGGCGTATTTGTCTGGATAGACTGCGAGATTATGAGGATTAAGTTTCATGAAGTTAACGAGAATTTACTGATAACACCCAGTGGTTGATTTTTTATTTGTACCTAAAGTCGGGATTGCAGGCATATTATATGTGAGACCTATAAGGACTAAAAACTATGTCTGAATTTACCAACGCTCCTATTATTGTTAACGACTTTAGGGTAGCAGTGTACCAGATTTACCATCAGTACCAGTTTATTAAAGCCAATCTTCCTGCCGCTACTGCCTCAACTTGGTTAAAGGCTACATGGGCTATTACATTGAATCGGGGGTTTACTGGTCTTCCTTATTTCCCCCATACAGTGGTGGTAGTAGATGATAGTAGCCCTTACTGGAGAGAAGCCTACCTTAGAGAGAGAGGATTCCCGGAGTATAAAGGTGGTAGACCCTCTAAAACCGATGAATGGTATGAGGTTAACCAAGCTGGGTTAGATTATATAACTGCCCCTAACAGCCCTATTCACTATTTAAGATTCCCCCAATTTGAGGCAGATGATATAGCCTCTGCCATTGTAAGAAGCAAAAGTAATAGACTGGTTTTTCTCCACACGATAGACTCTGACTGGATGGGTTTGGTTAACAATGGTGTCCTCAACAGTATGACCTTAGACCAAGCCCTATTGGAACCCTTTGTGGAACCCACCTCTCTCTGGGTCAGTATGGCGCAATGGACTCCTCGGTTCCGTGATGAGGCGGGTGTATTTGCTCACACCTTAAAACGGGAAAAACGTAAAATTGACTCTCCCCCCCAAATTTGGGATATAAAAGTTGAAAAAGGCGATAAGAGTGATAATCTCATCAAAGGTAGTCCTATCGAAGTGATTAATCTACTCAACCCTCCCCCTGAATTTGATATTTTACAAAGAGCTAACTACGCACTACAGGTACGTCAAGTGGTTAACTCTGGTGAACCCAATTCTAGTTTTAAGCACCTGAAGAAAGCCCACGACTGGTTTGTTGAATCCGGACAAAGAGTAACAGTACATGGGTACTATGACTTCCTAAGTCCTGAGTTGACTTGACAAATAACGCTCAAACTGTTATACTGGGGTTAACCTTCAGGATTCAACCATGTACATTATAATTACACCGTGCGAAACATATCAAACTCCAGTTTTGACAGAGGTTGAGCAACAAGGTCTGGAAAGTGGTGAGTACACCATACTCAAGGTAATCTTCGATGGCTCTGATGAAGTAGTCCATCTAGATTGGAGGACGGTACTCCAGGATTGGATTGAACAGAAAAAACAGGAAAAAAGAAATAACCTAAACCCCTTGACATCTAATCTACTCTCTGTTATACTGGGGTTATTAACCCAGCAAAAACTGGTTAAGTGATAACCAAGCTTAATCAATCAGGGTTAAAACCCCCTTTAACTAGGGTAAAGCGGCAGAGAAAAGCCCAAAAAGAATTTTCTCAAACCCCTTGACACCTAATCTACTCTCTGTTATACTAGGGTTAACCCAACAAAAACCAAATCTAAACAAAACCCAACAAATTTATGACAACCTCAACTGCACAAGTACCCTCCGTAGTTTCCTTTGATGAAGTAATTCGCTTATACTCTGGTAAGCTTTGGGACAAGGTTTATACCAATGTTCCAAACTCTAAGATTGGACGTACCTTAACCACCCAATTCAGTTACATTTTAAACCAGGTTGGTGAAAAGTTCGACCCAGATGGCTCCATTATAACGGTAAAAGCGGAAAATGGGGTGTTCAAAGCACTCTATAGCCCCACCCTTTATAAAGTTTCTAACACATTATTGCGGGGTTCGGCATACGCAAAAGCAAACCCCAGCTTGTTTGAAGACGAACCTGCTGAAAACGGTGAAACTGGTTACAATCTAGGTGTACGATTCTCCCAAACCTTGTTCGTACCCTACATGGCTTTCGCCAATATCGAAGGCTTAGATGCGATGCCTTCCGACAGTGGCATCACCATTGTCCTTCCCGAAAGCGATGAGTTCCCCGATGGTTTGACCTTCGACTTGGCCGCACGTTTTGCTGAAGCGGACATGGAAAAACGTAAAGGCGATTCCATAAAAATGCGTCGGGCATTCGCAAAAGGTACTTTCTTTATGTTTTTGGCTGAACCCCCGACTGGTGGTAGTTCTGCTACACCCCTCCGTGATTTGGAAGACGGCACAGAATACACTATCGTTGGGTATGAATTTAAAGAAAGTGACAATGGTGGATTTTTCATCCTCACCACTGAAGATGGGATGAAGATTATGTCCAACAAAGCCATTGCCCGTACTCTTGAGGCTGTCCCGGTAGTCACCCCTGCTAAACCCTGCTTACTCCGAGTAGTAAACAAAACAAAAATGGCAAATGGAAATACTAAGGTTAATGCGTCCCTAGTCGTACCCTCTGAGAATTTCCCCAGCCGCGGCGACATCGATTTAGATTGGTAGGCATTTATACCTAATCCGAAGGGGGTACAAAGCCCCCTTCACCATCTCTTTAATGGAAATACTGGAGTCTAAAATGTCTGAGAATTTGATGTGGAAAGCTTTTGAAATTGTAAAGAGTTTTGACAGGGAATCCGAACGTTACGCAGGGTTCTTGGCGATAGCCCCTTATCTACCCGAAGAACTATTACCCGAAGCCTTAGAACTTGTTAAAGGTTTGAAATATGACATCCAACGTTGTTATGCCTTGCAAGCATTAGCCCCTAGCTTGGCTAAAGTAACCCGTTAACATCTAATCTACTCCCTGTCATACAGGGAGTAACCGCCCAACACAAAGTTGACCCGTTAAAACAAACACTTAACCCTTGAGGAACATTATGGTATCGTCAGAGATGAATGAACTCCTTCCCACCGATTGCGGTGACTGTGAGTGCGATGATTTGGGATGTGATTTTGAGGATGGCGAAGAACTTGACTTCGAGTGTGAAGATGATGAGTTTCCTACCGAGTTTGACCTAGATACCGGTCTGCTTTATGATAATGTTCAAGACACTATTGATTCATTAACCACCGTACTCCGTAATCATCAGCTAGATTCTGAGGAGGTTGATATATATTCTGAACTGTTACGTCAACTCTATGTAGTTTTCCAAACTTTAGGCTAGAACTCTAACCACTTAACGCCCAAGTCCAGATTTAGACCCTTGTTTAATCTGGACTTGATTTTTTATGACCTTGAATCCTGCTAAAACCGTTACCTTTGACCAGCTAAAAGCTGATTCAGATACTTTAAAAGACTTACAAACAGAACTAGCCAGAATAGGCTTTTATAAATTAGAAATTGACGGTATTTGGGGGGAAGGGACAGAACTAGCCCTTAAACAAGCCTCTGAGAAATATAAACTTAATAATTTTGAAAAACAAGTTATCGGTAAGAGTTTCATCACAAAACTGTTGGCGGATACTGCTAAACCAGTGGTAGCCCCTAAATACGATTTGAGTCCAGTGGCGGAGGCAGATTTTCAAGCCTTGGCTAAAAGTCTTAATCTAGAGGTCGCCCTATTGAAAGCAGTTGCCGAAGTTGAATCTTCTGGTCGGGGACTTCAGGATGACGGCAGACCCGTCGTTAGATTTGAATCCCACGTTTTCTCTAGTATGACTAACCGTAAATTTGATTCTTCCCATCCTAAACTCTCTACTCGCAAATACTCTCCCTTATTGAACTCCCGTAGTTCTGAGGGGGAATACCTACGCTTAGAGGCGGCTATGCTTTTAGACCGGGAAGCGGCATTACAATCAGCATCTTTTGGGGCTTTCCAGATTATGGGATTCAACTATGAAGTGGTTGGCTACTCTACAGTTGAAGAATTTTTCCAAGCCATGCACAGCCCTAAAGACCAGTTAAAAGCTTTAGGGCAGTTTTTAGTTCGTAATGCTTTGGTGGTTTCCCTGAGACGAAAAGATTTTAAAGGATTTGCTCGTTCTTATAATGGCTCGGCTTACAACCAACATCGCCCACCTTATGATGAGCGTATCCGTACTGCATACGAAAAACATTTGAAAAACATTTGAAAACTAAAGTAAAACCACTTTTAATCAGCCCTTGACAATTCTGGGGGGGGTCTGTTACACTGGGTTCAACAAGGACAAATTATTTGCGGCCAGTGATGACGAGAAAGTTAACTGCAAGAGAAAAAAATAGCGTGGACAAATTCAACCATGAGGGTTGTGACCCCCATGAAAACCGATTTGAGAACCAGCAAGAACAAAAAACCCCTAGAGATTCTGATGATGAGGGTCAGTTTATGGGGGATTTCACCCGTTATCGGGAGGGAATGCGAGTTCTAGCTCAACATGGGCTAGAGCTTATCCCCCATCCAAAGGGTGATTTAGCTGGACACAAAATTTATATTGACTGTCCCTACACGGTAGCTTCCACTGGGGATGGCTACAAACCACCTTCGGATTTCCATTGGAAAAAGAAAATTGTGCCAATGGAACACCAGGACACCCTGGAGGACGCAGTAAACATGATTAAGTCCCATTGTAGCAAGCAAGTTTGGGAATACTGGAAACCTTTAGTGTTTCACAATGGGGACAATCGTAGACCAGTTTTTAATACTGCTCTTTTAATGTTGGCTGGTGAGCAAACCAAACGATACAATTCTGGCATTAGTTTAAGGGGTGGTACTGGTGGGAAATATATAGTTCCCCAGAAATCTTGGTTTGACCCCCGCATTCAGGAGGTTACAGCCCAAGATTTGTTGTCCATCTTTCCCGAAGCAGAACGTCAAATGTTCCTCTTATTAGTCGGGAGAATTGTGGTTGGAAGTGGTGATTCCACAACTGTTGAGGGAATCGACATTAACCATAAGTTTCGCTCTATGGGCATTGTCTTGGGTGAACCGGGCTTGGGTAAATCGGCTCTAATGACTTTTGTAATGGACGCTCTGAAAAATTGCGGCTATGACATCCAAACCATGGCTGATAACTTTGGCAGATTTGGTTGGGGGGAAATTGCTGTCTCCCATCTGGCTTATCTGGATGACCTCACCAAATCCACCCAACAAAAAATGTTACACTCTGGGCTGACTAAGCAATTAGTTAGTAACGGCGTACTACGCACCGAAAATAAGGGAGTTGACGCAATAAACGTTAAGTCTCGAACTGTCATAATTGCTTGTTCTAACGAGTGGAATGCTCGTGACTTGTATAATGCTGATGACGGTATTAAGGACAGGGTAAATATGCTCTCTATTTACCAGGAAACAGAATTAAAGAAAATGGTGGGTACTGGGTTATCCGCCGGTAGCCCTGATTTCCGAACTTGGCATCATTGGAATTATCTGGCTAAAAAACTTAATACCACTACCGATGTTTTGGGGTTTTGGCTACTCCACTTGTCCTCCGAAGAGTTCCTCAAAGTGGCAGGTTACACTGAGTCCGTATTGCCCCGTGACCCTAAAAAATTTCCTGCGCTATCGGATGAAACTTATAATCAGATGCTGAGGATGAATGGGGCTACTATGGCTCAAACCAATCCTAACCGTCTGGAAGAAACCATTGTAGCTCTCCATAAAGAACTGAGAATCCGTACAGTTCAAAATGCTACAAAGGATATGGTTCACTTCTGGAGATTCTGTATGGTTTTTTTAGGGCTTGACTCTGGGAGTGAGATTGGTGAATACTACGAGTCTAGTGCTAACTTTGATGACCAACTCGCAGTGTTCTTTCTAGAGGCTCAAAAATTCTTTATGGTTGGTAAAAATCGTAATTTATGCCCCTATTTAAAGTCCGATTTCGAGAAAAGGGGGAAACCTAAAGGTCATCCTTACGCTATAGCAGAATCCGTATCCGCTACAGGATTAAACAATGCAATCCTAAAAGGCTTGGAGTTAGCTTCCCAGCACAATAGCCCCGCCAACATAATAGAAAATATGCTTAAGGGGTTGACCACTACTGGGGGCTACGAACTTCGTAGAGACTTATCCGTAATCGTGAGCTACTACGAAGGCAGTAAAAGCTATGACCCCCTATATAACCAAATTATCTCAGATTTCCAAGACTTACACGATAAAGACATCTATCTAGGGTTTCACAAAGTCTTAGATAAACTCGCTAAGGAGTTTTTAAAACTGAAGGATTAGTATCTCTACTGGGGAGGGGTTCTGCTTTAGACCCACCTTTGTTGATATTTATTAACATTTATGGTAGTTTTCTACTAAGGTTAAAGTCTAAAGAATTTTCTCAAACCCCTTGACATCTGCCATACCCTCTGTTATACTTTAGTTATTGTTACCCCAAAGACACCTATGTTAGGAACAGCCAACAAAATATTAAAAACTTTCGCAGTAGAAGTCGAAATGGACTTCAGAGACTTTAATAACGTCTCTATCGAAGCTTTAGAGGCGGAAATTGTGGATACCGCCACTTTTATCGCCGTTCACGAAGAATTTAAACTTTTTGTAGAGAAAGTTGTCACACCCACTGGCTATACCAGCCGTCATTTCGTGGACATCTATAAACTCCTAAAAAAACTTTTACCCGTTTATAACCCCCCGAAAACTAAGGCTACTTCCACTAAGGGTCTACAAGCCGCTTACAACGCCGCTATGGGTTCCGTATTAACCACTATGGTTAACACTCCCTTCAAAAAGAAAACAGAAGCCGTAAAACTAACTGGCTCTCAGACTGTTGCGGCGGGGAGTGCTGTCCTATTACAATTACAAATTGCAATGGATTTCACCAACGAAATTTTTTATGATGTAACTAGATGTGTTGAGAAAGGAGCGAAAAGAATTAGACCTTACGAGATTCGTAATGCGGATGATTTAATCCATAATGAGGATTTTTTTGCTTACTCTTGCATCCCTCCTGAAGATGTGGATGGAAGAAAGGCCTATATCGACAAGACGTTGGCTCACTGGCGTGAACACACCAACACCTATCTGGAGTATATGTTCTCCATTCTAGAGTTCAGCGAAAATAAATTTAACCGCCCCTGTGGTGAACTTGGAGAGGCTCTCTATACGCTAAGGGATGAACTTGATAAGAAAGGTATTTTTAAAGCTTGGTATAATTTCTATGATAACGTAGGAACAATTAGATGCTACTCCAGTGTAGGTATAGCAATAGTACACGAGGGTTGTTGGGGTAATTCTTTGGGGTCTAGTCTAAGTCAAAACCCCCTCAGCATTACTCAGCTTTTAGAAAAGATTTTTCCGTGGCAAGTAGGCAAATCCTACAGTAGAAAACAAGTATCTGCTTGGAACAAAGGCAAATGTGAGGTTCTCTTTTACGAGTGGGTTTCCCAATTCGTTTATTCTGATGACCCATTAAACTACGCTCCTTACTCTTTAAAACTTAGAAAACCCCCCCAATCTGAGAAGGATATTTTTAAAGCCGGTTGGGAGAATCTTTATACTATCCAGTTACAAGTCCTTAACAAGATGGAGCAAAAAGTAAAAGCCTCTTACGTCCGTGTTTCTGCTGACTTCTCTAATCTCACTTCCTCAGTCAAAGAAGGGTTTACAAAATTCTGCGCTGGTCAAGGAATAAATTTCTCCGTCCTAGAAACAGAAGACTCAGGACTAGAACCAAACTTCGCCATGTCAACGTGACATCTAATCTACTCTCTGTTATACTGGGTTTAACCCGACAAAAACTGTTGTCACATAAAAGACATTATTTGTGGGTGTTATTGTTTGAACTAAAGTCTCAGGAGTGGTAACTACATACACCCCGTTAGTCTCATTAGAAAATAATATTTCCCCATTCAGTTCAATTGCCATCGGGAATTACCTCCGTAGTCACTTCTGGGCTAACATTAGCCAATCCTTCAAAAAATCTGTGTACAATTAGCCCATCGGGGGACTTCATTTCACAGTCATATACCCAAGCATCCCTCCCAACTATATTCCCCATTGCCGCCGGTAATAAGGTTGTGGTCTGATAAACCATAATAGGAGTTATTAATGTGTGGTTCTCATAGGTAATATCCCCTATTACGAAATCATCATTGACTATTTCAAAGTCTCCTTCTGCCAATAGAGTTCCCTTATGTTTTCTCTTAATTTGCCAAGCGAACTCCCAGTCACTATAGTTACCCGCTAATAGTAAAGATTTACCCCTAAAGCTGGCTCCTTGTCTTATTAATATGTTAACTTTTATTGGTTCCATACTGGTTTTCCCGCAATCCCTACCTTAATCTTTGGGCGCATAGGGGAAAATCTATGCTTAACAGGATTGGTATTGATAAAACCCTATACGCCCAATGTCCTGTAGAGAAGCATCATTTTCCCAATTTTTTTAATGTCCAAACGTAAAGCTAAAGCAATTAAAGCCCCTAATGTAACAGCAGACCCTGGAAAATCTAGAAGTGGTAACACTAAAGATGGTTTGGGGGTTGTTAAAGGTAGAAACCGTAAAGGTATTGCTTTTATTTTTGACCCGTCTAAGCACAAACGTGACCCCTTGACTGGTAAATGGGCTACAAAACCTGATGTGGTTAAGCCCCAAAAAGATAGGAAAAAAGCCACTAAACCCACTTCTTCCGAGGTTAAAAAAACTAAACCATCCTCCCCCTTCGCCAAATTTAGACATAGGGTTCGTGATGCTTTAAAACAACAATTATTGAGTTCCTCCGAACCTAAATCGGCTAAACCAGCACCAACTGATTCTGTACCAACTGTAGCAAAAGATACTAAACCCGTTAAGAAAAAGAATTTAACCCTGGAAGAATATACCCAGAGAGGACAAGAAATAAGCTCTAAGTACGGGTTCAGTGATAATAAATTCTTGGGTAGACTGAGAGAATTAGAAGAAAGGATTAGTTACTTCCTAAAGAAAGAGTCATTAACTCCTTCTGATATGGAAAAAAATATGGAAGTTTTTTCTGAATACTCAGAAGTATATAAAAAGGCTGTTGCTGAATTTGAGAAAAAAGCTAAACCACTTTTGGACTCCTACAAAGAAGCCAATAAGGATTTAGACCTGGAGAAACTATTAAGAAACTCTAGATTCTCTTTTCTAGGGCAGTACGGAAAAGAAGATGAAAACCTTGATACAGTTAAGGAATCAGTTAAAGAATTTCACTCTCTTACTGGGGGGGTTCTAGGGGGCTATCTTCCTAATGTTGATGTTAACTCTAAAGGTATAAGTTATGCCTCATACTCCCAGATTAACCCTGTAGAATGGACACAAATCAGTATCGGAACTGTCGGTATGGCTAAAGAAACTTTAAAAACCCATACTTTCCATGAAGCGGCTCACATTCTTGAATACCGTGTGCCAGGACTTCAAGAAGCGGCTAGGGAGTTCTTAAAAAAATATAGTTCTTCTGGTGAGGAAGAAGAAATTTATTATCAGGGTATGACCTTTAGGGGCTATAAGGGTGATTTTATTGACTCTTATGTGGGTAGATTGTACGATGGTACTCCAGCCACAGAAGTTATTTCTACCGGGTTTGAAAGGCTTAGTAGCCCCGAAGATTTATTTAGTCTTTATAATGAATCCAATCACCACTTTAATTTTATTCTTGGTGTTCTTGATAACCTTAACTCTGCTAGGGGTCTTGAATTTCGTAGGCTACCTTCAAAACCAGATAAAACAAAATTAATGAGTAGCTCCACTCAAAAAAACTTAGACCCTGAACCAGAACCCGCAGAGCCAAACCCAACTACTCCTAAACAGGTTTCCAAAGAGTACACTGATACTATTAATTCTGCAAAATCTAAAATCTCCCAGTTTAAACTGGATAACCCTGTCAAAGTTTTTGAAACTCTAGATGCCCAACTCAATGCGGAGATAAAATCTTTAGACCCTAAAAACCCTGAAGACGTTGAAAAAGCCCAAAAACTTTTTGCTAGAAAACGTAAACTGAAGCAGTCTCTTGATATTTACCTTGAGAAACAGATGAACTTATTGTATCAAGAACTGCTTGATAATAATAATTCTGTAAACTCTGACCTCCTAGTGGGACAAACTAATTTTCAAATAGGTGAATACACTAAAAAGCTTAAACCAGCCAATACTGAAGACCCTATCTATAAAACTCACGCTCCTGTAATTAGTAAGGCTTTGGCTGAATTTCATAAACTTACAGGGGGGATTCTGAACAACTTAGTCCCCCGTATAGGACTCAGCGAAAAAAAAAGAAGTTGGGCTGGATTCGATGCACAAGAACCCCAAAAAAATAATTATCTTTCTATATCTGTAACCCGTTCCAATGATGTTAAACCCTCAGTTTTTCATGAAGCGGCACACCTGTTGGAAGGGTCTGACCCTAAATTTGCCAACTTAGCTAAGGAATTTTTAGCTAAAAATAGAACTTCAGATGAACTTAAGCAAATAAAGGGTTATCCTGCTGGCGAAGTGGCTTACCCTGGAAACTGGGTTCACCCCTATGTGGGTAAAATTTATGAAAATGCCCCCTCCACAGAAGTAATTTCAATGGGTATGGAACGATTTGCTAGTCCTAGAGATATGGCGGAATTTTATTTTAAAGATAAGGAACATTTTGCTCTAATTTTGGGGATTATAGAATCCCTTAAAGTCCCTGAACATCTAAAACCAAAACCTGCTACAATATATTAGTAGTCTCGAACGACCAAATTTTAACTCGGAGGATTAATTTCTTGAAAGCTACCCTATCCCATTTTTTAGGTTCAGTAAGTATTTCTACCAACGTGGACACACACCCTGACAAACCAGTTGTTGCTGAATATAAGGTAGATTCTACTGTCCCAAAGGCTATCCCTGTCCTAAAATCCATCTTTGTTCGTGAACTAGACCGGGCTACTGGTCTTTATGGTCATATCGGCGTGTTTTACGACAAAGAGAATGATACCTTTGACTCCACTAATATGGATTTATACGTCGCTTTACAAGGTCTTGACGGCTTTTCCGTAGATGAACTCACTGAAATTAAAGCCAGCAAAATGCCTGAAGGAGTTTTGACTTAGGACTTGACAAATCTTTTAAGGTTTGTTATATTAGAGAAGAGGTTTCCTTGTTAGTTATTTTTTCTAGTTCGTCTACACTGTTCCGTAGGCGAATTTTTCTGTCTTAACTCATGTTGGTGGGGGGGTGGGTATATGGGTTTTTTATAACGGCTACCCCTAACTTCACCACTTGTCTCCGCACTTCGCTTAGTTACCAGTAGTACACTTGTTCAAAAAAAGATTCTCCCAGATAGTTGACATTTCTGGGAGAATATCTTAAGATAGAATCAAGCAAACAAACACGGAAAACAGGATGACGGGTAACGCTAAACAACCAATCGAAACAACACAAATTCCTGAAATTAAAAAAGCTCGAATTTTCTGCAAAGAGATTGAGTTATTTGCTCAATCTTTAAATCAGAAAGCACAAACAGTGCTAGACAAATATCCGACGCTATAATCAGTTATCAGTTTTTTTTTTTTTTTTTATTGGAACTAACAAAAAAAAAAATGAACCAATTTACCGAAAAACTACCCAATCAAGTCACATTAGAGATGGTAAGCTTACCAGCAGGTACATTTACCCTCTGCTCTGCGCAAAGTAATTATGAAAAGCCTCAACACCAAGTTAAAGTAAACAGTTTTGCTATTGAGAAATACCCAATTACTCAGGAACAATATCAAGCAGTAATGGGGAACAATCCCTCTTACTTTAAAAATAATCCCCAAAATCCAGTAGAACAAGTTAGTTGGGACGATGCTCAAGATTTTTGCCAAAAATTAAGTGAAATAACAGGGAAAAACTATCGCCTACCTACAAATTCAGAATGGGAATATGCTTGTCGAGCAGGTACAACTACTCACTATTATTTTGGTGATAATGATAATCAGTTAGGAGATTACGCTTGGTATTACGGAAATTCTCAGGATAAAACTCATCCTGTAGGACAGAAAAGACCCAATGCTTGGGGATTGTACGATATGCACGGCAATGTTTGTGAGTGGTGCGAAGATAGTTGTCTGCGGGGCGGTTCCTGGGGCAACAATCCGGTTTACTGCCGTTCCGCTTGCCGTCAAATCAACAACCGCCGCGTCCCCCGCAACTACTTTAACGGTTTTCGGGTAGTCTGCCATTAATTAGTAATCATCCGTCAAAAACAAAACACTTAGGACTAACAAATGAACCAATTTACCGAAAAACTAGCCAAAGGAATAACTCTAGAAATGGTAAGCTTACCAGCAGGTAACTTTCTCATGGGTTCTGCTGAAAGCGAGGATGAAAAGCCTCCACACCAAGTTCAAGTCAACAGTTTTGCGATTGGGAAATATCCTGTCACTCAGGCACAATATCAAGCAGTAATGGGGAACAATCCCTCAAGCTTTAAAAACAGACCCCAAAATCCAGTAGAAAGCGTTCGTTGGAACGATGCTCAAGCTTTTTGTCGGAAATTGAGTCGAATAACAGGGAAAAATTATCGTCTTCCTACAGAAGCTGAATGGGAGTATGCTTGTCGTGCGGGGACTACTACTCGCTATTATTTTGGTAATAATGATAATCAGTCAGGAAATTACGCTTGGTCTGGTGGAAATTCTAATGGTACAACTCATCCTGTAGGACAGAAAAAGCCCAATGGTTGGGGACTGTATGACATGAGTGGTAATGTTTGGGAGTGGTGCGAAGACAATTGGCACGGGGACTATATTGGAGCGCAGGATGATGGCACGGCGTGGATTGATAGTGATAATCGTTCTTGGACTAAAAAATGTCTGCGGGGCGGTTCTTGGTTCAGCAATCCGGATTACTGCCGTTCCGCTTTCCGTTTCTACGACAGCCGCCGCAACTACGACGACGATTACGGTTTTCGGGTAGTCTGCGACGATAGTCGGTTATCAGTTGTCAGTTGTCAGTTGTCAGCAATCAGTTATCAGTTAACCCAAAAAGAGAAAATCCTAGCAAGCTCTTGACATCAACCTTGGGACTTGCTAAGATAAAACTGTTCCAGTACCCAATTTTAGCATGGATAACCGTCTAACGCAGGTGTTTGATTCTGACTCCATTCAGCCCATTGAAGGAATCCCTTTTCAGTCTGGTTCTTTTAATGGAGTAGATTTATACTTTCAGCCAGAATCTGGTTTAACAGGTATCTCTGTATCTGGTTTGGCTAAATTGCTGGATTACGAGAAGAGCAGTCTGTATCAGTTCTTAAGTGAAATCCCACCTGGATGGCCTTCACATTACAACGATTCAGATTGCAACGAGTTTTGGTCGTTTGAAAATTGCGTGAAAGAAGTAAAAGCCTTATCTAATGGGGGTTTACAAGGGATTTCCCTAATCCCAGAGCATAAACTATTTTTCACTCTGGAAGCTATAAAGCTCTCTACTTACTCTCGTCAAGTCAGAACCAATGCTATGATTCTACAAGCTAAATTGGCTAAAGCAGGTTGCAAACTTACTGCCCTTTGTTGGAACCCGTTTTCGATGGGGCTGGGGTAACAAGTGGGGGGGGTTCTGAGATTTTTCAAGAATGGGATAACCCCCCTAGTTGTACCTTGAAACCCTTGACATACCCTTTCAGATTTGTTAGGCTGGGTCTATTCATCTTTAATCCCCCTGAAATACTATGTCCAAAGCTATTAAGGCTACGTTTAAACTTGGTTCTCTTGTACTGGATGGTTATCAGTTAACTGACGGTAGCTATAGGATGAGCCAAACCCAAGTATGTTCTGCTCTCAACAAGTCCCATAAATCAGTCGGGGAATTTCTCGAAGGAAATAGCCCAGAAGCCTTATCCCATAAGGGTTCCAGTCTGGGGAAAATCCAGTATTTTGGGCTGAAATCTTAAACCAATTCACAAAACCTCCTAGACCCCTTCCAAAGGGGTTTTTTATTGTCCGTTATTTGACAGGGTTAGGACACAACTGGGGGGGGGTTCGAGACATTTTTCAAGAATGGGATAACCCCTCTAATTGTCTCCTGAACCTCTTTTTTTTAACCTTAGTCTGACTAGGGTTTCCCCCGTCTTACCATGCCAACTAGGGGGGTGGGGGGGTTCATTCTTTTTTCACGGGACACCCCCTAATTTCACCCCGTAGCCAATTTAAACTTATTTAACAAACTCATCTGTTAGCCCCCTTGACATCTTTTTTCAATTTTGCTAGAATCAAAGGGTAAACACATACACCAAGTTCGCCCATTCTACATGGGCAGACAGTCTTAATCGGGCAAGGTCGGAACCCTAGCCTTAAACAAGTTTTGGGGGTTCTGGCCTGCTCCTCCCGATTCTTGACTGGTTTGCCCCCCCCCCCTGTTAGCAAATGTTTAGCCATCGTTGTCGATGTTTAGTCCCTCACCTAAAACTCAGTGCTTAGACTTTAAAATAAAGTTTGCCCGAAGTCTAAAAGAATTTTCTCAAACCCCTTGACATCTAATCTACTCTCTGTTATACTGGGATTAACCCAACAAAAACTGGTTAAGTGAGAACCAAGCTTAATCAATCAGGGTTAAACCCCCTTTAACTAGGGTAAACGGGCAGTTAGCTTGTGTTAGCTTGTGGAGTGGGGTTAAGACGGCTTAACCCGATGTGAAGCAAGAAATTAGTGTTAATGAAAGTTAACATTTTTTTATAACGGGGGAAATCCCCAGTCAAGTTTGGTGCAAGAGTTCTGAGGTCAAATTAAACTCTAGAACAAACATTTGACCTGCCAAGAAATAATAAATGTATAATTTGATACATTTTGGGTTAATTGGTTTTAATTGGTTTTTAAAGGACATCAACATTGTCAAACCATTCCAGCACGGGCGTTGCGGGGATTCCCATAATGGAAACCATCTACGGCAGGGTCAAACCGGAGGGACAGGGACAGACATAAAAAAACTGGGATAACCCCCCCAGTTGATAGGTTTTCTTAGAGCTATGCCTTTAAAAATAGGTATAAATACTCATGCCCTGTTTGACTTGGTTTAATAGGGGAAGTGAGGGGGTCAACCAAGAAAAAACCAAGAACCCCCCTACCTACTCCCCCCGTTGCTGGTGAAACTTTATGTCTAGTACATTTGTATTACACCCTATCTCAACTGGGGCAGTGCGGAGGAAAGCAGGGGTCAACCAAGAAAAAACCGACCTACCCCCCCTACCCACTTGACAACCAGAAACATAAACTATATAATGGAAAAAACGGAGAAATTAAAATGACCCAAGTAAAAATCTATCTGGCTGGACGTATCCACGGGTTAACGTACCCCCAAGCCACTGGTTGGCGTAATGAACTTAAAAACTATGTTAAGGTTTGGCCAGTAGAAGTCTTAGACCCTATGGATAAATCCAAAACCCTTGAAGCCCTAGACCGCCCCATTAACAACTCTGAAACTGAATTAAACGGGTATAATCCTGAGCAAATCTACAACGATGACATCTCTGCGGTAGAAAAAGCAAATATCATTTATGCCTACCTACCTTGTGGAAGCGGGCATGGTACTTCCTTTGAAATTGGTTATGCCCAGGGTTTGAATAAAATCGTCTCTAGTATCCCCTCCTTGAGTCATTTTTTCCCCTTTAAGACTATTATCGTGGTTGGAACTCCAGATATGGTGGGACATCCTTTCTGGTCTGAAGAGGCAGGAATAAATTTCTTTACGCTAGACCAAATTCAGGGGGCTAAAGAGTTTTTAGCAAAAATAGTTTTTGGGGAGCGTGAAACTAAAAAAAAAAAAAACTGGGTTAAACTCCAGAAGTTAGAATCTGATAGTCAAACTGATTTAAGGTAGACCAATGGAACTGATTTTAGATATTGATTGCGGTGGAAAAACTTGTGCCAGTAGCAAGGGGAATTTTTGCCAATTCTTCAAGTCAGATTTAAGAAACCAATGTAGCTGTCATATATTTGGTGTAGTTTACCCCGATGAATCTGGGTGGGTTCAGAGACACCCAGATTGCCTTCAGAAGACTAAAAATAAATAATCGATGAACCCCTTGACATATTCTGAACCCTATGTTACACTAAATAAGTAAACCAAATCACCCCTGAAAAGCAAATGAAAAAGCAAAGATTGTCAAAGCACATGAAGCTCCATCTCGCGCAACATATAGAGTGTACAAAGGTGATATTATTACAGCAATTTCAGGAGCAAGTACAGGAAGCTCACGTCAAGCAACAGCCCTAATCACGGAAGATGAAGACGGAGCAATTTGCTCAAATGGATTTTCAGTATTAAGAAATATTCAGGGAGTCGAGCCTTTGTTTTTATTAGTATATATGCGGACAGACTTTTTTTTTGCGTCAGATTAAAAGGTACATGACAGGTCATGCGATTCCTACTATTTTAGTAGATGATTTGTCAAAAGTTTTAGTGCCTATTCCACCCAAATCTGAACAGCAGAAAATAGCAAAAAGTATGGCTAAAATTCAAGCAATTAGAAAAGAAGCGTTAAAAGCAAGTGAAAATGTGGTTAACGAAATGAGTCTTTTGCTTGACCAATTTGAGTAAAGCAAAACAATTAAAGCTAAGACAGAGGTAAAAAAAAAAAAAAAATGACTAAAGAGTACAGACAAGTCGGTTCCTATTGTTGGAAACTTAGATTCGTGGGAGGTGGAGTAGTGTTGCTAACTTTCCCCGTAGTAGGTGGTTTTGGGGGTAGTTTAGCGGAAGCCGTGTGTAATTTCACTGAGCAATTCGAGCATGAGCAGGATGACCAGTTTATAAAACTTATTGATGCCCACCCCGGAGAGTCTCTCACCATCGAAAGTTTAACCTGTCTTGGTAGTTTCATCGAGGAAAGAGAAATTCTAGACCCCATTTAAGCTGGTTCCTACTTAGACTATAACTCTATACCTGACTAATAATTAGCTAGGTTAACCATCAATAGATACCCTATCCTCTGGTTCTAAATCAGAAAAACGGGTATCTATTTTTGCACCCTGAGATAAATTACATTTAGGACAAAGGAGAACTAAATTGTTAATATCAATAGCTAAATTAGAGTTGGAAGAATCCATTTTAGAAATTGGGAATAAGTGGTGAACGTGGTAGTCTTGGGGAAGATGTTGTAAACAGCTTGGGCAAAGGAATCTTTGACTACGTTTGAGAATCTGGATAGCCGATTGTCCATTAGAAGATTTCCTCCAATTAGAAAAGGTTTGTCGAATAGTTTTAGTCATGTTAGGAAGGGTGGGGTTAGTGACAGTACCCAAAAATTAAGTTAATCCTTGAGTCCAGACTCTCATTAGTATTCTCTCGCTACCCATAGTCCCTACACAAATCCAAAATGGATTATTACTACCATCAGGGTCTACCCCCGTATTGCGATAAACTTGTCCAACGGGGATGGCTAAAGATGTTTTTAAAAGATTGGATGCTACACCAATAGCTCTATTGGGACTGGCATCGTCCCTAATCACTAAGTCGGTAGTATTTGCACCTGGTGTAGAAGTTTGACAAGTTATTGAGTAATTGGCAATGGGGTCGGCACTTGTTCCAGTGGGTACTCTTAGAACCGTTCTAGCAGTGTTATTGGGTAAAGCAGGACGACCACCCCCCCTTTGGGTAGAGCTAGAATTTAAAAAATAATAATAAGCATTTAGTGGGTAGTCTGTCCCAGTGTATAAGGGATTTTTAACCCATCCTACCTGTCTAAAAAAGTAATTAGAGTTATCTAATGCGTTGCCACTGGTATTACATCTGAACATTGAGACCGAAAAGCTATTAACAACAAAATACCAAGCACCAGCACTACTTAAATTTAATTCAACACCCCCGCCCGTAACCTGATAAAACATAATACTATTCAGGGTTGAGCTATTGTTAGAAAAGAGCAAATTTTCCCTGAATCTTCCATTTAGAGTGCTAGTAGGATTGTTAGAAGTATCAAAAGCCTGTGGCAATTTAAAACTAATATTTGCTGTGCTGTTAGAAACGGCTAATCCAGACCCTAACTGATTAATTAAGTCTCTTAAGTTGGGTGCGTTATTACCGCCAGAAATGCGATTATCATAAGCAAATAAATCGGAACGAAAACCCATATAGTAGTTTCCGACGTTATCAGAGTTAATCAGATTTGGTTGACTCATGGCGTTCTATTAAATTGGTTAATATCTTGAGAGCAATAAAGTAAAGTACCATCTGCTGGCTGTGGGGATGGTCGCCAGTCTGTTATTAAAGAAGTTTGAAGTTGGCAATAAAGTAAAGTGCCATCAGCAGGTTGAGTTGTGGGTCGCATACCACTAATGACACTATCGGCTAATTGACAATAGATAAAAGTGCCATTACTAGGGATTGACGAAGTAGGGAAATAAAGCCAACGCACTTTATTAAAAAGGAGGGTACAGCTTTAGAATGGGCGAGTATAGGGGAAAATAAATACAAACCCAAAAGAGCATAGAAAAACCCCTATGCGGCTAAGGGTTGACAAGGGTTCTGCTTTAGACCCACCTTTGTTGATATTTATTAACATTTATGGTAGTTTTCTACTAGGGTTAAAGTCTAAAAGTTTTTTCTAAACCCCTTGACATTTTATCTACTCTCTGTTATACTGGGTTTAACCCAACAAAAACTGGTTAAGTGAGAACCAAGCTTAATCAATCAGGGTTAAACCCCCTTTAACTGGGGTAAAGCGGG
>JACCDP010715798.1_pt1 | contig 44013 bp, 9 predicted proteins | sample 7445841 | NCBI WGS metagenome assembly JACCDP01 (sample SAMN15323441, study PRJNA562643) | freshwater metagenome | isolation source: river surface water | place: USA:Blue River Watershed | collected 2017-08-17
CGCGTCGGTCGCCTTGACCGCGCCGCGAGCGTCCGTGAACGTCGCTCGCGCCACCATGCTGATCCTCCGCGGCTCCCCCGCCCTCTCGCCCTTTCGCCTGCAGAAATTGCGGCAGGACCTTGCCGGCGCCGGCGTGCCGATCCGCGCGGCGAACGCGGAATTCGTGCACATCGCCGAGACGGACGGCCCGCTCGGAGCCGACGACAGAGCGGTGTTGGAAAAGCTGCTCACCTACGGCCCGCGGCGGGCCGCCGAGTCCGTCCAAGGCGCAACCCTGGTCGTAGCCCCCCGCCCCGGCACGCTTTCACCGTGGTCCTCCAAGGCCACCGATATCGCCCGCAACTGCGGCCTGAGGGCGATCCGCCGCATCGAGCGCGTCATCCAACTCACCCTCGACCTCGGCGGCGAGGATCCGGCGCCCCACCTGCCCTCGATCCGCGCGCGGATCCACGACCGGATGACCCAAGCCGTGCTGCCGGACCTCGCCGCCTGCGAGGTGCTCTTCCGCCACGAGCAACCGCGGCCGATGACGTCCGTCCCGGTCCTCGCCCGCGGCCGCGCGGCGCTGGTCGATGCCAACCGATCGCTCGGGCTCGCGCTCGCCGAGGACGAGGTCGACTACCTCGTGAAGGCGTTCACGGGCCTCGGCCGAGACCCGAACGACATCGAGCTGATGATGTTCGCGCAGGCCAACTCCGAGCACTGCCGCCACAAGATCTTCAATGCCACGTGGGAAATCGACGGCCGCGCGCGCGAACGCTCGCTGTTCCAGATGATCCGGCACACCCACGAGCGGCACAGCGAGGGCATCCTGTCGGCCTACAAGGACAACGCGGCCGTGATCGTGGGAAGCCGGGGCGGACGGTTTTTCGCGGACCCGCGCACCAACGAGTACGGCGCCGTGACAGAGGACATACACGTGCTCTGCAAGGTCGAGACGCACAACCACCCCACCGCCATCTCGCCCTTCCCGGGGGCCGCCACCGGTTCCGGCGGCGAGATCCGCGACGAGGGCGCGACCGGCCGCGGTTCGAAGCCGAAGGCCGGGTTGGTCGGTTTCACGGTTTCCAACCTCCGTCTTCCGGGCGCCGTGCAGCCGTGGGAAAAGGATCACGGCAAACCCGGGCGCATCGTCTCCGCGCTCGACATCATGATCGAAGGCCCCCTCGGCGGCGCCGCGTTCAACAACGAGTTCGGGCGCCCCGCGATCAACGGATACTTCCGTACCTTCGAGGCCGAGGTGCCGGGCTCCGGCGGCCCCGAGCTCCGCGGTTACCACAAGCCGATCATGCTCGCCGGCGGCCTCGGTAACATCCGTGGCGAGCACGTCCGCAAGGGTGAGATCGGCGAGGGCGACAAACTCGTCGTCCTTGGCGGGCCCGCGATGCTGATCGGACTCGGCGGCGGCGCCGCGAGCTCGATGGCCAGCGGCCACGGCAGCGAAGACCTCGATTTCGCGAGCGTGCAGCGCGACAACGCCGAGATGGAGCGTCGCTGCCAGGAGGTCATCGACCGCTGCTGGGCGCTCGGCGCCGAAAACCCCATCGCGTTCATCCACGACGTCGGCGCCGGCGGGGTTTCCAACGCCCTGCCGGAATTGGTCAACGACGGCGGACGCGGCGGGCGTTTCAACCTCCGCGCGTTGCCGTGCGACGAGCAAGGCATGTCGCCGCTCGAGATCTGGTGCAACGAGTCGCAGGAGCGCTACGTGCTCGCGATTCCGGCGGGCCGCATGACCGAGTTTGCGGCGCTCTGCGAACGCGAGCGGTGCCCGTTCGCCGTCGTGGGCGAGGCCACCGGCGAGCGCCGGCTAGTGCTGGCCGATCCGCATTTCGGCAACACGCCGATCGATATGCCGCTCGAGGTGCTGCTCGGCAAACCGCCGCGAATGCACCGCGTGGAGCACTCCGTCGCGCGGACCCGCCTTCCCCTCACCCTGCCCGCGGGAACTACGGTCGCCGAGGCGGCGCGGCGCGTCCTCGCTCACCCGAGCGTGGCCGACAAGACGTTCCTCATTTCCATCGGCGACCGCACGCTCGGCGGGCTGATCGCCCGCGACCAGATGGTTGGGCCTTGGCAGGTGCCCGTCGCTGACTGCGGAGTCACCGCGGCCGCCTACGACGTCACCACCGGCGAGGCTATGGCCATGGGGGAACGCACTCCCGTCGCCCTCAACGACGCGGCGGCCTCGGCGCGCCTCGCCGTCGGCGAGGCCCTCACCAACCTCGCGGCCGCGCAGGTGGGCAATATCGGACGCGTGAACCTCAGCGCCAATTGGATGGCCGCCCCAGCGGTCCCCGGCGAGGGCGCCGATCTCTTCGCAGCCGTGCAGGCCGTGGGCATGGAGCTTTGTCCGGCACTCGGTATAACCATCCCGGTCGGCAAGGACTCGATGAGCATGTCGACCGTCTGGCAGCAGGACGGCGCCACGCGGCGCATGACCGCGCCCGTGTCGCTCATCGTCTCGGCCTTCGCCCCGGTGACGGACGTTCGCCTCACGCTCACGCCGCAGCTGCGCCAGGAGCCGGGCACGGTGCTGCTGCTGGCTGATCTCGGGCAGGCCCGCAACCGCCTCGGCGGATCGATCCTCGCACAGGTCTACTCGCAGCTCGGCGACGCCCCGCCGGACGTCGATTCCGCCGCTGACCTCCGGGCATTCTGGGACGCGATCCAGGAGCTAGGTGCTGCGGGACGCCTACTCGCATACCATGATCGGTCCGACGGCGGGCTTTTCGCCACGGCGGTGGAAATGGCCTTCGCCGGCCACACCGGCGTGTATCTGGACCTGCCGGCCGGAGATACTTTCGCCGCACTCTTTGCGGAGGAGCTCGGCGCGGTGCTGCAGGTGCGCGCGGCCGACGAGGCCGCAGTGCGGGCAGCCTTCGAATCTCGCGGGATCGGCGCTCTTATTTCCAAGATTGGCGGACTGACGGAGGGGTATCGCTTCATCGTCCGGCAAGGCGGCCAAGCGGTGCTCGACGAGGATTTGTTCGCCCTGCGCGACATCTGGTCCGACGTGACGCGGCGGATCGCGTCGCTGCGCGACAATCCGGCGTGCGCGGAGTCGGAGCACCGGCTGCGCCTCGACCGCGACGATCCGGGCATCACGCCGAAGATCGGCTTCACGGTGGAGGTGGGTCGCGATCTTTCGAACCGGCCGCCAATCGCGATCCTGCGCGAGCAAGGCGTGAACGGCGAAGTCGAGATGGCGGCCGCGTTCCACCGGGCGGGCTTCCGCTCCGTCGACGTGCACATGTCGGACATCCTCGCGGGGCGGGTGAGCCTGCGGGATTTCCGCGGCCTCGCGGCCTGCGGCGGCTTCAGCTACGGCGACGTGCTCGGGGCCGGCGAGGGCTGGGCAAAGAGCATCCTGTTCAACGACCGCGCGCGCGCGGAGTTCGCGGCGTTTTTCGAACGCGAGGACACCTTCGCCCTAGGTGTATGCAATGGCTGCCAGATGATGAGCAACCTGCGCCCGATCATCCCGGGCGCCGACCTCTGGCCGCGCTTCGTGCAGAACGAGAGCGAACGCTACGAGGCGCGGTACGTCTCGGTAAGCATTGAGCGCAGCCCGAGCGTGCTCTTCGCCGGCATGGAAGGCTCCGTTATTCCCATCGCAGTCGCGCACGGTGAGGGCCGCACCGAGTTCACCGATGAGGCCGCGGCGCGCCGCTGCGGTGAGTCGGGCTTGGTGGCCGCGCGGTTCGTCGACAACCGCCACCAGCCGACGACCGCCTATCCGCTCAACCCCAACGGATCCCCGTTTGGCATGACCGCGCTCACCACGACCACCGGCCGCGTGACGATCATGATGCCGCACCCCGAGCGCGTCTTCCGCTCCGCCTGCATGAGCTGGACCCCCGGCGGCTGGGGCGAGGACAGCCCGTGGATGCGCCTGTTCCGCAACGCGCGCGCCTGGATAGGCTGAAGCTGGTTCGCGGGGGCGAACCGGCTTCAGTGGCCAACTTTGGTGGCCCGGGAAACGCCTCACGGGAGGCGCTCCCGTCCTACGGATCAGGGAACCTCGTAAACCTCGACGAGAGCGACACCCGTGGTCCCTCCCAAGCCGGATACCTGCGCGGTATACGCCCCGGGGGCGAGGTTGATCAGGATGGCGGCGTCGGCCGCGTTAGCCGGGATGGCGAACGCGCCCACTTGCGAGGAGGCGGCGACAATTGCCGCAGCGTCCGCCGACGAGCCAAGGCCGGAGTTCTGAGCCAGAACCGTCGCCCCGGACGCGATCGACAGCTGCGGAAGGGCCAGCGCACCGGTCACGCCGAACTGGGTAAGCGCCGGACCAACGCCGCGGATCAGCACGCGTTTCGGAACGGATCCGCCCACGTAGAAGCCAGCGATAAGGGCGTTGTCACCCGTGCCCGCGGTAGCGCGCGTCGCGATGTTCACGACGCGTTGTGACAGCGGAATGGACCCATCCGTGGCATCGTAGACCTCCGCGAGGGCGACTCCGGAAGCGCCGGACTGGCCGGTGATAACGGCGGAGTAAGCGCCGGGAGCGAGGTTGAGCACAAGCGCCGCGTCACGGCTGTTGGCCTGCAGAGCGAACGCTCCGACGCGGGCTGAAACCGCGGCGACCTCCGAAGGATTGTTGGCGGCGGCACCCCAATCGGTGCCGACGGCGATCGACGTCTGGCCGCGGAATACCTCCAGCCGGACCGCGGAGAGGGGCCCACCCACACCAAAGCCAGCGAGGGTGGGTCCAATACCGCGGATGAGCACCGGCTTGGAATCCGTCCCACTGACCACGAAGCCGGCGATGAGGGTGTCGCTAGCAGTACCGGTAAGGCTGCGTGTGGAGACATTGAGCAGGCGCTCGTTGCGCGGATCGGTGGTTCCGACGTAGCTCGTCGCGCCAGCGGAAAGCGAAAGGGCACCTTGGGCGATCGCACCCGAGATGTTCACGTTGGCCGCGGTCGTGACAGCGACCTTGCCATCAGCCGCCACCGAACCACGACCGCCATCCGCCGTGCCCGGGCCGACGTTGACCACCAAGGCATCGCCGGCCGGACCGATCAGGGTCAGACTTTGAGCCGAGCTTCCGACCGCGCCCGCTTGGTAGAAACCGGCCACCGCTGAAGTGGAGCCCGTGGAGATTCCAGCGGGCGCGGAGAAGGACAGGTTGAGGGAAGTTACGGCCCCTGAAACCGTGCCGTCCGCGGCGATGACACCGGCAACGGATATTTCAGTGTCGGCCGCCGCCCGGGAAGGCCCGTCCTCGCTCGTGCCGGCGGAGCCGGAGCGTTGCGTGAACGAGAAGGCCCCCGTCGAACTGACCGTGAAGTCCTTGCTGAAGAGCACGGTTTTTGACGCCGACACGTAGCCGAGGTACACCGCCGAACGGTCCGAGCGAACGAGCAGGCCAAACGAGCCGGCTCCGCCGCCAAACGAACCGAAGTAAGTTCCAGCGAGGGGGGCAGCTCCCACCGTCAACGTCGCCGCGTTGGAGGTGACGCTGCCGCCGGCGTTGGTCACGACGACCGAGTAGCTACCAGCTTGACCGGCGGTCACACCTGTTAGCGGGAGCGTCGCGGAAGTAGCACCGGCGATCGCCGTGCCGTCCTTGCGCCACTGGTAGGCGAAGGGACCAGGTCCGGAAGCCGCGACGGAGAACGTGGCGGAACCACCCAGAGCCACCGAAGCCGAAGCCGGCTGGGCGGTAATGGTGGGTCCTGCGGGAGGCGCCGGATTGACCGTAACCGCCGCCTTGGCGCTGTTCACTCCGCCCCCAGCGTTGGAGACGTAGACATAGTAGGAGCCGGCGCTGGCGGCTGAGGCCGCGCTGATCACATAGGAAGCCGACTGGGCGCCCGTGATCGGCTTGTCATCCTTGAACCATTGGAAATTGAGACCGGAACCGGTGGCGGAGACGGAAAGCGTCAACGTCGCGCCCTCGAGAACCGACTGGCTGGACGGACCGGAAACGATCACCGGCGCTGGGACCGCCGGGGCCGTAGCACCACCGGACGAGCTGCCACCAGAGGAGCCGCCACTTGAGGATCCGCCGCCGCCAGAAGGGGCGGCGGCTACGGTGAGCACCAGCGTGGCCGATGGACCAGCGCCGTTGGCATTGGCGGGGACGAGAGTGACGGAGGAGGTGCCCGCGGCCGTGGGGGTGCCGGTGATCGTGACGCTACCAGCGTTGTAGGTCAGGCCGGCAGGGAGCCCGGTGACGGTGTAACCGGTGGGCGAATTGCTTGCCGTAAGAGCGTAGGAAAACGCGCTGCCGACCGTGGCGGAGGCGGTCAAGGAACTCGTGATCAACGGGGCGTTGCCGACGGTCAGCGCAAGGGAAAGCCCTGCCCCGGTGCCAGTCGCGTTGTTGGCGCTGACGGACAAGTTGAAAATTCCTGCCACGGTTGGAGTGCCGGAGATCACGCCCGTCGCCGTGTTGCCGGTGAGGCCAGCAGGCAGATTGCCGATATTGAAGCTAGTCGGATTATTGCCGGCCGTGATCGTGTAGGAAAACGGCATGTCGACATTGACCGAGGCGACCGCGGGACTGGTGACGACCGGGAGCGCGCCGACGGTGATGGTGAGCGTGAAGGGCGCACCCGCGCCGGACGCGTTGTAAGCCCGGAGCGTCACCGTGTACACACCGGGCACCGAAGCGGTGCCGCTGATCTGGCCGGTGGCGGTGTTGAGAGAGAGACCGACCGGAAGACCGGAAGCCTCATAGGAGGTCGGGGAATTGGTCGCCGAGATGGAGTAGGCAAAGCTGCCGTTAATCGCGACCGTCTCCGCCGCGCCACCACTGATGACCGGCGCCGTGAGTGCAGGCGCGACCGTGATCGTCAGCGTGGCGGCGGCGCCGGTTCCGGTGGCGCTATTCGCGCTAAGGGAGACCGCGTAGGTGCCGGAAGCGGTGGGCGTTCCGGAGATCACCGGCGCAAGGGAGGTGCCCCCAACCGCGAGCCCCGGCGGCAGGCTACCGATGTTGAAGCTGGTGACCGGGTTGGCTCCCGAAGGAACCGTGGCGGTGACAGAGTAGGCGGCAAAGGCCGCACCCACCGTACCGGTCGCCGAGGTGGCGCTGGATATGGAGGGTGTGCCTTCCGCGGCCGTCACGGGAATGACAATCGTGGCGGAGTTAACGAAACCACCGGAGTCGGTGATGGAGACCGTTCCAGAGTAATTGCCGGAGGCGGTCGGTGTGCCGGTGATCGTGCCTTGGGAGGAACTGATACCGAGGCCGGGCGGCAGACCGGTGGCACTGTAAACGACCGAGCTAGCGGCGGAGGAGTTGACCTTGTAGCTGTAAAGTACCCCCACCTTTCCAGTGGTGGCGTTGATCACCGGCTGGGCACCAAGGGCGGCGGGAAACGCCACGGCCAAGACGACAAGGAGGGTCTGCGTGAGGGAGGAAATTCTGAGATTCATGGGATTGAGGACGTCGGGCTCAGTTTCCGAAGGTGATGCTCGGCGCGATCGTGATGGTGACCTTGACCGTGCCGCCCTGGCCCTTCGCGTTCGTTCCGGAAATGGAGACCGGGAACGTGCCGGAGGCAGTGGGCGTGCCGGTGATTTCCCCGGTGACCCCGGCAAGGGCCAAACCTGGCGGCAATCCCGCGGCAAGGTAGGAGAGCGCAGGCGGATCGGAGGCAATCGTGTACTTCACGAAAGCTACACCCACCGTGCCGGAAGCGGTCTGCGAACTCACGATCACCGGCGTGCCGGCGGCAGGCGCGACATTCACCGTGAGCGGGAACGGTGCACTGACCCCGGCGGCGTTCCGCGCGATCGCCGAAACCGCGATGCTGCCGGGAGCGGTGGGGGTACCTGATACGACGCCGGTGGCGGTGTTGAGCAGCATCCACGCCGGGGCGCCGATGAGTTCGTAGGAGCTCGGCGTGCCGCTGGCAGTGATGGTGTAGGCGAACGAGACCCCAACCTGAGCGGAAACGGTCATGGCACCGGATACCACCGGCGCGGAAAGAGACGGACCGATCACAATGGAGAGATCACGGACCGGGCCGGCGCCGACGCCGTTGGTCGCGACCAAACCGGCAACCGTCGTCCCCACAGCGGTGGGCGTGCCGGTAATCTCGCCTGTGAAGGGGTTGACCACCAAGCCAGGGGGAAGATTGACAGCGTCGCGCGTGACCAGAGGACCGTTAGTCGCGTCGATCACGTAGGAAAACAGCGAACCCACGTTGCCTGAGGCCGTGCCCGGACTGGTGATCAGCGGGGCAAGGGCCGAAGGTTTAATCGTAAAGGTCACGCTCTGCGCCAGACTGGTTCCACCCTCCCCCGTCGCCGCGACCGCGACCGAGAAAGTGCCGGACTGCGAAGGACTGCCCTTGATCAGACCCGTGGAGGAATTAAGCGACAGGCCCTGGGGCAGGTTGCCGGAGACACTGTAACTGCTGATCGGCGCGGGTGTAGCGGTGATCTGGTAGGAAATTTGCAACCCCACCTCGCCCGTGGCGGTCGGCGCACTGGAGACGACGGGCGCCGTTGGTGCAGGATTGATCGAGAAAGCCAGAGACTCGGCGGCACCTAGGCCGGAGGCATTGGCTGCGCGAATGGTCGCCGTGAAACTTCCCGCCTGCGTCGGCGATCCCGAGATCTGGCCCGAAGCAACGTCGAGAGCCAAGCCCGCCGGCAGGTTGAGCGCGACGTACGACGTGGGCGACTCGCTCGCGGTGATTTTGTAGCTGAACGCGAGCCCTACCCTACCCGTGGCGGACAAGGCACTGGTAACCACCGGGGTGGCGGGGGCAGGGGCGATCGCGATGGAGAGCTCCTTCGGATTACCGATTCCGTCGCCATTACCTGCGGTCATTATGATCCTAAAAGGGGTCGATCCGGTCGCGGTCGACGGTACGCCGGAAATCACGCCACCGGCGATCGAGAGCCCCGCCGGCAACGGTGTGGCAGTGAAAGAGGTCGGACCATTCGTCGCCGCGATGGTGTAGGTGAATGCCTGGCCGACCTGGCCGGCCGCCGAGCCGTTGCTTGTGATTTCCGGAACGGAAAGCGGGGGCAGGACGTTGATCGTGATCTCGAGACCCAGTCCGGATACGACAACGTCGTTGGTCAATTTCTTGGACGCGGAGAAGTAAACCTTGTGTTGTCCGGCGGTCCCAGCGGCTGGCTGGCCGGAAAGAACGCCCGTGGAACCGTCGAACCCGAGACCAGCGGGCAGCGTTCCGAGCATCGAGAAAGTGACCGCGGGCGGAACGATGTCCGAGCCTGCTGACTTCGCAGCAAGAATAAACGGAGTCAGCGGCTCTCCCACCCGCGCGGTAACGGAGGGCGTGCTCACCACTTGCGGGGCTTCAGGATGCGGGTTGACCGTGACAACCAAGTTCGTGGCCGGGCCGCTGCCCGCCAGATTCCGCGCTACAATCGGGATCGAAAAGGTGCCAACCTTCGTCGGCGTACCGGAAATCGTCGCGGTGGCGGAGGTCAGGCCGGTCGCCGACAACCCGGCGTTCGCGAGAGCGGCGTCATCGATCGTGAAACCGGTTGGAAGCGGATCGCCCGCGACCGTGACGGAAAACGCGGTGCCGACGGTCGCGGTGCGGACGTTTCCTCCGTTAACAATCGCGACCGGAGCATTGGCCGGCGGATTGATGACCACGGCAAGATTGGCGGTGGCCGACAGTCCGCCCCGCGTAGCGGTAACTGAGACTGGGAAGGTTCCCGCGACCTGCGAGGTGCCGGAGATCACACCGGTTGATGTGCTGAAACTCAAGCCGGTCGGCAGGTTTCCAGTGATGGAGTAGGTAGTCGTCTGGGCACTCGTGCCGAAGTTGGGAGTGAAGGAAAACTGAATCCCTGCTGTTCCCGAGGGATTCGCCACCCCGGCGTACACCGGTGCGTCCGGAGGCAAATTAACCGTAACTGCGAGGGGCAGACTGGCCGAACCGGTCGCGTTGGTCGCGGTTATGGTGATGACAAAAGTGCCTCCCACCAAGGCCGTTCCCGAAAGCTCTCCTGTGCCGGAAATACTGAGACTGCTCCAGCCGGCCGGCGGAGACGACGGACTGATTGAGTAGGTCACTCCGGCGGACGGTGTGACCAAGGTCTGATATTTGAAGAGCGTTCCCGCGGTGGCAACGTACGCGGCCGCCGAGGTGATCACCGGCGCCGGCGGCTTAACGAGAATACTGACATTCTTGGAGGTACTCGTCTTCGAGTTCGTCGCGGTGATTGTGACTACGACCGGAGTTCCACTGCTGGAGGTCGGCACCCCGCTGATGTTACCCGTCGCACTGTCAATCTTGAGACCAGCAGGGAGATTTACCGAGGCGGTGAAAGTGGCCGGCGCCGACAGCGGATTCAGCGAAACCGGGCCGAAAAGGAAGGAGCTGCCCTGGATAGCCTCCGCGGAAGTAGCCGGGATGGAGAAGTCGGGCGCCAGCGGCTCGACCACCAGAGGCTGGGTGACGTCGCCCGCCGCGTTGTAATTCTCGTTGCCCGCTTGGCGGGCCGTGATCGTCACGGAACCGGCCATCCGCGGCGTAACAACATTTCCAAGCACCGAAGCGACAAGCGGGTTGGAGCTGGAGTAGGATACCGGCAACCCCGAGGAGGCCACTGCCGACAAGTTGAACGGCACTGCATCAACCGACTTGGTTCCCAAAGCACCGAAGGATGAAATGGACTGCGACGCCTTGGCGATGACCAAGGTCTTGGAAGAGTCGCTACCGGAGTAGTTGTTCTCGTCGATCGAGGCCGAGACCGCATAGGAACCCGCGTTGGTGGGGGAGGTCGCCGATCCCGGCGCCGCACCATAAACGATGTTTACCTTCAGACCGGCCGGGGATGTCACCGCCGTGACGGGCTTGGGCAAACCATCATAGGTCGCCGCCAGCCCGGACAGCGACACAGTTGCCGCCGCCTTCGCGACGGTCATCGAGGCCTTCTTTTCGGCAGCGCCGAACGACTGATTACCTTCCTGGACTGCAATGACGTCGGCGGTGCCGGCGCCTTTGATCGTCAGCGTGTTGCCGGTGATCTCGGCGACCGCTAGGTTCGAACTGGTGAAGGTGACGGGCAGGTTGCTGCTGGCCGTCGCGCTCAAAGTGATCGGCGCATCACCGAACTTCTTACCGTTCAGGACACTGGAGTCCCAGACCAGCGTCTGCCCGGACGCCACCACGGTGAGGGTTCCGGTAACGGAGGCGGAATTGAAGTTGGCATCACCCAGCTGCGTGACCGTGATGGTCGTGCTGCCCTGCGTGAGCAAATCGATCAACCCGGCGGAAGAAATCGTCGCAACCGCGGGAGTGGAATTCGTGTAGCTGAAATTCGTGAGCTTCGAGGAAGCGGCGACATCAATCGTGAAGTCCGGATCCGTCGCGGCACGCTTGAGAACGGAGACGATCGCCAACGTCTGATCGGCCTTGATGATGTTGGCGGAAAGAGACGGCGGGGTAAGTGTGTAGTTCCCCGCCGCGGCACCGGAGAGGCTTAGACCGGTAATGTTGACCGGCTTCGAACTTCCCGCGCCCGCGTTGGCAAACGCGCCGACCGCCGTACCCGAGAGGGACACGTCATCGTTGCCAACCTTGCCCTGCAGAAGCGCCGTTCCCGTGATCGTCGCGACGCTCGTGCCGTCGTAGGTCTTGTTCGATGCGGAAAGATCGCCGACCGTGAGTTCCTTCGCGGTGATGTTCGCCGACGAGGAATTCACGGTGGATAGCACGTAATTTCCGGCATTGGCTCCGGTTAGCGTGGCGCCCGTGAGGAAAACCCGCTTTCCACTTCCAACTCCCGCCGACTCGAAGGCGGCAGTGCCCCCGGTCAATTCCACCACGTCCCCACTCCGCACACCGGTCAGGCTGCGAATCGTGACCGCGGCGGTGGTGGTGCCATCGTAGGTCTTGTTCGTGGCGACAAAGCTACCGGTCACCGTGAAGGACGAAACGGTCAGCGTTCCCTTCTGGTACGTGATGTCGTAATTCGACGCCAGGAACGTGCCACCGCTCGCCGCGGTCGGAACCAAATCGTAGGTGCCCACAGGAGAGGCCGCCGTGGCGCCGCCACTCGGCGTGATGGTTACGGAGCCGATTGATTGCCCGGTGACCAGACCTTGGCTCGTGAACGCGATCGAGGTGCCATAGGTCTTCGCGGTGCCGTAAACCTTGGAATCGTCCTTGGCTTGGATGATGAGCGTACGAGGAGTGATGGAAAGCCTACCGTCGAGGAAGGTAATGGCGTAATTGGCGCTCGTGAGTCCGGCCGGCGTGATGGCGTGCTGGCCGACGTTAAGCGCCGTCGCCGCGGCGCCGCCGTAGGTCAGCGAACCGCCCAAAACGGATGCCGTTTCGCCGGGAATGAATCCGGCGTAAGTGACGGCATGACCGCCGGAGGCGAAAACCTGTCCGTCATAACCCTTGGAACGATCCTCCGCCTTCACCGTCAGCGGGACCTTGGCGATGTCGGCAGTGAGAGACACCGGAGCCAGCGAGTAATTGTCCTTAGCCGCCCCATTGAGGCTGAGACCGGAGACCGTCACAGCCTTGCCGATGCCACCATTGGAATTCGCGAAAACGGCGGAGGCTGTGCCGGTGAGCGATACGTCGTCACCCGAAATCGCACCCGACAAGCCGGCGGTTCCAGAAAGAACGGCGGTCGCGGAACCGTCGTATGGCTTATTGCCCGCGGACAGGCCGATGACGGTAAGTTGCTTCGGAGTGATATTCGCGGTCGCCGTCGCCACCGAGGAAAGCGTGTAATTCGACGCCTTGGCGCCGGACAGGCTGGCGCCGTTCAAGGTCACCGTTTTGCCGTTGGCCGCGGTAGCCGAACCGAAGGTGGCGGTCCCACCTGAGAGGGAAACCTCATCGCCTTGGACTGCGCCCGAGACGATTCGCTCGCTGACCTCCGCCGCCACCAACCCGTCATAAACCTTGTTCGCGGCCGTGAAGGAGCCGGTCACCGCCTTCTTCTCGATGACGCCCACCGCGCCCGGCGCAGATTCGGGCAGCGTGTAGTTGGTCAGGACGGTGTTCGCTCCAGCCGCGAAATTACTCGCCGCCAAGGCGGCCGTCACCGTCTTGCCAGTTCCAGCCGCAGCCGTGTCGAAGGCCGCGGTGGTCTGGTTGACCGTGGCGCTCTCCCCGTTGACGAATCCGTCGAGGACATAGTTCGCCGAGGTCAAAGAGGCCGCCGTGGTTCCGTCATACGTCTTCGAAACCGGGCCCTGCACCACAGCCGAAATCTGCTTCCGTCTAACCTCACCCACCGAACCGGATGCAGAGGTCGGCAAAGTGTAATTGGAAAGAGTCGTCCCTTGGCCCGGCGAAAAATCCTGCGCAACGAGGGATGTCACGCTGACGCTCTTGCCCGTTCCGGCGGTGGCATTGTCGTACGCCCCCAACGTCTTGGTCACCGTCACACTCTCCGTACCGACGAAACCCGTGAGATCGTAGTTGTCCGCCGACAAGGCCGCCACCGTCGACCCGTCATAGATCTTGGTCACCGTACCCTTGAGCGCCAAGTTCAGGGACTTGGGGCTAACCGTCAGAGTCTTCGTGACCGTCGCCGGCGCATACTGTACCCCATCGTTCGGGGTGAAGGTCACCGACAGGGTTTGTTCGCCGGCGTTCAAAACCGTCCCGCTCGCCGGCGTGTACGCGAACGAGCCTGGCAGGTTCGCACCTTCCGGTGTCTTCGCCACCGCGTTTAACTGGCCGTTCCCCAGCGCCATGCCATACCCAATCGGCCCCGTCGGCGCCCACTCGATCACGGGTACCGTCTTGGCGACCACGGATAGCGTGCCGTTCTGGAGGGTCAGGTTGTAATTGGAAGCCGAACCACCGGTCAGCGTGATGGCATAATCACCAAGTTGGCTGTTTACGTCGGCCGCCGTGCTAATCGCGGGCTCCGTGATCGCGGATTTGGTTTCGCCGGGCACAAATCCCGCGTAGGTGATCGTCAAAGGCGGGTTCGCCGCTCCCAACGTCCTCACTTTGTTGTCCGCTTTCGCCGTCAGCGGGGCCTTATTGATCACGCCGATCGCGCCCGAGGCGGTCGTCGGGAGCGAATAATTGGTGAGCAACGTGTTCGCTCCCGGCACGAAATTACCCGCCGACAGCGCGGCAGTCACCGTCTTGCCAGAGCCCGCGGCCGCAGAATCGAAAGCCCCGGTCGTTTGGTTGATCGTGACGCTCTGCCCGTCAACCAGCCCGGAGATCACGTAGTTCGCCGAGGTTAGCGTTGCGGCCGTCGTTCCATCGTACGTCTTCGTGACCGGCCCCTGCACCACCACCGACGCCGGCCGCCGCGTCACTTCCCCGATCGCGCCGCTCACGGGAGCCAGCGGCAGCGTATAGTTCGCCAGGCTCGTTCCGGAAGCAGGAGCAAAGTCCTGGGGCGTGAGCGAGGCCACCGTCACGCTCTTGCCGGTTCCAACTGCGGCGTTGTCGTAAACACCCGCCGTCTTGGTCACCGTCGCACCCTGCGCGCCCTGCGCGCCAACAAAGCCCGTCAATTCGTAGTTCGCCGTCGCCAGGGTAGCCGCCGAAGTCCCGTCGTACGGCTTCGTCACCGGCCCCTTGAGCGCCAAGGCGAGCGCCTTCGGGCTCACCGTCAGGGTCTTCGTCACCGTCGCCGGCGCGTACTGAACACCGTCGTTCGGGGTGAAGGTAACCGACAGGGTCTGTTCGCCGGCGTTTAAAACCGTCCCGCTCGCCGGCGTGTACGCAAACGACCCTGGCAGGCTAGCGCCCTCCGGCGTCTTCGCCGTTGCGTTCAACTGGCCGTTCCCCAGCGCCGTCCCGTACACAATCGGCCCGGTCGGCACCCAATCGATCACCGGCCCCGTCTTCTCCACCACGGACAGCGTGCCAGTCTGGAGGGTCAGGTTGTAATTGGCAGCCGAACCACCGGTCAGCGTGATGTCATAATCACCAAGTTGGCTGTTTACGTCAGCCGACGTGCTGATCACGGGCTCGGTGATCGCGGATTTGGTCTCGCCGAGCACAAATCCCGCGTAGCTGATCGTCAAAGGCGGGTTCGCCGCTCCTAAAGTCCTCACCTTGTTGTCCGCCTTCGCCGTCAGCGGAGCCTTCGCAATCACACCCACCGCACCTGTGGCGGTCGGCGGGAGCGTGTAGTTCGCGAGGCTGGTCCCTTGTCCCGCCGTGAAATCGCCGGGCGCGAGCGAAACCGTCACCGTCTTGCCCGTGGCCGCCGCGGAGGAAATAGCACCCGTGCTCCTGTAATCCGCGTAGTTAGAATTTCCCGTGATGGCTACGTAGGATGAGATGAAGAAGTTCAACCTGCCGGTGCCGCCGGTGACTTGGGCGAGTTCCTGCATGAAGGCAGCGGACTTCGCTGATGCTCCAGCCGCGTTGAGGGTGAAACGCCCCTCGCCGGTCGCGATGCCGGTCGTGTAGACCACCCGTGTAACCAACTTTTCCATCGTACCCGCCGCCAGCAAAGCACCAGCGGTGTCGTAGAATTCAACGGGCGTCGCCACCCCGGACTGGGGCACATACTCCTGAACCGTGATACCGCCGTTTGCGCCATCCTTGCCGGAAATGAAGGCGGATTCATTGAGAAAGAGATCGCCGAACTTGAAAGTAACCCCGGTCTCCCCGGCAAGGGACGTAAACCCGGAGATGTTGAGCGCCTTGCCCCAACTGGAAGGAGGCGTGGGAGATTGGGAGTACTGACCGAGGCCCGCGGTGATTCGCGTCCAAACATAATACTGCGTTCCATTCACGAAGGCACCCTGCTTGGAAACGTCTATCGACGAGGATCGCACCACACCCTCGACGTCCAGCAACGTTCCGCCGGCGGCGGCGCTGGCATACTTACCGGCGGACTTGGCGATCGTGATGGCATCATTCGGGAGCAGACCGCCTAACTGATAATTTGCGGCGCGAACAAAGGCGGCGTCCGTGCCATCATAGACTTTAGCCACCGCCCCCTGCAGGGTCACGGTCAGCAGACGCGGGTTGACGGTGAGGCCCAGCGTGAACGACGGGCTGTTGCCTCCTGAGTTGGACGCAACGATCGGAACCTGTTTCGTGCCCGCGGTCGTGGGAACGCCGCTGATGAGTCCGGAGACCTGGTTGAGCGAAAGACCGGCTGGTAAATTGGTGGCGGCGAAGGACGCGCTCGGATCGCTCGCGGTGATCTGATAGCTGAACGTCTCGCCAACCGTCGCGGTTGCCGTGGTCGCGCTGCTGATAACCGGCGGGGGGGGATTAACGGACAAAATGGCCGTATTCGAGGTCACATTACCGGCGGAATTGCTCACCTTGACCTTGTAAGACCCCGCATCCGCCGATGCAGCCGAGGCGATCGTGAAACTTGCGTTTGTCGCGTTGGCGATATCCGTCGTGCCTTTGACCCACTGGTACGACAGCGGCGCGGTACCCGAGGCCACCACGCTGAAGGTAGCAGAAGCTCCAGCCGTGACCGTCTGCGCCTGAGGTTGGGTAGTGATGGAAGGCGCGGTGGCTGCCGGATTGACCGTCAAATTCAGCGTCACCGCCGTGCTCACACCGCCCGCGTTGGTCGCCGTCAGGCTCACGTTCGAGGACCCAGCCGTCGTCGGCGTGCCGCTGATAAGACCGGTGGTTGTGTTCAGGCTCAAACCCGTCGGCAGCCCCGTTGCCGCGTAGGACGTCGGGTTGTTGCTCGCCGTGATCTGATAGCTGAAGGCCACTCCCACCGTCGCCGTCGCGCTCGTCGCGCTCGAAATCACCGGCACCGGCGTGGTAGTCGTCGTGGTTGCGGCCGTGATCGTCGCCGGCACATACGTCACCGCCAGCTCATTCACTCCCGCATCCACCACCTCCTTCACCACCGGCACGTTCCCGAAGTCGATTGTGGTCGAGCCGCCGGAGAGCACCGAGAAGTTAAGAACGACCAACTCCCGGTTGCCCGCCGCAAAGGTCGTGGACCCCGAAAACGCCACCGCTACGCCAATTTTCCCTGAAGTGGCCTGCGTGTCGTTGTATTGCAGGTTGGCGGTGCCGAGCCCGGAACCATTGCTGAAGCCCTCGTACTTCAATTTCGCGGTGTCGAACGTCACCGAAAACCCGACGCCTTGTTCATTGCCTTGGCTCGCCAGCACGAGGGCTGCAGAGCCCGTGCCAGTGATCGCATTGCCGGAAACAACCGCGGAGATCGTGCGGCCCGTCACCGTCGGGGCAGAACTAACGGTCAACGCCAGCGTCACCGCCGTGCTTGTGCCGCCCGCGTTTGTCGCCGTAAGGCTTACGTTCGAGGACCCAGCCGTGGACGGCGTTCCGCTGATCGCACCCGTCGTCGGGTTCAGGCTCAAACCCGCCGGCAGCCCCGTGGCCGCGTATGACGTCGGGTTGTTGCTCGCCGTGATCTGGTAGCTGAAGGCCACTCCCGCCGTCCCCGTCGCGCTCGTCGCGCTCGAAATCACCGGGGCGGCGGGATTCACCGTCAACGCCAGCGTCACCGCCGTGCTGGTGCCGCCCGCGTTCGTCGCCGTCAGGCTCACGTTGGAGGAACCCGCCGCGGTCGGCGTTCCGCTGATCGCACCGCTCGTCGTGTTCAGGCTCAACCCCGCCGGCAGGCCCGTCGCCGCGTAGGACGTCGGGCTGTTGCTCGCCGTGATCTGGTAGCTGAAGGCCGTGCCCACCGTCGCCGTCGCGCTCGTCGCGCTCGATATCACCGGTACCGGCGTGGTCGTCGTGGTGGTTGCAGCAGTGATCGTAACCGGCACGTAGGTCACCGCCAGTTCGTTGACGCTAGCATCCACCACCTCCTTCACCACCGGCACATTCCCGAAGTCGATCGTGGTCGATCCGCCGGAGAGCACCGAGAAATTAAGGACGACCAATTCCCGGTTGCCCGCCGCAAAGGTCGTGGATCCCGAGAACGCCACCGCCACTCCGATCCGACCGGAAGCAGCCTGCGTGTCGTTGTACTGCAGGTTTGCAGTGCCCAGACCGGAACCATTGCTGAACCCCTCGTACTTCAGTTTCGCAGTATCGAACGTTACCGAAAACCCGACGCCTTGTTCATTACCTTGGCTGGCCAGCACGAGCGCTGCAGAGCCCGTGCCCGTGATCGCATTGCCGGAAACAACCGCCGATATCGTGCGGCCCTGAGCCAACAAAGCTCCGGACGTCAGAAAAAGCGCCAGCAATGAGGCGAAAACACGGGAAAAGCTAAATTTCATGGTGATGGCAAAGATTGGAGCCCTACTGCAATTGAAGAATGTGATCCACACTACGTCTTTACGGATTCTGGGAGTCGGTCGGTCCGCCCACCGGGGTGATGGGATCCAAGCCAGCAACGTACCTGCCGGCCTGCACCCAATCCGCGATGGTCAGGGTCCCGCCGCCCAGGCGAAGGGAGCCGTCGGTATTCAGGCGCGGCGCGGTATCAACCTTGAGAAAGTCGACACCGGTGGGCCGCGGATCTAATCCAGCGACGATCCGGCCGATCTTCACCCAATCGGAAATGGTCAGGGTTCCGCTGCCGTTGATGTCGGCCTCGAACCCGGAAAGCGGTGTCACCACGCCCGCGGAAAATCCGGTGGGCAACACCGAGGCGTCTACACCCACCACCTCTTGCGAGACAGGGGAAACTCCAAATCCTACCAAACAGAAGTCGGCATTGGTCAGCGTATTCTTAACGGTAAAAGTCACCTTTAGAATCTCATTTGAACCCGCCACCCAAGTAGCACCGGACGGTTTCGCGATTGCGAAACCCAACCGACCCTGCGAGGCGAACGTCTCGTTTGTCACCAACGTCGCATCTGAGGACTGAGCACCAATAATGGCGGATGCCGCAACGTAGGTGAGTTTGTTGGGATCGAACTGCACGCTGAAGCCGGCCGCGTTTTCTGCACCGCTGCCGAGCAATTGAACTGCGAGCGTGACATTCGATCCCGGAGCAGCGGATTGACCCACGACACGGATGATGCGGCTGGACACAGCAAGTGACGCAGTGCTGCGGGCCACGCCCGCCGAATCAGTGACTTCACACGTGTAGAATCCGTCGTCCGCCAGGGCGATCGCGGAAATGGTCAAGCTGGCGCTTGTCGCTCCCGCGAAGCGCCCTGAAACGTTGGCCAATTGAACGGCCGATGTCGCATTACGTCCCGTGAAGAGCCACTTGTAGGACAGCGTTCCGGATCCCGTCGCGGAGACGGAAAATGTCGCGCTGTCGTTGACCCTAGCCGCCGCATCCAAAACCGGTCGGGTGATCGTCGGTCCGCTGAGGACCGTGAGCGCAGCTCCGTTCGAGGTGATCGTGCCGTTCTGCACCGTCGTCGCGGTGGCTGAATAGGAGCCGCCGTCGACGACACCGACGTTGGATATCACGAGCGTCTGGGTACCGGACCCGGCGATGCGGCCGAACGAATCCGACAGGGCGGTGCCGTCCTTGTACCACTTGTAAGTCACAGTCCCGGTGCCGCCGGTGGCGTTGACCTGGAAACTCGCCGTCTCACCGCGGCTGCGGGTGATCGCCACGGGTTGCTGGGAGAAGGCGAAACTAGAGGCCGTCGTGACCGTGAGCGAGGCCGCGTTGGAGGTTACGTTGCCCGCCGAGTTGGAAACCGTCACGAGATAGGACCCCGCATCCGCCGAGACCGTGGCGGGAATCGTGTAGCTCGAATTCGTGGCCCCGGAAATGTCCGCGGTGCCCTTTTTCCACTGGTAGGAAAGCGGAGCAGTTCCTGCTGCCACGACCGAGAAAGTGACAGACGCTCCCGCCGTCACGGACTGCGACTGCGGCTGCGTTGAAATGGAGGGCCCCACCGCCGCCGGATTCACCGTCAGAGCCTGCGGCGCATCCGTGGCCGCGTTGTAGTTGGTGCCGCCCGACTGGGACGCCACAATGCTGGTGGTGCCGGCTCCAACTAGAGTGACGATGTTGCCACTGACCGTCGCCACCGCGGTATTCGAACTCGTGTAAGACACCGTTCCTCCGGGCGCCGTGCCGGAAAGCGTGAACGCGGCGTCACCAACGGTCTTCGCCGGCAGGGTTCCGAAGGCGATTGTCTGGTCGGCCTTCGCGACGTTGAGCGTCCCGCTGGCGCTACCTTGGTGATTGGGCGAGTCGATCGTCGCCGTGACCGCGTAGGTGCCGGCGTTGAGCGGCGCCGCTTGGCTGGCCCCTCCGCCCGTCGGCTGGTAAGTGAAGATTACGTTCAAACTCGCGGGCGTCGTCGTGGCCGCGACCGCCCGCGGCGAACCATTGTAGGTCTGGGCCAAGGTGGCGGGAGTGATCGTCACCGTACCCGTCGCCTTCGCCACCGAGAGCACCAGCGAAAAGGCCGCGCTCGTGCCGCCCGCGTTCGTCGCGGTCAGGCTCACATTCGAGGTCCCTGCCGCCGTCGGCGTGCCGCTGATCACGCCGGTCGAGGCGGCGAGGCTCAGGCCGGCCGGCATTCCCGTCGCCCCGTAGGATGTCGGACTGTTACTCGCCGTGATGGCGTAGCTGAAAGCCGTACCCACGGTCGCAGAAGCCGTTGTGGGACCGGAGATGGACGGAGCGGACACAGTTCCACCCCCGGTTTGGGCCGTCAGCGTGATGGCGGGAACAGAGACCGCCGTACGCACGCCGTTCAATCGATAGTCTGCGGAGAGCGACACGATCTGATTGCCGGAAAGCCCCGAAGGGTAGCTTAACACGAATGAGAAGGAGGCGGATCCGGACGGAGGCGCCGAGTAGGTAAATCCGAAGGCGGAATCCGGGTCCGTCGGATCCGTCGTCTCACCCACTTGGGGAGGCACGGACGGCACGTTGCTTCCCGAAGCACTCACGTAAGCCCAAGCGGCGCCCGGCGGCTTGGCGGAAAAGCTCGGTACCGCTCCGGCGGGGTATGTCATCGTCACATTGAAGGTGATCTGACCTCCCGAAGTTGAATAGGTGGAGGAACTGGCGGTGACCGAATATGGTGACGACGAAGCTGCGCTTACAATGAGGGATGCCGCATTTGAAGTCACAGCTCCCGAGCCATTGGAAACGGTCACGAAGTAACTACCAGCATCGGCCGAGACGGTCGCGCTGATCGAGTAGGAGGAATTGGTGGCACCAACAATATCCACCGTGCCTTTTTTCCACTGGTAGGCGAGCGGGGCCGTCCCCGTCGCCCCGACCGAGAACGTGACGGCCGCTCCGGCCGTCACCGTCTGGGATTGCGGCTGCGTCGAGATAACGGGGACGGTGCTGCTCGAGGAGCCGGAAGTTAGGGTGATCGCGGCAACTGAAAGCGGAGTACGGACCCCGTTCAAACGGTAGTCGGCGGAGAAAGTGACGGTCTGATTACCCGAAATTCCCGCAGGATAGCTCATAACGAAAGAGAAGGACGCGCTCCCGGAGGGCGGAGCGGAGTAAGTGAACCCGAATACGGAGTCCGGATCAGTTGGGTCCGTGGTCTCACCGGCTTGCGGCGGCACCGAAGGAACGTTGGTGCCAGCAGCGCTGACATAAGCCCACGCCCCGCCGGGTGGCTTGGCCGAAAAGCTCGGAACCGCGCCCGCCGGATAAGTCATCGTGACGTTGAAAGTGATCTGCCCTCCGGTCGACGCGTAGGTCGTGTCGGAGGAAGTCACAGTCGCGCTCTGTGCAAAGGCCGTGCCAGCCGAAAAAACGGCAATAAGGAGAGAAGCGATGAACCTTTTCATTGGGAGTGGGAATCAACCGGATTTTCCGGAGAATTTTCTTGGTCAGAGGCAACTGAAAGGTCCGACGAGAACGTCGGGAAAAACCGGAGGTGCGACTCAGCTTTGAGATGAAAGGAAAGCGGAAATAGGAGAGACTAACACGCCTAGAAACTCCGATGGAGAAAACACGCAATCCCCGCAGCCCGGGCAAGGGCAAAGGGGACAAACTCTCGTTTTCAGGGTGAATCCGGAAGGCGGAAGAAACCAACCGTCTCCCACTCTTTCTATCTTCCCGCCTCCGGGCAAAGCGGCGAAACCGTCCTCGCTAGTGGATTGCAGTTTGTTCGAAAAGCAGCGGTTGCTATCGGGTCAGGACAAAACCCGTAACAAGGCGCCACCCTCCTGAGCCCTGTTGCAGGCTTTGTGCTGACCCGTTCGGAACACTCCCGGCAGGGAAAACGCGGAAAAGGACCAAAGGACCGGGGCGGAAGACCATCGAAACAGGGTAAACCAACGAGACTGGGGAGACGGTGATCCAGCAAACGCACCAAAGCCACGAAAGGTGGCGCCAGCTGAGAGGTGCTTCTCTTGGAACGATTCCGTTTGGTCAGAACACTTTCACCCCTCATCCGTAAGCGTGGTCCGGGGTGCCCCCTAGGCAGCGCCGGTAGGAGGGGGTAAGCTGCGATGGATGAGCGAAACCGTAACGGAAGTGGTGGAGACCGGGGAGAAGCGCGATGCGCGTGGACGGCGGATGGCGCCTAAGCTGAGGCGCGCGGCCATGCTCGCGGCGTACGAGGGCAGCGGGCTGACGATGAGCGCGTTTGCGCGGCGGGAGGGGATCAAATACGGCACGTTCACCGGCTGGGTGTACAAGGCGCAGGGGAAGGTTGCGGCGAAGGGGCCGATCCGATTCGCGGAGGTGGCGATGCCGGTGCCTAATCCCCCGCACGCCGGGGGCGGTGAGTCGCTGGAGGTGAAGCTGCCGGACGGAACGGTGCTGCGCGCAGGACGTGTGGCGGACCTGGTGATGCTGGTGAGGGCGCTGCGATCCTGAGCGATGCTGGCCTTTCCCGCGGCGATTCGGATCTACCTGGCGCTGGGACCGGTGGACATGCGCAAGTCGTTCAACGGTCTGTGGGCCGCGGTGACGGAGCAATTGCAGGAGGACCCGAAGAGCGGGGCGGTGTTTTGCTTTACCAATGCCGAGCACACGCGGCTGAAGCTGGTGTACTGGGACGGGACCGGGGTCTGGGTGCTGGCCAAGCGCTTGGAAAAGGGGCGGTTCTCGTGGCCGGCGGCGGCCGACGGGCGCAGGAAGCTGGCGCTGGCGCCCGAAGCGTTGGCGTTGCTGGTGGGCGGAGTGGAGCTCAAGCACGGTTCGTTGAAACCGTGGTACGAGCGATAAATGCCCGGCCGGCCGGCACGTATCCTGCTTATGGACACATGTTCCGACCGCCGCGCAAATGATCACTGAATACCCGCTGCTGCTGCAGCGGGTGGCGGCGCTGGAGGCGCAGCTGGCGTGGTTCCAAAAACAGCTCTTCGGCGGCGGCAAGAGCGAGAAGCTCGACGTCACCCAGCGGCAACTCGCGCTCGAGGGAGTGGAAGAGGCGCAGGCGGCCGTCGCGGAAAAGACGCGGCAGATCGCCTATGAGCGCAGCAAGTCCCCCGCGCCACGCCGGACCCCGGCGGAAGCGTTCGCGCATGTTCCGGTGACCGAGACGGTGGAGATCGTGCCGGAAGCGGTGCGCAAGGACCCCGGGTGTTATGAGCGGATCGGTGAGGAGCGGACCTTCGAACTCGACCTGGTGCCCGGGCGCCTGGTGAAGCGCGAGATCGTGCGGCCGAAGTATCGGCACCGGCTGGATCGCAGCCGCGCTCCCCTGCTGGCGCCGGCGCCGGCGCGGATTGTCCCCGGCGGCTACGCGTCGGCCGGTCTGATCGCCTCGATTGTCATCGGCAAGTACGTCGATCACCTGCCTTTGTTTCGGCAGGAAAGAATGTCAGTGCGCTGGGGCGCGGCGATCAGCCGCCGCACGATGTGCGACTGGGTCGAAGCGGCCGCGATGTGGCTCGAGCCGATCTACCGGCACATCCACCGGGGCTTGGTGACCGGTGATTATCTGCAGGCGGACGAAACGCCGATCCGATGTAACGACCCGGATCACGATCGCGGCAAAACGCTCCAGTGCTACCTGTGGGTGATCAGTCGCCCGGGCGGTGACGTCGTGTTCTCCTTCCGCGAGTCACGTGCCCACGGCGAGCTGACGTCGCTGCTGGGCGGCTTCCGCGGCATTTTGCAGTCGGATCAGTACGGTGCGTACGCGAGCCATGAGCGTCGGACCGAGGGAATCGCGCGGGTGGGTTGTTGGGCGCATGCCAGACGTAAGTTCCATGAGGCGCTCGAGGAGCGGCCCAAGGCGGCGAACGTTGTGCTGCGGCTGATCGCCAAGCTGTACCGGTACGAACGGGAGTGGGACGAGGCGAAGGTCGGGGCGGCCCGCGCCACGTTGCGGCAGGAGTCTTTCCGCCGACCGCTGCACTGGCTGAAGGTGATCGTGACCGGGCTTAAGCGCCAGGCGCTGCCTCAGTCCGAGTTGGGGAAAGCCTGCGCGTATCTGCTCAATCACTGGGACGTATTGGTGGCGCACCAGCAGCACGCCATCACCCGCCTCGACAATAACCTCGTCGAGAACGCGATCAGGCCGACCGTCCTTGGCCGGAAAAACTGGCTCTTCATCGGCCATCCTCAGGCGGGGCAGCGCTCTGCGATCATCTACTCCCTCGTCGTCTCCTGTCAGCGCCACGGCAAGGACCCCCTCGATTACCTTCGCGATGTGCTCCGGCGCCTACCCTTGATGACCAACCAAGACGACCTCACGCCTCTGACCCCGGCCGTCTGGCAGCGTCAGCAGGGCTCTGCACCGACGACCGCCGCGCTCCCGGCGGCGCTTTGAACCCGTAGACAAAAAGGTGACATCTGCGCGCGGACTCCCGCGCAGAAAAGTGACATCTCCGTCCTGTCTACGAGGCACTCCAGACCTCGCTTACCCTCATCCGCGAAATCCGCGGTGAACTCCGAGGGGGAGGGCAGCACCCACCTTCCTCCTTCGCCAAGCCTACGGAGGACAAGTCGGCCGTCCGATCACCGGCCCCGGCTAGAAACGAACCCCGTTTATCCGTGCTTCTTTCACGATCCTCAGCCGCGACCCCGTCATCCGCGGTATCGGGGCGTTCGGGACTGCCTTCGACGGTAGTGGGTCAGGAATAGTCCGAGGCAGCAGCCTCGGCTACACCACACCAGGCCGCGGAGGGCAGGGACCATTTCCGCGTCTACCGTGATTTCTGTGGGCAACCCGGGGGGGGGGGGAATACCTACGAGACTTGGGAGACGGGTGAGACCGGGGAGACGAGATCGCCACGAGGCGGAAAGGACAACTGACGGACGCTCACGGTACCTCATAGACCTCGACCAGCGCAGTGCCCGTCTGGTCGCCGGGGCCGGAGACCTGGGCGGTGTAGGCGCCGGGGAAGAGGTTGAGGATGAGCGCGGCGTCGAGGCTGCCGGCAGCTAGGGCGAAGGCGCCCACGGAGGCGGAAGCAGCGGCGATCGAACCACCGGCGGCACCTTCTTCCCAATTGTCGTTGCGGCCGATGACCGAGCCCTCGCGGTAAACTTCGAGCCGGGGATCGCCCAGCGCGCCCGTGACGCCGAAGGCGGAGAGCGCGGGGCCGACGCCGCGCACGAGCACGCGCTTGGGGACGGTTCCCCCGACCACGAACCCGACGGTAAGGGTGCGGTCGCCACTGCCAGCGAGCCCGCGCGAGGCGAGGTTGCCGATGCGCTGCGCGGCGAGGGCGGTTTCATCCGCGTCGTAAACCTCGACCAAGCCGACGCCACCGGCACTCCCCTGCCCGGTCATCACGGCGGTGTAGGCGCCGGGGGTGAGTTCGACGAGCACGGCCGCGTCGCGGCTGGCTGAGTCGAGGGCGAAGGCCCCGAGCCGCGCGGCGGCCGCGGCCACGGCAGAGGCGCCGGAGGCCGTGCCCCAGTCGTTGGAAACCGCGAGGGAGGTTTGTCCGCGAAACAGCTCCAGCCGCGCGGCCGGAAGGGCGCCGGAGACACCGAACGGCGCGAGCGAAGGCCCGATGGCGCGCACGAGGACTCGCTTGGATGTCGTCCCGCCGATCACGAAACCCGCGATGAGGGCGTTGCCCTCGGCCCCGGTGGTGTCGCTGCGCGTCGAGATGTTGAGCAATTTCTCGCGCACGGTGCGCCGCTCATCGTTGGCGCCGACGAAGGAGGCCGGGGCGCCCGAGGCACGTTGCGAGGAAAGGACCAGCGTCGCGTTTTCGCGCTGGACCGAACCGGCAAGCGTCGAAGATCCGGTCGTGACCATGATGGCGCCATCGGCCCCGGCGGTGCCGCGGCCCGCCTCGGCGCCGGAGTTGGCGACGATAAGCACGTAGGATTCGCCGCCGGCGCCGACGATGGTGTGGGCGACCGAGGAACCGTTGGGCTCGCCCGCGGCGTAATATCCCGCGAGAGCGGAGGTCGCCATGGAGGCGGCACGGGCGGGAGCTGAGATCGCGATGCCGGCGCCCGTGAGGCTGCCAGAAACGGATCCGTCCGGGGAAAGAACTGCGGAAACCCCCGTGACGGTCCCGCCCGCGGGCGAAACCTCCAGCGGGAACTGAAAACGCCCGTCGGCGCCGATCTCGGCGGTGCGGTTGAGCAGCGCGCGGCCGCCGGACCGAAGGAACCCGAGGAAGACGGCGGTGCGATCCGATCGCACCCACAACGCGAAGGAGCCGGCATCGGCCGCAAACGTACCGAACACGGCGCCGGCGAGTCCGGTCGAGGCGGCGAGGGAAACGGCGGCCGGTGAAGAGGTGACCGAACCGGCGGAGTTGGAGACGACCACGGTGTAGGAACCCGCCGCGGCCGCGGTGAACGACGAAAGCGCGTAGTTCTCGCGCGTGGCGCCGGCGATGGCCGTGCCGTCCTTGCGCCATTGGTAGGCCAGCGGGGCGGTCCCCGTCGCCACGACCGAGAGCGTGGCTGAGCCGCCAACGGCCACGGCCTGGGAAGCCGGCTGGGTGGTGACGACCGGAGAAGCGGCGACGGAGCTGACGGTGAGCGTGGCGGCCGTGCTGGTAACGCTGCCGGCCGAGTTGGAGACGATGACGGAATAGGAACCTGCTGAAACGGACGTCACGCCGTTGAGTGCAAGCGTGCTCGAGGTCGCGCCGCTGATGGCAACACCCTCCTTGCGCCACTGGTAGGCCAGCGGTGCCGTGCCGGACGCGACGACGGCCAACGTAGCGGATCCGCCGGCAGCCACCGATTGCGGGACCGGCTGCATGGAAATGACCGGGGCCGACGCGCCTGCGGTGACGTTGAGGACGGCGGTCGCGCTCGTCACGCTGCCGCCGGCGTTGGACACGACGACCGAGTAACTGCCCGCGGAGGGAGCGTAAACCGCGGGGATGAAGAGCGTGGCATCCGTGCCGCCCGCGACCGGGGATCCGTCCTTACGCCACTGGTAGGAGAGCGGAGCCGAGCCGGCGGCCGTCACCGAGAACGAGGCGGAGCCCCCCGGCGCGACTGACACCGCAGCGGGCTGCACCAGGATCGACGGTGGGACGACCGCCGCGGTGACGGCAAGTGATGCTGTCTGGCTGGTGACGCTTCCCGCCGGGTTGGTGACGACAACGTCATACGAGCCGGCGGAGGCAGTCGAGACGGCGCCCAAATTCAGCGTTCCGGAAGTCGCCCCGGCGAGCGCCACCCCGTCCCGGCGCCACTGGTAGGTGATGACCGGAGAACCGGACACCTCGACTGTGAGGGACACCGCCTGCCCCGCGGCCACGCTGGTGCTAGCCGGCTGGCGGGTGATAATCGGCGGGGATGCCTCAGAAACGAGGACAACGTCGGGCACCGTGAGGTTACGAAGGGGGGAACGGTAGAGACCCGAGCCGCGGATCGTCTGTTGGCCAGACATGCTGGCCGGGTGGGAAACCACGACCGTGAAGGATGCGGACCCGGCCGGAGCGGAGGCGTAAGCAAATTCCAAAGCGCCGACGTCGCCTGCCCGCGAGCGGATTTCCGGCACGTTGGTGCCACTCGTGCTGACCAAGGCCCAGCCGGAGGGCAGCTCGATCGTGAAACCAAGGGCGGTCGGAGCGGCCACCGAAGCGTAGTTGATCGAGACGCCGAGCGTCACTTGGCCGGCGATCGCCGGATAAGTGGAAGTACCGGCCGTCATCGTTGCCGTCTGGGCGCGACCGCCGACAACGGAGAAGAGGAGCAGTAAAGCAGGCAGGGCGGACCGGCAGGAAATGAGCATCGGAAGCGCGGCGCGAAGGATCGAAGAGAGGCGCGAGGCGTTGGGCACCGGGTGAAGAAAGCACCTCGGTTCCCCGGAGTAAATACGTCCTCTCACGACGCCGGCGGATTCCCGACTTGGGTCGGAAAAGACCGGCGAGACGGGGGAGGCTGGGGAGACGAGTCACCACCAACTACACCAAACCCACGAAAGACGGTGCCGGCAGGGGCTTCGTTCACGGCAGCCGCCACGACCCGATCATCCGCGGTAACCGAGCGATCCGCGGTGAAAAATCAGGGTGTTCGTAGTGTCGGGACGAAGCGAGGCAGGGTGCCCACGGAACACGCGGAAAAAGGACCCATCGACCAAATGACGAGGGACCTGGAGCGGAGCGCCAGGCGAGACTTGCGCTATGCCAACGCCCGTCACGCCCCTTGGCCGAATCCGTGTTCATCCGTGTGAGTCCGCGGTCGCCACCACGCGAAGCGATACCGGCAAGCGTAACGACCAAAGCCTAACCGGTCTTCCTATCTTCCCCGGCTACCTCACCCCTGTCACGAACCTGGCGCGAAGCCATCCTCGGTGCCGTCGCTTTCGCGGTAATCGCCGGTACGCGTCGTGCCGGAGCGGAAGTTGTACAACTCGATCACCCGCGTGAGCTCCATGAGGCTCAGCTTGCCGTCAAAGTCCGTGTCAGCCGCGTGATGGCGGTTAAGGGTCACGACCACCGCGGCGGCGCGCATCGGCTCGGGATTGAACCCGTCCTCGCTCTCGCCCGCGGCCAGCGCGTAGGCGCCCGTGCGCGCGGTGCCATGGCGGGTGTTGTACAGCTCGATCAACCGCGTGAGCTCGACCAGGCTGATCCGCCCGTCGCCGTTCACATCGACATCGTGCCGCCGGCCGCGGACGACCGGGAGTGGATCCGGACGCGCCAGCACCTTAGTAAAGGCTCCGGCCTCCCCCGTTCCGCGGAGGACGGCGAACGCTGAGACGGAACGCGCGCCGGACTCCCCGGCTGGAATATTGAGGGTGTAGGTGAATGACACCGGACCCGCGGGCACCGTCGTCCAAGCCCACTCCAGGATATCCGTGGCGCCGATCGCGGGGGACACGTCGCCCGCCTGACCCGAGACCGAGGCCAGCGACCAACCGCGCGGGATAAGGACGGACCAGCCAAGGCCGGACGGCGTTCCGGGGTAAGACAGGGTACAGCGGATGGTGACCGTACCGGAGGAAGGCGTGACGGGGGCGACGACCGCATGGGACGCGGCAATCTCGGCGCCGGCGAGGGCCAGCGTTGCGGGCTGCGAGACCACCTTGGCGCCGCCGCCGCTCACCTCGACCCGGTAGGTTCCCGCATCGGTGGCGGCGAAGGCCGCGATCACCAGAAAGGGCTTGGTCGCGCCGTTCACCGCCACGTCGTCCTTGAACCACTGGAAGGAAAGGTTTTCGCCGACCGCCACCACCTCGACAGAGACCGGCGCTCCGAGCGGGACTTTTTGCGAGACCGGTTGCCGCACGATCAAAGGAGCGCCCGCCGTTCCGCCCACCAACAAGATGCGCGAAACGGAGATCGATTCGTAGTTGGCGGCGTCGCCGGCGGCCGGTGAGTAAAGAAGCTTCACCACGACCGGTCCGGACGTGGCGAGGGTCGTTCCGGCCGCGGGCTGGTAGAGGAAGACGCCCCCTCCGGGTGCGGCGGTGGCACTGAGTTGCGCCGACGAAAGCACCGTGCCGGCCGCCACCTGGACGGGCGGATTCCACGTGATAACCGGCAGCGCCTTGAAAACCGTAAACGTGTGCTCGACCGAGGCCACAGCGGAGAGGGAGTCGGTGGCCGGCACGGAGGCGCTGATCTTCACCGCGCCCACGCCCGTGAGCGTGAGCTGGTTTCCCTCCACGCGGGCCGGGCCACTCACGACCGCGAACACCGCGGGCTGGCCGCTGGTTGAAACCGCGCGGAGCTCGATCGGTTGTGAGCTGAACGGGCGATCCCGCGGCGGCTCAATGAAGGCGAGGGTCTGCGCGGCTTTTCCAACCGTGAGCATCGCCACGGAGCTGGCGACCGGAGCCGTCTGCCCGTTGCTGACCACGCAACGGAACTGGTGGCCGTTCATCACCGAGGTCGCGCTTTTGACCGTGAGCACGGGCGAGCGGGCACCCGCCAAGTCGGTTCCGTCGGCCAGGTCGGAGAACGCGCTGTCGGCGGCGGTCCGTCGCTGCCACTGGAACTGCGGCGGGGGCGCCCCGGCCGCCGCCACGGCGAAAGTGGCCGGCTGCCCCGCGGCGACCGACTGGTCACGCGGCTGCTGGAGCAGCAGGAGCGGCTCGGCCACCGCCACGCGGTAATTATCGAAGACGAGTACATTGTCGCCCGGAGAACCCGGCGTCGCAATGCGCCACGCCACCGCGATTTCACCAAGGTCGAGGGCGACGCCGGTCCGTCCGGTGAGCAGCTGCTCGCTCCAGAGCTGATCCGCGCCCAGCGCGGCGCTCCAGCGGTTGCGCCCAAAATCAATTACGGCCGTGAGCCGGCGGCTCTCGCCCGTGGCGAGCGCAACCGAAGCCTTGGCGGGCAAGGCGACCCGGTCGTCGCGGCTCACCGAGAGATCGGCGAGATCGAGCCGCACGGCGCCGAGCGCGTCGCCGGCGGAGTTGCGGACCGCGAACTCGAAGGCGTCCTTGCGGCCGTTGGTCGAGGGCGTGAGCGCGATGTCAGCGGAGAAGACAATGACGGGCGTACCGGCCCCGACGGGGTCGTACTGGATCGATCGCTGCAGGACCACCCTTTCGCGGGTCGCCGCGGCCGTGCGTCCAATCCACGCGAAACGAGCTCCCGAGGCGCCCTCGCCCACACCGGAGGAGCCCGGATCAACAACTCCGGTCCACCCATCGAAGCCGACGAGTTTGTCCACGCCGGCCGGGAAAAGGTTGAAGTGCGTGGCGTAGAGTTCACGGGCGGTGTCGAGCTTCAGATGAAGGGCGACGGGGCCCTGCGCGCCCGACGGTCCATCGACGGCAATGTGGTACGTGGCTCCGGCGGTGACGAACGCGCGGACGGCGGCGAACGGACGGTCCGGCGCGCCGGCGTCGGCGCCAAGCCGGGTCAGACGATCGAGCGCCTCCCCGCGGTAAAGGCCGAGCAAGGTCTCAAAACCACTCCCGGCAGTGGTGATTTCAAGGACGCCGCCACGAGGCGCCTTGAAACGCCACCAGACGGAGGCGCCGCCCTCGCGGCCCGCGTGGACCGGCTCACCCGGCTCACGGCTGGCCCCGACGTTGGAGCCGCGCACGGAGACCGTGAGGGGCGGGGCAGGGATCACGGCGGGCTGCACCTCGGGCCACGGAACAGACGCGCCGGCGGCGAAGGCATCATTGGCCGGACCGGCTTCGCCCTCGACGAGGGTCAGCCCGAGGCTGATTTGCCCGGTCGCCCCGCCCGCCCCGTCCACGGCGATGCGGTAGGTCGTTGCCGCCACCGCCTGGAACACGACGCGACTAGCGCGCGACGCGCCGTCGTCATCGTTAGCCACCACTCTGGCTGAAGAGGAAAACGCCGTGCCGGTGTAGACGGCGAGCACCGTGTCGATGCCGCTTCCCGAGGTGGTCGCGGTGACCATCCCGGAAGCCGGCGCGGTCCAGGACCACCAAAGCGAACGGGTTGCCGGACGCCCGGCGTGATCGGGTTCTCCGATCTCAGCGGAGGCGCCGACATTGAAGCCAGACCAGACCGCCTTGGAACCGGCGAGCGTCGCCGCCGCGGCGAACGCGTCGTTGGCCGGGACGACTGCTCCGGCGGAGAAAGCGACGCGGAGCGCGATCAGCCCAGATTCGGCCGCAAGACCCACGCGTGCGCCGTCCACCGCGATCCGGTAGGCGACGCCCGCCGCGGTCGCGAAGGAAACACGACTCGTGTTGCCGCCGGCCGGGTCCTGATCGTTGGCGGCGACCGGAACCAGCGAGGCGAGGACGTCGCCGGTGTAGACCGCGAGCACCGTGTTGAACGAGCTTCCGGCCGTGGAAACGGTCGCGATGCCGGCGCCCGGCGCGGTCCACGTCCACCAGACGGAGCGTCCTCCGGGATTTCCCGCGTGGTCGGGTTCACCGGCCTCTTCCGTCGCGCTGACATTGGAGCCGGAGACCCGGATGGCACCCGTGGAGTCCGGCATACCCGTAATCACGATACGGGCGGCGAAGGCATCGTTGGCCGGGGCAGGCTTCGGGGCGGCGAGGGAGAGACGCAGCACCACGAGACCGGTCGCACCAGCCTTTCCGTCCACCGCGATGCGGTACTCCGTTCCCGCGACGGCGGTGAACGTGACGAGGCTGCGCGGACCCTCTCCGCTATCGTCGTCGGAGGCGACGGCGGTCAGCGCGTCGAGCGCCGACCCTGAGTAGACCGCGAGCAGGGTGTCGAAGGAACTGCCATCCGTCGCGATCGTGACGGTGCCGGCGGACGGAGCCTTCCAGCGCCACCAGACGGAGGCGCCGCCGGCGGCGCCGGCGTGCTCGGGTTCACCGGGCTCGCGCGTGGCGCCAGCGCTGGAGGAAAGCAGCGCCAGCCCGGAGCCGGAGAGCGGCGCGGCGGTGGCGAACGCGTCGTTCGCGGGGGCGACCCCCGGCTGCTCGGGGGAGAGGGAGACGGAAAGATTCACCGTGCCCGCGGCGCCGCGATAGCCGTCGACGGCGATCTGATAGGCCGTGCCCGCGACGGCATTGAAAGCCAGCGCGCTCGTAGCGTTGCCGCCGCTGTCGTCATCCTGCGCGACGCGCGTCAACGGATCGACGGCGGTGCCGGTGTAGACACCGAGCAGCGTGTCGAAGGAACTGCCGCGCGTGGTGACGACGGCCCGGCCGGAGGCGGGCGCGGTCCAAGTCCACCAGACGGACGCGCCGCCCTCGCGGCCGGCGTGGAGAGGCTCGCCCGCCTCGCGGGTCGCGCCCTCGGAGGTGCCCGTGGCCGAGGCGGACGGACCGGCGAGGGGCAGGCGTTTCGCGAACGCGTCGTTGGCGGGGGGCGGACGCAGCGGGAGCGTGACCGCCAGCTCGACCGGCTTCTTGTCGGGCGCGGAGACGGCGAACTTGAGCGTGAATTCGGCGACGCCGGAGGGGGCGGTGACGTTCGCGCTGTAGACGCCGTCCGCCGGCGTCGCGTCGGGCGCGATGCCGTTATTGCGGAGTTCCTGCGGTGTGACGGCGCCGGGCGCCATCAGAGAAACGGAAGCATTCGTGACGGCGGCGATGTCGTGCACGCGGGCGAAGACCGGAAAGGTGGAGCCGGGCGCGACGAGGGTGCCGGGCGCCGGGGTGATGGACACCTCGAGCACGCCGTCGGGGGTGCCGGTCAGGGCGTTGTGCGCATTGAGGCGAGCGCCGGTGACCGTCTTACCGCGGAGGGCCGCGACGGGCACGGCGCCAGCGAGGATGCGCTGACGAAGTTCGGCGAGGGGAAGACCGGGGAAACGGGAGAGGACGAGCGCGGCGACGCCCGCGACATGCGGGGCCGCGGCGCTCGTGCCGCTACCCGAGGAATAAGCCGAATCGGACGAGCGGCCGGTGGAATAAATGGCCACACCGGGGGCGCCGAGATGCACGCGGTTGGCCCCGTACGAGGAGAAATCGGCGAGCTTGTCGGACCGGTCGAGGGCGGCCACCGCTACGATGCTATCAGCGGCATAGCTGGCCGGGTAGCGCGGGATGACATCGTTATCGGTGCCCTCGTTGCCCGCGGCAGCGATGAAGATCGCGCCCTTAGCACGGGCGGCGAGGATGGCGTTGAACATCGCCTGGCTGTACCCTCCCCCGCCCCAGCTGTTGTTGAGGATGCGCGCGCCCTTCGCGACGGCGAAACCGATCGACTTGATGGCGTCGGAGGAAGCGCCGGTGCCCTGCGCGTCGAGAAACCGGCAAGCCATGATGCGGACCCGCGGCGCCACGCCGACCGCCGGGCCACCGCCATCGGCCTGCGCGGCGATGATGCCCGCGCAGAACGTGCCGTGACCATTCTCGTCGAGCGGGTCGCCGTTGTTCTGCTGGGCATTCAAGCCGAAGACATTGTCGACGATGCCGTCACGGTCGTCGTCGATGCCGTTGGAGGCCAGCGGGCCCGATTCGCCCGGATTGCGCCACATCTGGCCCGCGAGATCAGCATGCGTGTAGCGCACGCCGCTATCGATCACGGCGACAATCACCTCAGGCGCGCCGGAGGTCAGGCTCCAGGCGCGGACCGCGTCGATGTCAGCGCCCGCCACGCCGCCGCTTTGCCCGGTGTTGCGCAGCCCCCAGAGGCGTCCGTCGGTGAACGCGGCATCGGACGGAGCAGCCTGCTGCACGGAGACCAGGTAGTCGGGCTCGACGTACTCGAACGCGCCGGAATCGATGAGCGCCTTGATGCGGCGCTGCATCGCCTCGCCGCGCGACTCGGCCTCGGCGCGCGAGGCGACCGGGGTGAGGACGGGCCGGACAGCGGACAAAGTCACGTCACCGGGGCTCAGGGCCGAGCGGCGCAACACGCCCATCTCCTCGGAAGCCAGTGCAACGACCGCGGAGGCCGCGGCGCCGTCCTTCAAGCGGCCCAGCAACCGATGCGGGTGGGCGCGATGGCCGCCGATGACGACATAGTTCTCCGAAAAATCGACCGGAGCGGGTTCGGGCAGCAGCGACTCCGCCGGCATCGCGGGCACGGCGGAGACGGCGAAATTACGCGACGCGTCAGCCGCGGCGAGTGCCGCACCGGAGTCGGAAGCCGACGGTGCGACCGCGGACACGGAGGAGGCCTTGGAACCCTCGGCCAGCGAGGACTCACCCACCGCGGAGCGCAATGCGGCGGAAGCCGTCGGCGCGGGCGTGGCGGCCGCGGGCTTGTTCCGCTGGACGAGCAGAGCGCCCACGAAGGCGCACACCAACACACCGGAAAACAGCAGGACGGAGCGGCGACGGGACGAGAACATGGGAGGCGAAGATGATCCGCGGCGCACAGCCGTTTTTCACCCCCGCAACCCATGGTGGTGATGGCGCGGGACGGCAAAACCTTTTCCCGACGCCGACGGCGACAGGGGGAAAAGAGAAACCCCGCCGGTTTGGCGGGGTTTCAAAGACGGAAAACGCGATGTGGAATCAGTTCCGCGACTTACGCTCGCCACCCATGTCGACTCCGCGGAGTTGGACCGGAGCAGGAGTGAGCGTGGCGAGCTTGCCCGAAGCGCGAATCAAAGCGGTCGACGTGGCCTCGGTGGAGGACGCGTTGGCCGGATACCGCACGATCACGGAGAACTCGGCGCGATTCGCGGGAATGTTGGTGAACGCGAACTCCAGTTCACCGGTGGTCCCCGCCTCCGGGCGGATGTCCGGCACATGGGGACCGTTGATGGAGACGAGGGACCAGTCGCCCGGCAGCTTGATCGACCAGCCGACGGCGCCCGGTTCATTGGCGTAATCCGCCGCGGCGCGCAGCACCAGCGTGCCGCCCGAAGGGGCCAGAACCGGAGTGTCGGTGGAGAGAGAGGCGTTCTGGGCGCGGAGCCCGACGGCGGCGAAAGCCGCGATCAACGACAGCGAGAGGAGCGACCGGATTTTCATGGGGATGCCTTGAGGAGAGAGGGAGCCGAGATAAACGCAACTGCTTACGCCCAGCAGCATGGCTCTTACGGCCCCGGCGCGAAGCCATCCTCCGAGCCGGGGTGGATCTTGTACTGGCCCGTGCGGGTCGTGCCGCTGCGGTAATTGTACAACTCGATGACGCGCGTGAGCTCGGTGAGGCTGATCTTCCCGTCGCGGTTGGAGTCGGCGCTGTGGTAGCGCGTGAGCGTCACAACGGCCGCGGAGACGCGGGCCGGGTCCGAAACGAAGCCGTCCTCGGTGGTCGTCGTCGCCACGGCGTAGCAGCCCGTGCGGGTCGTGCCGTTGCGCGCGTTGTAGAGCTCAATCACGCGAGTGAGCTCGATCAGGGACACGCGGAAGTTCAGGTCGAGGTCGGAACTGTGGGTTCCGCCGGTGCCCCCGGTCAGCGCCACGGTGGCCGCGGGGCTTGTGAACGTGCCCGAGGGGTTGGTGATCACCACATCATAGCTGCCAGCGTCAGACGCCGAAGCCGAGAACACGCTGAAGCCCGGATTGGTGGCACCGGCGATAGCCGTTCCCCCGCGACGCCACTGGTAGGCAGGCGCAGGCTTGGCCACCGTGACGACGCCCACCGTGAAGGGCTGCCCCACGGGTACGACCGTGTTTTCCGGCGGCGAAAGCAGGGCGGGAGCGAAAGCCGGGGGCCGGCGCTCATCGAGTTCGTGGATTTCCAGGAGGACGAGGCCGGAACTCGTCGAACCCACCCCTAAGACCTGGACCGTGAAGGCGCCTCCGCCGGAGGTAGGCGGAGTGAAGAGCAGCGCAGCGTCCTTGCTGGCTGCGGGCAGCGGCATCGCGCCGACGGTCGCGGCCGCTGTTTCGATCACCGGGCCTCCGCCCCAATTGTCGTTGGAAGCGAGCGGAGTCGCACCGCCGCTGGCGAAAACCGCAAGGGACGGGTCCGCCAGCGATCCCGGCGCCCCCAGCGACGGCCCGAGCGCGCGGATGAGATAACTGCGGCCCGCGGGAATATTCGTGGCCACGAAGCCCTGGATGAGGGGCGCGCTTGCGCCTCCCGCCATGGCACGGGTGGCAAGCTGTACCAGACGCGGAGTCGAGTCGGTGTCGTAGATTTCCAGCAGGCAGGCGCCGGTCGTCGCACCGGAACCGGAAAGGCGGACCTGGTAGGTGCCGGGACTGAAGGACCCGAGAATCACCGCATCCTTGCCGCCCGCCGTGAGGCCGAACGCCCCAACCTGGGCCGTGACCGTGGCAACTTCGGAGGCGTTGTCGGCGAGTCCCCAATCATTGTTGGAGGCAATCACCTGACCCGTGCCACCGTGCACGACCTCGACGATTGGGTCGGCCAGGACACCGGTTAGACCGAAGGTCGCAAGAGTCGGCCCCACCGCCCGTACCATCATCCGTTTGGCGATTGCACCCTCGACCGTGAACGAACCTAGAAGTACCGGAGCACCGGCGCCCACCGAGCTACGCACCGCTCCGTTGATCAAGCTGCGCGTGACGGCCGTGGTCGGACTGACCACCTGCAAGGCAAAGGAAACCGTGAGATTTCCCGGCAGCGTGACGGTGAGAACCTGAGCTCCGGTCGGAACGGTCGAAGGCACCGTCGCGGAGATTCCCGCCGGGGACGCGTTGATGACCACATCCGTCAGGCTGACGTTGCCGATTCGCGCGGATACCGTGCCGCTAGCGGGAAGATTGTTACCCGTGATGGTGAGGCTGCCGCCCGCGACCACCGGATTCGGAGAAACCGAAGTGATAACAGGCGAGACAGCGTCGGCCGTGTTCGTAATCGCCTGGAAAGCCGTCGGGTAAGGATCTCCCGGCCGGCTGTACGTGCTGGAAACATAGACTCTGCCGTTGGGTGCAAAGCCCACCTGCGCCAGCCCCCCCAGGTAGGAGCGATGGAAGATGTCGGTCGCGAAGGTGGTATCGACCGTGCCATCGGCGTTGAGGCGCACGATGCCGGGCGCCGCGTAGCCGTTGAAGGTGTCGAAGGCACCGGTGACCCACAGCTTGCCGTCGGCCGCCGCCGAGACGCCCTGAACCTGGGCGAAGCGACCCGGCTGGTAACGAAGCTCCGCGCCGGAGCCCACGTTGAAGGTGGTGTCGAGTGCCCCGTTTGAGGCCAGCCGGGCAAGGCCCCGGGCAGTCTGGCCGCTGAGCGACTGGAAGATGCCGAAGACAAGGTAATTTCCGTCCGCCATCGGCAGCACGCCGGAGAAAGGAGCCCCCGAGACCACGGTGGTCTGGATCTGGCCGGCGACGCCGCCATTGGTCTGCGCGTCGGTCACGGTCGGAAACGACGTCGCCGTGGACCACGCCACCACCGGCGCGCTGAACGTCATGTCGCGCGAACCGTCGGTGTTCACGCGCATCAGCGTGTAATCAAGGGCTGTGGCGTTGGCGGGATAGTTGCCCGTCGTCGCGCGGCCGATGAGTCGACCGCTGGCGTCGTACGCCAGCACCCGCGCCGCGCCCAGTGTGATCGACGTGATGGCCCCATTGGTGCCGCGGTAAACGGCGCCGAAGGAATCAAAGCCGGTGGCGTTGAAGGCGGGGTCGATCGTTCCCGAGGAGGTGAGGCGCAGGAGAAGGTTGTTGTCCGAAACGACGCCTTGGGCCGAGAACGACCAAACCGCGACCTTGTTGTCCGGCAGCAGCCGGAATTCCAGGCCGTCGGTGCGGGCCGTCAGCTGGCTGTCCAACGCGAAGGAACCGTCCACCGTACCGTCGGCATTGAGACGGGAAATGCCGGGGGTGACGGACGCGAGACTGGCTCCGACACGGGTGCCGGCGAGGATCTTGCCGTCGCCGCCGAGTTCCGCGAAGGCGATGTACTTCAGGTCAGCGATTCCGGTGACGTTGTACGACGTTTCCAACGTGCCATCCAAGTTGAAGCGGGCGAAGCCGGGGCGGGCGGTGCCGTTACTCCGGTCGAATCCACCCCAAGTAAGGAGTTTGCCGTCGCCCAGCACCGCGAAGCGGCCGGGATAAACCTCCCGGTTGAAGACAGGCGCGTTGAAAGAGGTATCGACCGCCCCGGTGGCGGTGAAGCGCACTAGGCTCGTAGCCGCCACGCCGTTAACGGTGGCGCCCGCCTCGGGGGGAACCACGACGCGTCCATCAGCCATCACGTCCATCCAGAAAAACTCCGTGGAAAAGGCCGGACGCGTGTAGTCTGAGTCGACCTCGCCATTGGCGAGGAATCGCGCGACGGACGAACCGACGACGTAGAACCGGTCGTCGGGCAGCAAGGATAGCAACCTCGGCCGGACGCTCATGCCGGCAGCTGACTGTGTGACCAAAGTGAAGGTGGCATCGATTTCGCCGGATTGATTCAGCCGGACGACCGGCCGATTTTCAGAAGAACCCGTCACGTTGATCGCACCGCCGGCGACCAGCAGCTTGCCGGCGTTCGCCCCCTGGGTTTGCAAGGCGAGGCCGCGAATCTGGCTGGAGGACGTCAGTGTGAAGCCGGAAGGAGTCCATCCCGTGTCCACGGCGCCGTTCGGACTCAGCCTGGCAACAGCCGGACGCGCGACACCGTTGATCGTGGAGAAGATACCGCCGACGTAGATCCTGCCGGCCGGATCCACCACCGGCGGGGCGAAGATCGAGCCGTTCGTGCTGAGGACCGGCTGGATGAAGGAACCGTCGGGCGAGCCATCGGGATTGAGCCGCGCCATGATGGGAATACCGCCGTTGGCGCTGGATCCGGAGGTGGCGACGACCAGAAGCTTGCCGTCGGGCTGCAACGTCATGAAGCGGGGCGAGGTCGCGAAATGCGGCGACGCGTAGGAGAAGTCGCGGGAACCATCCGCGTTGAAGCGGAAGACCCGTGGGAGACTGAACCCCGTTTCCACTGACTCGTTGCTCGCGACGCCACCGACCAGTATTTTGCCGTCGGGGAGCGGAACAACCGGCCAAGCGTCGATCAGTGCGGTACCCAGGTTGAAGGACTCGTCCACCGAGCCGTCGGGCTTGAGACGGACCACCGCCCCGCGCAGCTGGTTGCCGGCTCCGGAAAGGTAGTTGCCGTTGGTCCACGTGGCGTAAACGCGACCAAGCACATCCACGGTGACGCGGCCCGCCAAGGTGTCCTGCTTGAAATCAGGACGGATGAAGGAGGCGTCGGAGAGGAAGGTACCGGACGCGGAGGCGAGCGATACGACTGCCGTCGAGCTGGTGATCGAAGCCCCGGCGGAGTCGGCGACGACCACGTTGTAGGCCCCCGTGCCCGTTTCCGCCGACGCGACATTGGAGCGCGAGTACACCGCGGAAGTCGCGCCCGGGAGCACCTCGGAACCCTTGCGCCACTGAAACGAATAAGGCGGCGTGCCGCCGGCGGGACGAACCTGCAAGGTGAAGGAACCTCCGTTGCGGATGACCGCGGAGGCGGGTTGAGCCGCGATGGAGAGGGCGACCGTGAAATTGAACCCCGCGCTCGAGCCGCCGGAGGTGGTCGTCACCACGACCTGGCCGCTGGTCGCGCCCGATGGCACCGTGGCGCTGATCGTGCCCGCGGTAGAGTTGTAGGTGAAGGCCGCGCCCAGACCCCCGAAAGTCACCCGTGTGACACCGGCGAGGTTTGAGCCGGAGATTGTGACCGTCGCGCCCGCCGCCGCGTTCGCCCCGGAAATCGAGGCAATGACCGGCGCGGAGCCGATCTCAGCGACAGCCCAGGACCGAGGAAGCGTGTCGCCCGCACGAGCAACAGTTCCAAAGACGTATAAGTTGCCACCGCTGATGCGGAGTGTGGCGGTGGCGCGCGGAGCGTCCACCACCGCGATGCCCGGCTGCCATGCGGCGTCGAAGCCTCCGTCGGCGTTGAGACGGAAAAGACCCGGCACGGGGTTACCGTTGAACGAGTCGAACCGGCCGGCCACGTAGAGGCGGCCGGATTCATCGAACACCAAGGCGCTGGCTCCCGGTAACGACGTGCCGCTGGAAAGAGCCAACCCGGTCCCCGCGAACGTGGTATCGATCGTCCCGGAGGCGGTCAAACGAACGAGCCCCCGCGGGGATCCCGCGACATTGAGCCGCCCGCTCACGTAGACCTTACCGTCGGGCCCCTGACGCGCGGCGGCGATCAGGTTCCCGGCCGAGTAGGTGCTGATCGGGAACTGGGCCGTGGTGTTGGTGACCGGATCGCGGGTGGTCCCGGAGGTCACGGCGACGGACGGATCTATCGTCCCCAGCGAGACCGCATTGAAGGTGGAATCGACGGATCCGTCGGCCTTGAGGCGCACGAGCTTCACGGTGCCGTCGACACCCGCGCCCACCGAAAGGACCCGTCCGTCGGACAGGACGTCGGTGACGAAGAAGCCGCCCGTGCGGATCATCGTGACGGCATTGTTGGCACCGCGCTCCACCGAAGCGAAGGAGGACAGCGTTGAAGTGAAGCCGGTGTCGCGGGAACCGTTGGCGTTCAGTCGGAGGAGGGCGTCTCCACTCTCACCATTCAGCACCGCCTGCGCTGAAATGAACCCTTGGAAAAGAAGGACTTTGCCACCGGGCGATTCGGCGAGACTGGCCGAACCGAGCGAATAGCCAGCGGGCAGAAGCGGGACAAAGGCGCTGTCGACCGCACCATCGGTCCCGACCCGGACGAGCGACTCGCTGTAGGTTTCCAGGGAAGTGTAGGGGGTGGCCGTCGTCACGAAGACTTTGTCGCTGCCCGCGGGAACAACCATCGCGGAGCTCATTAGGCGGGAGGAGCTCATTTGGGGTGTCGCGAGGGTGCCCGTCGCGGTGAAGCGGGCCGCTCCGGGCACCAATGAGGCGCCGTACCGGTTGAAGGTTCCCGCCACCCAGACGCTACCGTCCGAAAGTGGCACACCGGAGGTCACGGTGGACGAACGCCCCCAGCCGCCCGTCTGGAAGGAGAAGTCGGGCGTGCCATCGGCGGCGAAACAGGCGATGCCATTATGCGCCAGCGACACCGGGGAGCCGTCGGCACCCGCCACACTGACTTGATCAGCCACGAAGTAACGTCCGTCGGACGCGCGACTCACCCAGAATGCCTCCTTGCCGAAGGCGCGGCTTACGAAGTTGATGTCGCGCGTGCCGTCGGTATTCAAACGAACCAGACGGTCCGAAACCGCCACAATCCGGTCGTCCGTCAGGATGACGCCGTGACGCAGGCGGATCCCCACGGCGGTGTTGATACCAACCTCGCTCCGCAGCGGCCGGGCGTAGGTCCCATCCAGGGCGCCGGCGGTCGTGAAGCGGATCGCCATCATGGGGTTCGCGGAAGTCCCCCTCGCGGTGGAGCGGAAGTCACCGAGCACCACCGCCTTGCCGTCCGACTGGATCAGCACGGCGCGCGCCTGCGAACTGCCGAAGCCCGGTATGGAGGCGGGATCCGCGAAGGCCGTGTCGACCGCTCCGGTTGGGGAAACGCGCGCCACGTTCACGCGCGGCGTGCCATTCACGGAGGAGAACAAACCGGCGAGATACACCAGGCCCGAGGAATCAACGACGGGGGGCGAGAAAAGGACCGCGGTCGGATTAAGCGCGACGGAGAAGGAGGAATCGAGGGTTCCGTCGGTGTTAAGCCGCAGAATCGAGGGCGCAGCCTTCGCCAGGGCCTCGTTCGGGGCGGTCTCCTCCAGGCCATCTGTGGACGCCACCAGCACTTTGCCGTCAGCTTGGAGAGTAATGAAGCGGATGCCGCGAGCGAATCGCGGCGCGACGAAGGAGCCGTCGACCGCGCCGTTCGATGAAAAGCGGACGACCGAATCGGAGTCCCCCACCCTCACGGCCGCCAGCAGTCGACCGTCCGCCAACGGTACCACGTGGCTGACCGCACGGATCCGCCGGTCGACCTGGAAAGAAGTGTCGAGGGATCCGTTGAGCTCGTTCAGACGAGCCAGCGCTCCGATGAGGCGTCCTCCGACCATATCGGGACTCCGGTCGTTAACGGACCAGGGCACATAAACTTTCCCCGCGGCGGCATGCACGGTCCGGGCTGGTGCCTGCTCCGCGGAGACTGCGGGGAACTGCTCCCACAACACGGCGTCGGCCGGGAGAACCCGGATGGTCACCGGCACGCTCACCGTCACACCGACCGCATCCGTGGCAGTGACCGTGTAGATAGCGGCGGCGACGGATTTGGCCGTGACGCTGAAATCGTCGAGATGGTTGGAGCCCGCCGCCACGGCGGTGGCGATCGTGCTGTTGGCGAAAACCTCATGGAAGAATCCCCGGCTGGAGCTTCCGGCCCAGGTCGTGGAAGCGAGCGTGAGCAGATCGGTGTACGAAGTGCCTCCGTTGGTACTGTAGGCGCCCTTCAGCGTGCGCGTCGCGGCATCCCACGAGAACCGCAGTCGCACCCCTTCGCCCGATGAGATGGTCGCGACCGGCGAGCTCGCCAGCGCGATGCTGGAGCTCTCACCCCTGACCGTGATTCCACCCGAGGAGCGCGTCACCATCATCGCCGCCCAACCTCCGTCGGAAGCGGCCTGCAGGCCGACGGAGGAATACTCGCTTCCCGTGACTGCCGCCGTGTTTGTAACCGTGACATCCGACTGCCAGCTGGTCGCGAAGCTGGCGCTCGTGCGCGTGATGTTGGCGACTTGCGGATCACCGTCCCAGCGCCGGAAATGACTGCCGTCCCCGGCGCCCTTGCTGAAGTCGAGACGACCCGCGGTCGTATTCACCGACAGCAATCCGTTGGTCGTTCCCGAGCCAAGCGTGCGGTAGGAAGAGGGCCACTTGGTGGAAAGGTTGTCCGCGGCGAAATTATCCGAACCCACGAACAAGGGAACGGAAGTGCCGCCGCCTACGGTTCCGGTGATCTCTCCCGTGGAGGCGTTCAGGGACAAACCGGCGGGCAAGGCTGGGGAGACAGAGTAGGTCAAACTCCCCGCTCCGCCGTTCGCAATCACAGGCTTGAAGAGCGGCACGGTCGCTCCGGCCGTCAAGGTGCGGTCGGAAATCACCGGCGAAGCGGCGGGTTGCGACAGCGTGGCGATCGCGCCGTTGAATCCACCGGCCACGTAACCCTGCGGCGTACGGACAATCGCGCGGAAAAGGCCCGAGAACTGGGAAGTTTCCGCGGTCCAGGTCGCGCCGCCATCGGCGGAAATCAGCATGGTGCTGGTGCCGCCCACCGTGCGGAAGCGCCCATCGGCATAGGTCATGCCACGAATCGTGCCGGTGAAAGGAACATTCACCCGCGACCAAGTCGCTCCGCTGTCCGTGGACCGCATAAGAATGGAGGAGGCCCCGTCCCAACCGCCGGCGACGAAAGTGCCCGCTCCGTTGCCGGCAACCGCCTCCAAACTGACCGAGGCACCCGTGTTCACCAAGGTCCAGGCCACCCCGTCCGCCGAGGTGAAGGCGGTGCCGTTGTCACCGGTGAGCACGAAGCGTCCGCCCGCGGCGGTCGCGGCACGCACGGCCGCGGTGGAGCCGCCCGGCTTATCGACGGCGGTCCAGGCATCAGCGCCGGAACTCAGCGCGGGATTCTTGGCGTGGTAGATCTTACTACCGGCGCCGGCGGTGACGAA
>JACCDP010775566.1_pt1 | contig 43941 bp, 36 predicted proteins | sample 7445841 | NCBI WGS metagenome assembly JACCDP01 (sample SAMN15323441, study PRJNA562643) | freshwater metagenome | isolation source: river surface water | place: USA:Blue River Watershed | collected 2017-08-17
CGTCTCCCGTCCCGGTGCCCGAGAACGCGCGCGCCTACATGAGCCAGACCGCCGACGACGCGACCAGCCTGAACCACCACTCGAGCTACTTCGCGCCGATGGCTGCAGAGACCGCCCTCGAGTTCTACACGCAGGAACTGGGCAGGCTGGGCTACCAGGTCGCGCCAAAGGGTGGCTTCGGAAAAAACGCGAAGCTGCAGAGCGCCACCTTCGTTCGCGGCCCCGAGACGGTGAACATCGTCGCCACGCCCGTCTCGAACGAGGCCGAGGGCGTGCACGTCGTGGTCGACCACGTGCGCGCGATTCCGCAGGAGGCCGAGTGATGCGCCCTTTTCCGACTACGCGTGGGTCGCGCAACAACGCTCGCGGACAAGCGATGGTCGAGACGACGTTGCTCACGGGCCTGATGGTGCTGTGGGGCGTCTCGATGACCCGCTTCTGGCCCGACACCATGAACGCCCTGCAGATCTACATGGACAGCTTCTACTTCATGCTGTCGCTGCCGGTGCCGTAAGCCCCGCGTCCCAGGCCACTTCGGTGTCGATGAATGCCTGCAGGTCGGCCGCGAGGCCTGCCCGGATTTTGGTTCGCGCGCCCGTCGCCGGATGAGGAAAAGCGAGCGCCGCCGCGTGTAGCGCATGCCGTGAGAAACGCAGCTGCGCGCGGTCGTCGTCGGTCTGCTCACCCTTGCAGAAGCGCAGGAACTGCTCGAGGGGGCAGCCGTAGATTTTGTCGCCGACGATGGGGTGGCCGATCGAAGCGAGATGCACCCGGATCTGATGCTGCCGCCCCGTCTTCGGCTTGCACTCGACGAGGCTGCAGGGCGCGCCGTCGGCGAGAAAACGGCCGCGGGCCAGCACGCGCACGTCGGTCAGCGAAGGCAGGCCGTCGGGGTGAATCTCCATCACCACCTTGACGTGCTCGGTGAGCCGCATCGGCGTGTCGATGGGGAACCAGCCGTCCCGCACCAGCGCCCCGTTCACCAGCGCGACGTAGGTCTTCTCGGTCTGACGCCGGGCGAAGGCGAACTTGAGCTGACGCGTCGCTTCGATGCCTCGGCCGCACACCAGCACGCCGCTCGTCTCGCGGTCGAGGCGATGCGCCAGATCGGGTCGCACACCGTCGGGACCACGCGCGTGGTCGCTCATCCACTGCGTCACGGTGTGGCGGTAGTAGCGGGCGCTCGGATGCACCGCGAGCCCCGCAGGCTTGTTGATGGCGATCAGGTGCGCGTCGTCCCAGAGCACCTCGATGGCCTCCTTGGGCTCGGGCTCGGGCTCGTCGTCGACGTCCTTGATCAGCACGAAACGGAGGCCCGGAAACACCGGGCTGGAGGGCTTGAGCGGCTTCACGTCGCAGCGCAGCCGTTCGCGGATGATCTTCTGTATGCGCGTCCGGGACAGCCGCGTGATCTTCTGCTGGAGATAGCGATCGAGGCGCCATCCCGCGTAGTTCAGCTCGACTTCGAACGGCACCTCGACCACCGGCATGGCGCGGGAGTGTAGACGAGAGGACCACCGAGCTGTTGCGCATGGCGACGTGCGCGAAAACGGCCTACTTTGCGCGGGCCTGAGGGGCGGGAGGTTCGATGCGGCTGATTCACGTCGTGGGTGCGCGGCCCAACTTCATGAAGATCGCGCCGGTGATGCAGGCGCTGTCGAAGCGGCCCGGCGTGGAGCAGCTGCTCGTCCACACCGGCCAGCACTACGACCCGCAGATGAGCGACGTCTTCTTCCGCGACCTGGGCCTGCCGAAGCCGGACGTCTACCTCGGTGTCGGGTCGGGCAGCCATGCCGAGATGACCGGCAAGGTGATGGGGCTGCTGGAGCCGGTCTTCGCCGAGAAGCGGCCCGACATGGTGGTGGTGGCCGGAGACGTGAACTCCACGCTGGCGGCCACGCTCGTCGCCACCAAGAACGGCCCGCCCATTCCGGTGGCGCACGTCGAGGCGGGGCTGCGCTCGTTCGACATGACGATGCCCGAAGAGGTGAACCGCATCGTGGTCGACCGACTGAGCGCCCTGTGCCTCACGCCGTCGGCCGATGGAGACGAAAATCTCTTGAAAGAAGGCGTTTCGAGCGATCGGATCGTCCGCGTCGGGAACGTGATGATCGACTCGCTGCAGCGCGCCCTGCCGGTGAGCGAGCGCCTCGCACCGGAGCTCCTGCAGCGCTTCGGCACCGAGCGCCATGGGTACGCGCTCGTCACCCTGCACCGCCCGGCGAACGTGGACGACCCGGCCGTGCTGACACGCCTCATCGGTGCGCTCGAGCAGGTTTCCCGGGAGCTGACGGTGCTGTTCCCGGTGCATCCGCGCACGCGCAAGCGGCTCTCCGAAGGCGCGATCGGCGCGCTGCTCGGGAAGACGCCGCGAATCGTGCTGCTCGAGCCGCAGGGCTACTTCGAGTTCCAGGCGCTGATGACCAACGCGCGGCTCGTCCTGACCGACTCGGGGGGCATTCAGGAGGAGACCACGGCGGTTGGTGTGCCGTGCCTCACGCTGCGTGAAAACACCGAGCGGCCCGTGACGGTCACGGAAGGGACGAACGTGCTGGTCGGGCGCGACCCCGAGAGGATCTGGCCTGAAGTGAAGCGGATTCTCGCTGGCGACAGCAAGGCGGGCCGCGTGCCGGAGCTCTGGGACGGACGCGCGGCCGAGCGCGTCGCCGATGCCATCGTGCGGTTTCTCGCAGCCGAACGGCGCTAATCGAACACCGCGACCACCGGGCCGTCGGTCGCACTCCGCCAATTGCGCACGCGCAGCGTCCGTCCGTTGAGCCTGAAGTCGACCACCCTCTCTGGGGAGGTCGGCAGGAAGAGATCCAGCCCACCGAGGAACGGAAAGCCCGCGAGGCCCGAGAGCGGCGAAAGGTCGCTCGCACCGTTGAGGTTTCCGTCGTCCAGGAAGAGGGCGATGGCCGACTTTTCGGGCGTCGCGACGGCGTCGAGCGGCAGCACGGTGCCGCCCACCTCGAGGGTGTCGGTGCCGGCGAGAAGCGCACGCGACGCCGAGAAGACGATCGCGATGACATGGCCGTCGTCGTACTTGAGCGACGAGAGCAGCGCACCAGCAAGGCTCGTCGCGGGGGGAAGCGTCCGCAAGTAGATGAGATCGTTCGTTCGTGCGAGCGGCTCGCGAAAGTAGTGGATGGGCAGCTGTTCGGGGTCGTCCTGCACGACGACCAGCTCGTAGGCGACGCCCGGCCGCCCGTGATGCGGTCCCCACGCGCCGTCTGCGCCGATGCGATGAATGGCGACGGCCGCTCCGGTGCGCTGCCCCGCCCCGTCCAGCTCGTAGATCTCCACCCGGCCGGTAACCGTCGCGTTGCTGCCCAGCTGCAGGGCCTTGCCGGAAAGCCGGGCCGATGGCGTCGGGGTGATGCCCGACACCGCCGCCGCTTGACCGTCGAGGAAGGTCGCAACGGCGAGGAACGACTCGGCGGACGTGGCGACGGCGTAATGGTCCTGCCCCTGCAGCATGCGATTCGTCGCGCCCGAGATGTCGCCCTTCTCGCGCACCACCCTGTCTCCGTCGCTCCAGAGGTTGAGGGTTGGAACCGGCGCATCCACCGGGCCCGCGGGCCCGTCGCGCAGGAAGCTCGCGACGTGGACGTAACGGGCGACCTTGGCCGCGTGCTCGGCCGAAGCGAGGTAGTCGTAAGCGAGTCCGCCACCTGCCGAATGGCCGATGAGGTCGACCTGAGCCGCGCCCGTCTCCGTTCGCACGCGGTCGATGAAGGCGTCGAGACGGCGAATCGCGTCCTCTCCGGAGCCCGCAAGGGAGTCCCAGTCGAACGCCCGCACGCGCTCGAAGCACTGGCCATTCGAGGCGAACCGCTGCGCCATGGGTGACCAGGTGTCACCCGAGGCCAGGAAGCCGTGTACCGCGACAAGCGGCCGCGTGGAGAGAACGCACGGCGGCTCGACGACCACTGGAGCCGCGGCATCGCAGGCCGTAGAAGCGGCGACGAGCGTGAGCAGGGCGAGAAGGCGCATGCGTCGGAAGATGCCGAAATGGTCGGGTCGGTGCGGCCTACGGCGGGTTGATGCCCACCTGCTCGAGCGCCCGCAGGAAGTCGGGCGGCAAGGGCGATGAAATCAGCGCGCGCCCCGACCCATCCGGGTGGTCGAAACCGATCGCTGCGGCGTGCAGGCAGTGGCGGGTCAGCCCTTCGAGCGACCGCCCCCCGTAAAGCGCATCGCCGATGACCGGAAAGCCGACGAAGGCGAAGTGCGCGCGAATCTGGTGCATGACACCGGTGGGGATCTCGATCTCCAGCAGGGTCGCGGAGTCGCCGTGGCCGAGCGCTCGATACCGGGTCAGCGCGGGGCGCGCCTTCAGCTCCTCCGCCTCGGCAGGGTACGGCGTCGCCACCATCTTCGCGGCGTTCTTCGGGTCATGTGCGAGCGGCACCTCGAGCTCGCCTTGTCCCTCGACGAACCCGTCGACCAGCGCGAGGTAGCGCTTGAGCACCGTCTTCTCGGCGAACTGCTGACGAAGGGCGTCGAAGACGTTGCGGCGGCGCGCCCACAAGACCACACCGCTCGTCTCGCGATCGAGCCGGTGGACGAGGCCCGGGCAGCGCTGCTCGCTCGAAGCGTCGAGCACATCGGGAAAGTTCGCCACGACCGCGTTTGCGAGCGTCCCCGACTCACCCGCCTCGTGCGGATGCATGTTCATCCCCGCCGGCTTGTAAAACGCGAGGAGCAGCGGGTCCTCGTGAAGCACCACGAGCGGCAGGTCGGGCTGCGGCGTCGGTCCCTCCGGCTCGGGAAGCTCGATGACGAAGGTGGTGCCGGCCTCGGCGCGGTCGCCCTTTCGCGGACGCCAGCGACCGGCCCGCACACGGCCCTCGTCGCACAGCGCCATGGCGCGCTGGCGCGAGATGTCGGCGGCACGCGCGACGATCTTGTCGATCCGCTCGCCGGCCTCGTCGGGGCCCACGGTGTGTTCGATCAGTCTCGGGGCGACTTCGTTCGTTTCGCTCATCGCGGCGCACCATACCGCGTGACCAGCGTAAAATAGCGTCATGGGCCTCTTTTTCCGGCTGGTGATGGTCGCTGCATTTCTTGGCGGCGCGGTGATCCTGCCGGGAGCACTTCTCGGACGCCTCGTGACCCGCCGCAGCGATCAGCGGTCGGTGATGATCGGCGTGGTCGGTGTGCTGCTCACGGCGGCGATCTTCGTCGGGCTGTTCCACGCCCGCATGAGCCGCTACACGGTCGGGGCAGCGGGTTTCGCGGTGGGGATGGTCAGCCTTGCGCTGCTCCGACGCCGCGAACGGTAGGGAGTTTCGATGCAGCCACAGGTCAGCGTCATCATGGGCAGCTCGAGCGACTGGGAAGTGATGTCGCACGCGGCGCGCACGCTCGAGGCGCTGGGCATCGCGCACGAGACACGCGTGGTCAGCGCGCACCGCACGCCGGACGGGATGTTCGGCTTTGCGGAAGGCGCCGAATCGCGCGGACTCAAGGCCATCATCGCGGGCGCGGGCGGAGCGGCGCACCTGCCAGGAATGGTGGCGGCGAAGACACTCGTGCCGGTGCTCGGCGTCCCGGTGCCGGGGACGCTGCTCAACGGCCTCGACAGCCTCCTCTCGATCGTCCAGATGCCGGGCGGTGTTCCGGTCGGCACGCTCGCCATCGGCAAGCCAGGCGCCATCAACGCGGCGGTGCTGGCCGCTCAGATCGTGGGCCAGCACGACCCTGCGGTGCTTTCCCGGCTGCGCGCCTGGCGGGAGAAACGAACCGCGGAGGCACTCGCTGCCGAGCTGCCTCCACGGGGACCTTGAACCGGTTCTGCGTCAGTTCAGGGCGAGATGAACCAGATCACCGTCAGGGCGGCGCCGAGCGCGGCGAAGCCGATGACGAGCAGCTGGGCGGTGGTCGGGCCGTTGGCGTTCGGGGTGCTCATCGCAGGTCTCCACGAAAAGATGAGGCGGTGTCGCACGGCGCCGGGCGCGAGTCAACGGGCGCTGTGTCGCACCCGCAGCGCCACCGAACTACGCGTGGGCGTCGTGGTCGTGTCCGTGATCGTCGCCGTCCTCTCCGTGGATGTGGCCGTGCTCCAGCTCTTCCTCGGTCGCCTCGCGTACCCCCAGGATGTCGATGGAGAAGTGCAGCGTGGCACCGGCCAGCGGGTGGTTCAGGTCGATGGTCACCCGGTCACCTGCGATGGCAACGATCTTCATCGGCGTCGGCAGACCGTCCGGACCGATCGCGGTGAACTCGTCTCCCACCGCAACGGTCTCGCCGTCGAAGGCGGCCTGCGGGACGACCTGAATGCGCGTCTCGTCGCGAACGCCGTAGCCCTCTTCGGGCGGCACCACGACGCGCTTCGACTCGCCCACCGACAGCCCCTCGAGCGCCTTCTCGAGACCGGGCACGATCTGGCCGAAGCCATGGAGGTAGCTCAGCGGCTCCTCGGGTTCGCTCTTCTCGACGATGACGCCGTCTCCGAGGTGCAGGGCATAGGAAAGGGTGACGGCACTCTTGTCGACGACGCGCATGGTGTGAACTCCGGTTGAGGGCGTGACGGAGCGCACATATTCGCACCGCTCCGGAGGCGGGCGCTGCGAAAAAATCTCCCGCCTCGCCGCCCGTAAAAACGCGGGCATGCGATTCTTCGTGGCGAGAGGCACCCCATGAAGTACCGGCGCATTCCGAACACAGAGCTCGAACTGTCCGTCGTTGGCTTCGGCTGCTGGGCCGCGGGCAGGAAGTGGTGGGGCGACGACGTCGACGACGACCGGAGCATCGCCGCCATCCGCAAGGCGCTCGATCTGGGCATCAACTGGTTCGACACTGCGCCGCTCTACGGCCACGGCCACGCCGACGAGGTGCTGGTGAAGGCGCTGGGGCCGCGCATCCGCGACGTGATCGTGGCGACGAAGGTGGGCGTGCGCTGGGACAACGAGGGCGTCCACGCGACGAGCGACCTCACGGCGGCCCACCTGCGCGCAGACTGCGAGGCGAGCCTCCAGCGCCTCGGCATCGAGCGTATCGACCTGCTTCAGGTGCATTGGCCCTGCGAGTCCGGGACGCCCCTGCAGGAGACCATTGCAGAGCTGCATCGACTTCAGGACGAGGGGAAGGTGCGTCATTTCGGGCTCTGCAACTACGACCCGCCGTCGCTCTCGGCGGCGCTTTCGCTGCGGCCCGTCGCCACGCTGCAGACGCCCTACTCGCTCCTGCGCCGAGAGTTCGAGCATGGCCTCTCGCAGGTGTGCGCGCCGGCCGGAGCCCCCCGCGTGGGCGTACTGGCGTACGAACCGCTGGCGCGTGGCCTTCTCACTGGAAAGTTCACATCGATCCCGAGCTTTCCGGACAGCGACCTGCGCGCACGCGACGACCGATTCAAGGGGCAGCGCTTCATTCGCTCTGCGGCCTTCGTCCAGACGCTCGCGACGGCAGCCCAAAAGGTGGGCGTGCCGACGGCCGCACTGGCAATTGGGTGGGTCTGCTCACGCCCGGGCGTCACCGCTGCGATTGCCGGCGCGAAGAGCCCCGAACAGGTCACGCAGAACGCCCGCGCGGCCGTGATGGTCGACAACGACCGCTTCTGGCAGGCCATCGACAAGATCGTGTCGCAGTTCCACGGATAGCAGCGCTTTACGGGGCCGTCACACACGTCGAGACGCTCGAGCCGTAGCACTCACAGCCGTCGACATATGCGCCGTTCTTATCGAAATAATCGACGTCGCACGCCGTGATTACGCAGGCTCCTAGGCCGCATCCGACCGACGCATGCGCCGCGCCTCCGCAGTACCGCGAAGCGTCGTTGTCGATGGTGCCGTCGCAGTCGTTGTCCTTGCCGTCGCAAATGTCAGTAGCGGGACCGATGTCGCTGCATGAGCCCCATAAAGTGCCGCCTGGATAGGACGGTGGAGCGTTTGGAATGATGGTTACTGCCGCAGAAGTACAGAATTTCCGGCCATCTCGGCATTCACCAATATTGTTGTTTCCGGCAGCCAATTGAGCGGCAGTCTTCTCAAATGTGTAACAGGATTGGGAAAGAAGGGCGCCGGATGGTTCGCGGTCGATCGCTCCATCGCAGTCGTCATCGACGCCATTACAGACCTCCGATTTCACCTCCTCCCTCCTCGGAACGCATTGCTGCGAATTCCCTCCCACGCAGTTCTGTACCCGCGCGAGACAGCGCCCATAGCCACAATCGGTGTTACCGAGAAGCTCGTCGACTGCGCCGTCGCAGTCGTCGTCCCTGCCGTTGCAGAGCTCGATGGACGGTGCGACGTAACCCGTGCACTCGGCCCACGTTTCAACTCCGCCGGAGCCACTGCAGCTCTGCGTGCCGCTGCGGCAGACACCAACGTTCACAAGCGCGGGGTCGAACGGCGTGCAGCTTCTTGAAAGCGCGACGCCCCCGGTCGAATCGGCGACACCGTCACAATCCTGATCGTATCCGTCGCACACCTCCGGAGCCGGCAAGACAGCCTCCCGCTGAACGGTCCACGAGGCGCTTCCGCTACCGGCAGCTGCGCTGCAAACCTCTACGCCGGCACCACACACGAGAAGGCCGCTGGCGTTCGGTTGGCCGGTGAGCAGCTCCCGGGTGAGCTTTCCACCGGCCGCGGCCTCATCGACCTCGCCATCACAGTCGTCGTCGATGCCGTTGCAGGTCTCGGAGAGCGCCCCTTCAAACGGGTCGCAGGCCACCGTGTTCCCGTCCTTGCAGACAGCGACGGTGTGCAGACAGGCGCCCTGGCCGCATGTTTCAGTGCCGAGGTCTTCGTCAGTCTCGCCGTCACAGTCGTCGTCGATGGCGTTGCAGATCTCCGGAGACGCTCCATCGACCGGGTCGCAGACCGTCGCAGCCCCAGCAGTGCAGGCCGCAAGGGTTCGCGCACAGGCGCCCGTGCCGCACGGTATCGCGGGCAGGTCGTCGACCTTGTCGTTGCAGTCGTTGTCCTTGCCGTCGCAGACCTCCGCCTGCGGGTCGCAGCTGCACGTCGTGCCGTCGCCGATGAAGCCCTCTGGGCAGCCTGAACAGGTCCACGCGTTGGCGCGGCGGACGCAGTCCGAGCCCGCAGAGCAGCCCTTGAACGCGGCGTCGCCGTCGTCGCAATCGTCCTCTGCGCCGTCCCCATCGACGTCGACGGCGGTCGTCGTGACGCTTTTCCACGCCTCGAGCCCCTCGGGAACGAGCCGGTAGGTCACGCTCTTCGGGCCGCCCGGGAGACGAAGCAGATCGGTCGCTTCGAGGACGGGCGCGAAGGGCGGAGTCCACGACTGAACGGTCGCGTGCAGGTTGCAGTCGACCTCGCGCTCGCGTGTTTCGTCACACGCGACGGCTGAAATGTCGCGCTCGAGAAGCAGCTTCACCGGCTCACCGGCCGCAAGCGACGGGTGATTCGCCAAGGTCCCCAGCGAGATCGTGATGCGCCAGGCCGGAGCGCCGGGCGTCACGTCGAGCGAAATGGCCTCGAGCGCCGCCGACCCAGGGTCGAACGGGTTGTCCCTCGGGACCGTCTCGCACGCGACGAGGAGGGCAAGAAGGACGAGTGGCAGGCATACCGAACGGCGCGTCATCCCTCGGGAAATAGCAGAAGACCTCTGCGGCGAGAATATTTTGACTGGCGGCGCCTTTGCCGAACCGCTGCGGTTCTGGTAAGGACGGCGCGTCTCGAAGGCCGCGCAGCGGCGTGGGGTCCACTCATGTTGTCCCGAGCTTGGTCAGTCTCCGTTCTTCTCTCCGCGGCGCTGCTCGCCCTTGGCGTCCAGTCGGGTTGCGGCGGTCCCCAGGAGTGCTCCGACGAGGAGCTCGACCTCGAGACCGGCGAATGCGTCATCGACGACGGTGCCGTCGACGACATGGACCAGTTCGACGCGACCGGCAAGACCGACACCGGCTACGTCAGCGATCAGGCCGCAGAGTTGAACGCAGAGATCTCCGGCAAGGTCACCATCGACCTCTCGACGGTCGATTCGGCCACCAAGAGCCGGCTGATCTCATCCGCACGCAGCAAGACCGCGACCGCCTTCGGCACCTACATCACCGAGCAGCTGAAGTTCGCGCGCAACACGCTCAAGGCGCAGAAGTTCAACGCCAACCTGGAGTCTGCGCCGGCCTCCATCACGTCATACGAGGTCGGCTCGGGAGACCGCTCCATCAGCTTGACCTACAAGGTGGCGGTCGAATCGCTGGTGAAGAACAAGGACCTGCCCTCGGGAACGACGGTGCAGAGCCTCATCGGCAAGTCGGTGACGGTGAAGCTGCCCGCGAATCCGGCGGCGGCGTTCCGCGCGGGTGACATCTCGTGCGTCACCGACCCCGACAACGCGGCGGCGCCCGAGTCCGAACTGCGCAGCGAGGTGAACGCTCAGAACTTCTTCTTCTACTGGAACCCGGCGAAGAGCGGCTGCCGCATTCCGACCGAGTCGGCCACCTTCAAGGTCACCTCGACCGGCGGCAGCGGCAACACCTACCCCGAGTTCGACAAGCTGCTCTCGGACAAGAAGATCAAGATGACCATGCTGTTCGGCCAGATCGAGCATGGGCCGCTGCTCCCGAAGCTCGAGACGGACGAAGAGTGGGACTGGGGTTGGATCGGCTACTCCGAAACGCAGGACTGGCTGGTCAAGGAGGGCTACACCAAGCAGAGTACGGTGCCGTCACGCGCGACGCTGCTCAAGCAGTCCCGGACGACGTGGCGCAAGAGCTACGTGGCCAACAAGATGTCGGTCGAGGTGACCCTGGTCTCCCCGCTGGAGCTTCAGGACAGCGCCGACACGGCCCGCAAGGACGCGATCATCATCGAGGCGCTGAAGAACAACGAGATGGTCTACTACAACGGCCACTCGTTCTACGGCTCGCTCAAGACGCTGGACAGGCCCGAGAACTTTGCCTCGGGCTACCAGATCATCTTCATGGACTCGTGCTGGTCGTACGCCTACTACACGAAGCAGGTCTTCACGAACAAGGCGAACTCGAGCGACCCGACCGGTATGCTGAGCGCGGACGTGCTGAACAACACCGAGCCCGGCATCGCGGGCAACCACGTCACCTTCCACATCTTCATGGACAAGCTGTTCACGGCGGCCGGCCACGTGGCAAAGGGGCGTCCGTCTTCCGCGAAGAACTACCACTGGAAGAACCTGGTCAAGTACATGAACACCAGCGCCAAGAAGCGCTCGGACGACTCGAAGAAGCCGGGCGGCGACCCGCACGAGCCCGAGGTCTACGGCGTCAGCGGCGTCTCCGTGAACAAGTGGAAGCCGTAGCGGTCGACGCAAGGGCCTGAAAACGACGGCGGGCGGCTCTCACGGGCCGCCCGCAGCGTTTTCTCTCGGTCCGGTTGCTCTCGAGGACAGGCCTCACTCCGAGAAGATGGTTCCCTCGGCACGGCGGCTCCAGTCGCCGACGGTGGCATCCAGGTGGCCGATGAAGGCCTCCTGCGCCGCCGAAAGACTCGCGCCGCCGGTGTGCTGCGCGAAGGCCGCTGCGAGCGACTCGCCGGCGCTCACCGCCTCCATGGTCTCCATGAGACGGGCCTGAATCTGCGGGACGCCGGTGCCGGCGGGGGTGACGAGCTTCGCCCGAAGGAACTCGACGAAGAAGCCGCTCACAGCCTGATCGTGCCCGACCTCGGAGAGGTTCTGCGTCAGGTCCTCGAGGCCGTAGCGCCGGAAGGTCAGCCGTGCATCCTCACCGGTGGCGGTGCGCATCCAGCCGGTGACGAAGCCGGTGGCGTAGCCGTGCCGCGCCTTTCCGAAGGTCGAGCCGAGCGCGATGGCCGTGCCTTCCATGAAGTACCAGGGGATCTCCGCGTCGAACGGCGCGAGCCGGAACTGGAAAACGTGCGCCAGCTCGTGCGCGAGCGTGTCGTCGAGTTCGGCGAGGTCGCGGAGCGCACCGACCGGCACGACGAAGGCGTCGCCTTCACTGGCGGTCGCCCCGAAGGTGACGCCGTAGGTACCGGGCGCACCGGTGGCGCGGCCGTAGGCGGCGTCATCGAGCACCACGACGCGGATGGGCATCACCACCAAGGCCGGCTCATCGGGCTCACGCTCGAGGGTGTCGAGGTCGAACTGGAAGGCGTCGCAGGAACGGGCGCGGAACGCCTCGAGCTGGTCTGCCGAGGGTGCCGAGCCGGCGCGCGCCCAGACCTCGAGTCGGTCGGTCGCGACGACGCGCCTCACGTCCGGCGCCGCATCGACGACGTCGCCCGGCAGGCCTGCGAGGCCATCGCGCGGGGCGCCGCGGCCACAGGGGTCGAGCTTGGCGACCAGCCCCTCCGCTTCGGCGCGCGCCAGCAGAAGCGCCCACGAGCGCGGCCCGATGTAGGGAACGGCATCGAGCTCGGAGAGCCGACGAAAGCGCAGATCATCGGCGGTTCCTTCGCGGCCGTCATCGCCAGCCCGGGTCGCGACGAGGGCCAGCACAGCGCGTGGGCCGAGGCCGACCCCACTCTCTCCGAGTTCGACCTCGCCCAAGCGGGTCGCGAGCCGGAGCACCGCCCGCGCCTCACCGGAGCCGTCGACGAAGGCCGTTCCGGTCACCGCCCCGGACGAGTCGAGAAACGCAGCTTCCCGTGCCTCATCCGCCTCGGATGGGAGAGAGCCGCCGTCGGTGCTCACGTCGGCTGGATCTGATTCGCCGCAAGCGGCGAAGAGGCTGGCGAACAGCACGAGCGAACAGAGGCGAGTGAAGCGCATGGGGCGGTGTCTCCTTGAGGAGACGCTACCGCAGCCACGGGCGCCGGTTCACGCCGAACGTCACACGCCGGGTCGTGCCAGGTTACGCGCGGGCCTCGACCAGCCCCTGCACGGAGGCAAGCGCGGCGTCGAGTTTCGTCACATCGCCGCCGCCGGACTGAGCGAAGTCGGGCTTGCCGCCGCCCCGCCCGCCCAGCTGCTTGTTGAGCTCCTCGACGAGCACCTTCGCCGACACGCGCGCCGACAGCTCCTTGGAGACGGAGACGAGCACCATCGCCTTGCCGTCGCTCTCGGCGCCCAGCGCCACGACGCTCTGGCCCAGCTTGTCGCGCAGCTTGTCCGCGAGGTCGCGCAGCCCCTTCGGGTCAGCGTCGGGCGAGCGCGTGGCGAGCACCTTCACGCCCTTCACGTCGAGCGCCTGGGTCGCGAGGTCGCCGCTCTTCGCCGCCGTGGCGGCCTTCTTGAGCGCGTCCAGCTCCTTCTCGAGATCGCGGATGCGCGCCTGAGCCGCATCGGCCTTGGTCGGCAGATCTTTCACGCTCGACTTGAGGACGGCCGCGACGTGTGCGAGCGCCTTTTCCTCCTCGTGTACCGCGTGAACGGCCTCGCCACCCGTCACCGCGACGATGCGGCGCACGCCCGAGGCGATGGCCGACTCGCTGGTGATCTTGAAGAAGCCGATGTCGCCGGCGCGGTGGACATGGGTGCCGCCGCACAGCTCGACGGACGGTCCGATGGAGAGCACGCGCACCTCGGCGCCGTACTTCTCGCCGAAGAACGCGATCGCGCCGCGCTTCTTCGCCTCTTCGATCGGCAGGACGTCCGTCGTCGCGCCGGCGTTCTCACGGACCAGCGCGTTGACCTTGGTCTCGATCTCGCGCAGCTGCTCATCGGTGAGCGCCGCGAAGTGGGCGTAGTCGAAGCGCAGGTAGTCGGCGGCCACGACCGAACCGGCCTGCTTCACGTGGTCGCCCAGCGTCTGCCGCAGCACGTGGTGCAGCAGGTGGGTCGCCGAGTGGTTCGCACGCAGCTGCGATCGTCGCGACTCGTCGATGGCGAGCGACACCTCGTCGCCGGCGCCGAGGCTGCCCTCGGTCAGCTCGACGGAGTGGACGAACAGGCCCTGCGCCGGCTTCTGCACGTCGCGCACGCTGCCCTTGGCCGCGCCCGAAAGCGTGCCGGTGTCGCCCTGCTGACCGCCGGATTCGCCGTAGAAGGGCGTGCGATCGAAGATGACCTCGACCTTCACGGGCGCCGTCACGCGCGTCTGCTCCTGCCCGGCCTGCAGCACCCTGAGCACCTTTGCGGTCGCGCTGCCCACGTCGTAGCCCAGGAACTGCGTCGCCGGCAGCTCGTTCGCGAGGCGTTTATAGAGATCACCAATGGCCGCCTCGCCCGAGCCAGCGAAGGACGAGCGCTCGCGCTGCTGCTCCATCGCTTTTTCGAAGCCGGCCTCGTCGAGCTCGAAGTTGCGCTCCGTGGCGATGACGCGGGTCAGGTCGACCGGGAAGCCGTAGGTGTCGTAGAGCGTGAAGACCGCAGGCCCGGCGAGCGTACGGCCGCCGGCCTTCTCCAGCTTCTCGAACTCGTCGTCCAAGAGCTTCAGGCCGCGGTTGAGCGTGCGGCGGAAGCTTTCTTCCTCGTTGCGAACGACCTCGCGGATGAATGCCGCCGAGTCGACCAGCTCGGGGTAGGCCTTGCCCATGAGCTGCACGACCTGACCGCACACCTCGTCGAAGAACAGCTTCTCGAGGCCCAGCCGCTTCCCGTGGCGAATGGCCCGGCGCATGATCCGGCGCAGCACGTAGCCGCGACCCTCGTTCGAGGGCATGACGCCGTCGGCGATGAGGAACGACGTCGCGCGCGCGTGGTCGGCCACGACGCGGATGCTTGCGTCGTCCGAATTACCCTGTGGATAGGACTTTCCTGCCAAGCCGCCCGCGAAGGAGCAGATGGCGGCCATCAGGTCGGTGTCGTAGTTCGTCGGCACGTTCTGAACGACCGAAGCGAGCCGCTCGAGACCCGCGCCCGTGTCGACCGACGGCTTCGGCAGGGGGGTGAGCGAGCCGTCGTCGAACTGCTCGAACTGCATGAAGACGAGGTTCCAGATCTCCATCCACTCGTCGGTGTCGGGGATCTGGCCGCCGAAGAACTTCACCGCGTGCGCGTCGATGTCGGCGACGCTGGTGAGGCCGGCCCGGTAGACGTGAATCTCGGTGCAGGGGCCGCAGGGGCCGGTGGGGCCCATCTGCCAGAAGTTGTCCTTGCGGCCGAGGCGGAAGATCCGCTCCGGACGGACGCCCTGCGCCTTCCACAGCTCGGCGGCCTCCTCGTCGGCCGGCACGTTGCCTGCGCCCGGCTTGTCGCCCTCGAAGATGGTCACCGCGAGGCGGTCCACGGGGATCTGCAGCACCTTCGTGACGAACTCCCAGCCCCAGGTGATGGCGTCCTTCTTGAAGTAGTCGCCGAAGCTGAAGTTGCCGAGCATCTCGAAGAAGGTGTGGTGGCGGGCGGTGAAGCCCACGTTCTCCAGGTCGTTGTGCTTGCCGCCGGCGCGGACGCAGCGCTGCGAGCTGGTCGCACGCGTGTAGGGCCGCTTCTCCTTGCCGGTGAAGACGTCCTTGAACTGGACCATGCCGGAGTTCGTGAACAGCAGCGTCGGGTCGTTCTGCGGCACGAGCGACGAGCTCTTCACGACGGCGTGGCCACGGGCCTCGAAGAACGACAGGAAGGCGGAGCGGATTTCGTCGGCGGTGCGCGGCGCCATGGGCGTTTCCTCGGTTGCTTGGGGCCTTCGGAGCGAGGCCAGAATGGTGCGAAGGGCGCGGAGAATACGGGCCGCATCGAGCCCGGGTCAACGCAATGCGTCAGGGAGAGGCGCCTCACCGCGCTGCCGCGCGTGCTCTCCCGGAGCGGAGAGGGCGGAGAGGACTGTCTTGTCTCCGAAGCCCTCGACCGCTTGCGGGTGAGGTCGGCGCGCTCGACGCGATTCACGAAGTCTGCACTTCCGTTCGCGCGGGTGAGAGCCCCGCCATCCCGCCTCACATCACCGCAAACGTCCCGCTCGTGACGCCGTAGCGCTCCAGCGCGCCGACCTCGCGAACCACCTGCGCCGCCGTGCGCTTGCCGGAGAGCAGCGCGCGGTAGCTCTCGATGACGCGCTCGACCTCCTCGCCGGTCTCCCAGACGAACTCGAGACGGAAGCGCGAAATGCCCTTCTGCTGCAGTGTTTTCAGATGCGGGGCGGCCGACTGGGCGCGCGCGTTGAAGACGGTGTTGCGGCAGCCGACGTCGACCAGCACCGGATGCTCCAGCCCCTTGCCGTCGCGCAGTCCGACGCGATGCTCCTCGCAGGGCCGCCCGCAGTCGCGCCAGTTCTTCCCCTCGGACAGGTTGTGCGAATAGAGGCAGTACTCGGTGTGGTAGAGCGGCAGGTGCTGGTGCAGCGTCACCTCGAGCCGCGTCGCCGGGAGCCCCGCCGCCATCTCCTCGATCTGCGAGACGTTCAGGTCGTAGCTGGGCGTCAGCGTCGACAGCCCCAACGAGAGCAGCGTGCGCCCCGTCAGGACGTTGGTCGCGTTGAGCGAAAAGTCGCCGTGCAGGGCGAACGCCTCGCCGCGCCCCCGGTAGTGGTGCAGCGCGCCCAGGTGACGCGCCAGGATGCCGTCCGGCGCGAGCTTCTCGAACCGCTTGTCGAACGGCTCCTCGCCCGGCTTCTGGACGCGCATGGTGGCGATGACGACCCGCGCGCCCTTCTCGCGGCAGCGCTTCACCGCCTCGCCGAGGCCCACCAGCTCCATGAAGTCGAGGTAGACCTCGCCAACGCCGAGCCCCAGCACGGCGTCGACCTGCTCGAGGGTGCGGCACAGGGGAATCAATCCGGAGGCTGCCGTCGGTGCATCGGTCTCGGCACTGGCGCGCGGCGCCACCTCATCCAGCGCGACGTGCGTCACGGCATGCGAGCGCACCGGAATCGGCTGCGTCTCCAGGGCTTCGACCAGCTGACGGCGAAGCTTCTTCAGTTCACTCGGCCGCAGCGCCAGCGCGCCTTCGAGCGTCGCATCGAGGTGTCCCAGCCGGTAGCGCGTGTCCCCGAAGGCGCCCAGCTTCTCGCGCAGGATCTCCGGCGACAGCGGCGCGTTCTCGGCAGGCGTCAGCGGCGATTCACTCACCGCAGAGGCGCTTCGACCGAACTGGTCCACCGCCGCGACCTCGAGCGGCTGCCCCAATCGGCCGCGCACGACGAGGTCGATGCCGACCTTCCGCTCCGTCTCGGCGTAGCGCAGAAGCCGGCGCTTCAAGGCCGAATCGTGCGACTTCCAGACGACGTTGCCCACGCGAACGGCGGCGAGGTTGGGCCCCGGATCGCCGAAGCGAAGCTCCTGCACGCCGTACTGCGGCGGCTCGACGGCGAAGGTACCTCCGCGCGGCTCGTCGCCCTCGGGGTCGTTCTGATCGAAGACCATCCAGTCACCGGCCTTCACGGCGGGCGCGTCGGGGTCGAGCCGCACGAAGACGCGAAAGCCCTGCACCTTGTCGACGGTGCCGATGCGGAGCCCCCGGTGTCCCGGGAAGAGGCCGTGCGACAGCTCCTGATGGTCGTCGCCCTTGAGCCATCCGGGCGAGAAGCCGCGGCCGTAGGTGAGCGAGAGATCCTCGACGTCGGCGCGCTCGAGGGTCGCGGGCCGGCCCTCGAGCCACGCGTCCAGCACCTTCCGGTACTTCTCGGTCGCGGCGGCGACGTAGTCGGGGCCCTTGTAGCGCCCCTCGATCTTGAAGCACGAGATCCCCGCGTCGCTCAGCTCGGGGATCAGGTCCCACGCGCCCAGATCCTTGGGGCTCAGCAGGTACTTCTCGAGCCCCGTCGTCTGCTGCGAACCGTCGACCATCAGGTCGTAGGGGAGGCGGCAGCTCTGCGCGCACTGGCCGCGGTTCGCGGAGCGCTGGCCCCACGCCTCGGAGGTGAGGCACTGGCCCGACCAGGAGACGCAGAGCGCGCCGTGGACGAAGCACTCCAGCTCGAGGTCGGTCGCCTTCTTGAAGCGGCGGATCTCTTCGATGGAGAGCTCGCGCGGCAGCACCACGCGCTTGACGCCCAGCTCCTTCGCAATGGCGGCGCCCTCGGGCGAGCTGACGGTCATCTGCGTCGAGGCGTGGAGCGGCAGCTCCGGCGCGATGGCGTGTGCGAGCCGCGCGATGCCCAGGTCCTGCACGATGATGGCGTCGGCCCCGGCGCGGGCGATGGCGGCGAGGCACTCCTCGGCCTTCCCGAGCTCGCGGTCATAGACGACGGTGTTGAAGGTGACGTAGCCCTTCACGCCGCGCGTGTGGAGGAAGTCGAAGACGCGCGGCAGGTCGTCCACCTCGAAGTTGCCCAGCCGCATGCGCGCGTTGAAGCCTGCGGTGAGGCCGAAGTAGACGGCATCGGCGCCGGCCCCCACGGCGGCCTTCAGGCACTCTTCGTCACCAGCGGGCGCAAGAATCTCGGGGCGATGGCTCGACATGGCGGCGACGGTTACCGGCCCACCGGCCGCGTGTCAACGGACCGTTCTTTGGCTATGGTGCGCGCGTTTTTCTCGACCTCATGGGAGCCGCAGATGGGCGCACAGTGGAAGCACAAGGGCCGCACCGAGAACGCCGCCGCGAAGGGGCGCATCTTCACCAAGCTCGCGAAGGAGATCATCATCGCGGCGAAGGCGGGCGCAGACCCCGACATGAACCCGCGCCTGCGCCTCGCGGTCGATGCGGCCAAGAAGGCGTCGATGACGCGCGACACGCTCGAGCGCGCCATCAAGAAGGGCGCCGGGCTGCTCGACGAGCAGGTGAACTACGAGCTCGTGACCTATGAGGGCTTCGCGCCGCATCAGGTCGGCGTCATCGTCGAGTGCCTCACCGAGAACAAGAACCGCACCGCCGGGAACATCCGGCCGCTCTTCAACAAGAAGGGCCAGCTGGCGGCCTCGGGCGCCGTTTCGTGGGACTTCAACCGCGTGGGCGTCGTCGAGGCGCTGCCCGGCGGTGAGGCGGATGCGGAGACCGCGGCCATCGAGGCCGGCGCCGACGAGGTCGAGACGGGCGACGAGGGCGCGACCCGCTTCATCACCGAGCCGACCGCGCTGGACGCCGTGAGCAAGGCGCTCGCCGGGCTGGGCTGGAAGGTGCAGAGCGCGAGCCTCCAGTGGATCGCGAAGAACCCCGTCTCGCTCGAGGGCGAGGCCCGCGCCGAGGTCGAGGCGTTCCTCGAGGCGCTGGACGAGGACGACGACGTCCAGAACATCTACGTCGCGCTGAAATAGCTCCTTTCGAGCCGTTTTCGCCGAGGCCCTGCGCACCGCTCCCCCGGGGCGGACGTGGGGCCTCCCGCTTTTTCTGCGCCGCCTCTTGATCTTCGATTTTGAGAATGATATTCAAGATCGGGCAGTGGCAAGCAGTCGGCAGGAGCCGTCTCATGAACCGTCGATATCCCCTCCGTGAACGCGCATTCGCCGCGCTGGCCCTTGTCCCCATCGTCGCCTGCGGCGGTGGCTCGACTTCGACCGAGACGGACGGCGGCACGGGCATCACCGACGGCGGCAACGACGGAGGCACCACCGTCACCGTGCCGACCCGGTACGAGTTCCCGAGCCGCTATGACTCGGCGGCCTCGAGCGTCGCCTACAACGGTCAGGCCTTTCGCTGGCTGCTGATCTCCGACCTCAAGAGCTACATCGAGTCGCTGGGAACGAAGGTCGATACCCAGCAGTGGAGCCCGGCGGCGGGCGAGGTGGTCTCGGGGCTGAACTTCTACTTCGACTTCAACGACGCTGCGGCGACGGGCGTTCCGGTCGCGCTGCAGACGACCCCTCCGCTCTTGCTGACCAACTACGAGCAGTATCCGAGCCGGCCCAACCTGAAGGCGAAGCTCGCGGGCATCGAGAAGGTCGGACCGCACCGGGACTGGACCACGCAGTTCGTCGGCTTCGGTGCGACCTCGCCGGAAGGGCTGCTGCTCCGCTGGTTCGACACGCTCGAGGCGCAGACGGTCACGCGCGCCAACGGCACCGTGGCCACCGACCCCGCCGGCAAGCCGCTCGACGCGCCTTACCTGACGGCCGACGGCCTCAACCTCTCGGAAGGCGTCCAGAAGCTGCTCTCGTCCGCGATGGCCTTCTCGCAGGCCACCGACAAGTACCTGGACGACGACGTCGCGGGGGAGGGGCTGCTCGTCGAGAACGTTCGAGACGGCGACAAGCCCTACACCAAGCTCGAGCACTACTGGGACGAAGGGTTCGGCTACTTCGGCGCCTCTCGCGACATGATGGACTACACGCTGGAGGAGCTGGCGAACACAGGCGGCCGGACCGAGTACAAGGGCGGAAAGCACGACACCGACGGCGACGGCAAGCTCGACCTGCTCAAGGAGATCAACTTCGCCTTCGTCACCTACGCCGCGCGGCGAGACGTCGCGAGCAAAGCGGACGCGAAGACCGACTACGCGCGGACCGCCATGCAGGGGTTCCTGAAGGGGCGCGCCATCATCGCCGCGGCGCCTGAAGGAACGCTCTCCGCCGAGGCGATGGCTCAACTCAAGGCCGCCCGCGACGAGGCCGTCGGGGCCTGGGAGGCGTCGCTCGCCGCGACGACCGTCTCCTACCTGAACCGTCTCCTGGTCGAGATGAACAAGGTCGGGACGGCCGACTACACGTTCGCCTCCCACGCCAAGTATTGGAGCGAGATGAAGCTGATCTCGATTGCGCTGCAGTTCAATCCGCGCAGCCGCCTCACCGCCGATCAGTTCGCCACGCTGCAGTCGAAGCTGGGCGAGCGGCCGGTGCTGACCGGTACGGCCGAGCTCGCCGCGTACCGGGCCCAGCTGCTCGAGGCGCGCGCGCTGCTCGGTTCGGCCTACGGCTTCGCGGCGGAAAACCTCGGCGATGAGAACGGCATCGGAGGCTGGTGATGCGTGCGCCCCTGCTCATGGCGACGATGACCCTCGTCGCCTGCACCTCGAACTCCACCACGCCGCCGCCTGCGGCGACCTACGACCGGCTTGCGCTGCTGTCGGGCGTGGCGAAGACGGTGGTGAGCGAGCTGGAGGGGTTCGTCACGAAGACCGAGACGCTCGCGCAAGCCACGGCCGCCCTGTCGGCAGTGCGCGAGGCGGTAGGCACGGACGCTGAGGCGCTGGCCGCGGCGCAGGAGGCGTGGCGCGAGGCGATGGGTGCGTGGCAGCGGCTCGAGGTCGTCGCGCTGGGGCCTGCCGGGCTCGCCACCGACTTCACGGCAGGTGAAGGCCTGCGGGACGAGATTTATTCGTGGCCGGTGGTGAGTCCATGCCGCGTCGATCAGGAGACCGCCGAGCGCGCCTACGAGGCCGAGGGGTATCCGGCGCACGAGCTGGTGAACGTCTACGGGCTCGATGCGCTGGAATACCTTCTATTCAGGGCGGATCCGGGCCACGGCTGCCCGCCGCAGTCGACCGCGACGCAGGGCTGGACGGCGCTGGGCGAAGCCGAGGTGCTGCGCCGGCGCGCCGCCTACGCCGCGAAGATTGCGAACGCGTTGAGCGTGACGGCGGTGAAGTTACGTGACGCGTGGACGGCCCCCAACGGCGGCTTCGCGTCGAAGCTGTCGCAGGCGGGCTCGGCCGGTTCGGGATTCGCTTCCTCGCAGGAGGCGATGAATCAACTCTACGCGGCGATGTTCTACGCGGATCAGGCGATCAAGGACGCGAAGCTGGGCGACCCGGCGGGCATCACGCCCCGCTGCGCGAAGGAGGTCTGCCCCGAGTTCCTCGAGTCGCCGTGGGCCGGCGTCGCGAAGGAGAACCTCGTCGCGAACCTGCAGATGCTGCGTCGCGTGCTGATGGGCGCGGACGACGGCACGGCGCCCGGATTCGACGACGCGCTGGTGTCCGCCGGTGCGCCGGCACTCGCCGCAGAGATCGACGCGGCGTCCCGCGACGCGGTCGCAGCGGTCGAGGCTATTCCCGGGTCGATGAAGGAGGCGCTGACGGCCTCGCCTGCGTCCGTCGTCGCAGCCCACGCTGCGGTGAAGCGGCTCACCGACCTGCTCAAGAGCCAGTTCGTGACGGTGCTGAACCTGCAGGTGCCTCAGGAAGGCGCAGCGGACAATGACTAGCTTCGCCGAGCTGCGCCGCCGCGCGTCGGCCCCGGTGGACATCGCCTCGCTCGCAGCGTTCCGGGTGCTGTTCGGCCTGTTGATGTTCGTGTCGGTGGCGCGCTTCGCGTGGAACGGCTGGATCGAGGTGCAGTACGTCGCACCGAAGTTCTTCTTCAAGTACTGGGGCTTCTCGTGGGTGCCGGTGCCGAAGGTGCCGTGGCTTCACCTGGAGTTCGCGCTGCTGGGCGGGCTTGCGCTGTGCGTCGCGGCGGGGCTGCTCTACCGGCTCGCGATCGCCCTATTTCTGCTGGGTTTCCTGCACGTCCAGCTGATGGACGTGACGAACTACCTGAACCACTACTACCTGGTGGTGCTGCTCCTCGGCCTGCTCGCGGTGCTGCCGGCCGGAGCGGCCTTCTCGATCGACGCGTGGCGCAAGCCCGAGACGGCGCGGAACAGCGTGCCGGCATGGATGCTGTGGCTGGTCCGCTTTCAGGTCGGCATCGTCTACCTGTTCGCCGCGGTCGCCAAGATGGGCCCCGACTGGCTCGTGCACGGTCAGCCGCTCGGGCTGTGGCTGAAGTCGCGCACGGATCTGCCGCTGCTGGGGGCGCTTTTCGCACAGCCCTGGGCGCCGCTCGCCATGAGCTGGGCCGGCTTCCTGTTCGATCTGACGGTGGTGGGCTGGCTGCTGTGGCCCCGGACGCGGCCGTGGATCTACGCGGTGATCCTGGCCTTCCACGCGATGACGCACGCGCTGTTCGACATCGGGATGTTCCCGTTCATCATGCCGGTGGCGACGACGATCTTCTTCGCGCCGGACTGGCCGCGTCGCCTCCTCGGCCGGTGGATGCCGACACGGATGACCATGGAACCAGCGGTGCAGATCCGCGCGTGGGCGCCCCGCCTCGCGCTCGTCTGGTGTGCGCTGCACCTCGTCATGCCGCTGCGGACCTTCGCCTACGGCACCGACGTCCTGTGGGCCGAAGAGGGGATGCGCTTTTCGTGGCGGGTGATGGTGCGAGAGAAGAGCGGCGCGGTCACCTATCATGTGAAGTCGCACATGACCGGTCGTGAATGGCAGGTGAGCCCGTCTCGTTACCTGACGCCGCGCCAAGCGCGCGAGATGTCGACGCAGCCGGATCTCATCTGGCAGTTGGCGCAGCGGATCGCGGGCGACTTCGAGGCGACGCACGGCCCTGTCTCGGTGACGGCGGAGACGTGGGTGTCGCTCAACGGGCGAGCGCCCGCGCCGCTTATCGATCCCTCGGTCGATCTCACGCAAGTCGACGACGGCCTCGGCCCGAAGCCGTGGATCCTGCCGCGCCCCAGCGGTGCGCCCTCCCCCAGCGGGCTGACGCTCGCCACCGCCCCGAGCCGGCCATGACGACCCGTACGCTCCTCTGCCTGCTGCTGGCGCACTCCTCGCCGGCCCTCGCGCTCGACGAGGCTTCCGCAGAACCGACGGCCGAGCAGGCCCAACCGGTCGACCCGTCACCGGCGGCGGTTGAGGCGCCGCCCGAGGCGCCACCCGAGGAGCCTGCCCGCCCGACCTTCAGCCACCCGAGCTACGAGTCGAGCGTGCTGGGCAAGCGCGCACAGCAGGCCCGCATCAGCGGCTCGGCGCACGTCGTGGGTGCGAAGACGCTCGAGCAGTTCGAGCACGACGACATCCAGCGCGTGCTCAAGTCGGTGCCCGGCGTCTACGTGCGCGAGGAGGACGGCTTCGGCCTGCGGCCGAACATCGGCCTGCGCGGCGCGAACTCAGACCGCAGCTCGAAGGTGACGCTGATGGAGGACGGGGTGCTGTTCGGCCCCGCGCCCTACTCCGCCCCGGCCGCCTACTTCTTCCCGATGACGACGCGGATGACGAAGGTCGAGGTGTTCAAGGGACCGGCGGCCATCCGCTCGGGCCCCAGCACCATCGGCGGCGCGCTCAACCTCGTCACGCGGCCCGTCCCCACCGGCCTCGCCGGCGGCCTCGACGCCTCCTACGGCAGCTACGGCACGACGAAGGCGCACGGCCACGTCGGCTACGGCACCGAACGTTACGGCGTGCTGTTCGAGGGCCTGCGCCTCTCGTCCAACGGCTTTCGGGCCATCGACGGCGGCGGTGACAGCGGCTTCGAGAAGCTCGAGACGATGCTCAAGGCCCACTGGTTCCCCGTTCGGACGGAAGTCTCCACTCAGAAGCTGGAACTGAAGGTCGGCTATTCAAACGAAGATTCTCGAGAGACCTACCTCGGCCTCACCGACGCGGACCTGCGCGAGAGCCCGTGGCGCCGCTATTCGGCGAGCGCGCAGGACCGGATGCAGTGGTGGCGCTCGCAGCTGCAGCTGTCGCACCTGTGGACCCGCGGCGACACGTTCGAGCTGCGGACGGTGGCCTACCGGCACGACATGCAGCGCACGTGGCACCGGCTCAACGCGTTCCGCGACGGCACCGACATCGGCGAGGTGCTGCGCCGCCCCGAGGGACGCAACGGCGTCTACGCGGCGATCCTCCGCGGCACCGAAGAAAGCCTCGGCGACGAACAGCAGCTGATGATCGCGGACAATGACCGCACCTTCGTCTCGCAGGGCCTGCAGAGCACGGGCCGGCTTCAGTTCGCGACGGGTCCGCTGTCGCACGAGCTGCTGTTCGGCGCGCGGGTCCACCACGACGCGATCGTCCGCCTGCACACTGAGAACGGCTTCGACATGCGCGGGGGCCAGCTGGCGGCGTCCGGTGGGCCGACGCTCACCACCGCCGACAACACGGGGACATCCACGGCCCTCGCGCTGCACGCCCTGGACGAGATCGACTGGCGCAGCTTTATCTTCTCGCCGGGTCTCCGCATGGAGCTGGTCTCGACGGGATTCGAGGATCGCCTCACGCAGAGGAGCACGCCGAACTTCACCTGGGCCCTGCTGCCGGGCCTCGGCGTCGCCTACGCACCGCACAAGAGCCTCACGCTGCTCGCCGGCGCGCACCGCGGCTTCTCTCCCGTCTCCCCCGGCCAACCCGACGGCACGAAGCCCGAGCTGAGCGTCAACACAGAGGCCGGCGTGCGGTTCAACGAGCGGCGCCTGCGCGCCGAGTGGATCGGCTTCTGGAACCACTACGAGAACCTGATGGGCGTCTGCACCGACTCGGCCGGATGCACGAGCGACCAGCAGGGGGTGCAGTTCAACGCGGGCGAAGCGAACGTGGCCGGTTTCGAGGCCTCCGCCGGCATCGAGCGGCCCCTCCCGATGGGGCTGAAGGCCTCGCTCGACGCGAGCTACACCTTCACGCACGCCACCTTCGCCAACGCCTTCGTCTCGGAGTTCCCTCAATTCGGGAGCGTGGCGGCCGACGACGAGCTTCCCTATGTCCCGAAGCATCAGGCGAGCGCGACCCTTGGCCTCTCGCACGATCGCTTCTCCATCGCCGGCTCGCTCTCGTACGTCGGCGTCATGCGTGACCGCGCTGGGCAGGGCGAGATCTCGGCGAAGGACGCGACCGATGCGCAGCTGGTTCTCGACGCCGTCGCCACGGCGCGGCTCTGGGACGGCGGCCAGCTCTACCTCAAGGCGAACAACCTGACCGACGCGGCGTTCATCGCCTCCCGCAGGCCCTTCGGCGCGCGGGCGGCCCAGCCACGAATGCTCTTCATCGGCTTCAAGCAGGCGTTCGGCGAGGCGGGGTAGCCGCGCGGGACCGGTTCAGTAGCGCATCGCCGCGATCAGGGCGCGCACGTCGCCGTTCGTCGTCGCGTGAACGTCGAGGATGCGGTCGGCACCGGTCCGGCCGGTCGAGACGATCTCGCGGAGCGGATCGAGGTAGCTGCGCTCATCAGGCATACCCGCCTCGAACCTGCGGCGCAGGCCGTCGTCGGCAATGCGCAACAGCTCCGAGGCGTAATCTCCGGCCGTGCGCGTGCCATGCCGGGCCGAGAGCGCGTCTCGCGCGATCTCCCCTTGAAACGAGACCAGCTCCTCGAACGGCAGATCGATGAGCGCGCGCGCATCGCGCCTCGCCTGCGGGTCGTACAGGAGCCCCGTCCAGAGCGCCGGCAGCGCCATGGTCGTCACGGCGGCCACGGCGTCGGCGCCGCGAGCCGCCAGCACACGCTTGACGCGGATCTCCGGGAAGAGCGTGGAGAGCAGGTCCACGAAGTCCTGCATCGTCGCCGGCTCGCCCGCCATCCCCTCGCGCAGCAGGTCGCGGAAGGTGCGTCCCTCGGGGTCGAGGTAGCGGCCCTGACGGCGAACGAAGATCAGCGGCACATCCATCGCCCACGCGAGGTAGCGGCGATAGGTGAAGCCCGGCTCGTACATGACGCGCAACAGGCCGCAGCGGCTGTCATCGACCTCTTTCCACGCGGCGTACCGGAAGCTCTTGAGGCCGCACGGACGCCCATCGACGAGCGGCGAGTTGGCGAACATCGCGCTGACGAAGGGCGACGCTGCGGTGGCGGTGGAGACCTTTTCCGACAGGTCCTGCTCGTCTTCGAAGTCGAAGTTCGCCTGGACGCTCGCCGTCATCTGCATCATGTCGTGGGCAAGGCGTCCGGGCAGCCGCTCGCGCATCAGCCCGTAGCGCCCGCGCGGCAGCCACGGCGTCTCGGCGCGCGGCCCCCAGGGGCGATAGCCCACCGCGATCCATTCAATACCGAGCGGCCCGGCGTGCCGACGCACCGACGCGAGATGGGCCTGCACCTCGACCCGGGTCGGTTCGAGCGCGGCGAAGGGCGAGCCCGACAGCTCGAGTTGACCGCCGGGCTCGAGCGCAACGGATGCGTTTTCCAGCTGGATGCCGATGGGTGTGCCGTTCTCGACGAGCAGCTCGCCGCCCTCGGTGGCCATGGCACGCAGGACGGCGGCGATCGAACGGTCACCCGCGATGGGTACGGGGCGGCCATCCTCGGCCATCACGCCCAGCTTCTCGGTCTCGAGGCCGCAGCGGTGCCGTTCGGCGGGCTTCTCGCCCACGCGCATCCAATCGATCAGCTGATCGAGCGAATGGACCACGGGCGAAGCGATGGACGGAGCGTCGAGCGACATGACACCTCAACAGGGGCGAACGAGCAGAGTCTCACCGGCGCGACCGGCGCGGAAGCGCGGAGATTGACGGCTCGCCCGCACCTGCTACCACCCTGGTCAGATGCCGGCCAAGTCGAACGGTCTCAGCGCATTCTTCGAAGGTCTCCGGGCGCCCGTTCCGGCTGCGGCGGCCATCGTCCGCAGGCCCGCCTGGCTCGCCTTGAGCGCCCTGCCCGTGCTCTGCGGGTTCGTCGCGGTGCTCGCGACGGGCGCGCTGCTGTGGCGCCATGGACCGGCGCTTCTCGAGCGGCTCTGGTCGCGGCCCGAGTCGGCGGTGCTGGCAGCACTGTGGGGCGTCGCGGCCGTCGGGCTCTGGCTCGCGGGCACCTTCGCCGCAGGCCTTCTGGTGTCGCGTGTGGCGCTGGCTCCGGTGCTGGAGTTGCTGGCCGGCATGGTCATCGATGACCTGCTGGGCGACCGGGCTCCGCGCGAGGGCTTCGCACGCCGGCCCTTTTGGCAGACGCTCCTGCCGGGCATCGGTCGGGCGCTCGGCCGCGTCGTGATCTACCTCGCGGTGCTGGGTCTCGTCTCGCTCATCGGCCTGGTACCCGGCCTCGGCCTTGTGGCGGGGCCGCTCGCCCTGATCTGGACGGCGGCCTGGCTCCTCGCCGACACGCTGACAAACGCGCTGGTCTGGGTGGGCGAAGGAAGGTCCGGCGACGTGGTGCGGTGCATTCGCCGCGACCCGCTGCGGCACCTCGGCATGGCGTCTTCACTCGCGCTTCTCGCGCTGGTCCCGTTTGCCGGCCTGCTACTGGCGCCGGTGGGTGTGGTGGCGGCGGCGCGGCTCGTTGCCCGCGATTGGAGTGAGCCGGATTTTCGCGGCACCGCAGGGGCTGCACTACAGTCGGACGCATGAACAAGACGCTGCTCGCCCTGCCCGCCGCTCTGCTCGTCTCCGCCAGCTCCGCCCGCGCCGTCGACCTTTCGAAGCACGTCCTCGGCGTCGGCGCCGTGACCGAATTTTCGGGTCTCGGCAGCACCGGCCTTGTGCCGGCCCAGCTGTCGGTTCGCGCACCGGGGATTCACCCGCGCCTCATGGCCGGGGTGCTGCTGGGCGTCGCGGCCGGTCCGGGCGCCACCTTCGTTCCCGGTCTTCGCGTCGACTGGGTGCTGATCCCCGAGGCGCACATGAACCTGTCGGTCGGCGGGGCGGCGAGCGTCGTCGTCGGCACCGAAGGGTTCGGCGGCCTGAAGTACCGCGCCGGCCCCAGCCTCGAGCTGTTTCACAGCGACTGGCCGAACGTCGGCTTCCTGTTCGACATCGGCCTCTCGGGGGCCGTCGGCACGGGCCAGTACGACCTCACGCCCGCCGTTCAGACGGGCGTGAGCGCCTTCGGAAGCGCCGGCATTCACTACTACTTCTAGAGCATCTATCTAAGGAATAATGCGGAGGGCGAGTTCGTAGTCGCCGTCTGCGGAGGACGCGCCGTACATGGCCCATCCGACGCGCAGGTAGTAGCGGCCCGCGGGCAGGATGCCGCCACCGGTGGGGATCGACGTGCGCGTATCGATGCGGGAGAAGAAGCCCACGTCGTCGTCGTTGTCGGCGAGCGGGTTGCCGGTCTCGTCCAGCAGTTCGAGCACGGTGTCGACCGACGCGCCCGACGGTCCCGGACGGGTCTGGGCGACGAGGACGGCGTCGGTGGCGAGGTCGATGGCGAAGACGTCGACGTCGGTGTCGCTGTCCAGACTCGCGCCGACCGAGATGGCGTTGGCCTGCGTGAGGTCGAGGAGTTGCGGCGTGGAGGGGGAGTCGTTCGGCTCCAGCTCGGCGCTGCGGACCGACTGCATCGAGGTGACGTCGAGCATCACGTCGCCCGGGGTGTCGCTCTCGACTGCGACGAGGATCGAAGCGCCGGCGGAGACGTTGACCCCATCGAGCACCACGGGGAAGCCGCCCTGCGATTCGCTGATGAGCTGGAAGGTGCGGTCCAGCGCGCTCACCGCGAGCATCGCGCCGGCGGGGCCGGTGACGGCGAAGTCGAGGGTGGCGTCCTGGGCCGCCGAAACGACGAAGATGGCCGGTGTGCCGGTGCCGCCGGAGGCCGCCGTCGCGGAGCCGATGCCGGGAACGGCGACGGTGGGCAGACGGGTCGCAGTCCAACCGTCGACCTCGAGCCGGTACTCGAGCATGGTGTCGCCCGGCTCGAAGCGGGTGTCCCGCGCGATGAGGTAGTAGCGGCCGGCGGTCGCGAGCAGCGCCCGCAGCTCGATGCTGTTGCTGTCCTCGGCCGAGTCGAGGAGGGTGTAGTTCGCGTCGCGCAGCTCCAGACGGAACGAAGCGTCGTAGCCGATCTCTGTGACGTTGGCGGAAAGCACCGTGTCGGCCGCGACCTCGAAGTACCAGACCTGCGAGCCGTTGATCGACAGGTCTCCCAGATCGGCGAAGGGCAGCGCCACCTGCGTGCCGAAGCCGTCGGAGGCGACGAGGGTGTAGCCGCCCGGCTTCGAGAAGGGCAGCACGAGATCGACGCCGATGGTCAGGCCTCCGTCGGGCACCACGACGTCCACGGCGACCATCGGCTGAAGCGATCCCTGCGCATCCAGCAGGTCGGTCTGCTCGAAGACGAGGCGGCCGGCGGCGTCGGTGGCCCACAGCGAACGGATGCCGTCATACGGGAGCTGGCCGTCGGGGGTGGGCAGCTCGAGGTGAACGAGGCGCGTATTCGCCGGATCGGCCGCGAGAGCGAAGCGGTCGCCGTCCACGAGCTGGCCCGTCGCGAGGCCGCTCGCGTCGACGGTGCGGATGTTGGCGGCCGCCACCTGCGACACCGCCACGGTGTAGGTGAACAGCTCCCCTCCGCGCGCTGCGCGCTGCCCACCGAGATCCAGGTTGGCAGCGTCGGAGACCCACAGGATCCATTCGCCGCCGATCGGCAGCACCAGCTCGCGGGAGGCGTCCCGCTGGTCGAGCGAGACGACGTAGCGGCGCAGCCGGCCGGGGGACGAGACCGGCTCGAGGACCATGGCGATGGCCGGCAGACCGACCGCGGTGCCCTCGAGGCGGATGCGCTGGCCCGCGGTGGCCGTGAAGACGTAGCCGTCGAGATCGGCCTCGGTGGCGCGCGGCGCGGCGACCACCCCTCCCAGCACCACCGGCGCAGCGCCCACCCCAGGCAGTTCGAATCGTGCGGCGTTGGCAGCGGCGTTGTTCGGCTCCGTCGCCTCGCGGAGGGTCACACGCGCGAGGGCGTCGACCATGCGGCACGAGCCGTCGACCAGCTCCGTTCCTGCGCCGCAGATCGCGTCGGCCACGGTGCACTGGCCATTCTTGAAGACCGTGCCGGCCCCGCAGGCGTCGCGGCACGCGCCGTCCGCGAGCACCGTTCCTTCGGGGCAGCTCGACAGCGTCTTCGCCACGCAGACGCCCGACTCTTCGCGGGTGTCCGGCCCGCAGGTCACGGACGAGCCGCAGCCGCTGCCGGCGACGGCCGCGACCATCGCAAGGGGAATGAGCCAGCGCAGGGAGTTCGAGGTCATCGGCACGCTCCGAAAAGACGGGAAGGAGCGGACGATACGCGATTTCCTCGCGCTCGGCAGCAGCGAACGAACGGCCCTCAGACGTCGGTGCGATCGAGGGTGCGGCGCCTGTTCCCGAGGCAGCGCGCGGCCGAGCGCTCGACGAGGCGGCGCACCTCGTCGTTGAACGCCGCGAGGAACTCCTCGGAGATGCGCAGGTCGTGGCGGCGCAGCTCGTCGCGCACCTTGCTCTGCACGATGAGCATTTCTCGGACGGGCTCGGCTTCGGTCATGGCGGAACTCCTCGGGGGCGACGTCGGTCGCGTGCCGAGGACGGTGGCCATGCAGCGGAGTTCGCTCAAGGGGCGAGGACGGCACGCTCCAATGACGACGTCAGCGCGGCGAGATCGGCCGGCCAGGGTGCATGAAACGTCATGGGACGTCCGTCCGGGTGCATGACGCCGAGCGACAGGGCGTGCAGCGCGACCCGCGCACACTCCACCTGAATGCCTACAGACGACGTCACGAACAATGGTCCGCCGTATCGCTTGTCGCCGAGCAGCGGCAACCCCGCGTGGGCGGCGTGCACGCGGATCTGGTGGGTGCGGCCCGTGTGCGGCCGGGCCTCCAGGAGAGCCGCGCAGAGCCCCTGTCCTTCGAAACGCTTCAGGAGGGTGAAGGCGGTCGAGGCCGGCCGGCCCTGGGGCGAGACGCGCTGCAGGCCGGGTCGGCTGACGTCGGCGGCGAGCGGCTGATCGACCTCGAACGTCTCGTGCGCGGGAACGCTACGGACCAGCGCCCGGTAGACCTTCCGGACGCGGCGCTCGCGAAACTGGGCGGTCAGGGCCGAGACGGCCTCCGGGGTGCGTCCGAACAGCGTCACGCCGCTCGTCTCGAGGTCGAGCCGGTGGACGAGTCCGACAAACAGATTCTTCTCGCCTCGGCCGCGGAGCAGGGCCTGCACCGCGGTATCGAGGCCTCCCGTGACGTTCGAGGCGGTGCCTTGGGCCGCGAGCTGCGGCGGCTTGTCGACGACGACCAGCTGGTCATCGAGGTGCAGGAGGCGCTCCAGATCGAGGGCGCGCACCGGCACGGGCTCTCGGCCGCGCTCGGCGAGGTGGGCGACGAGCTCCATGCCCGTACGCAGCGTCTCGTCGGTCCGGGAAACACGTCGCTTGTCGATGAAGAGCCCCCCGGCAGTCATCAACGCGGCGATTCGCTCGGGCGTGAGTCCGCCGCGCCGCTGGAGAAAAGTGCTGATCGTCAGCCCTGCTTCGGCAGGACCGACGACCAGTCGGAGTCGCTTGGGTGTGGGTCGGGAAGGAGGCAGGTGGCTTAGGCCTCGGCCTTGGTCGCGCAGGCGCCGGTGCCGCACGCCGCCGCGCCGCAGCCGCCCGCTCCCGCAGCCTCGCTCTTGCCGCCCCCCGACGACGAGCCGCTGCTGGTGTAGCCGTCGCTGTACCAGCCGCCGCCCTTGAGCGCGAACGACGTCGACGAGATGAGCTTGCGCACGGGCTGACTGCACTGGGGCTGGCTGCAGCTCGACAGGGCGGCCTCGGTGATCCGCTGGCTCACTTCGAAGCGGCCGTGGGTGGGGCACTCGTATTCGTAGATGGGCATTGGTGTGACCTCCGGCGCCCTGTTGTAACCACAGGCTCCGCCGCGTCAAGGGCGCCAGGTCATTCGTCGACGGGGAGGTCCGGCACGGCACCTTCGGCCGCTTCGGGCCATCGTGCGGCCTCGTAGGCCGCGAGCTCGTCGTCGAGCCGGCGCATCTCGCCGAGCAGACCCTCGCCCATGGGGGTGGGCTCGCCGTTCTTGAGCACCGTCTCGGCGCCGGCGCGGTCCATCCGGATGATGTCTCGAAAACGCTTGAAGAAGTAGGTGTTCTGGCTGAGCGGATGGTCCGCCTCGGCCATCTTTTCGTACAGCTTCGCCACCGGTTGGAACGCATGGACCGCGAGCAGCACGCCGTGCAGCGGCCGCGGATCGGGGCGCACCGGCGAGGAGTAGAGCGGCCAGAAGGCGTTGTGCAGCAGCGGCCCCAGATTGAGCGCCGCGTTCAGCTTGTTGTGCTGAAACTCGTGGATGAGCGCCTCGACCATCGTCATGAGCTGCGGGTGGAGCGTCATGTAGACGGTGCCGACCGCCTCGCGGTAGCTCGCCGAGAGGTGCTTCTGCTCGTGCCAGCCGACCGGGACGATGACGCGCAGGGCGAGCCGCATCTCCTCACCGATGAGCGGCAGGTATCGGTCCACGAGAGCGAACGACTCGCGCAGCACCCGCACCCACTCGTCGACCGGGTGGCCTCCCAGGTCGAGCTGGTTGCCGCTCTTGTCGGGGTGCGCCTCGAAGTGGCTCAAGGGGTTGTTGTCGCCGAGCGCGAGGAAGACGCCGTCGACGATGGGGAAGTACGGGCGCGTCAGCGTGCAGAGCGCCGTCTCCCCTTCCTCGGGCGACGCGAGTGAAATGGCCTGTTTCTGGGACGAATCGCGCAGCGTGAGCGCACCGTTCGAGAAGACGATCGCCTCGACGTATTCACTTGGAGTCAGTGTGATATTCGCAGCAATGGATCGCAGCGTCGGCCACGGCCCCTCTCGAGAGACCGTCACGCCCTCGGCCGGCAGAAGGCCGAGGTGCGCCTCCTCGAGCAGCACGAGCAGGCACCACTCCCGCGTGAGCCGGTCGACCAGCGCATGGTCTCCTTGAGGCCCCATGTGCTGCGCCAGCGTCTCGATGAGGGCCGAGTGCGTCGGCTGCCGGAGGATGTGGACGACGCGCCGCGGGTCGCTGCGCAGCTGCGGCGCGAGCAGCTGCAAGGTGCGCTGGTAGAGCGTCCGCGTGGCGGGCGAGAGCAGTTGGTTGGGGATCGTCGTCGCCTGCTTGACGAGCTGCCGCCAGTAGACGTTGAGCACCTGCCGAAAGGTCTGCGTGTCCCTCCTCGGGACCGTTACGTCGGCCAGCGCGAGCGGTGCGGCGGCGGTGCGGGCGGTCGGTCCGGGCTGCGGCTGCATGCGCTCTCCGTGGCTTCGAACGGGGTCCGGCGAGATCGTAGTCCACGGGCGTCACGCGCCGAACGGGGGCGCGTCACCCTGCCGCAGGGTCGTAGGGCGGGAGATCGGGCGGCTGGCTGAGCGCATGCGCGATGGCCATGGGCGCGTGCTCGTACGGAATGCCCTTCCAGAAGACGGTCCACTCCGGGAAGCGCGCCATGCCGTCGGAGAGCTTCGTGTACCACTCGTTGATCGGATTGGAGGCGCGGGCGCGCCAGAAGACGGCCGGGTGGTCGCTCGCGAAGGTGTCCCACAAATCGCGCGCGATGCCCTCGCCCTGCGCTTCGCGGTCGACGGCGAACTTCGTCAGGTAAGCCCCGAGCGGGGTCTTTTGCAGGATGGCGGCGCCCCGATAGCCCTGCTCCACGTAAACCTGCAGCACCGGCTTCTCGAAGAAGGTGTCGAACGGCGCGCGGCCGAAACTCGACGTGAGGAGTTGGCGCAGCCGCGGCACGTCGACCTCGGCGTAGGTGCTCTTGCGCTCGATGAGCGCGCCCCGGCGCAGGAGCGTGCCGGCGCCCTTCACGGTGAACAGCTCGCGCAGGAGGTTGAGCGGCGAGGTGATGGCCACGGTGAGCTTCTGCGGCACCAGCTCGAAGACGAGGCGGCGCGACTGCACCAGCATCAGCTTCTCTTTGCGCGACAGCTCCTTCGACTTTTCCATCGCCTGGAACTCGGTCGACAGGTTGACGATGGGGATGAGCGCGCCGTCGCGGCGCAGGCCGCCGGGCCGATGCAGGAAGATCACCTTCTTCGTCTGAAGCTCGCCCAGCAGGCTTCCCACGCGGGTCAGCCGCTCCTCGGCGGTCGCGCCCTCGCTTTGAGCGAAGGTGACGATGGGCAACGTGCCGTTGCGGGCGAGGGTCCGACAGCGGAAGACGAGGTTCGGGTCGGCCCCCGAGACGAGTTCCGACGGGACGCCCGCGCGGCCCAGCCGGCGCTGGATGCGCGAGGCATGGTCCGCGGCGTCGGTCGGCTCGAAGTGGCCCAGCAGCACGAGCGGCGCAAGGCCCAGCGCGGCGAGGAAGCGCAGGTGCAGCACCACGGCCTCGGTGGCGTGTCGCGCGACGTTCGCATCGACGCCGATTGCGGCGAAGCGCTCCTTCGGCTCGGCGCGAAAGAGGTTGATGTAAAACTCCGCCTCCGAGCGCCGTCCGACGCTCTCGAGGAAGCGGAGGACGACGTCAGCCGGCTCCATGCTGCTCACCCACCGTCACCGAAAACGCCTTCGTAAAAGCCTGTTTCGTCTCCTCGAGCTCGCGCAGCGAGACCCACTCGTCGGGCGCGTGGGCCTGCGCGATGTCGCCCGGACCGAAGACCACCGCGTCGATGCCTGCACCGGCCAACATCGCCGCCTCGGTCCAGAAGGCGAGGTCGATCGGCGCCTTGACGCGCTCCCCCAGAAGGGGGCTGAACGACGCGAGGTCGCGCGTCGCAAAGGGCCTGTTTTCAAGGCCGAAACGGAGCGTCGCCTCGGGAACCGTGTCGCGGACGATGCGTTCGATCTCCGCCTTGAGCGCCTCGACGTCGGAGCCGGGCGGCGGCCGCAGGCTGACACCGAGCGACACCTTCGCGGGGATGACGTTGAAGGCGATGCCGCCCTCCATCTTCGCGAGGTTGAGGCACAGCCCGGGAAAGCCCGGGGGCCCGTCGTTCCGCCGCGCCTGCGCAAAGTCGTCCAGCGCCACCGCGAGTCGTGACAGGCGCGCGATGGGCGAGCGCGTCGTGTCGGCCCGCGAGGAGTGACCGCCCTCGCCCGTCACCGTCGCCTCGAACGAGAAGATGCCACGGTGACGCGTGCCGAGGCGCATGCCGGTCGGCTCACAGACGATCGCCCGCTCGATGCCCTGCGCGAGCCCGCGCGCGAGGAAGGCGCGCATGACGACGTTGCCGTGCTCCTCGTCGCCGGAGAAGAGCACCATCGTGTCGCGGGGACGCACCTCGTCGAGCGCCGACAGAATGGCCGCGATGGCCCCCTTCGTGTCGCAGGTGCCGAGGCCGATGAGCCGGTCGCCGTCGAGGCGCGGCGTCCATGGGTCGCCGCTCCAGCCGCTGTTCGCGGGCACCGTGTCGATGTGCGCGTTGACGAGCAGGCGCGGCGTCCCGAATCGGCCGGCGACGAAGGCTGCGGGCGGCCCGTCGAGGCGCGTCACCGTCTCGACCCACACCTCGTCGGCCCCGCGGGCGGCGAGTTCACGACCGAGGTGCGCGGCCATCTCCGCTTCGCCGCCGCCGGCGAGGTCGGTGCGCATCGGCACGAGGCTCTGGAGCAGCGCCACTGGGCTCGTCATCGCCACCCTCGAAACGAATCGCGGCGGTCCCCGTCCGAGGGTACCGCCGCGCTTTCGATCACCGTGGAAGGAGCAGAATCAGCCGCGCTCTTCGACGCGAACCGGGAACTGGCTCGCGACGCTGACGATGAGGTCGCTGCCGCCCGAAGCGATGATGGCGTGCCAGGTGCCCTTCGGCGCCAGCGCGACCATGCCCGGCTTGAGCTCGATGCGCTGGTCGACCGGCTCGGTGTGGATGACCAGCTCGCCCTGGCCCTGCACGCAGACGACCACGCGGTCGCGCTCGGGAAGACGCATGGGGCCGTGGGCCTGGCCGGCGCGAAGGAAGAGGCCGTCGACGGCCAGCTGCGGGCTCTTCACCGCCTGAAGCTTGCTCGCCTTCTCGGACTCGAAGCGGGGGTTCTCGACGATGTTCAAGGCCTGCATGGGCGGCTCCGGCGCTCGCCGACAACGGTCGGCGTCTCGAAAAAGTGGCGAGGTCTTACAAAAGAAGCGCCGTCCCGACAAGGAGGAATGGGCGCTTTCCGACCTCCGGGAGTCTGCTAGACCGCCCCGCGAGGAGTCTTCGATGCTGCGCCGCGTGGCCGTCAGGATGTTCTGTGTTGGTCTCGCGGCCGCCGCCATCGGCTGCGGCGGGGGAGATCCGCCGCCGAAGCCGGACACCGTCAAATCACGCGTCGAGGCCGTTCCGAGCGAGGCGGACGCCGACGGCGTGGCGAAGGTGACGGTGACTGCCACGCTCGTCGACAGCGCCGATCGGTCGTATCAGGCGACGGAGGTGACCTTTTCCTTGGTGGGCCCCGGACGACCGAGTGCGGCCTCGGTGTCGGGTTCGGCGGACGGCATCGCGACGACGACCCTGACCTCCTTCGAGGCGGGTCAGACCTCGATCACGGTTCGCGTCGACGGCGAGTACTTGTCGCAGCGGCCGCTCGTGACCTTTCGTCATCCGGGCGGGGGTCGGGTCTCATTCGTCGAGACGCCGAAGGTGGCGGTCGCCGGCGAGCCGTTCGACGTGAAGGTGAAGGTCGAGGACGCAACGGGAGCGCCGAAAACGGACGCGACGGTGGCGCTCACGCCGGGCGAAGGCTTCGCCGATGCCCCCATCGACGGCCCCGTCACCGCGCGCACGAACGATGCGGGAGAGGCTTATTTCTCAGGCCTTTCGCTGCAGCGCGCGGCCCGGGGCTTCACACTCGTCGCCGTCTCCGAGGGACTGTCGCCGGCGGCGTCGGAGGGCATCGAGGTGAAGCCCGCCGCCCTCTCGTCCGAGCAATCGTCCGTCACCGTGTTGCCGACGACGGCCCGCCTCGACATCGATGACATCCGCGTCACGGTGACCGCGCGCGACCGGTTCGGGAACGGCCTCGAGGGCGTCGGCTGCAGCGTCTCGTCGTCTGAGGGCAGCGACGTGCTCGCCACGCCCACGCCCACCGGACAAGACGGAACGAGCGTCGTCTCTCTCGAGGCGAGCCTCGTGGGCGAGCGCACGGTCTCGGGAACGGTCGGCGGAAGGGCGATTCCGAAGACCGCTTCGCTGTTGGTCCTGGCCGGTCCGCCGGACGAGGCGCGATCGAGCCTGACGGGGCCTTCGGACCCGATCCCGGCCGACAACGAATCCGAGGCGGAGCTGGTCGCACGGCTGGTCGACGGCCGAGGGAACCCGGTGAGCGACGCCGAGATCTCGATCACGTCGACGCTGGGCACCATCAGCCTCCTGCCCATGCGCACCGATGACGGCGGCGAAGCGGTGCTTCGGATTCGCTCCGGGTTTGAGGGTGCTGCCACGGTCACCCTCACCGCCCTCGGCCGCACCCTCCAGACGACGGTCATCTTCGCGCCGAACACGGCGCACCACTTCGAACTGACGGGCGTGCCGGCGCAGGTCGTCGCCGGCACCCCGCTGTCGGTCACGGTGACGGTGAAGGACGCGCAGGGACAGACGGTTCAGGGCTTTCAGCGCATGGTCACGCTGAGCGTGTCGACGCCGGGCGCTTCGCTGCCGGTCACATCCACCTTCACCTTCTCGGCAGCGAACGCCGGGTCGCAGACTCTCTCGCTCGCGCCCTTCACCCAGGTCGGCCAGGTCACGCTCACCGCGACCACGACATTCCTAACTTCCAGGGCGGTCACAGGTTCGACGACCTTCGAGGTCACGCCGGGTCCGCTCGCGCGGCTCTACTTCCGACCGCTGGAAGCCGTACCTGTGGCGGGTGAGTCGTTCCCTCCGCTGTGGGTGATCCTCGCCGACGCCTTCAACAACCTCGTCACCGCACCGACAGACATCCTGCTCTCGTGCACCGGAACCAGCCTCCAAGGGCAGACGACCGTGACGAGCGTGGGCGGAGCCGCGACCTTCGTCGGCATCTCCATCCCCCGGGCCGGTAACGTGTACAGGCTCATCGCAACCGCGCCGACCTCGTCCGCACCCGCGGAATTCAGCGAGCCGTTCGACATTCGTCCCGGACCGCCCGCACCGCACCTCTCACTTCTGAACGCGAACCCCGAAACCGTCGTCGCGGGCGCCGGAGAGGCCCTTCGGGTGAAGGCGCAGGTCGTCGATCTGTTCGGAAATGCGGTGCCCGGCGTGCAGGTCCAGATGACGACCGACGTGGCCGGCGATGTCGTCTCACAGCCTGCGCCGACCGACGAGGCGGGCGAGAGTTTTGCGACGCTGCTCAGCACCACTGCCGGACCGCGTTACTTCACCGGCACCATCGGCGGCGTGCCGATGGCCTTCCCGGTCTTCGCGAACATCCTCCCTGCCGCGGCGGAGGCTTCGGCCTCGCGACTCGACGCTTCCGCGGCGACCGCTGTGGCCGATGGCCTCGACGCCGTGACGGTGCGCCTGCTCCTGCTCGACGCCTTCGGCAACGGGGTCTTCGGCAGCACCCCCGCATGGAGCACCGACCTCGGCGAAATCGACCTCGTCTCGGGTTCGACCGACGCCTTCGGCGCGGCGACGGCGGTGCTTCGCTCGACGACCGCCGGCACCGCCACCGTCACGGCCGAGATCGATGGTCTTCGGCTGCAGGCCCAAGTGACCTTCACCCCCTGATTTCGAGGCGCGCCGATGGATCTGACGAGCCTTCGAGCCGACGCCGAGGCGCTGTCCACCGCATGCGGTGAGGCACGGCTGCGCCACGCATCGGGCGGCGGACAGCCCGACTGGACAGGGATCGCAAAGGCCCATCGGGACACATGGGATCACGAGGCGTTCGTGTTGGCGCGAGAGGCGGCGGCGGGCGCTGCTCAGAAGGGCGAGGAGAAGCGCGCGCGGCGGTTGTCGCTTCTGACGGCCCACCTCTTCGAACAGCGCGCGAGGCTGCGCGCGGCCCCTGCTCATGACGCAATTGCCCTTGTTTCGCAGGACGATCGCGCCCTCGCGGCAGAGACGAAGCGCGGGGCCAGGCAGGAGCTCGCCCGATCTCAGGACGAGACGCAGTCTGGAGTAAACGGTCACCGGCACGCCGCCCTCGAGGCGTGGAACCTCACGTCGCGTGAATCGGATTTTTCAGACACCGTGGCGGCGATCGCGACGCTTTCGGGCATCGACGTCGACGCCCTCGCAGCGCAAGCGCAGCCATTTCTGGACGACACGGCGGCCATGCACGCCGACGTGCTGGCGTGGTGGCTCAAACGAACGCTGGAGCTGCGTCCGTTTCCGCACGGGGCGGCGGCACACGACCTCGCGCACGCCTTCGGTCCGCATGCGTTCGAAGGCCTGTTTCCCAAGGGCGATCCGAAGTTCCTCGTGCGACGCGCCGATGCGCTGGGATTCGCGCCGGCTCACGTTCGACAGCTGCGCATCGAGGTCGACGAGAGGCCCGCACGGATCGTGACTGCGCTGGCCGTCGATGCGCCAACACGCGTCCAACTCGTCGCCCGCGAGACCAAGGGCTTCTCCGGGGCGGCCGAATTTCTCAACGCGTTCGGACAGGCCCTGCACCTCTCCGGCATTACCGCCGAGAGGCCCTTCGAAGATCGCCACGCGTTCGATCCCGCGCTGCCACTGTCCACAGGCTTTCTCTTCGAGAGCTGGCTGCTCGACGCGAACTGGCTGCGCCGCACGCTCGACGCCGAGGCGCCGGATCTCGTGCGCGTGACGGCGCTGATCGAGCTGACGCGCACGCGACAAGCGGCCGCGCGGCTTCTGTCCGACGTGGCGATGCATCGTCAGGGCCCGTCTGCCGCGGTCGTCTCCGCAGGCACCGAACGGCTCTCGCTCGCCCAGGGCGCCGAAGCTTCTTCACAGGCCCTGCTGACAGGCGTCGAACATCCACGGCGAGCCATCGACGAGCTGCGCGCACGAGCTCTCGAGGCGCACTGGTTCGAGGCGCTCCGCGACCGGTTCGACGTCGACTGGTGGAAGAACCCGCGCGCCGGTGCGTTTCTCGAAAAGCGCTTCGAATCAGGCGGTTTCGAATCGTTCGAGAGCCTGTCCGCGTCGCTGACGGGCCGCACGCCGTCGCTCGACGACGCTCGCCGCAGACTCGAGGCACTGCTCGCCTGACTCAGGCTCTGATGAGCGGTTCGCCCGCACGCCGCACACGGGTCACGCGGGTCTCGGCGGTCACCTTCACGCCGTCGCCCTCCTGGGCCGGCACAGCGCCCTCGAGCGAGAACAGGTCGCCGCGCTCCAAATCGTCGAACGCCTTGTTTCCCTGCGCTTTCGCGTTTTCAGAGCGGGCGATCGGCACACGCCCCTCCGGCCCGCAGCCGATGAACCGCTCGCGCGAATGGCCGAGGAACCGCTCGCTGACGACACGAAAGAGACGTCCCGGCGGCTGCTCGGGCCACGCCTCGCCCTTCGGCGCGAGGACGAGGTAGCCCATCTTCAGCGCCTCCTTGTGCAGCCCTGCGGCGGCGATGATGTCGGCGAGCGCCGGCGGCGGCACCCACGAGCGCTCGGCGTGGCACCAGTCGACCTCGCGCGCGAGCGCCGGACAGTCGCCCCTCCAGAGGCACGGCGCACGCACCGCATATCCCTTGGAAACAAGGCGATCGCGTACTGCCAGCAGATCGCGCGTGGTGGTGCGCAGCGCCGGCTCGACGATGACGAGCGAGCCGCCCTTCCGCAGCCGTCCCAGAATCCCCTCGCACAGGGCCGCACGCCGCTCGATGCGATCCGGCTCGCCCGCCCACAGCTCGTTGAGGGCATGGCCCATGGTCACGAGCGACCACGCGAGTCCGCCGGCCGGCAGTTGACCGCCCCGCATCGGATCCCACGTCCGCGTCGCGAGCCCACGCCCGACGCCCTCCGCGAGACGACCGGCAAGCTGCAACGCCTTCTCGCTGCGGTCGAGCGCCATCACGTCCGACGCGCCGACATCCAGCGCGGCCATGGCGAGCGGCCCGGGACCGCTGCCCAGATCGAGGGCCTGACGAGGCCGCGCAGGCAGCTCGCTCAGGATCTCGCGCCCCTGCGCATACGAAACGGGCCAGAAATAAAGGAGATACGCGCCGAGCAGCGACGGCTCGTCGAGGTACCCGGCGCCGATCAGCCGGCGCCCGCGCGTCAGCCCCTCGCTCAAGTGGCGCACCGCGCGCCCGACCGAATCGAGCTCCTGCGGCGTGAGCCGATCCGCTGGTCCGGTGGTGCGTCGCGAGGCGCGGTAGGCAGCGATGAGCCGCGGCATCCACCCCTCAAGCGAACGTGAAATCGGGTTCACTTCCGCCCCGTGGTGCGCGGCCGGAAGTCGCTCCGGCGGTCGCGGCGCGGCGGCTCCGGGTCGAGCCCGGCCTGCTTCCGCGCCTCGCGCACCAGCTCGCGGTTCTCCGGCTCGTGGGCCTGCAAGAGCGCCTTCTGCATCTTCTTCTCGCGCAGGGTGCGCGGCACCGCGATCGGCTCGCCGGTGTTCGGGTGGTAGCCCGACCAGTACATGTCGGTCGCGAGCGTCATGGGCGTCGGCGTGAAGTCCTGCACCTGCTGCGGCCGCCAGCGGTTTTCCTCGAGGAAGTCCGACAGCTCGATCATGTCCTTCACCTCGCAGCCCGGGTGCGACGAGATGAAGTAGGGCACGAGGTACTGCTCCTTGCCGGCCTCCTCGGAGTAGCGCTGGAACTGCTCCATGAAGCGGACGAACATCTCCTTGCCGGGCTTCTTCATCACGCGCACGACGTCCTTCGAGATGTGCTCCGGCGCGATCTTCAGGTGGCCGCCGACGTGGTTCATGACGAGCTCGCGGACGTAAGCCTCGCCGTTCTTCGGGTCGTCGTAGGCGAGGTCGTAGCGGACGCCGCTCGCCACCAGCACCTTCTTCACGCCGGGCGCCTCGCGGGCCTTCTGCATCAGCTGGACGAGCGGTCCGTGGTCGGTGCCGAACTTCTCGCAGACCGTCGGATAGAGACAGCTCGCGCGGCGACACACCTGATGCCAGCTCTCGTCGGTACAGACCATGTGCCACATGTTGGCCGTCGGCCCGCCGATGTCGCTGACGACGCCGGTGTAGCCGGGGACGTCCTGCAGCCGCTCGATCTCGCGCAGCACGCTTTCCTCAGAACGGCTGACGACGTCGCGCCCCTGATGCTCCGTGATGCAGCAGAACGAGCAGCCGGCCGCGCAGCCCCGCATGATCGTCACGCTGAACTTGATCTGCTCCCACGCGGGGATCTTCGCGTCGCCGTACATCGGGTGCGGCAGCTTCGTGAAGGGCAGCTCGTACTGCGCGTCGAAGTCGGGAGTCGTCACGTTCTCGGCAGGAATGTTGATGAACGCCACCTGGTCGCCGTGCGGCTGCACCATGACGCGCGCGTTCGCCGGGTTGTGCTCCAGGTGGTAGAGCCGCGAGAACTCCGCGTAGACCTTCTTGTCGGCCGAAATCGCCTCGAACGAGGGCAGTTCCACCACGCCGCGCGAGGCCATGGGGTGCGCCTCGAACAGCCCGCGCCACGCCTTTCCCGAGACGCGCAGCGCGGTGCCCGGAATGTCGGTGATCGCCTTCACGGGCGTGCCTTCCGCAATGCGGCGCGTCACCTCGAGCAGCGGCCGCTCGGCCAAGCCGTAGACGACGAGGTCGGCCTCCTTCGCATCGAACAGGATCGACTTGCGGACGCGGTCGTCCCAGTAGTCGTAGTGCGCGAGCCGGCGCAGCGAGGCCTCGACGCCGCCGACCAGAATCGGCACCTCCTTGAACGCCTGGCGCACGCGGTTCGCATAGACGGTGGTCGCGCGGTCTGGCCGCTTCCCCGCCTCTCCACCCGGCGTGTAGGCGTCGTCACTGCGCCGGCGCTTGTGCGCCGTGTAGTGGTTCACCATCGAGTCCATGTTGCCGCTCGAGATGCCGAAATAGAGCCTCGGGCGGCCGCACGCCTTGAAGTCGGCGAGCTCGGGGTCCTTCCAGTCGGGCTGGCAGATGATGCCGACGCGGTAGCCCTTCGAGACGAGCAGCCTGCCCAGCAGCGGCACCCCGAAGGTGGGGTGGTCCACGTAGGCATCGCCGCTCACCAGAACGATGTCGAGCTCGTCCCAGCCCCGCGCCCGGGCCTCCGCCAGCGTCGTCGGCAGGAACGCCTCACGTCCGGGTCGGGTGGGCGTGCGCAGCTTCACGAGCGGCTTCTTCTGGGGTTGCGGGGCGGCCATGGTGGGGCTCCTCTCGGCGCGTCGGGCGTGTGGGCCCAGGGCGTCGCGGATGGCTTTCGTCGGCGGTGCGGACGGAATCTGTCACGAAGAGGCCGGTGCCGCCACATGGCCTCGGAGAACGGGACAGCGGCGGGCCGGGACGCTAGACTCAGCCGACCTCGCCCGACCTCGTACGACCTCTTTCGACCGCGCCCGCCGCGCCCTCTGCCGGACCCTCCCATGACGCAGGAACGACAGGCCACCGAGCTGCACGTCGAGATCCCCGTTCAGGTCGGTGAAGAGTTGAGCGAGGCCAGCGGCGCGGACCGCCGTCGATACGACAGGCTCGAGGTCGGCCTGTCGGCCCATTGCCAGATCGATGGCGTCGTCTCACAGGAGGCGCTGGGCGACCTCTCGATGGGCGGCCTCTACCTGCGCACCTCCACCAACGTCCGCATCGGCGCCCGGGTGCGTGTCGTGCTCGGGCTGCCCTACTTCGGCAGCCAGCGCGTCTGCTCGCTCACCGGCACCATCGTCTGGATTGACCGCGCCGGAGATGGCCGCGTGACGGGCGCCGGCGTCGAGTTCGACCACGAGACCTCGAGCGGCGACCAGCAGCTCCTCGCCGGATTCCTGACCCTCTGGGGCACGCCGGCTCCTCGGCGCGACCCCTCCGGCGCCTGAAAAACGCCCTCGAAACAACGGCTTTCGGAGCCGGCGCTTCCCGCCC
>JACCDP010012874.1_pt1 | contig 43916 bp, 40 predicted proteins | sample 7445841 | NCBI WGS metagenome assembly JACCDP01 (sample SAMN15323441, study PRJNA562643) | freshwater metagenome | isolation source: river surface water | place: USA:Blue River Watershed | collected 2017-08-17
CGTAAACCAGAAGATAATTTGTTGCAAATTCATATGGATATAGCCGCTTCAATACAATCTGCAACAGAAGAGATTGTTTTAAAAATTACAAGATTTTTATCTAATGAATTTAAATTAGAAAATTTATGTATGGCTGGAGGAGTTGCCTTAAATTGTGTGGCTAATGGTAAAATTTTAAAAGAAGGTTTTTTTAAAAATATTTGGATTCAACCAGCCTCGGGCGATGCTGGAGGAGCCTTGGGAGCAGCTCAAGCTTTTTATTATCAAGAATTAGATAACAAACGTAAGATTTTGAAAACTGACTCAATGAATGGATCCTATTTAGGTCCTCAGTTTACAGATGATCAAGTTGAAGATGAACTTAAAAACTGTGGAGCGAATTATAAAAAATTGACTTTAGACCAGATTATAAAAGATACAGCAAAAGCATTATCAGAAGAGAAAGTCGTTGGTTGGTTTCAAGGTAGAATGGAATTTGGACCAAGATCTTTAGGTAATAGATCGATTATTGCAGATCCAAGATCTGAAAAGATGCAAAAAAATCTAAATTTAAAAGTAAAATACAGAGAAAGCTTTCGACCTTTTGCTCCTGCTGTTTTATTTGAAAAAGTTTCAGAGTGGTTTGAGATAAATTGCGAAAGTCCTTATATGCTATTAGTTGCTGATGTTAAAAAATCAAAACAGTTTCAAATGACAGATAAACAAAAGAGTTTATTTGGAATAGATAAATTAAATATTAAAAGATCTAGTATTCCATCAGTAACTCACGTTGATTATTCAGCTAGAATTCAAACAGTTCACAAAGAAACTAATCTAATGTTTTATAAATTAATAGAAGAATTCGAAAAAATTACTAAATGCCCAGTTCTAGTTAATACCTCTTTTAATGTAAGGGGAGAACCTATTGTCTGCTCAGTTATAGATGCTTTTAATTGTTTTATGGGAACGGACTTGGATGTATTAGTTTGTAATAATTTTATTTTAAATAAGAGTAGCCAAAATGAAAATTTACTTAATAACTATAAAAACAAATATAAATTAGATTAGAAAAGGGACCAAATAGAGTCTAAAAATACATTCTGAAATCAGTTTTTACTATAGAGCCGTCAGAGCTGTCGTAGACAACGACGTTGAGAGGACGGGTGTGGAAGCCTAGTGACACGTTAAGCTTACCGTTACTAATAGCTCAATTGATTTGATTTATGTACTGAAAAAATTTTTCTATAAAAATAATAAAAATTAACTTATTGCAATGATATCAATCAAGACTTATCATTAGTAAAGAAATTTTCTTATTGGACGAATAGAAATGATTGAATTTTTAAAAGAATTTTGGGATTTTCTAAAAGTTAGAAAGAAGTATTGGCTTCTTCCTGTTTTTATCGTTCTTGCTGTATTTGGTTCGTTAATTGTGCTTAGCCAAGGTACAGCAGTTGCTCCATTTATTTATACCCTGTTTTAGATTTAATTACTAATGCATGATTAAATATATAAAAATATTTCTTGTAACTATTTTAGTTTTTCTAATTCTTGATTTTTTCTTCGGAAAATTTTTCTTGATTTCTATTGAAAAAAATAAAATAAAGATTTTAGAAAATAAAATTTCGCCATACGAAACTAATATTCATTTTCATCATAATTTAAAAAAGTCTTTTAATGGAGAATTACATTATAATATTTTTTCATCCAAAGTGTGCACAAATATTTTTTCAATGAGAATTAATTGCGAGTTATTTAATAAAGATTCGAATAAATTTTACGATTTTATCTTTATAGGAGATAGCTTTACGGAGGGAGTTGGTGTGGAGTATGAAAATACTTTTGTAGGAATTTTAGAAAATAAATATAAGAATATAAAAATTGGTAATTTGTCAGTTACCAGTTATTCACCAAGCCTATATTATTTAAAAGTAAAAAAATATTTAGAGGATGGTTTTAAATTTAAAGAGCTATTCGTATTTATTGACATAAGTGATATTCAAGACGAAGCTATTAATCCTTATTATATGAATGTGTTAAAAAATGATAGAGAGTTTACTACAGAAGAGACTCTTAATAAAAATATTAGAGGTGAAGAGAAGCCTAGATTAAACTCTGAAAAAAAAATACAGAATGTAATAAAAGTAAATTTTCCGATCGCTTACCAGATAGCCTATACAATAAAATATTTTAATCTTCCAAAGCCAACCTACAGATATGTGCCGAGCTACCAAAGATCTGTGTGGACATATAATGAGCAAATGGCTAATTACAATGTTGACAGCGGAATCAATAACTCGATTTACGCTATGAATTTAATGCATGAATTGTTAAAGACTAATAATATTAAACTAAATCTTGTCGTCTATCCTCATCCTAATCAGCTTTTGTATGATAAAAAAGATTCGTTACAGGTAAAAATATGGAAAGACTTTTGTTATAATAAATGTAATTTATTTATTAATTACTTTGATTATTTATTTGAAAATAAGCAAAATTTGAATTTGCAAGAAGCAAAAAAGATTATAAAATCCATTTATTTGAAAGGAGATATGCATCTTAGTTCTGAAGGTCATCTTTTTTTTTCAAAGATTTTATTAAATAAGATAAAATATTAATTATTTAATAACTTTGATACCTTGATACATATGTTGGATTTTTTGATAGAATTATATGATTTCCTAAAGTCTAGAAAAAAATATTGGCTATTTCCAATTTTTATTTTTTTAATTCTTTTATCTGTTATTTTGGTCGGAGGTCAAGGGTCTGCTCTATCACCATTTATTTATAGCATATTCTAAATTAATATAGACTAGTCGACATATAGAAAAAAATTTGGATTATAAATTTAAAAAATTTTTTAAAAAAGATTATGATTTCGTAGATGGAATTTATAAATTTAATATTTTAAATAAATCAACAGATTTAGTAAGAAATTTTTATACCAAAAAACCATTTCCTAACTATTCTTCTGCTGATGATAAATATTCAATATTACAAAAAGGTAATAATAATTATTTAACCAAAAAATTTAAAGAAGAAGTAGGTTATAACAAAAATATTTTAGAAGTTGGTTCTGGTACTTGCCAGCTGTCAAACTATTTAGCTATTGGCACTAATAATAATATTTTTGCTTTAGATGGAACTTTAGATTCATTATTACTTGGAAGTAAATTTTCATTTAAAAACAACATATCTAATATAGTCTTTGTTAATTCTGACTTGTTCGATGATATTCTTCCTGACAACTTTTTTGATTTTATTTGGTGCAATGGCGTTCTTCATCATACAGATAATCCTTCTGAAGGTTTTAAAAACTTAGTAAAAAAATTGAGAATAAACGGTATAATTCTACTTGGTTTATATAACAAATTTGGGAGAATAAGAACCATAATCAGAAAATATATATATAGAGTTTTAGGTAAGAAATATTTATTATTCTTCGATCCTGTCTTGAGATCTCTTAATAAAGATTATCAGAAAAATTTTGATAAAATAGATTCCTGGATAAATGATCAATATGAGCATCCTATCGAATCTATGCATACTTACGGAGAATGCATGCAATGGATTCGCAATAATAATTTAGAGTATGTAAATTGCATTCCAAATCTAAATATGAACTTAGATTATAGTTTATTTAAAAGTTCCAAAGCACCAAATGTATTTGAAAGATTTTTTATACAATTAACCATGCCTTTTAGAAGTTATGGAGCAGAGGGCGGTCTGTTTATAATAATAGCTAAAAAAAAATAAATATATGATTATCGTTGGGAAAAAATTTGATTTTTTTTTTATAAAGTTTCCTATTTTATTTCCAGTGATATATTTTTTTATTTTATACAATTTTCCTTCTCTAGAAAACATTTTGATTGTTATGACAATTTTATTTTTAGCGGAGCCCCATTTTGGTGCTACATGGCCTTTTTTTATTAATAAAATTAATAAAAAATATATTTTGAATAATAAATTTTTTTTAATACAAATCCCCATTCTAATTTTAATTTTATCTTTATTAGGTTTTTTTTTAATTAAAAATCTATTTCTGTTAATTTTTTTTGGTTTTAATATTTACCATGTCACAAGACAAAGCTTAGGAATTGCCAAATTATATTCAAATAATATTATTGAATTGAAGAATATTGAAATTATTTTATATGTATGGAATATTTTGTTTTTTTTTGTTGGTTTTTTAAGATTTTATTATCCTATTATAAATAATGAATATATTGGTATATTTAACATTATAATTATTATTATTATATTTTTAAATATTATCTATTTTTTATTAAAATTTAAGTTAACAGAAAATGTATTTGTATTGCTCACGGGCATATTGATATTCTACCCTATTTGTTTTGTTAGTAATCCTATACATTCAATTTTAATGGGTGTGACTATGCATTATTCTCAATATTTAGTCCTTACATATAAAATCACAAAAAATAGAGAATTAGAAATTAATCAGAATAAAAAAAATTATTATTTCATTTTTATTATATTTATTTATTCTATTTTAATGACGGCGTTATCTTTGGCTGGAAAGATGGAAATTATGTTTTTAAAAAATTTAATCATTATACCTATTGCAGCCCAAATTTTGCATTTTTATCTGGATTCAAGATTGTGGAAGTTTAGCGAAACTCATAATAGATTAGTTGTGTTAAATTATTTAAAAAAATAATTAGAAATGAATAAAAAATTTTTAAATTTTTTTTTAATAGTTATTACTACTTTAATCACTCTATTATTATTAGAAATATTTTTAATTTTTAAATCATATTTAATTATTGATTACGATACAGAGATGTGGAGATATTCAAAGCATCTTAAAGAAAAATCTCAAAATATTTTGATTAATCACGTCCATCAAAAAAATAAGAAATATGTCCTTCAAAAAATTGAAATCTCCACAAATGAAATTGGTTTAAGAGGTTCAAATATGGACTTGCGACAATGGAAAAGAAGTGCAAATAAAATTTTAATATTAGGAGGTTCTGTTACGTTAGGTTGGGGTGTTGAAGAAAAGTTTACTCTAGCAAAGATTTTAGAAAACTCGTTACTTAGTAATAATGTAAGTGCAAAAGTATTAAATGCAGGCGTTGGCAATTATAATACGCAAAGATCAATAAATAATTTTTTTGAAAATTTAGAAACTCTAAGGCCAAATATTATTATATTACAATATTTTATAAATGATGCTGATATTTTAAAGAGTTATAAAAATGATAATGAATTCTTAAGTTTTATAAAGCAGAATTTTCATATCGGAGTCTATTTATTTAAATTTCTGAGTTCATTTAATGAAAAATATCAATATGACAATATCGATAGTTATTATGAAGATGTTTATTTAAATAAAGGTGGTTACAAGATTGTTGAGAATGAAATTTTAAGACTTAGTGAATACTGTAAATCAAAAAATATAAGATGTATTATAACTTATACTCCTGATCTTCGTTTTATTAAACATGAAAGATTAAATTTTATAAGAAATAAAATTAGAGATACCGCAATTAAAAATAATTATGAGTTTTTAGATTTTACAGATACTTTTTATAACGCTAATCCAAAAGATTTTTTAAACCTATATAATGATCCTCATCCAAATAAATCTTTTAATTATATTCAGAGCAACATACTACTTAATCATTTAAAATTGTGATTTTTTCTTCTATAAATTTTATTATATTTTGGTTAATTTCATTAATTAGTTCAAAATTTTTTAACAAGTCTTTAATTTTAATATTTATACTAGGTTTAATATTTTATTCATCACAAGGTTTTGTAAACTTTTTAAGTATTTTTTTTATAGCTTCAGTTTGCGTGGCATTTCTTTTAATAAAAAAATTTTTCTTTTTTTTCTTAATAATACTGCTTATTCCAATATTTTCTTTTAAATATCTTAATAATATTATTTTTTTTTTAAAAAATAATTTTAATTACTTAAATAATCTTACCATTATTCCTTTTTTTGAAACCTCGATCCCACCAGGCCTTTCGTTTGTTACATTTTCATCTATTGCTTTAATTTTTTTTATTAAAAAAAATTTGAACGTAAAATCAATAGAATTGTTTTCTTTTATTTTTTATTATCCTCATTTGATAGCCGGACCCATAGTAAGACCAGAAAAATTAATTCCTCAATTAAAGAATCAAAAACTATTTAATTTTAGAGATTTAGTTTTTGGAATATTTATTTTTACTATTGGATTGTTTTTTAAAGTAGTGATAGCGGATAGTATTGCAGATTATGTAAATCCTAAATTTTTGAACCCTAGAGAATATTCAAATGATGAATTGCTTTTTTCATGGGCATTATTTTCTCAACAAATTTATTATGATTTCAATGCTTATACTTTAATGGCCATAGGAGTATCAAAAACATTAGGTATTAATCTTCCGGAAAATTTTAACTCACCATACTTAAGTCAATCTTTATCTGAATTTTGGAAAAAATGGCATATTACGCTATCCAATTGGATTAAAGATTTTATTTACATACCTCTTGGTGGCTCAAGAAAAAATTTTTTAAGAAATAATTTAAATATTTTTATTTCTATGATCATTTCTGGTATTTGGCACGGCTCAGGATTGAATTTTATATTTTGGGGAGCCTTGAATGGGATTATACTTTGTATAGAAAAAATATTTCTAATCAAAATTTATAAGATTTTCCCGGTATTTTTGAGGACTATATTTATATATCTGTTAATAACGTACTTGTGGTTATTTTTTAGGGTTTATAATACTCACGATATTATTTTATTTCATAAAGCTTTATTAGAATTTAATATTTTAAATTTAAAATTAATCTTTCTTTTTGCTATAATTTTTTTATTTAATTTTTTTCAAAAATATACAATTATTCAATATTTAGAGAATTTTTTTAACAATAAAAATAAATTAGTAATTTTTACCTCTTCCGTAATCTTTATAATTTTTTTATTGATGAGCAAAACAAGCACAGAGAGATTTATTTATTTTAATTTTTAGATGAAGACAAAAAATAAAATTTTATACTTTTTTATTATTATTTCTTTTATTTATTCATTTTGCGTTCTTTTTGATTATATTTTGTTTAGAATTGCTTTTAAGAATTATATAAAAATAAGACAGGTTGAAAGAGAAGTTTTTTTTAATAATTTAACTTTGGCATCATTAGCTAAAAAAGAAGGCTATGAGCCTTTTATTTATCCATTTTTGTTTGATAGAGGAAATGTTTATGAAAAATATTATGAAAAAAATAAAGCACTACCACTAGGAGGCCAGCCAAATAAAAACGTATACATTTGCGATGAGGGTTATGGTTTAATCAAGTTTAAAACTGATCAATTGGGTTATAGAAATAAAAATGATATTTGGATTAATGAAAATTACAAAAATAGTATCTTGATAATAGGCGACTCTATAGCTGCAGGACATTGTTTAAATTACGATGATACTATTGCAGCTAAACTTGAAAAAAAAATTAAAGTTGTAAATATATCTTCTGGCGGGAACGACTCAGTAATGTACGGAGTTTTAGCAAAAACTTTCATTAAAAATGTTAATCCTAAAATAGTTTTGACTATTTTTACTTCTAATGACAACTCTCTTTTATCAAATGTATCAATTCAGAATCAGTTAAGTACACATTTTTTGACTAAGTTTAGCGACAATGATTATTTAATATATAATAGAGTGAATAAATCCTTAAATTTGAACTCTGGTACTATAAAATTATTCGAAGATCTTAGGGCAAGTGAAATTTTCGCCGGACCGATAGACCAAATTCAAATACATTCTAATTCTAAAAATATTTTATTAAGAATTTTGAAATATTCAACGCTACCAACAATTAGGGGTATTTCTAAAACAATTTATTATAAGTATAATTTTACCTTACCCGAGCCAAGTAAGTTGACAATTAACACTATAATAGATGAGTGTAAAAAGTATAATTGCAAACCAATTTTTGCTTACATTCCCCAAAGTGATTATTGGAGATCAAACCCTTTAAACAATCCTTTCAAAGAGTCTTTAAAAAACTATGTTGTTAACAAAAAAAAATCTGATTTTTTTGATTTAGGAGATTACTTTCATGACAATATTTATGATAATCTAAAATATTACTCTCCAAAAGGCGGACATTTATCACCATTAGCAACGGATATTTTTTTTAATAACTTTTATAAAAAATATTTATAAGTATTTTTTATTTTGAAGTGTTGTTAAAATTATTTTATATATTTTATAGTTAGAATAAAAGAGATTACCCACTCTTGATTTTCTTGATTTGATTCTGTTTATTTTTATTTTTATATTTTTTATTAATGACTTTTTCTTAATAAATTCGTAAATTACATCAACTAAAAATTGATCATTTTTAATATTTTTTAATATTTTATAAAGTATATAAGATTTATAAACTTTAAGTCCTGACAAGGGATCTTTAATTCCAAATTTTTTATTAAAAATAAAAGATAGCAAAATTTCACTAAATCTATTTTTTTTATCTCTTTCTGCTATTAGTACATCTAAATTATTTAGTTTAATTTTTTTATACATTTTTTTTATTGAGTTTACGGGATGCTCACCGTCCGCATCAAAAGTGATAATATATTTTTTTTTTAAATTTTTTTTTATATAATTAAATCCAGTAATTAAACTTTTTTCATAACCCAGTCTTTTTTTATTAACAATTATTTTATTTTTTGTTATGTTGGGATCTATTTTTGTATTATCCGTTGAACAGTCATCAACTATCAAAACATCAATTTTTTTATCTAATTTTTTTAATATTTTCTTTAAAGATGTCTTTTCATTAAATGAAGGAATTAAAATTATAAGATCACGCATTTTTTAGTTAAAAAAGAATTTTTCTTTATAAATTGTCTTGCTTTCTTCCCAATAATTTTATCGCTATAAAAAGGAGACAAAGCCCCTTTGGGGCACGGTCTAAGGCATATAATCATATTTTTTTTAATAATATCTTCTTTTTTTATATCTTTTAAACTCCATATAGCTCTTCTCTGAACAACAGCAGACTCTTTTTCATTAAATTCTATTTTTTTAGTACCATTACCTAATGCTTTTATTAAAGCTTTAGAATTATCGACCATTGACTTCCAAGAAATTGGATTCATTGAAAAATTATGGTCAGGGCCAGATCTATTATTGTCATCAGTGAAATGTTTTTCTATAACTCTAGCTCCCAAAGTTATAGCGCCCAAGACGGTTGCGTGACCTACGGTATGATCACTTAAGCCTAATATAATTTTATCTTTAAATATTTTTTTATATAATTTAATAACATTTAGATTAATAAATTTAAAATTATCATTAGATTTAGTATAGTTAGTGTTACACTGCATTAATACTAATTTTTTTTTAAATTTCAAAATTTCTTTCACAGCATCTATAACCTCTTTAATGTTCGAGGCACCCGTCGCTAGAATTGTTGGCTTATTTTTTTTAGCTATTTTTGTTATAATTTCTTTCCAAGTAATATCTCCAGATCCTATTTTGTAAGCTGTTATATAATTATATACTTCATCGACATAATTTAGATCATAAGGTGAGGTCATGAAATCTATTTTATTTTTTTTACATTCTTTTAATAGTTCATAATTCCATTTAGGATTTATGCTTGCTGCGGAGTAAGTTTCATAAACTGATTTTTTCCATTTTTTTTGATGAGTTAATTTTCCCAATTTTTTAAAACCATAATCGCTGACAATTGTCTCTGCTTTAAAATGCTGGAACTTAGCAGCGTTAGCTCCTGCCTTGGCGCATAATCTAATGAGTTTTTTTGCTCTAGTTAAAGATCCATCATGATTTGCAGCAATATCTGCAATAAAATATAGTTTATTATTTGAAAATAACATTTTTATAAAGCTATTATATTTTTAAATTATTAAATTAATATTATTATACTCAGGATACAGTATATAACTATTGTAAATATTATTTAAAAAATATATCTACTAACAAAATGTCAATAGATAGTAAGATTTTTAATCCGCAAGCTAAAATTTTAGTTCACTTAGATAAGGTTCTTGATTTTTTTAAAAAAAAGAATGTTGATCCAATAACTTTAGAAATTGATCCTTCGAATGCTTGTAATCATTCTTGTCCTTTTTGTATTTCGGGACATATTCATCTAGAAAAATTTAAGGATACGGAATTTTTTGATAGAAGAATTATGAGCTCCGAACTCTTAATGAAAATAGCTTCCAATGTATGCGATATGGACATCCAATCAATTAGCTGGACAGGGGGAGGAGAGCCAACTTTAAATCCTAAATTAAAAGAAGCCATTAAATATATTAAAAATAATTCAAACATTAAAATGGGTCTTTATACTAACGGTACTTTATTAACAAAATTTGATTTATTTGATACTTTAGTTACCAGCTTGGAATGGATAAGAATTTCAATCGATGCAGGAAAAAAACAGTCTTATGACAAACTGAGATTAACTAATAGCAAAAATAATTTTGATGTTGTTTTAGAGAATATTGAAAAATTAATTTATTATAAGAAGAAGAGAAATTCTAAGATTATTATAGGAGTAGGATTTGTAGTTACAAAAAATAACTATAAAGAAATTTCTGATTTTAGTAATTTATTCAAAAGTTTAGATGTTGATTATTGTCAATTTAAGCCAGAAATTGTTCAAATTGAGAGAAATCAAAATTTAAGCAATACAAAACAGCAGATTGCATCAAACTTTTGGTTAACAGAGGTTATTGATCAGTTAAATAAAGCAAAAGAGATTTTAGGAAAAAAATTTGAATGCAATTCTTATAAGCTGGAAGATTTATTATATGATAGTTCAAATTATGGAAGAATATATGGGGAATGCATAGGATCCCAATTTCAACCCTGCATAGGAGCTGACGGAAATGTTTATGTTTGCACAAATCATAGAGGACACAAACAGTATTCATATGGGAACATAAAAGATGATACTTTGAATAAAATTTGGGGCGATCTTAAAAAAAGAAAATGTGTTATGGATAAAATAAACTTTGATGAAAAATTCTCTAATTGCACTCAGTTATGCAAGCCTCACGAAAGTAATAAGATTTTATGGACAATTAAACAAAACCTTAAAGATAAGAATTATATAAATTCTATAAAAAAGAAATCAGTTCAGTTTAAAAAAGTTCTTAATCATAAAGAATTTATATAATTTTTTATTAAAGTAAAAAAATAATGTGCATACTAGTATTCGGAGGAAGTGGTTTATTAGGGTCACATCTTGTTAAATTTTTTCATGAAAAAAATATTTTTTCAATAAAATTAGGTTATCAAAACAACTGTGATAAAAAAGTTAATTTAGGAGATGTTAATGAAGTATTTAGCGTAATAAAAAAGTATAGGCCAAGTACCGTAATAAATTGCGCCGCAAATGTAGATGTTGATGCCTGCAATTCAAATCTAAAAGAAGCCTTAGAAAAAAATTATTTTTATGTTAAAAATATTATAGATTCTATTCAAAAATTAAAAGTTCATCCTCATTTTATTCACATATCTACAGATCAATTATATAATAATAAAAAAGTTACTTCATCAAATAGAGAAAATCAGATTAATATTAGTAATAATTATTCTATATCCAAATATTTAGGAGAAAAAAGCGCAGCAACATACTCAAGATCCTTAATTTTAAGAACTAATTTTTTTGGCAAATCTTTTTTAAAACACCGAAAAAGTTATTCTGATTGGATTATTGCAAATATAAAAAATAATAAAAAAATTTACATAAATAGAAATATTTATTTTAATCCAATTCATATAAATATTTTATGTGAAATTATTAGTAAGTTAATAATCAGAAAGGAACGTGGCATTTATAATGTTGCATCCAAAGATGGAATAAGTAAATATAAATTTGCCTTAAATATTGTTAATAAATTTTTTTTGAACAAAAAATATATTTTATTTAGAGACGAGCTTAATAATAGACCCCAAGGAACTATTATGAATGTTAGTAAAATTGAAAAGAAATTAAAAATATCCATGCCAACAATTAATCAATCTTTAGATTTATTGTAATGAGTGTTTTAATAATAGGAGGTTGCGGTTTCATTGGCACAAATACCTTTTTTTATTTAAAAAATAAGAAATACAGAATAACAATAGTAGATAAATTAAAAAATAAAGCTTCAAATATTAACAAAGCAATTATTAAAAAAAAATATCCGACAACATCCATTTATAAGATTGATATTAATGATTTTAAAAAAATTTCTAAAATTATTAATAATTTAAAACCGAAGATTATTTTACTTTTATCAGGCCAAGTCGCTGTAACTAAATCATTGAATAACCCTAGAGAAGATTTTCATGATAATTTATTAGGTGTTTTTAATGTACTTGAATCAATAAAAAAATATTCTCCAAAATCTATACTGGTCTCTTTGTCTTCTAACAAAGTTTATGGAGATTTAAATTGGCTTAAATTATCTGAAAAAAAATTAAGTTATAAAAGCAAGAAATCAATTAACGAAACTTTTCCTTTAGACCCTACCTCGCCATACGCTTGTTCAAAATTATCAGCAGATCATTATGTCATAGATTATTTTAAAAATTTCAATGTTAAATCTTTAGTGTTAAGACTGTCATGTGTTTATGGACCATTTCAGTGGTCCTCAGAGGATCAAGGTTGGGTAACCTGGATTTTAAAGAAAATTTTATTGAAAGAAAAAATTAATATTTTTGGAAACGGTAAGCAAGTTCGAGATGCTTTGTTTGTTAATGATTTGTGCGCTTTAATTGAGATGTGTTTTAAAAAAATAGAAATAACCAAAGGTCATATATTTAACATAGGTGGCGGAAGGAGTAATAGTCTATCTCTTTTAGAATTAATCAATTTTTTCAAGGAAAAAAATAGTTATGATACATCTAATATAAAATATTTTAACCCGAGGACCGGTGATCAAAAGTTTTATATCAGTGATTTATCAAAAATTAATAAGTTTGTTGGCTGGAAACCCACCACAAATATTAAAATAGGTATTTTAAAGGTTAGCAATTGGCTTAAGACAGTTAATAAAAATATCTAAGTTAAAAATAAATAATGATGAGTTTAAATAATATAACAGTTAATATTCCAGTTTTGAATGAAGAGAAAAATATTAAAGATTGCATTCTAAGTATAAAAAAATCTGGCATAAAAAAAATAATAGTGATAGATGGAGGATCCACAGATCAAACGGTTAATATTTTAAAAAGATTAAAAGTTAAAATAATATTGGCTAAAAAAAGAGGATTAGCGTATCAAAGAAATTTAGGAATTAAAAATACAACCACAAAATTTGTAGCCTTGATAGATGCTGATATGAGAGCTACTAAAAATTCTTTTAAATTAATGTTAAAAGATTTAGAGGATAGTATCTATGCTGGTGTAGAAGCAAAAATTAAAACAGCAAATTCTAAAAAAAATTATTTTGATAATGCTTATCAAGAGATTATGAATATTAATATAAATAAACAAGGAACCAGAAGAATGATAGGCACACCGACTTTATGGAAGTCCAGAATTTTAAAATTTAACAACTTTGACCCTTTTTTTACCGGACCATCAGATGATACTGACTTATGTTATAGAATTTATAAAAAAGGGTATTTATTTTCTGGGAGTAAAGCAATAATAAAACACGTACATCGATCGAGTTTTGCTGAGTATTTTAAAAAATATATTTGGTACGGAAAAGGTGATGCTCAATTTGTCCAAAAACATCCAGAAAGATTTTTGAGTATTATTAAGCATCAGCTGTTTAATTATCCCATTAAATTCAGTTTTTATGCAATTTTAAGAAATAGAGCTATATATATTCCATTTATGATATTTGCTGGATATTTAAGATTTATAGGAATGAATTATGAATTAATTTTAAGAGCATTAAAAACCAAAGATAAAATTTATAGTACTTAGAAGTGAAATAAAATATATACTTTGCTGAGTTATATAAAAATATTTTTTATTGTTAATAAATAATTTATGTTAGATGGTAAGAGCATACTTATAACTGGAGCCACTGGTTCATTTGGAAGAGCTTTTGTTGAACATGCTATTAAAAAATATAAAAAGATTAAAAGATTAGTAGTTTTTAGTAGAGACGAATTAAAGCAGCACGAAATGTCCATGCTTTATAGTACTAATAAATTTCCATTTCTAAGATATTTTATTGGAGATATTAGAGATAAATCAAGACTAACAAGTGCGTTAGAAGATATAGATTACGTTGTTCATGCAGCAGCATTAAAACAAGTTCCGTCTACAGAGTATAACCCAATAGAAGCTATTAAAACAAATGTGATAGGTGCTCAGAATATAATTGAAGCATGTATAGATAAAAATGTAAAAAAAATTGTAGCATTATCAACCGATAAAGCTGTCTCACCTATCAATTTGTACGGAGCAACCAAATTATGTTCCGACAAACTATTTTTGAGTGCAAATAATATTATAGGTAAAAAAGATATTAGTTTTAGCATTGTGAGATATGGGAATGTATTGGGTAGCCGAGGTTCTGTTCTTTCTAATTTTATTCAGCAAAAAAAATCAGGCGTGATAAATATTACGGACAAAAATATGACTAGATTTCATATTTTATTAAGCGAAAGTATTGATATGGTTTTGTGGTCTCTAAAAAACTGTATGGGTGGTGAAGTTTTAATTCCCAAATTGCCATCTTATAAAATATTAGATTTTGCGAATGCAATTTGCTCTAAATGCAAGATTGAATATACCGGTATTAGACCAGGTGAAAAAATACATGAAGATCTAATTACAAGCAGCGAAAGCAGAGACACCTTAGATATCGGAAAATATTATGTTGTTATAAATAATTATAATAAAAAAATATATAATTTTTATGTAAATAAATGGAAAGCAAAAAAAGTTTCGGATAATTTTGTTTATAATAGCAAAACTAATAAAATTTTTCTTAGCTCGATTCAATTAAAAAGAATTATAGACAAAGAGTTAAAAAATAATTTACAATAAAAATAATAATTGAATATCTTTTCAAAGATTGTTTTAGGAACAGTTCAATTTGGTAGCCCATATGGCTTAAAAAAAAATAAGTCTTTAATTAGCAAAAAAGAAGTATTTAAAATTCTTGATTTATCTTGGAAATTTGGAGTCAGAAGTTTTGATTTGTCAACTTCCTATGGGTTTGCAACGTCAAGAATTTTTGACTGGTTGCAAAAAAATAAATTACTCAATGAATCAAATATTATTTTTAAATTTAAAGCTGAGGATGATCTGTCCAAAGCATTATATCTTAATGATTTTTCACAGTGCAAAAGTCTTACTTTAATGTCTCATGGATACGTGCCTGAAAAATTTTTTTTTAAAAAATTAGAATTTATTAAAAATTATGAATTTATTACAGGACAAAGTATTTACGAGTTAGAAGAATATAATAATTTAAAAAAAGGAAAAATTTCTAGATTTCAAATACCGGGTAATATATTCAATTTTCATTTAATAAATAAGATTAAAAAAGAAAAAAAATTTTTTGATATTAGATCAATTTTTTTGCAAGGATTAATATTAAATCCAGAAAAAATCTTTGATAAAAAATTACAAAAATTAAAATTCTTAATAAAATATTTAGGAAAAAATATTAATTTAATAGATTTTAGTTTTAATTTTGTGCTACATAGACTTAAAAAAGAGGATCGAATTGTTATCGGAGTTGATAGTATTAACGATCTAAAAGATATTAATAATATAAATGTAATAGAACATTCTATAATTAATAAACTTCATAGTAATTTAGTTAATCTTGACCATTTTAAAATGTTGAGCAAATATAGTTATGACCCAAGGCGCTGGTTATGAAAATTGTTGCAATAGTGCAGGCAAGACAAACATCTAGCAGATTCCCAAATAAAGTCCTTCAGAAAATTAATGGAAGATCTATAGTTGAAATTATTTTCAAAAGATTATCTTTATCAAAAAAAATTAACGACATAATTTTTGCGATACCCGATAATAAAGAAAATTTAGAACTTAAAAAAGAAATATTAAAATTTAAAGTAAAAATATATTTGGGATTTGAAGACAATGTGCTTGGTAGGTATTACTATGCAGCAAAAAAAAGTAAGGCAGACATCATAATACGTATTACAGCAGATTGCCCCATGGTTGATTATAAATTGTTAGATAAAATGATTCATAATTTTTTATCTGACAATTTAGATTATTTAGCAAATAATATACAACCAACTTTTCCTGATGGATTGGATATAGAGATCTTTAAATATAGCGCACTAAAAAAAGCTTTTTTATTTGCAAAAAAGAGAGATGAAAAAGAACATGTGACTAAATTTTTTTATAATAATCCTAAAATATTTAATATTAAAAATTATTTTAATAAAAAAAATTATTCTAATCTAAGAGTCACGCTAGATGAACATCAGGATTTTTTAGTTATTAAAAAGGTTTTTAATTTTTTTAAACCAAGAATAAATTTTTGTTTAGATGAAATCATTAATTTATATAAAAAAAATCCTTTAATATTTTCTAAAAATTCCAGCCTTAAACGAAATGAAGGAAGTTTAATAAATAATAATCAAAAATTATGGAAAAGAGCTAAAAATGTCATAGCAGATGGCAATATGCTTTTATCTAAAAATCCTAAGATGTTTATTGAAGATTTGTGGCCTACTTATTATAGCAAAGCAAAAGATTATTCTATTTGGGATTTAACAGGTAAAAAATTTTATGATTTTTCTTATATGGGAGTTGGAACTAATATTTTAGGATATGCAAATAAAGATGTTGATAACGCAGTTATAAAAAATATAAAAAAAAGTAATTTATCAACACTAAACTGTCCAGAAGAAGTTTATCTTGCTGAAAAATTAATCGAAATAAATCCTTGGGCCCGCCAAGTTAAATTCGCAAGAACTGGTGGTGAGGCAAATTCTATTGCGATAAGGCTTGCTAGAGCAGCAACAGGAAAAGATAAAATTATTACCTGCGGTTACCACGGTTGGCATGATTGGTATTTATCAGTTAATCTTAAAGACAAGGATCTATTAAATAAACATTTGTTTCCAAATCTTAGACTAGGAGGTGTCCCAAAAATATTAAATAATATGACTTTTTCATTTGATTATAATGATTTTAATCAATTAAAGAAAATAGTTGATAGTAGTTCCAATATTGCGGCTTTAATTATGGAAGTTAAGAGAAACTTTGAGCCAAAAAATAACTTCTTAGAAAAAATTAGAAATTTAACAAGAAAAAAAGGTATAATTCTGATTTTTGATGAATGCACCACAGGTTTTAGAGAATGTTATGGCGGTATTTATAAAAAATATAATGTAATTCCAGACATGGTGATGTTCGGAAAAGCCTTAGGTAACGGATATGCTATTACATCTGTTGTCGGCAGAGAAGATATAATGAAATGTTCTAAAAAAACATTTATCAGCAGCACTTTTTGGACAGAAAGGTCAGGACCGACGGCAGCCCTTAAAACTCTAGAAATAATGAAAAACATTAGGTCGTGGGAGATTATATGTAAAAAAGGTAAAACTCTAAAACAAAAAATTAAAGAATTAGCTAATACGTTTGGTTTAAAAATTTATTTTAATTCAATAGAATCAATAGTAGTTTTCAATTTTATATCAAAGAATAATAATTTTTATATTAAGTATATCATTCAAGAAATGTTAAAAAAAAATATTTTGGCATCAAATGCAATTTATTTATCAACTAAACATGACGATAGAATTTTTAATCTTTATTTAAAAAATTTAAAAGAAATTTTTCTTCAAATTAGTAAATTTGAAAATGGTTTGGATATTAGTAAATTTGTTGCAGTAAATGAAGATATTTTTAGTTTGAGTAGAGTAAATTAAATTAATTTCTATAAATTTAAATAATAAATGAGAAAAATATTTTCGATACTTAAATCAAATTATAAATTTAAATTATTATTAGTAATAATCTTTTCAATTATTACTTTAATATTAGAAACACTAAGTATAGCGTTAATTTATCCTATTATTAAATCATTAATTGATAAAGATTATTTTAAATTATTTTTTGAAAGAATTATAATCTTTGAAGAAGTTAATGATTATCATTATATTTTTTTTATGATGTTCATTTTAGTATTAGTTTTTCTTTTAAAAAATATATCAATTTTTATTTTAGGTTTATTACAGAATAGCTATGTGAATTTAGCTAGTGGAGAATTGTCTTCTAAATTTTATAGTTTTTATATAAAATCCGATTATTTAGATTTTATTTCAAGAAATACTTCAGTTTATATAAGAAATATCTTAGATAACATTTCAACTTTTTTTGGAAGTTATTTTAGGTCAATAATTGTGATTATTAATGAAACATTAATAGTTTTATTTATAATATTTATTTTAATTTTAGCTCAGCCAATTAGTGCGTTATTCTTTATAATATTATTTACATCAAGTGGATTTATAATATTTATTTTCAATAGAAAAAAACTTAGAAATTTAGGTATTGATATTCAAAAACATTTAACTAATAGACTGCAGTATCTAAATCAAGGATTTGGTTCATTTAAAGATATAAAATTACTATCTGTTGAGAATTATTTTTTAAATCAATTCTCTAAACAAACTAAATCCGTACTTAATATTTCTTATAAAGTTGACGCAATATTATCTTATCCAAGATTAGTTCTTGAGTTTCTGGGTCTTTTTTCAATTGTGGTATTAATTTCGTATAACTTAATTCTTGGCAAGGCACTGAAAGATATAGCTCCTTTAATTGCTTTGTTTTCTTTAGCAGGAATTCGTTTACTGCCTTCAGCTAGTAGAATCATTTCGTCTTTACAAAAATTAAGATTTTCAAATTCAGTTAAATTAGTCTTAGAAAAAGAAATAGATAAATTTTTTATTTTAAATGAAGATAAAAAAAATCTTCAAAATACTATTAATACTATAGACAGTTTTAAAAACCTGACTTTAAAAAATGTATCTTTTAGTTATCCTGATAATAAAAAAACTATATTAAAAAATATAAATTTAGACATATCAAGAGGAGAATTTATAGCTATAGTTGGAAAAAGCGGTTCAGGAAAAACCACATTAATTAATATTCTTTTAGGTCTGATAAAGGTTAGTAGTGGATATGTTAGAGCTAACAATAAAAATATAAATGATAATATTCAAGATTGGCATTCTCTGATTGGGCACGTTCCACAAGATGTTTATTTGTTAGATGATACTTTGCAAGCGAATATAGCAGTTGGTGTTCCTGTTAATGATATTGATCTTAAAAGGTTGCGAAAATCAATAATTCAATCTCAACTAGATAAATTTATAAAATTATCTTTAGATGATCAAAAAAATTTTATTGGAGAAAAAGGCATAAAAATTTCTGGTGGTCAAAGACAAAGAATTGGAATAGCGAGAGCTCTATATAAAGATCCAGAAATACTAATATTTGACGAGGCAACAAGCGCTTTAGATAAGACAACAGAAAGAAGCCTTCTTCTCGATATAAAAAAGTTAAATAAGAATAAAACTATAATTATGGTAACACACAGAGAAACTGTATTAGAATTCTGTTCAAAAGCATTTATTATTGAAAATAAAAAAATTAGAATATTAAAAATAAAATAATTTTTAATATGAAAAAAGATTTTCGATTATTTGATTATTTTAATAAGAATCTAAAAAATATTAAGAAATACCCTGAAGCCAAATTTCAGATATTAATAGAATTTCATGGATGGAAGGTTTTGCATGTAATTTATGCTTTATTAGCTAATTTTTTTTTAAAAAATACTAATTATAAAATATTAGCATATTCAAGTAATAATTTTTTTTTTAATGAAAATTTTATAAAAAAAATAATTGCTCATTCTAAATGGTATTTAGGAGGCTTTTTAAAATGCAAAACATTTAAATTATACAGTTCATTTGGAGTTTCAGATTTTATTAAAGTTAAATCTTCAAGTAGATTTTATCTACAAAGTAAATATTTTTTAAAAAAAGTTTATAAAAAAAAAATAGAGAATTCTGATATTCTAAATTTACAATATGATAATATTTTAATAGGAGATATACTTTATGACTCCTATCTAAGAGTTTATAATAAGCCAACTTTAGATCCAAATAATAAAGAATTTATTATTTTTTTTCAAAAATTTATGGAATCTATTTTTTTTTGGATTAATTATTTTGAAAAAAATAATGTTCAAATAGTTATTGCTGCACACGCAACATATTTAGAAGGAATACCATTAAGAATAGCTATATTTAAAAAAAAAAAAGCGTTTATTGCAAACGCAGAAAAAATTTACTTTTTAAATAAAAAAAATATTTATCCACATACAGAATATTTATTTTTTAAAAAAAATTTCTCGAAATTAAGTAAACAACAAAAAAATAGAGCTATTACCATTGCAAAAAATAAAATTAATCAGAGATTCAAGGGTATTTTAGGAGATATGATTTATTTAACCAAAACAGCTTATGGAAAAATAAAGAATAATAGAGTTATTTTAAAATCTAAAAATAAAAAAATTATTATTGCAGCTCATAGCTTTTGCGACGCACCCCATGCGCGTGGAAATGGTTTATTTACTGATTATTATGAATGGATTAATTTTTTATTTAAATTAAGCAAGGAGACTAATTATGATTGGTACATTAAGTGTCATCCAAACTTTCATGAATATTTTGATAATACAGTTTCAATTATTAAATCTGATTTAAAAAAATACCCCAATATTAAATGGATCGAACCTGGCACATCTCATAAACAAATTATTAAAGAAGGTATTAATTTAGCATTAACTTGCGATGGTAGCATCGGACTTGAGTATGCGTATTTTGGTATCCCAGTTATAAACGCTAGTCGTAATAATTGTCATATAAATTATAATTTTAATTTTCACCCGGTTAATATTAAAGATTATAAAAACCTTATATTAAATCTTAATTTTTTAAAAAAAAATATTAAAAGAAAAGAAGTATTAGAATGTTATTTTATGAATTATATTTTCAATGATAATACTTGGCTTTTTGAAGATATAAAAAAAACTATCGATTATATAGGTGGCTATAAGAATTTATTTAATTCAGATAAGATATATAATTTTTTTATAAATTATATGGGTGAAAAAGAAATCATTAGAATTAACCAATATCTCGAGAAATTTCTTGGTAAAAAAGATTATTTGCTAAATTTCAATCACATGGGAAGGAGTATAAATGATGTATTAGAGGATAATAAGAATTAAGAATATTTTCATGAATGTTTCTATAAGTTATAAAATTTTTTTTTTACAGAAAAGCGGTGGAATTTCTAGATATTTTGTTAACTTAGCAAAGCACCTAATCAATTTTGACGTCAATGTAAATATTAGATCATTTATCCACCAAAATATTTATTTATATCAATCTGACTTTAATAAAAATAATTTGTATTTCAGAAAATTTCCTTATTTTTCTAGAAAAATATTTAATTATATTAATTTGTTTTTTTCAAAATCGACTAACATAATTTCTAAACCTGACTTATGTCATTATACTTATTATGATAATCCGATTCATAATAACCAAACTTCAATTGTAACAGCATATGATTTTGTTCATGAATTATTTTTTAAAAAGTATGGGCTAAAAAAGCCTTATATTAATAAAAGAAAAATTTCATTCGAAAGGGCAGACCATATAATTTGTATCTCAAAAAAAACACAGGAAGATCTTGTTAATATTTATAATATTCCCGTTAAAAAAACGTCTGTTATATATTTGGGCGTAGATCATTTCTTCAATAAAAAAAATGATTCACCTATAAATTATGATCCTTATATTCTTTATGTTGGATCAAGATCCAAACATAAAAATTTTTCGACTTTATTGAAATCCTATTATTTATCGTCCAAATTAAAAAAAGACTTTCGAGTTATTTGTTTTGGAGGGGGAAAGTTCAATAAATATGAAATCGCAGAAATAAATAAATTAAAGTTAGAAAAAAATATTATATATACAGAAGGTAACGATGATAAATTAGCTAATCTTTATAAATTTGCATCAGTACTTGCTTATCCCTCATTGTACGAGGGTTTTGGTATCCCCCCATTAGAGGCTTTGCAATTTAAATGCCCATCTGTTGTTAGCCAAGCAGGATCAATGCCAGAAGTATTGGCGGATTCAGCTTTATACGTTTCAGATCCCATGAATAGTGAGGATTGGAAAGATAATATTGAGAAGATTTTATATTCAGAGCAGATTAAAAAACAAATAGTTTTAAAAGGAACTAAGCGAGCGCAGTTATTTTCTTGGAGCAAATGCGCCGAACAAACCCATGCGTTGTATAAAAAATTCTCAAAAAATGAAAAATAATATTGATCGTTCAATTATTGTTTTGCATGTTAGAAAGCATGCTGCCGAAATAGACTGGATTTTACCTTTAATATATAAATTTAATTATAAAATAAATTTAGTTACAATTTTTAATAATGAAGAATGTTATAAAAGTTTACTCTCAAATAAAAGTTTGTACAAATTATGGCTTTCAATTTGTAGCAATTATTATATAGAAAATTCTGATAATATTTTTTTTTATAAAATTCTATTTAAAATAATTCTACTGTTAGAAAAAATAGGTTTTAAAAAAAACATAATAAAAGAACATATATTAAATAAAATTTATAATTTAGATAAATTAAATAATTTTTTAAAAATAAAAAGTCACGAAATTAAATTTTTATTTTTAGCCTGGAATAATTATTCATATTGGGCGAATATTTTTAGAAAAATTAACTCAAATATTCTTATTATAAGATTTCCAGAAAGTAATCATATTTGGTCGTATATATCCTCAATAAAAAAATTTTTAAAAAATACAAACTATCAAAAACTACCTTGCGATTTGTATCTTTCATCAAATGTAAGCGATCTAATTTCTTTTTTTGGAAAAATAAATAGGCCAAATATAGATTTGGGTTATATGAAATATGAAAAGCATTGGATTAAAAAAATTAACGGAAAGATAATAAAAGATGATTATTTTTTTAATATAGCAGTTGCAACAAGACCTTTTTTTCATGGCGTATATAAAAAACCTTATTTTTCATCTTCGTCATATTATTATCTTATTGATTCGATAATGAAAATTGCCGCCACTATTAAAAACTCTAGAGTTTTTTTTAAAGTACATCCGAATTCTCAAGATGAAGAGATATTAAAAAAAGCACTTGATAAATATAAAAGCAACAAGTGGAAAATTGTTCATGAACATCTTTTTTGCTTAGCTAAAAGATCTGATGTCTGTATAAGTTTTTATAGTTCAGCAGTTTTAGATTTTTTAGCTTGTGAAAAACCCACTATAGAATTTTGGCGATCAGATATTGACAATATTGATTTAATCTATGATAGATTAACTAAAAGACATTCTTCTATTTACAATAAATTAGGTTTAGTTTTTTCTGCTAGTGATTATATGCAATTAAGTAAATTAATTTATATGATTTATGAAAAAAAAGCTGATAAAATGATATTATTCCAAAAAAAAAGATTTACTAATAAAATATTGTCCCATTTAATTGTTAAAAGAAAAAAATTTAAACAATTAAAAAATATAATAAAAGTATGAAAAAATTTTTATTAAACACTCCTAATATCTCTAAATTAGAAAAAAAATATATTAATTCTGCTATTAATTTAAATTGGTTATCTAGCTCTGGTTTTAATACTAAAATTTTTGAAAAAAAATTTAGCAAATTCACAAATAGAAAATTTTCTTTGGCAGTTCAAAGTGGTACAGCAGCGCTGCATGCTACGCTAAAAGGTCTTGGAGTTAAAAAGAATGATAAAGTTATAACCCCAATATATTCTTGTGTTGCGAGTATTTCTTCCATTACCCAGTGCGGAGCTATTCCTGTTGCTGTAGATGTTGAAAGAGAAACTTTAGGTCTTGATTTAAAATTAGTTAAAAAAGCTATTAGACTGCATAAACCTAAAGTACTACAATTAGTGCATGTGTATGGTTATCCAGCTAAGCATTCTTTAGAGATAATAAAATTTTGTAAAAAAAATAAAGTGCTAGTAATTGAAGACGGTAGTGAGTCTTTAGGGGCAAAAATTGCCAATTTAAAAGTTGGTCAAATGGGCGATGTTAGTATTTTTTCTATCAGATCTGAAAAAATGATAGGCGTTGGAGAAGGAGGAGTAATTTCAACAAATAACAAATATTTTTTTAAAAATATTACATTATTTTGTTCTAGAAGCGCTCCATTTAGAAGAAAAAATGATCCATATTGGAAGAAATATTATTCGACAGGAGAGGGTTATAACTATTTAATGCCTCATCTGCTAGGTTCTTTAGCAAGAGCTCAAATTGAAAGATTTAGCAAATATATTTTAAAAGAAAAAATTCGTGTAGGAAAACTTTATAGAAAAATTTTCAGAGATAATTCTGAATTTAACCTAACACAAACTATTTTGAAAGGGTCAAAACCGTCTTTCTGGTTAAATAGTTTATATTTCAAAAAAATTACAAATAAAAAATTAATATTACTTGGCAAAGAGTTAGAAAAAAAAAATATAGAGATTAGGTCAGGATTTTGGCCTTTATCTCATTTAAAAGGTTTTAAACCTATAATTTTAGAAAATGGAACAAGTATGAATATTTTTAAAAAAACCATAGTTCTACCTTCCGATTGGTCTTTAAATGAAAATGACATAAAATATATTTATAATACAGTGGTATGGCTCCTTAAAAAATTTTCTAAATAATAGTAGGCCGATTATATGTCCATTAATGAAATATGCGTTTTTATACCAGCAAGATATGAGTCAAAAAGATTACCAGGAAAGCCTTTACTAAAAATAAATAATAAAGAAATTCTTCTTTTAACTTACAATAGAGTAAAAAAAATTTTTGATAAGAAAGATATTTATATATTATCTAGTAATAAAATAATTGAACATAAATTAAAAAATAAAATTCAAAACATTATTTTAGTTAAAGGAAGATATAACAATGGAACAGAAAGATCATGCGCTGCATTAAAAATTATAAAAAAAAAATATAAAGCTGTCTTAATAATTTCATGCGACAATCCTTACATAAGTCTTCTTGCAATTCGAAAAACTGTTGAGGTTTATAACAAAATTAAAAATAATATTTTATATTTTGGCTCAACAGTTCATAAAATTAATACAATAAAAAAAGAAATAAAGAATAATGACATCGCTAAATTAGTGGTAAATAGAAATAATGACGTTTTATACATATCAAGAAATATAATACCTAGTTTTAGAAAAAATAATAAAAATCATTATTTAACACATCATGGCCCGGTCTGTATAAAAACAGAGTTTTTAAAAAAATATTTAATTATGAAAAATACTTTCTTACAATTGGCCGAAGATAATGAGTGGCTTAAGTTTATTGAATATGGCTATAAATTGAAATCCTATGGTATAAAAAATATTCCTATAGAGATTAATAGTAAGAAAGATTTAAATTACTATAAAAAACTTAAAAATATTTTTAGATAATATATAAATATATAATATGAACTTTTTTGATCTTAGTCATTCTAAATATTTTTTTAAAAAAAAAAAAATTTTAAAAACAATTTCAAATTTTAAAAATAATAAATATTGGGAACAACTTAATAGTATTGTAGATCCAGATAATAAAAAAAGAGATTTGAGCAAAGAAGAAAAAAAAAAGACCAATGATCTTAAAACTGAAATCAGTTTTATTAAAAAAAAATTTAAAAATAAAAAAAAAATAAGAATTATTGACTTAGGGAGCGGTTTAGGATTTTTTCTTAAGCAATTTTCAGGTATAAAATATGATAAACATTCAGTTGAGGTTTCTAAAGTTGCTAGCTTGAGATCGAAAAATTGGTCGACAGTACATCATCTCGACCTGCAAAAAGAGATAAAACAAGATATAGGCAAGTTTGATGTGGTTTTTTCTTATCATGTAATTGAACATTTAAAAAAACCAAATATTTTCTTATTAAATGTTCAAAGATTATTAAAAAAAAATGGTATATTTATTTTAGGTACCCCAAATTTTGATAGTGGTTGCGCGAGATATTTTAATAAAAATTATAGATTTTATCATGATAAGACACATATTAGTTATTTTTCAGAGAATTCATTATTTAGATTTTTAGATGATTATGGATTTAAGACGATGCAAGTTGATTATCCCTTTTTTGATACTGAGCATTTTTCAATTAAAAATTTTAAAAGGTTGTTTGACAAATCTAAAATTTCACCTCCATTTTATGGAAATATAATGACTTTTTATTGCAAAAAAAAAACAAAAAAAAATATAATTAGAAACTTAAATTACAAAAAGAACTTATTACGTATCATTTATAAGAAATATTAAGATAAGATTAATTTACAAATGCAAAAATAGTCTTTATTCCTTAAACAAAGAAAGTATTAAGGTAAATATTCAATATGAAAAGTCTACGAAAAAAAAAAATTCTTATTTACGGTGGAAAATCGACAGCTTTTATAGTTTCTGAAATGTTAAAAGATAAAAAAATTGAGATTAAATTTATCTTTGATGAATATTTAAAGAAGCCATATTTTATTTCTACTGCAAAATTTTCAAATAAAAAAAAAGACTTGATTAATTTTATGGAAATGAGCAATTTTTTTTTTGTATGCATAGGAATGATGGATGGTAAACTTAGAGATTATATCTCTAATTTTTTTGTTAGTAAAAATTTAAAACCTTTTTCTATAATTAGTGAAAAATCAATTATTGATAGGACTGCTATTCATGGATTCGGATTATTAGCAATGCCATCATCTATTGTTCATAAAAAAGTACTCATTGGAAATAACTGTTATCTAAATGTTAATTCAGTAATAGACCATGAATGTATTATTGGTAATGGTGTTCATATAATGGGTTCAGCATATATTGCTGGCAGAGTAAGAATAAATAACTATGCTTCCATAGGAGCTAATGCTACAGTTTTTCCTGATATTACTATAGGTGAAGGAGCAATTGTAGGAGCAGGATCAGTTGTGACAAAAAATGTAAATCCATATGAAATTGTTGTTGGAAATCCTGCAAAATTTCTTAAATTCAATAATAAGAAATATAATTTAAGAATTATTTAACGTAAATTTATATTAGAAGATTTGATTAGAGTTGCATTTGTAATAAATTTTAAAAAAAATAATTGGCTTGGTGGCTACAATTATTTTTCAAATTTATTTCAATTTATAAAAAAATATTACTCTTCTCAAATAACTGTAGTTATTCTTACAAACAATAAAGAATCACTAATTGGAGATAAAATTTTATCTAAATTCGATATTATTCAAACAAATTTATTTTCTAATTTAAATTTATTTATTAGGTTAATAAACAAGTTATTGATTATTATTTTTGGAAGAAGCTTAATCTTGGATTTTTTTTTTAAGAAAAATAATATCTCAATTTTATCTCACTCAGGTTTCTTAGGACGAAATAGTCAAATTTTAAGTTTTCCTTGGTTTCCAGACTTTCAAGAAATACATTATCCAGAAAACTTTAGTCGATGGCAAAAATTAATGAGAAGAACTAATATTTTATTATCAGCAAAGAATTGCACAAAAATTATTATAAGTAGCAATTCTGTTAAAGAAGATTTAAAAAAAATAGATTATTTTGCATATAAAAAAAGTTACGTTTTAAAGCATTCAAACAAAGTTATTAGCTTTAGAGATATTTTACCTTTCAGTAAAATTAAAAAAAAATATAATATAAAAAAAAAATTTTTCTTTGTACCAAATCATTACTGGGTTCATAAAAACCACATGCTGGTTTTAAAAGCTATTTTATTAGCAGATCAAACTAACAGCTTTGAAATTTTATCTTCAGGACAAACCTTTGATCATAGAAACCAGTCATATTTTAAAAGCATTCTGAACTTTATAAAAATAAATAAGTTAAAAAATAAATATAAAATATTAGGCGTTATACCTTTTGAAGATATGTGCAGTTTAATGTATTATTCCGTTGCAGTAATTAATCCATCAAAATCAGAAGGCTGGGGTAACAGTGCCGAACAAGCCAACTTAATTGGTAAAAGAGTTTTATTATCTGATATTCCAGTACATATAGAGCAAAAAAAAAAAAATTATTTCTATTTTAAAAAAGATAACCCGAGTAGTTTATTTAATCTTATGATTAAAATCTTAAAAAAACAAAAAAAAACAAAAAAACAAATTTCGTATGAAAAAAATTATTTAAATAATGAAAAGGAAGAGAGATTATTTGCTAAGAATTATCTCAATTTATTATTAAAGGGTAAGAATTATTAAATTTTTATAATTAAAATGTTATATAAAAAACGTGCTTTAATTTTTGGTATATCAGGTCAAGATGGATCTTATTTAGCTAAATTATTATTAAAAAAAAAATATAAAGTTTTTGGAACAGTAAGAAAAATCAGAAAAATAAAAAACTTTAAAATTTTGTCTTTAAAAAACATTAAAATATTTAAAGTAAATATTAACGATTATAAAAGAGTAAAAGAAATTATAAAATATTCTAGATGTTCTGAAATTTATTATTTATCAGGAGTGTCATCAGTTCAATATTCAAATTTTCACGCTATAAAAACTTTAGAGGATAATACTAAAAGTTTTTTTAATATATGTGAATCTTGCAGAGAACTCGGTATAAAAGTTAAAATTTACAACGCATTATCAAGCGAGTGTTTTGGAAATAAAAATAAAAGAATAAACGAAAAAACTTCTTTTGATCCTTTGAGTCCTTACGCTTTATCAAAAACTATTAATTATTATATAGCTAATCATTATAAAAGGAATTTTAATTTTTTTATTTCTAATGGATTTTCATTCAATCACGATTCTTCTTTAAGAACAAATAAATTTATTTTAAAAAAAATTATTAGTTATTGCAAAAATAAAAAAAAGAAAAATATAAAATTAGAATTAGGAAATATCAACATATCGAGAGATTGGGGTTGGGCTCCAGAGCATGTCAAATTTATTTATAAGATTTTAAAATTAAAGAGTCCGGATGATTTTATCATTGGGACTGGCAAAACCACAAGATTAAAAAAAATAATTAGTATAGTGTTTAAAAAATATAAATTAAAGATTAATGACAATATAAAAGTTAATAAAAATTTTATGAGACCAAATGATATAAAAAAAAATTTTTCTAATCCTGCTAAATTAAAATCTTTTTTTGGTACTGTACCCTCAACGAAAGTAGAGGATATTATAGAAAAACTTATTGAAAACAAAATATATTAAAAGATAGATAAATATGAATAATGCATCAAGAAGGATATTATTAGGTGGTCAGCTTCTTTCTGGCAAAAAAAAGAAGACATTGCCAAATGAACCTTTGGTATCAATTATTACTACGGTATTGAATGGAGAAAAATATATTGAAGAAACAATATTAAGTGTCCTTAACCAAAGTTATAAGAATATCGAGTATATAATTGTAGATGGAGGATCAGTAGATAGAACAATTCAAATAATAAGAAAATATGAGGATAGAATTGATTATTGGAATTCGGAAATAGATAGTGGAATTTATTTTGGATTTAACAGAGGACTAAAATTATTCACTGGAGATCTTGTTGGATTTGTAAATTCCGATGATACTTTAAATAAAGACGCCATTAGAACTTTAGTAAATTATTATAATTTAAATCCTAAAATTGATTTTATTTTTGGAAGTGTAAAAAAGCATTGGGCCGTACTTCATGGGTATAAGCCATGGAAAATATTTTTTAGCTGGGGTTTCTATACAAGTCATTCAACAGGTTTTTTTATAACAAGATTAGCAGCAAAAAAAATTGGGTTTTACGATACGCAATATAAATACTCTTCTGATTATGATTATTTTTATAGAATGATTGTTAAACAGAAATTAAAAGGTGTAGCGACAAAAAAAAATGAAATTTTTGGAAATTTCAGAAGAGGTGGTTTTTCAAGTAAGATAAGTTTTTTTGATCACTTTGCTGAAACTATAAAAATTAGATTAAATAATGGTCAAAATAAATTAATAGTTTTATTTATATTTATAATAGAATATTTGAAGAATTTGAATAAACTGTAGGTTAGTTAAATAAAAATATAAAATATGAAGGTTTTAATTACTGGTGTAGCAGGATTTATAGGTTTTAGTTTAGCCCAAAGTTTACTAAAAAAAAAAAAAATTAAAATTTTTGGTATTGATAATTTTGACAATTATTATTCAGTTAAATTAAAAAAAAAAAGAATATCAATATTAAAAAATAATAAAAACTTTTATTTTTTTAAAGTTGATATAACAAAAAAAAAAAGTTTAAGTAAATTTTTTAAAAAAAATAAATTTGAACAAGTATATCATTTTGCAGCCCAGGCAGGTGTTAGATATTCATTATTAAATCCTCATAAGTATTTCGAAGTTAATTATATTGGTTTTATAAATTTACTTGAAAATTTAATTTTAAAAAAACCTAAAAAATTAATTTATGCATCTTCAAGTTCTGTTTATGGAGATTCACTAAATTTCCCATTGAAGGAAAAAGAAATTTTAAGACCCAAAAATATTTATGGATACACTAAATTATTAAATGAAAAAGTTGCAGACTATTATTCAAAAATCCATAATATTAATTGCATTGGTTTAAGATTTTTTACCGTATTTGGTTCGTGGGGCAGACCTGATATGTTTATAATTAAATTATTAAATTATATTAAAAAAAATAAATTATTTTTATTAAATAATAGAGGTAATCACTACAGAGACTTTACTTCAATAACTGACGTTTTGAATATTTTAAATATTTTATTTAAAAAAAAAGTGAGAAAACATTTAATTTTTAATGTTTGTTCGAATAGACCTATTTTTGTTAAGAATTTGATTAAAATAATTAAAGAAGAATTTGGTTTATTCAAGTTAAAATATGAAAAGCGTCATCCTGCGGACGTTATTAAAACTCATGGCGATAACAGTCGAATACTGAAATATTGTAAAATTAATAAATTTTCAAATTTTGAAAATGAATTGAAGTTATTAATCAAGTGGCATAACAAAAACAATATTCATAAATATTCTTAAAAATTATAAATTATATTTATGACTTTAATTAAATCATTTAAGTTTTTTATAAAAAAAATATGTTTATTATTTTTAAATAGAAGCCATAAAGTTAATGCGGTAGGAGTCATTAATAATTCTATTAATTATGAAAATATTCCCATTATTGACCTAGATAGAGATTGGGATTTGAAAATTGAAAGTGCCAAACTAATATCTTTTGGAGGCGAAGATTATCATTCTGAAAACAATAAATTTCCAGTAATTGAGTCATGGGTTGATACTAAAGGATATACTTTTGCCAATAATAGATATTTTTTGAATGAACAATTTTTAAAAATTCTAAAAGCAAAGAAAAAAAAAGAAAAAAAAATAGAAAACGAATTATTTATACTTCCTTATTACACTAGTCATTTCGGACATTTTTCAGGAGACGTTCTGGGTTCATTATTGTATTATCTTAGTTGGATAAAAAAAAATAATTTTAAAAGAAAATTATTAGTTCTAACTCCATCGCAAAATTGGAATAATTTTTTAATAAAATTATTTGAGGAAGAATGCTTTTTTATTTATCCTGAAGATGCTCTAGCTCATAATTTTGATTTAAAAAACGTTAAAATTTTACCAAGAATGAGTACTTGGCAAAATTTTCAAATTTCAAAAAATATTTTAAACTCATATTTGTCAGAAGATTATAAAAATATTAATATATTTTTAACTACTGAAAGGTCAGAAAGGATAACGAATATAATAAATTTAATTGATAGTTTGAAAAATAAGAATTTTGAGATTTTAAATCCAATTAATGCGGATATACAAACATTACTAACTAAAATTAGAAATTCTAATATTTTAATTACTGAAAAAGCCTCAATAGCTAATAATCTGAATATAATTAGAGACAAACCTTTTTATATTTTACTTTCTAAAAATGAAAAAAATTTATCTAAAAAATTATTTGCTGGGGCCGGCATACATAAGTCTTTCTTAACTGGGATAATGAAAGAAATTTACTGCGAGGATGATCCTTTTAGTCAAAATTCTAAACCCTATAAAAAATCGATTAGAGTTGATATTAACAAACTTTTTAGCGACATTAATTTGTAATGATAAAAAGAATTAAAGATAGTTTTTTTAAAAGTCCATACAGATCTACCAAACATAGCTCCTACTTTAATTCTTATGAATCTCTTTTTTCAAGCTTTGTAGATAAAAAATTTACCTTTATTGAAATTGGAGTTTTAAATGGAGGATCCTTATTTATGTGGAGAGATTATCTTGGAGACAATGCTAGAATTATTGGTATTGATAACAATCCCGAGGCAACAAGATGGAAAAAATACGGTTTTGAAATTTTTATAGGGGATCAGGGAGACCCTAATTTCTGGCACTCAATCCATAAAGAGATTGGATCGGTAGATGTTGTTTTAGACGATGGTGGCCATCTAGATTTTCAGCAAATAATAACATTAGTTGAAAATGCTAAATTTATTAATAACAAAGGTTTGATCGTCATAGAAGATACACACGCAAGTTATAAAAAAGAATTTGGCAATCCAAGTAAATACTCATTTATTAATTTTGTATTCAATTTAATCAATCGAATTAATTATAGGTCCGGTGCATTAAAATCTAAGTTACAAAATAAAGCTTTAGATTTGCCAATATCAGAAATAAGAATATTTGAGTCTATTTGCGCTTTTAAGGTAGATAGAGAAAATTCTTATATTTCCAATAGTATAGAAAATAATGGAGAAGATTTAAAAATTAAAGATTTTAGATTTGAAAATACAAACATAAAAAATTATAAAAGTTTAATATATAGATTTAGATTTTTAAAAAAAATCTTATTTTTAGGAACTTTTATAAATTATATTTATGTAAATATTTTTAGAAATAAATTACATGTAATATTTCTTCGGTTAGATAGAAAAAAAAAAATAAAAAAATATTTTTTTAAAAAAATTTAAAATAGGTCCTTATTTTACCTATTAATTTGTATTTAAGATAGTCAGTAAAATTTAGTTTTCTAATTCTTATATCTTCAAAATTATCAAGCAAACTATTTTGATAAATTTTATTTGGATGAGTTAATGGAAAATTTATTTTTGAAATTTTCAAATAAGGAAAAGTATCCGTACCCTTGCCATGAGTTGATTCCATACCCCAGCCAATGTGTTTACATAAATTTTTATTAGGTCTGATAATTAACCCGTCATTTTTCCAAATACTATAGAGCCATTGATAATCCCAAGATTTAATTTTATTTAAATAGGAGTCTTTGAATTTATTAAAAAAATAATGCGATTTAACAATGTTAAATTTAAAAAAGAATAATAAGAATAAAAATTCTCTAAAACCTTTCCATTTTTTCATGTAAATATCATTCTCAGACCAAGATCTTGACCAGGTAGCCCAGCCATGAGTTCCTGGTCTTTGACTAAAAAAATAACTTTCTTTCAATTTAAAATTATTTTCAAAATAAAAATTTCCAGAGATCATTTTAATTTTATTATTAGTTTGATATTTTTTTAAAAGGACATCGCAAAATTTAAAAAAACTGGTACTAGGATAACAATCATCTTCAAGAATTATTCCTTTCGTTTCATTCTTAAAAAACCATTTTATACCCTCGTTAATGTTTTTCTTTAGTCCAATATTTTTCTTTCTAAATTTTTTTAAAATTTTACATTTCCAATTAATATTATTCAATAAAGTTTCTCTTGCGATCTTGCATTTTAACAAATCATATTTAGTACTTTTTCTTGGACCATCAGCTATTATATAAATTTTTCGAGGTTTAATTTTATTTAAAATTTTAGTAATTTTTTTTAAATACTTTGATCTGTTAAATATTATAATTAAAACTGGTGTTTCAAAGGAATTTTTTTTATGAATAATATTGTTTTTTATCATATATTATAAATTATTTTTTTATACTAAATTTATATATTAAATATCGGATAATGAAAAAATTATTTACTTTTTTGAGACTAAGTTTAGATGCTGTAAGAGATACAAAAAAGATTATTAAATATTTTAATTTAATAAAACTAAATGGATATTCAATAATACTAAAGATTTTTTATATACGTTTTTTTTTTTCTTTTGAACATATTAGAAATCTTCAAAAAATAAAAAAAATTTCTAAAAAACATAAACTTTTTTTTTTAGATGATAACAATAATATTTTAGACATTGATAGTATTTCAAGAGATCTAGATAACATTGGCTTTTCAGAAGTATTTAATCTTAAAAAAGAGTTAGTAGAGAAGATTAAAGAATATATATTTTCAAGCAAAAATATAACAGTTAAGAAACAAATTATCAATAAAGATATTTTGTTAAAAAATAATAATGAAAACCTGGAAAATTATTTTTTAAGATTAAGAAAATTAAATATTAGCAGATTTACCGGAACCCTAGATATTAAAAAAAGTTCCGATCTAAAAGATCTGTTGCTTTCAGAGCCAATATTAGACCTTGCAAGATCATATCTTAACTGCAAAACATTGTCCGTAAATGCTTCTTTTTTTGTCTCTAATTCGATTAATATATCTGAGAAAGAGAAATATGAGAACGCTCAGTACTTTCATTGGGATAATGATTTCACAAAGTTTTTTAAACTTTATATATATTTAACCGACGTAGATTTTGGTAGTGGCCCCCATGTTTATATCCCAGGAACTCACAAAGTAAAATTGCCACAGAATAAGCTATGCAGACTATATTCAGATGAGAATATTAACAAAAATTACAACGATAAAAGAATTTTTACCGGAAAAGCAGGATCACTTTTTTTTGTTGATAGTTATGGAATTCATAAAGGCGAAACACCAATTGATAAATCTAGGTTAATGCTTAATGTTCACTACGGAAAAGGTAGAATTCTGTATAGTTCTGATGATTTATCATTAAAAATTAATTAATAATTATTAAATTGATTAAATCTATTAAAAAAATTTTAAAATATATATTCAGAAGATTTAATTGGAGATTTGAAAAATTATATCAAAGATCAGATTATAATTTGGAAACTCCAAATCTAAAATTATTAGAATGTTTATCAAAGTCAAAAGGTGTATTTCACTTAGGGGCTCACAGAGGTGAAGAAGCTCCCATTTATGAATGGTTTGGAAAAAAAGTAATATGGGTTGAAGCAAATCCAGTAATATTTGATGAGCTAAAAGACAATTTAATTAAATACAAATATCAAAAAGCTTATAAAGCATTAATTTATAATAAAGATCATGATGAAATTGATTTTTACTTATCTAGTAACGATTATGCCTCATCATCAATTTTTAAATTTGGCGATCTTAGTGTTGGGAAAAATTCTCTTTGGTCTAAAAAAAGACTCGAACATAAATCTAAATTAAGATTGAAAACTATTACAATAGACACACTTATAAAACTTAATTTAGTAGATATTAGCACATATAATCATTGGGTAATAGATTTGCAGGGCGCTGAACTTTTGGCTCTACAAGGAGCTGAGCAAGCTTTAAAAACATGCAATTCAATATATATTGAAGTAAGCAAAGGAGATGTTTATCAACAGGGAGCTCAGTGGGAAGAAGTTAAAAATTTTTTAAAAAAAAACAATTTTTTTCCAAATTGGGATTTAGACAGTGCTCATTCAAATGTACTATTTACAAAATAATTAATTCTTAAATCCACCTAAGAATTTAGGAAGTGTTTTTTTTACATACCATAAAAATTGAGCAATTAATAGGTTATTGGAATTATTTCCATTATTTATTTTTATTAATTTAGAATTTAAATTTTTATTAATAAATGTGCATGCGTCAGGCAAATGAGAGTTAGTGCAAATTATACGATCAGTTTTAGCCAAAACTAACATATCAATTATATTTTCTTTTCCTATTTGATATCTGTGATTTTTTCTAAAATTTTGTTCAAATATATTATTCTTATTGCTTCTAAAAGATTCTGTATAAATAATTTTTTCTTTAAATTCTTTTAATAGTATATCTAAATATTGTTTTTCTTCAGTTACTAAAAAAATTTTTTTATATTTATATTTATTTATGTTTATATTGATTTGTCTAATAATCTGATCTGGTGTGGCTGGAAATGGATGCCTTTCTTGAGTTTTCATATCAGTACCCCTGAAATGAACTCCTAAAATTTTATCTTTTTTAAAATTATTTTTAATAAATTTATTAACTTCATTAATAATATAAGGTTTAAACTTAATCATTTTTTTATAAATTTGAAAATGTTTAGAATTTAAATTTTTAAAAGAATCAAATTCTTTCAAGTTATTAGTATTACCATCTGTAATTATCACAAATTTACTTTTATAAACTTCAGAAAGTTTATATTTATTGATAGGTTCAAAATAATAGTCCCAAGCATTAAAACTTTTATTAATTGATTTGAGCTCATTATATTTGGTTGGAAAATTTTGCATATCTATAATTGGAATGCATTTTAGGTCTTTCGCTATTTTAAGATGATGAATAACAAAGTTTAAGTTAGAAAACATGCCTCCACCACGCAGCCTTTGAATAACGTAAAAAATTTTATTTTTGTTTTTATTACCAAGGTTTTTTATTGAATAAAATAAATTTTTTTTATTAATTAAATCGAATCTAATTTTAATTTTTTTATCAAAACTAGATCTTCTAGAGAAAATATTTTTTTTTAATAAACTTTTAATAATTGCTATCATTTAAATAAATTTTTCTATTAAATCTGAATATTTTTTACAATTTAAATCATAATCAAATCTATTAAGATTTTTATATCCTTTATTGATTTTTTTCTTTAAATATTTTTTATTTTTATAATATAAATTAATTTGAGCTGCCAAATTTTTATAATCCCCAACATCTATTAGAGTTCCATATTCTCCATTCATTAGAATTTCTTTTGGGCCAGTAGGACAATCGGTCGATATAATATATTTCTTTAAATATTGAGCTTCTAATAAAATATTTGGCAATCCTTCAAATTTAGACGTCAGAACAACAATATCGCTAGCTTTAATTATAGGAAATGGATTCTTTGTGTATCCAAATAGCTTTATTCGTCCAGTTAAATAATTTTTTTGAATGTAGGCTTTTAGTTTTTGATATTCTGCACCCTTTCCTATAATTATTAATTTTGGCTTTAAGTTTACATCAATTAATCTAAAAGCTCTTAGTAATGTCATATGATCTTTTTGATCCGTCATTCTCCCAACAGAAATTAATTTTAGCTCTTTCTTTTTAAAAAAATTAATTTTTATTTTTTTTTTTATTTTTTTATTAATAATTTTTTTATCAAAAGGGTTGTATATGCATTGCGTTTGAATTTTAAATTTTTTATAAAATTCTTTCTTAAAATGAATAGAATTAACAATTATAGCGTCTGCTTTTTTTAATAAAAATTTAAATAATAGGTTTTTTATATAACTTCTGGACCATCCACTAGGAGAAGAATTTGATCTAGTTATAATTTTTACATTAAAAATTTTCGCAATTAATATGGCATATATATTCGCCTGAAAAGCTAATACTAATAATTTTTTTTTATGAAATAATATTCTAAACACTAATATAGTTAGGCAAAGAAAATATTTTAAGTATCTACTTTTATTAAACCAAAAAGAATTTTGCGGACCAATTATTTTAATTTTTTTATCAAATTCCCCCCGTTTGTTAGTATTGCAAGTAATTAACTCAATGTAATCGATTTTTTTGCTAAGATAGTTACTTATAATAAATAAATTTTTTTCTACGCCACCATCTTCAATGGATGGTATAAATATTATTAATTTTTTTTCCATTAAATTTAATTTATATATTTAATTTTTTTTATCTAGTAAGTTATTACTTTTAACGCATATGAAAAAAACAGTTTATTACTGGTCTCCATTAATAAGTAAAATAGCAACTTTAGATGCCGTAATAAATTCTGCATATAGCTTAATGCTTTACTCAAAAAAATATGATCCTTATGTGTTAAATGTAATTGGAGAATTTAATATTTCTAATAACAATTATTTTAAAAAAAAAATTAATTTAATTAATTTTAAAAATATTTTTTTACATAAAATAGTGTCTAACAAAGGGTATATTCTAAGCAGGATATCGTTCATTTTTATTTTTTTTACTTCTTTTGTTGAACTGAAGAGTATCTTAAAAAAAGATAAACCTGATTTTTTAATTATTCACTTAATAACATCATTACCTTTGTTATTAAACTTTATCTATAATTTTAATACAAAAATTATTTTAAGAATATCTGGTTTTCCTAAACTTAATTTTGTTAGAAAATATTTCTGGAAAATTGTATTAAAAAAAGTTTATAAAGTCACTTGTCCTACAATGCAAACGAAAGAATTGTTGATCAGAAATAGAATCGTTGACCCAAATAAGATTGCTGTTCTTCGTGACCCGGTGATACATATTAAAAGAGTTTGTTCTCAATATAACGAAGATATTAATAAAAATTACGGTAAGTATATCTTTGCAGCAGGCAGATTAACAAAACAAAAAAATTTTAAATTTCTTTTAGAGTCTTTTTTTGAAGTTTCAAAAAAATATCCACTAATCAATTTAGTTATAGCTGGCGAAGGTGAAGATCTTAATTTTTTAAAAAATATTGTTAAAAAACTTGATATAATGAGCAGAGTTTATTTTATTGGATATCAAAATAATATTTTTAAATATTTTAAAAATTGTGAAATTTTCGTCTCCACCTCTTTATGGGAAGACCCAGGATTTGCCATAATAGAAGCAGCATTTTGTAAAGTAAATATTATTTCTTCAAATTGTCCAAATGGACCTGTAGATTTTTTTGACAATAAAAGACTGGGTTATGTTTTTAATACTAATAATAAATCAGAATTCCTAAATTTAATTGATACTGTTTTATCTGATAAGAATTCAACTAATCAAATAAATAAAAAAATTTTATTAAAACGATCAAATGAATACACACTATTTAACCATTTTAATGAATTAAATAATTTATTGTCACAATAATATATAAGAAGTTAGTTTTTGTTTTATTGGATTATTTAATAGTGTATAAAAATAGAAATTTCGCGGGGTGGAGCAGTCTGGTAGCTCGTCAGGCTCATAACCTGAAGGTCCTTGGTTCAAATCCAAGCCCCGCAACCAATTAGTATAAAAAATCGTATAATATTAAATGATCTTTAAATATAAAAAAGATTACCCTTCTTTAAAGAAAAATCAATTTGGAAATAAGGTTTATGAAATTACTTTATATAAAAAAATAATTTTTGAATTATTAAGTTTTTTTGGGAGATTATTTTCAAAAAAAAAAGTGGAAATAAATGATGTCAAATATCTACAATTGGGTTGCGGAGAATCAGATATTAAAAAAAATTTTTTAAATTTAGATTTTTATAAAGTAAATTTTTTTAAAAAAAAAGGGTTATTTTATCATGACCTAAGATATCCACTACCATTCAATGATGATACTTTTTACGGAGTTTTTAGTGAGCATACTATTGAGCATTTATATCCTTCTGACGCATTAAATTTATTTAAAGAAGTTTACAGAGTATTAAAAAAGGAAGGAGTTTTCAGAATCGTAACTCCAGATTTAGAAAAATATGTAGATTTTTATAATAAAAAATTTTCAAATAATCATTTTAAAGGTTTTATAAATGGATGTGAGGCAATATGGTATATTACTCAAAATTTTAATCATTTATCTGTTTGGGATTCTGAAATGCTAGAGATTCAGTTAAAAAATACTGGATTTAAAAATTTTTATAAAAAAGAATTTAATCAAGGTATAAATAAAGATTTATTAATAGATAAAGATGGAAGACAGGTTGAGAGTCTTTACGTTGAGGCAGTAAAGTAATTTTAGATATATAAAATAGAAATAATGAATTTGGTAAGTATTATTATTCCAGTTTTTAATACTATTTTTTTTAGAGAAGCATTTAACTCAGCTTACAATCAAAGTTATAAAAAAAAGGAGATCATTATTATCTATGATAATAATAAAAAAGAAGATTTTGAAAAAATTAATAAAATTATTTTAAAAAAAAAAAATACTAGATTAATAAATAATAAAAAGAATTTAGGAGCCGGTATAGCAAGAAATATTGGAATTAAATATGCGAAGGGTGAATTTTTAGCTTTCTTGGATAGTGATGATAAATGGAAAAAAGATAAATTAAAAATACAAATAAAATTTATGAAAGATTATAAATTAAATTTTACCCACACATCATATAACATCATTGATGAAAAAAATAATTTAATTGGTGAGCAAAAAGCGAAGAAAATATTAACTTATAATAATTTGTTAAATTCTTGTGATATTGGTTTATCTACAGTTGTGATAAAAAAAAAAATTATTTTAAATAACAGTTTTCCAAACTTAAAAACGAAAGAAGATTATGTATTATGGCTTAAATTAAGTAAAAAAAATAAAATTATAGGCATACAAAAGAAATTATGTAACTGGAGGAGAAGTTTTAATTCTCTATCTAGTTCAGATTTTCAAAAAATATTTGATGCCTTTCAAGTATATTATAGAAAAGAAAATTTAAATTTTTTTGTTTCAATTTTTAGAGTGTTTATTTTATCTTATAATTACTTATTTAAAAGAATTAGACAAAAAATATATTTTTGATGTTATTAGTAAATATTGATTTAAATTTCATGGTAAAATTGATATTTTTAATCTCATTTTTTGTTTTTTTTAATCAAATATGTTTAAAAAATAAAATATTTTTATCAAATACTAGTATTTCAAATCACAAAAATTTCATTTCAAGTAAAAATCTTATTCCGATCTCAGGTGGTTTTTTCTTATTATTTTCAAATATGATACTGCAAAAAAATTTTTTTGTAGATCTTTATAACTATTTTTATTTTGGCATTTTTTGTATTGGTATCTATGCTGATTTTTCTAAAAATTTTAAACCAATATTAAGAATTTTAACTCAAATTTTAATTATAGGAATATTACTAAATATTTTTAATATTCTTATAAAAGATGTTAAAATTTCTATATTTAATTCTTTTTTAAATATTGATTTTTTAGCATTAATATTTACAGTTTTTTGTGTTCTTGTTCTTGTAAACGGAGCCAATCTAATAGATGGCGTAAATTTATCTGCTGTTGGTTATTTTTTATTAATTTTATTTATAATTTATACTTTATCTATTAAAAATAATTTTTATGTAGATATAGAATTTATAAAAATTCAAATATACTTATTAGTAGTAATTATAATATTTAATTTTTTTAATAGAAGCTATTTAGGAGACTCAGGAATTTACTTGCTCTCATTAATTACTTCAGTTGTAATAATTAAATTTATTAATAATAATAATTCAATTTCACCTTATTTTGCAGTTTTGCTTTTGTGGTATCCTTGTTTTGAGAATTTATTTTCGATTATAAGAAGATTATTAAATAGAAAAGCTACATCAGAACCTGATAACAAGCATCTACATCATCTTATATATTCATTTTTGAATAATAACAAAATTAATTATTCTAATAATATAACAGGCATTATTATTTTACTTTTTAACATTCCCATATTTTATTTTGGATATAAATTTTATAACAAAACACAATCTTTAATATTAATTATACTTTTAGCTATATTGTTATATTTATTTTTTTACTTTACCTTAAGAAAAAAAATTAAAATTTAATTTTATATATTTTTTCTAAAAAATTTCTGCATTGGTTTTTCAAAAAATTTATAAGAGAAAAATGATATTGTGGTTATGATAAAAATATAGGATAAGAAATATATTTTAGAGTTAAAATCTAATTTAATGTTATTAGATTGCAAAATACCAAATATCATTATTTGAATTACAAAATGTATTAAATATATAGAATAGCTTATATCTCCTATTATACTAATTTTTTTTCCAATTTTTTTATTTAATTTCTGCAAAAAAAATAAAAAAATTATTAAGGAAGGAAAAAATATAGTTAACATTATTATTTTAAAATAAATTCCTACAATTTCATATTTCTGTATAAGAAATATAACTGTAAGAGAGATTATTAAAAAGAGTATAGTTAAATTTATTATCTTTATTTTATAATTATTTATTTTTTCGATTATTAAGTAAGTGAACCCACCAATAAAAAAACAAAAAATTCCGTAACCAATTAATTTACTTAAATAAAATATAAAAATGCTAAATAATATTAAAAATAAAGTTGAATAAAGTATTTTAACTTTTATTTTAGTTATCAAAAAAAATAATATATATAGCAAAACTTCTATAGAAATTGACCACGAAGGAGTATTAAACGACGAGTTGTTTTCAAATCCCCAACTAGAGACTAGCAATATATTTAGGAAATAGTGTTTAATATTAATTTCTGAAAATTGAAAAAGGATTAAATGATTTAATGTAAATATTAAGTACAATATTAATATAAAGTTTAATGTAATAAAATGAAGAGGATATAATCTTGAAAATCTTAAAATAAAAAAATCTTTCCATGAAATTTTGTTATTTTGAATTTTATGCAAATATAAATAATAAAATATAAAGCCTGAAATAGTAAAAAAGAACTGAACAGCTATCCAGCCTGTTTCATAAGCTGGAAATAATATATTATAAAAGGGTTGATTATTTTTTTCAAAAGATGTCGTGGTAATATTTGGATTATAAAAAATTCTGTAATGAAATATCACTATACAGTAAGCAGCAATACCTCTGCATATATCTATAAGATGTAGATGTTCATTTTTTTTTTTAATCATTTCTGTTGTTTATTTTATTATAAATAACACCAACATTAACCCAGAATATTGTTGCACCAAAACTTGTAAAAAAACTTCCTGCCGGTAGAGGTAAGAGCATAGATAAAAAGAATAATAATGACGCTAGCAGTGTTGCGCTCTTATTTTTTATATATGCCTTTATTCCACTAAATATTAAATAAAAGAAAAATGTAAAAAAACATATAAATCCGAATATTCCCATTTCAGATAAAAATTCCAGATAAAGATTATGAGGATGCGTGGAACATCTAATGGCTGAATCAGAACCTGTTTTATCATAATCTGTTTTTAAGCATTCAAATCTAAAAGTTCTTATTCCAGAACCAAAAAACGTATGATTTTTATAAATTTCTATAGCGGTCTTGTAATGTGGACCATAGTTGGAATGTTCTACTAAAGATTTAAAATCTTTATTTTCAGATGATAACGCTTTTATTTCTTTAATATATCTTTGATTAAGATTCGGTTTTTGAATTACTGTTATTAAAGAAATTATTAGGAAAAAAAAAAATAATAATGTTTTATATTTTATTATATTTTTACTTTCAAAAATAAAAAACAACATAATTATAAATATAAACCTCATGCCATTAGCTCTCTCCCCTGTGAGAAATGTTATAATTAGAAATAATGAGCAAAAAATTAAAAATAATATTTTATTTTTATTTTCTTCAAAGTAATAAATTATGGCAGGAAGTGAGAATCCTATTAATAAATGGGCAATTTTTAATTCTCCAAACATAAATCCAGACAATCTGTCTGACCAGGGACTTCTATATCCAAATGTATTAAATCCAAAAAAAGATTCAAAATATAAATCAATTACTGTTAAAATAAGGGTATAAAACCATAGTCTAAAAATAATTTTTTTATTACTGTTGTTGTTTTTCAAAAAAAAGTTAATTGCAAAAACTAGTAAAATAAATCTAATAAAAGATATTGCTCTTTGACTGCTTTCTAATGGAAAATTAGATAATATAGAGTTTATTATTAGATATAAGTATGTTGTTATGAGAAAATAGAATATTATTTCTTTTGTCCATTTCCAATTTTTTAGATAATAACTTTTGTACAAGAATAGAGTAACTAATATAAAAGTAATTAATTCAGAAATGA
>JACCDP010597502.1_pt1 | contig 43877 bp, 32 predicted proteins | sample 7445841 | NCBI WGS metagenome assembly JACCDP01 (sample SAMN15323441, study PRJNA562643) | freshwater metagenome | isolation source: river surface water | place: USA:Blue River Watershed | collected 2017-08-17
CATTTGCTTCCGATACTCCGACCGAGGTCAAAGATGAGGAGTGCTATCTCTTGATACCGAAGTCTTTACATCGCCTGTGCTGGCTTGTCAGCTTTCTATTTGCCTCTTGGTCTTTAAAGGCTGAGACGAGGGTGGCGAATTCGCTCGACTTGCGGCAACACTCCTTCGATCACGCCGCTCTGCTCAAAGGGCCCTGGCACTTTTATTGGCAGCAGTTTTTGGAGCCCCAGGCAAGTTTACCCGAGGCCGATATCGTCCAGGAAGATTTACTAGAGTGGAACCTCAGCAAAGGTCCTGATGGGAAGACTTATCCCATCAATGGCTGGGGAACTTACGCTTTGCTGCTTGAGCCGCTCCCGGAGTCTTCAGAACCCTATTATCTCCTCTTGCCTCACGCTGCGACATCGTCCCGCATGATACTCTGGGATACAGTGAGTCGAGCAAAAGTCTTGGATATTTCTCTCGGCAAAATTGGAACCGCAAACAATCTCCCCTCCAGACGTTTTGGTTACGGAAGCTTTCGTGCAGAGCCGGGACATTCTTACCTTTTGATTCTGCACGTATCGAATTTTCATTACGGATTTGGTGGCCAGTACAAACCCCCGCAGTTATCGCAAGGTCCAAAGGCTCTTCAGGCGGTCGTGACCAACTCTGTCATCGATCTTGTCTGTATAGGGATAGCTTTTGTTGTGGGGATTTTTAACCTGGCGATCTGGTGGAAGCGCAGGGAAGATACCGCGGCACTGTATCTTTTTCTTGGCACAATGACCAGTTGTGCGAGAATTCTGAGTACGAATGTTCTAGTCCAGACTTTGTTGCCTGATGAAGCTTTCTTTATTCTCATGCGTTTAGAATATTACCCCATCACTGCGGGCAGCTTCTTTTTCCTTATGGTGTCTTACTATGCTTTTTGGACCGAACATTTTTCTCGAAAGATCCTATGGTTCCTGGGTGCCCTATCACTAGGCTGTGCCTTGAGTTCGCTCACTTTGCCAATTGGTTTCACCAGTCGTTGGCTAGACTATCTGCAGCTGATCTCTGTCTTGAATTGTCTCTCTGTACTCATCGTCTTTGGCTTGGCTTATCGGGCAAGGATTCCTGGAATTCGCCTCGCTATTTTTGGTGCGATCATTGTGATCTTCTCCTTTGTCTATGATATGTTTGCCGTCTCAGCCTACCGACTTTCCAACATTTACATTATAGCCATCGGCCTGAGTGTGTATTATATTATACAGACCGCGCTCATTGCATTGCGAGTTGCGCAGGTCTATGAAACAGCTCGAAAACTAGCTATTGAGAATGAAGCAACTCAGGTCGCTCTGCGACTCGAGACGGAAGAACGCCTTCGACTTGCCTCGGGTGTAGCTCATCGTCTTAATAACCCCTTGAACTACATTCAGACAAGTACCTTTTTGATTGGCGAATCTGTCTTTAAGCTGCAGACAATAATCCTTGCTCTCTTAGGCCCAGAGAATCCTGATGACCCAGAACTGTATCGTTGTCAGATGGAAATCAAAACTGTATTTGGTGATATCAAAGCCCCCATCGACAATCTAAAAAATGGTCTCGAAAAAGCTACTAAGTCGGTACTTGAAATTCGCTCGTTGAGTGGTATCGATGGCTTTTCTCTTGAGTACCATACCCTAGCCCCAATTCTCCCAGGCTGTCTCGAACGATTGGTCGAGCAACAGTCGGCTGAAGAATGTGAGCGCCTCAAATACAGCTCGAACCTCAAGGCCGAAGATCGGATCTTGAGTAATCTACATCTTTTACAAAATAGCCTTCAGATATGGCTTCACCAAGGGCTCGCCTTGAGCTCTGGTTCGATTGCTATCACCGATCACTTCGTAGGCGAATATTATCACCTGACAATGCGTGGGAACTTCGTCCTGCCAGGCAACGAGCAATACGCTTTAGAAAGCAGGATGCGCCATATCCTCCGTCACAGCGGTTGTACTTTGACCTTGGTTTTTAGTGGAGATGAATGGAGCCTTTCGCTCATATCTCACGGGGAAAGTGGCGGCGAAAGCTTGAGTACAGCAAGTCAAGATGTAGCTTAAAAGGGAGCTGGCTCTGGAGAAAAAGGCAACAGGTTCGTCACCGGCTAAAAAAGAGCCGGAGAATCCCTCGGGCAAAGCCCCGAATAAAGGGAAGGCACCTGCTATTATGATGGGAGAAAGCCTCGTCCCTCAAATTCCCGAGCAAAGTCTGGGTGCCTTACGACATGATATGGCAACATATTTTGATATAAAAAAACGTGAGATTTTAATCCTTTTAGTGATCGGCTTGAGTTCGAATTATTCCTTGGTTGGCGAGGATCTACCACCCTACGTCAAACGCTTAGCTCATCTCATGCAAGCTCCACTGGATAGAACTGTGCTCGAAAGGATTTCTGATCGCTTTCGGAAAAAACCTTTTGATGTACTCGCGCAGTTCCCCCAAGTCAAAGAACAAAGCGTGCTTCTGGAAGCACTGGAGTATTGTTTGACCTCAGATACGATCTCAGGCAAGCAAGAGAACCTTATCATCTATGAAAACGCGCGGCGGCATATCGATGTCGGTTTGCTTTTTCGTGAGCTTGCAAATTTTTACTACAACAAATCTGCTACTCGATGTCGAGCTATCGAAAAGCCAGTCAATCCAGAGAATATCTTTAAAGAGCTGTTGCCCTATCATAAAGGGACTTTCAATCTTGCTGAGATCGTATCACTATCCTATACCGGAATTTGGCAAGAAGGCGTGGCCAGTGCCGAAGGTCAATTCAATGCTATCCGTACCCGAGCCAAGTCGGAACGCAAGTACGAAGATTCCCAATTCGTCTATATGCCCATAGGTCTTGGTTATAACAAAGTCCTCGATGATCTCAGCGAAGATATACGCTTTGCAAAGCTCCTCGGAGAGGATGATGTTTATGTCGTCCTTGGTGTGGTCGGAAAGGTAAGCTTTCTCGAAACCCAAGCCGGTCAAGCTAAAGATATGAAAAAGCTAAAAGACCTCGTGGGACGGGTGGGGATTACTCTCAAAAAGGAACACTTCCATTCGTATATCGCGATGAACAAGGATGTCCTTTTGCAAAAGATCCTTGGAGCTGGCGTTGCAAAAATCGTCTACTACGAGGCTTTAACCCAGCTCATGGAGTTACCTCAGATCCAGGATAAGGGGCATTCATTTCTACAGAAGATTGCCGATCAAACACGTCTGGAGCCCGAGGAGCTTCTCCTCTTGCACACAAGATCCTATCTCAATTTAGGGCTCAAGCGGATGGAGGCAGCGCCTGGACTTGGAGTTCGCTTTTTGGAAGTCTTGAATCAGGATCTGGAAGCATGGGAGTCTCTACACGAAAGTCTGGGCGACGTGTCGCGTATGGAAATGTTACAAACTGCCAAGGATCTCTTTGAGAGATGGGAACCTTTGAGTGTTCCTGCTCATGCGAGTCCTAAGGTGCGCGTGGCATTTTTTTCTCTGGTTGGTAATGCTCTGCGCAGAAATCCAAGCTTTGGTGAACGGGAGCAAGATTTTTTGCGCCAATTGACTCATGATCTGCATCTGAATAATGAGCAGTTCGCAGCGTTCCCTTTTCTTATGAAACAGGCACGCCTCAGCGAACTAGTCGAGATTCTACGAGGATGGAGCGACGAGCAAAAGACGGCTTCTTGCCTGCCAGCTGTGGCCCATACAGTGGTGCGAGCGATGAGTTCTGATGGTAAAATTGATGCGCAGGAAGAAAAGTATCGGCAAGCCCTCTTTCGACTCCTGGAGCTCAGCGACGAGCGGTATGCGCGACTTTTGCTGCGCATACAGCTCGATAGAAGGATACAAACTCTAGATAAGACGGCTAAGAGTGCTTGACACCTTTCTCTTAGAGAGCCGCGTCTGCCAAAATGCGATCAGCAATCGAAAGACTGAGTGCTGCAATGGTGAGCGTAGAGTTGACTGCTGTGCTCGATGCAAACACACTGCTACCCGCGATGAACAGATTTTTATGGTCATGGGTACGACATTCGGCATTGACTACCGATGTTTTTGCATCAGCACCCATGATGGTTGTCCCCATGATGTGATTGTTTGGCTGCAGAGAATCAGGATATTCGATATCCGTTGCTCCCACATGCGCTAAGATCTGATCGAAAACTTGTCTCACCTTCTGCACGCTGCGGAGCGTGTAGCTATCGACCGCATAAGTGATCTCAGGACGGGGGATACCTATGGCATCTTTGAGTTCGCTCGGTCGAACACGGTTGTTAGGGTCTGGGAGCTGCTCATGAAACGACGTGAAGGTGCAGCGACGGCTGATGAGATCGCGTAATTTCAGATCGAGCTCTTTGCCGAGATAGCCTTGGGCTATGAGCTTTTCGGTCAAAGTTGCAGCTGATGCCGAATTCCAAAGTCCGATTTTTATCGAACCATAATTTTTACGGAAATCACCATCGCGCAGGTTGACGATGCCCGAGATTTCTTGCGGGCCGCGACCAGGAAAGACCGGGAAGGGCATGTTAAACTGCACATTCATTCCCGGATGGTCCATCAGGTTGCGACCTACTTGATCAGAAGAGTTGGCTACACCGTTGGGAGTAAATTCTGATTTGGAAATAAGGAGTAGCTTAGGTGTTTCTATACCATGCGCAGCAATGACGAAAGTTTTACCGCGAACCTCGTGACTCTGACCGCTGGGATCTTTGTAGCGAAGCGCTTTGACCATGCGATCAGCACCCACTTCGATATGATACACGACAGCGTTGGCGATAAGTTGAGCCCCAGCTTTTTCGGCTTTGGTGGCGTGGACATCACCAGAGTACTGAGCCCCTACTGGACAGAGCGGCATGCAGTTGTGGTTGCCACAACAGGCTGGGCGATTGTCATACATCACACTGTTACGGGCTGCAGGCTGTACGATGACGTCGTAGCCAAGGGGTTTCAGTAGCTTTTTGAAGGTCGTGTCCATGTAAGTCTGGGGAAGCGCTGGCATCGGGTAGGGTCTGCTACGTGGAGATCCTAACTCGTCACCACCAGCGACCCCTAGAGCGTATTCAGCTTGCGTGTAATAGGGTTCTATCTGATCGTAGCTTAGAGGCCAGTCACGCCCGACTCCATACAGGCTTTTCAAGCGCAAATCGTTCGGGATAAACCGCCAGGTTTCGCCCGCCCAGTGCCAGGTTGTTCCACCGACTCCACGAACGTAAAGTGTATCGTATTTGTGTGTACCTTTTTCGATGATGTAGGGTTCGGAATCGACATCCAAACCAGGATGTGGGGCATGTCGCGCCGCAGGATAAGGACTCTGGTGGTGCTTGATGGGAGCTTTAAAAAAGTTTGCTAGGGCATGGGCGCGATCGATCCGTGGCCCAGCCTCAAGTATAATGACTTTAAGACCTTTTTCCGCTAAACGATGTGCTACAAGTGAGCCGGCGACACCAGATCCAACGATGACCACGTCCGCATTTTGAGTTTTTGACATAAGCAATTTCCTATAGTTGAGAACTCGAGTGAGGGTTTAATCTGAAAAATGTTTTGCTTCTTCAGCTAGGCAAGACCGGAGCTTCGCTCCAAAAGCCAAAGGCCCCTCCGCAGCTCGCCGGTATATTACGGATACCTTGCAGAGCGTTCCACATCTGGGCATCGAAGTAGCTGTACAGTTCGGGTTTTCCGGCTTTGACGCGCACGCCCGTGAACCATGCGATAAGGATTTGCTTAGCTGTCACAGCTAACTGATTATGGCTAATAAGAAATTCCCGGGTCGCAGCTTCATCCTGAGCTTGCAGTTGGGTTTTGATTGTCTGAAAGAGGACTGGCAGATTCTGCTGATGTATTGCTTCCGTATTGAGACTCCTGAGGATGCTTTTTGCCATTTCAGAATCGAGTTGGTCTCGTGCTGTTAGATAGCGACTGATCATCAGAAATTGCTCTAAGGAAATGCTTGAGCGCACTGAGTTTGGGCTCATTTTGACCTTTTTTTCGCCTGCAGGTGCTGCTAGGGCAGGGGTGCTGAGACCAAGCCAAGGGATGGAACTTGCAGCTGCAGCTTGCTTGAATAATGCTCTTCGTGCGATCGGGGCTGTGGACTGTTTGTAAGAGTCTTGCATGAGGAACCTCCTAGCCCCACTCTATGAATGGCTTTTTAGCGGACTTCAAGCGCTTAGGTAGCCGAATAACTGGATGGTCTATAATCGTAGACTGTCGTAAAAACTGGCTGACCAACCAAAGTTCTCATGCTCGGCAAATTTTGCCTCTAGAGATTTTATGGAATCCACCGATTCCTTTACGAGGCAACTCTTGTCTATTGAAGTAAGGTGCAAATCTTTGATGACTCATGGACCCTACAGGCAGTATGCAATTCGCCAGAAGCAGTGTGGATTCTTAGGAGTCTTACTGTGGCTTGGCATTCTTCTGCAGCCGTTTTCAGCTTGGGCCGCTGAGTCACATGCTCCTCTTTATGAGTTAAAGTTATGGCAATTTATTCCAGGACAACTGGTCTCTCCAGACGAGAAAGATATCTGGCTCAATGCTGCGGAAAGACGTATCCCAGGGGGCTGGGAGGATCTTGCGCCTGGTGAAAACATAGCCTCTCTGCGGACTGTATTTATCCCACCGACACGCGAGGAATATGGACTTGTGGTCGGAGAGATAAGCTCGGCGGCTACGGTATATGTCAATGGTAAAAAGCTAGGTTCGATCGGCTATCCCTCTCTGGACAAGGCGACGACCCAACCGGGGAGAGGCAAACTTGTTTTGCGCCTGGACGGGGCGGATCGTTATGAAATTCTCATCCACATCTCTGTGTTCTACAATTCGCAGGGTGGGATGTGGGCCATCCCTAAAATTGCTCCCTATAAGCAGTTGACCCAAAAACTGTCACAGGATGAAGTTCTCGAAGGTTGCTTTTTTGGTGGCATACTAGCGATCGGTATTTACCATTTGTTTCTTTTCTTTATCCGCAGAGAACCTATCAGTGGGACCTTTGGTCTTTGCTGTCTCGCGGTAGCCTTGCGCATGGGCTTTTCTAATACGCGAATCGTAGGAAATTGGGTAAACGTCAGCTGGCACATCAGTTTCTTTCTGGAGTATTTTGGTCTATATGCAATAGCCCCTACGATAGAGCTGTTTTTTGCGACCATTTTTCCTAAGGACTATCCGAGAAAGCTCTGGCCATTGCGAGTGCTTCCCTATGCACTGACGTTTCTTACGCTGTGTTTTGACGTTATTACCATGAATCGCTATCTTATGGTCGTGCATCTTCATCATGTGATCGTGATGGGGATAGTGAGCTACACTCTCTTTAGAGCGATCAAAAAGCAAAGACTAGGATCTGCTTGGATCGTGTTTGGTAGCGTCTTTATGATCCTTTTTTCTCTGATTGATATCGGCAAAACCTATCTAGGTTTGGCAGGTACTTTTGTTATTCAATTTGGTTTCAGCATCTTCATCTTGAGTCAGGCAGCAGCGATTGCTCAAGTTTATAGCGAAATCTATCGACGTTTGCTCGTAGAAGAAGAAAAACAAGTAAAAATAAATGAAGAGTTGCAGAGATTGGATCGATTGAAGGATGATTTTTTGGCGAATACGTCCCATGAACTACGAACACCTCTTCACGCTATGATTGGACTGGGAGAGGCTATTCTACACCAATCTCAGGTGGACTCTAAAACCCAAGAGCGTATGGAGATGATACTCGGTTCGGCCAAGCGTCTTGCATTGCTCGTAAATGATATTTTGGACTTTTCCAAGTTACGCCACCAAGAAATCCTTTTACAACGATCGCCTGTCGACTTGCAGGCCCTTGCTCACATGGCTTGCGAACTCATCAAACCCATGATAGGGCAAAAGCCTATTCAATTGTCTTGGCACGTGGAAGGACAGCTTGCAAGAATTTCTGCTGATGCGAACCGTCTCCAGCAGATTCTCCTCAATCTGCTCGGCAATGCGATCAAGTTTACGCATGAGGGCAAAGTTCAACTCGTGTTGAGGCGGCAAGGCGCTTGGATAGAAATCCTAATCTCAGACACGGGTATCGGTATTCCTGCCAATAAATTGGCCTCGATCTTCGACTCCTTTACTCAGGCGAATAGTTCGACAGCTCGAGAGTTTGGTGGGACTGGTCTTGGTCTTGCGGTGACCAAAAAGCTAGTCGAACTCCACAGCGGCGACGTTCAAGTGCAATCAGAAGAAGGTAAGGGTACGACCTTTACCGTTCGTTTACCTTTTGAAGAGGCCGCAGGGGTTGAAATTCCCATGCTTCATCAGACTGAGCGTGTGGAGCGCGACCGAGTCCTTCCTCTCGCAGAGAGAACAGAATTTGTGGAGGCTGCCCGTGCTCGCATTCTTGTAGCAGATGATGATCCAATCAATTTGGAGGTATTGAAAGCTCAGCTTCAGCCCATCGGCTATCAATTGACTTGCGTGACAGATGCTTTTGCAGCGCTTAAGGCTCTCGAACAATCTGGCCCGTATGATCTTGCCCTCTTTGATGTGATGATGCCACGCATGAGCGGATATGAGCTGACGCGCCGCATCCGCGATCGAATCAATCACTATGAGCTACCTATCGTGCTGCTGACAGCAAAAAGCCAGCCAGAGGACATAGCTCACGGTTTTGAAGCAGGCGCAAATGATTATCTCTTGAAGCCTTTTGCAAGAGTAGAGCTCCTCGCACGGATTCAAACCCTCGAGACTCTTACTCAGCAGAGTAAGGCGCTTGGTTTTGCTCTTCGTGATCTAAAGGAAGAAGCTCAGGCTAAAGTTTTGATGGTCAAGGATCTGGCCCATCGCAGTAATAACCCTCTTTATGCGACTCAGTTGTGTTTGGTTTCGCATCAAGATCTTCTCAGTACTCTCGAACGTTTCATAGTTAATCTGTTTGGGGCGTTTGATAGTCTAGATCAGGAACATAGAGCGGTCGTTGAAGCCATTACGCGTGACTTTGGACTCCTGAAAAAAGATGTAAGTCTCATGAATCCTCTATTGGAAAAAGTAGCACAGGCTATTGTCGAAATTCGTGTCTTGAGTGGAGTGGATGGACGATCGACCTGTGAGTTTGAAGTGGCTTCCATCTTGCCTGAGATAGAAGTGCGCCTGCAGGAAAGCTTAGGGGAGTTAGGGGCAAAGAAAGTCGCACTTCGCTTAACAGCAGCAGGCCCTTTTATAACTGAAGGGCATCCCTTGGTCTTTGTCTTGAGTCTGGAGCGTCTTATTCGACAAATGGTGATTGATTCTCAGGAACCTATCGACTGTTTTATAGATTTAGCACGAAGTTCGGTGCCGCATGTGATACTTGAATTTCGTTCAGCGATAACTGGGGATTGCCTGGAGCTGTCTGCTGAAAGCCTCGAGCTCCTATGGCATCTTCAATATATGCTCAAACCTTACGGTATGAGCTTTGAAGTGCGCGCTTCATCCCGTAGAGTGGTTGCCTGAAAGGGTTTTAGGCTCTAACAGGTTGGGATTCGACCGCGCTCTTATCTGCAAGCTTAGGGAACAAGGCTACGATCTGGCCCCTATTATCAAAAGCGACATCAATGGAACGGCTTTCGCGACTCCCTGTGAGAACACTGCTTTCGACCTGAAATCTGTCGCAAAGTTCGGCGTCAGTAACCGCTGAAGGGCGAACAGCACGGACATCTTGATGGCGAGTACGCAGGCGAAATACGATCCATACGCTCCACATCAGACATAAGCCTGCCAGAGTCAGGCCGTAAACTTGAAGGAGGCTTCGAAGGCCCCACTCGCCGCCGACCTGGTGGATCAATGTCGAACAAAAATCCAAATGCAGGATAAGTCCGCAGACTGTCAAGAGAGGGAAGCTTACATACAGCCAAAGCAACCAACCACATACGTTTATAAGCACAGACCCAGTGCGTTGAGCAGGACTCTGCAGTTCTGGGGCATCTATCACGAGTTCGTTCATGAGCGGACAACTCCTCTATCCAAGGTGACCCAAAGGGCTCGTTGGCCCTTCTTTTTGGTCAGCGCTTTTATACTACCGGCTACGGAAGTTCCGACGTTGATAATCCAGTAAAGAAGGGGATACCATATCAAGCAATAATAGTACCGACCGCGATTCTTTACCTTCGATTCATACTGCGAGTCTATCGTGAGACTAAGTGCAAATTGAGCTAGACAAGTGACGCTGAGGAGCATGCCCGTCCATGTTGGGGTCCAAAAGCTCTGACTCTCCATTCCCTGTATAAACAGCAAGGAGAACAACCAGACCAGCGTGCTTAGGACGATCAAATAAGACCAGATGATACTAATGAAGCATTCTAGGTATATCAGCCACATTCGCCGAGAACTCCAGTGGAGGACGGGTCGAAAGTAGCGGAGGAGGACTTCAGCGCCGCCTTGAGCCCAACGAACTCTCTGGCGCCAAAGACCCTTGAGCGTCTCTGGCATGAGGACCCAACAGAGTGCTTTGGGTTCGAAGCGAATTTCCCATCCCGCCAGTTGCAGCTTCCAACTGATGTCGATGTCTTCCGTGATCATGTCGTTCGACCAGTAATCGACCTCGTGGAGAGCTGCTTTGCGGAATGCAGCTATAACTCCCGAGACTGTAAAAATACGGCCGTAGACGCGCTGTGCTCGCTTGATAAGCCCCACAATAGCTGAGAACTCGCCTACCTGGATTTTGCCTAGCAATGTAGACCGTGTGCGAATGCGAGGATTTCCTGTGACAGCCCCAACCTGCGGGTAGCGGAGAAAATGACGAACCATCCAGTGAGCTGCATTAGGATCGAGCAGGGCATCGCCGTCGATACAGATAAGAAATTCGCCCTTGGCGACCAAGGCGCCTGTTTTGAGTCCGACAGCCTTGCCTTGGTTAGCTAGGAGATTGACGACGCGCAGTTGGGGGAACTCTGAGACCATAGCTTGGAGATGAGCCAAGGTATCATCGCGACTCCCGTCGTTGATAGCGATAATCTCGTAGTCGGGATAGTTGAGCTGACTGAGTTGTGTGATGGTTTCACGAACGTTGGCACCTTCGTTGTAGCAAGGCACCAGCACCGAAATCTTCGGATAAGACGACAGTGGGGGCAGCTCCTGCTTATCCTGGCGGTGCGGTCGTTCCCAATAAAAGTAATAGAAGATCGCCCCAATCATCCAGGCACAGGCCATCAGAAGTGGGTAGAAAAAGACGAAAAAAGAAATGCCTTCAGCAAAACTTTGCAATGACATAATTATGGCTTCCAAGGAGCTGAAAAAACTCGGCGCATATCACGAAGGTTCGGATGGTCCTTGTGAACTTTATCCGGGTAGTAGGCAAGGTGCACAGCACCAGCTTTATTGACGATCTCTATATGTCGCAGAATAGTTTCCATAGGAATAATTTCTTTGGTATTCCAATCGAGAGTTTGTAACTCAATCACAGTTTTGCGAAGACCGTCGGGATGTTTGGCGACTGTTGCGACGAGTTCTGCTAGCCAACGATCGGGATCCGCAGCTTTCTCCATGAAGGGCATGGCTTCGATAGCTACGTAGTCGTAATCCCTTAGGCAAGCTTCGTAGTCCTGAGCATACCACTCGACGGCGTGATGGTTTAACACAGGCATAGCGTAGATGTTGCGCGCGGTCTTGAGCTCTGGTCTATGGCTGCGAACAACTTCAGCGAGCTCCTTGGTGAAGTCGTTCATGTACTGAGCTTTTGCAGCACCCCAACGCCGGCGTAGTTCGGGCTCTTTGCGCAGACGCTCTGGATCCATGGGGAGATCCCAATTTTTGCGAGCGTAAACTAAAGCTTCACGACCAACGTCCTCGCTATCGGTGAGAATCGCATCGTCGTGGAAGATAATACCGTTGAAGTTGCTGTAGATCGCAAGGTCCTCATAGATCTCGCGGACGAACTTACGTGCTTTTGACGAAAAAGGCGTGAGCCGGTGGTAGACATGGCTAGAGGGAAGAACCTTTCCATCCTTCCACTCTTTGACATAAAACCTTTCCGAAAATTTTGTCTTATAAGCAAGGACCGGGAGCCAAGCGTAGACCATGACGCGCGTGCGCGTGTGGAGCTGCCAAGCCACACGATTAAAGAGGTCTGCCCTCATAGGCAGATGGCGATTGGGAAAATAAAGAGCGTCTGCACTACCGTCACCGTCAGGATCGGCGAAGGCTTGCAGGTAGACGGCGTTGATATTCATCGTATGGATGCGTTCGATGAGGGCATCTAAGTTTCTGCTGAGTTGGGCAGGATCGTCATCGTAGACGTAATCGATGTCTACGTGGGCAGCCCGCATCGGTCTGTCCTTTCGCAGTTCTTTAACGACCGTGGCGAAGTCGGAAAGCTTGGGGTTTTCTGTGATGAGCATCCGTCGCATGTGAGGCAGGTCCTGGAGGTCGTTAAGGCCCTCTCTTAGGCCCATAGTACCGATCATTCCAGCTTTTCGAGCAGCAGCGATAGCCTCTTCGTTGTACTCGCCAAATGGCCAGACCATGATCCGAGGGCGTTTGCCAAGAGCTTTGAAAATAAAGTCTGAACTTTCTTGAAGCTCTCGATCGAGGCGCTTACGATAGCTCCTATCGTCCTCATAGGTCTTTGTCTTTGGATCGTAAATTCGAGTTACGGTGGCTGGCTGAAGATTGCCCTGAGGGTTTCCGAGCAGTCCGCGATGGAGATCGTTGCTGTGCGACGCGACTTCGATGAGTCCCGAAGCCACCATTTCGCGCACTTCGTCCCAGCTTAAAAGAGAGTCTCGCCTGAGGGGATGGAGGCCGTCGAGGGGCACGTCTTGGTCAGGCGCCAGCGCCATCCAAGAACCGACCAAGGAAAGAACGGCAGGGTACCGGAATTTTTTGAGCAACGGGAAAGCGTTCACGTAAAAATCGCGGTAGCCATCGTCGAAGGTCAAGAGCACCGCTTTTTCAGGTAAACTCAGTTTGCCGGCTCTGGCCTGCAAAATTTGTTCGAAGCTAACGACGGAGTAGCCCTCGTCTTTGAGCCACTGGAATTGGGCTTCGAGATTGTCCTTGCTGACAGCAGTCAAACCGACTATCACGTCTCGGTTAACCGTCTCTTTGACTTCATGATAAGCGAGGACTAAAAAGCCAGAGTTGGCAAAGGCCCGAAAAGGCAGGCAGATTGTGACTGCACAAAGGATACTAAGCCACTTTAAGCGAACGGACATACATCGACCTTTCTTCCGTGAACGCAAGAAAACACCGTGCAAGTAACCTATTCTTGGCTACCAAACAAGCAAGAAAATCAGGTCACGTTCGCTGAGTGAAAAAACCCTTCCTTTGTGAGTCAAAACTAATTTCATCTTATTAAAAAAGATTGTTACGGGCTTGCGGTGGAGGCTTGAGTGCGTGCCTTTTGCGCAATGGGTACTTTCACGAATGGCATGTCCTTTCGGGACGCGATAGCTTGAAAAGGGACGGACTTTTTGAATCCATTCATGAAAGGAGTCCTGTCATGATCCGCTACACACAGTTCTCGCTCATGCCCCCTAAATCCTCAGTGTCAGCTCATACCGTCAGCTTTTGGGAACGCTGGGCTTTGCGCCAGGCACATCCCGTAGCGATCATCTTCCGCTCGATAGGAATGCTCTGGGCTTTTTACTACCTTTGGCAAAACGATCTCCCGATGGTTTTGGCAACAATGCTCATAAGCCAGGTGATCGCTCAGCTTTCAACCCTGCATCTGAACTACGAAAGCTTGGGACAAAGTCTTTGGGGACGTATAGCCCTTCTGCATTTACATCCCATCAATGTGATGACTCAACTGATTGGTGTCATGCTCGGAGCCGTAGGTTTTTGGTGGCATGATACGACGGCTATTCTCACAGCTGTCTACCTAATTCTCCTGGGTAATGCCTACGGTTGGAGACAAGTGCATGAATGTCTATATTTGCATGTCTGCGATTCGTAATGTGGACAGCCAGTCAAGCCGCTCAGACTTGGCTGGCCGCCATCTGGTGAGAAGTGTTCAGAGTGATCGAACTTTTTAAGAAACCATACTGACTGGCTCTTGCTTCGTCTGCAAAGCAAGCGTATGGGAGCAGAAGGAAAGTTTGTATTCCTCCTCCACACGGAAAGGATCTCCCATGAAAATGTTTTTGCGCTCTCTTGGTGTTTCTCTCGCAATCCTGAGCTCTGGGATAGCGCCAGCTGCCACAAGTCCTGTGCTCGGCGGTTACATAGCTGTCGACACCTTCCAGCCTGAAGTTGTTGGTGCCGCGCACTTTGCCGTTTTTACGTTGAATCAAGAGGCGACTTCGCCAGTCTATAAGCTCGAGACCATCATAAGTGCCGAAAGCCAGATAGTAGCTGGGGTCAATTATCGCCTGACGCTGTTGCTTTCAAGTCAGGCGGGTGAGCAGATCAAAGAAGTCGTGGTGTTCCATCAAGCATGGACTCATACCTGGCAACTTCTCTCTGTAAAAGATATCTAAGCCTCCAGGCAAACCGGCACGCAAGAAGCTTGCCGGTGCCTAAATCAAAGCTTCTCAACCAACATAGGTGATATCAGGGTTGCCACTTTCCAACTGTTCGCTTCTCAATAGTTCGAAAGACAAAATTTTCGACGATCAGACCGATGGCTATGACAGCTAAGAGTCCAGCAAACACAGATGGAATTTCTAGAAGATTTTTGTTCTCGTAGATGTACCACCCTAAGCCTCCTGACCCAGCGCTTACACCAAACACCAGCTCCGCCGCTATCAGCGTTCGCCAAGCAAAAGCCCAGCTGATGCGAAAGCCTGTCAATAGACTGGGAAAAGCAGCGGGTATAAGAATGAACCATACGTAGCGAACACCTTTGAGGTCATAGTTACGTCCGACCATGCGCAAGGTGGGAGAGACTCCATCAAATCCCGAGAGTACATTCAAACCAAAAGTCCACATTACGGAATGTGCGAGGACAAAGAGGAGGCTTCCTGTTCCAAGCCCAAACCATAGCATGGCGAGGGGCAGAAGGGCGATAGCAGGCAGTGGGTTGAACATCGCCACCAATGTCGATTGTAGTTCACGTCCCCAGCGCGAAGTCAGTGCAAGTGTCGTCAAGAGCGCTCCACAGCCAAGGCCACAGAAATATCCCAGGACGAGAACCTGTAACGATACGAGAGTCCTCGCTAACAAAACTCCAGACTTAATTCCTTCCCAAAGAGCAACAAAGGTATCTTTCGCACTCGGAACGAGGAGGGCATTGTCGAGCCAGCTAGAGTAAGCTTGCCACATCAGTAGTAAGAGGCCTACGACCAGAAGCCTCCGCACTTCCGTTCGATCGAAGATGCGCTTCCACACCGGAGCGCGCGGCAAAAGGAGAGTTCTGGGTAAGTTGGTTTCAGGTTGAAAGTACTGGTCACTTTTCAAGAGGAGTCCTCCCGTAGTCAGGGCCAAACAGTAGAGACTGGATCAAATCCTCACGATCTGGGGTGCTTGCCAGTTCTGCCTTCATCTGACCATCAGGTGTCATTATAAGAATACGTGACCCCACCAGGAGCGCCTCTCGGATGGAATGAGTGACAAAAATCAGGGAAAACTGAGTATCTTGACAGAGCTGTAGCAACTCCTCTTGCATTTGGCTTCGGGTGAGAGCGTCGAGGGCTGCAAAGGGTTCGTCCATTAAAAGTATGCGAGGCTCCATCGCCATGGCTCGGGCGATAGCAACTCGCTGTTTCATCCCACCAGATAGTGTGTGTGGAAATTGGTCTGCACAATCCGATAGCTTTACTTGGGCAAGCGCGTGTGAGACTTTTTCTGCAATTTCAGCTCTGGATAAATGTTTGGTGCGATGCAAAGCGAACGCGATATTTTCGCTGACAGTCTTCCAGGGCAAAAGTTGATCAAATTCTTGAAAGACCATGATCCGGTCAGGACCAGGTCCTAGCACTGGCTTGCCATCGACTAAGATCTGCCCTTCAGAGGGTTTCAGATATCCCCCAATCGCCTTTAGAAGTGTACTCTTGCCACAGCCAGAAGCCCCCAAGAGAATGTAGCGTTCACCAGCATCCATACAAAATTGCGCATGACTGACGATTCGTTGACGATTCTTGTCAGTGAGATAGTCGATACAAACATTTCGTACTTCTAAAAGCGGGGCAACCATAATTTAAGTACCTTGTCGCGAAAAAAGGTTCGGGTGCACCATATCTTTCCATGAAGAAGCTTTAGTCTTTATGGTTCCAACTTCGTACATAAAATCCGCATATTTTTGGATCTGACGAGGAGTTAAGTCAAAAATATTGTCAGGATCGTTGAGCAGAGCTTCGATCGAGGCAAGGCTCTCTTTGCTACCCGTGACACGCAGGTAGATCTCTGCAGCGCTAAGCTTTTGTGTTTGAATAAACTGAGTCGCTTCTTCGAAAGCAGCCACATAAGCTTCGTAAACCTTGGGATTTGAGGTGCGGAAGGGAGTCGACGCGACAACTAAGGTGAAGCTCGCGGGTCCGCCCAGAATTTGATAGGAGTTTAAGACCGTGGTAATTTTACCCTTACCATCGTTTAGTTCCTGGGATTGGAAAGGTACTGACGCAAAATGGGCACTGATTGAAGGCTTAGCATTCATCAAGCCAATATATGCCTCAGGGTGAGCCATTGCCACAGTGAGGGGATCCAGTCGGTTGTAGTTGTCTTTGCCCCATTTTTGAGCTGCAGCCATCTGAAGGGTCACGGCTTGGACGCTCACCTTTACAGATGGAACAGCAATCTTGTCAGTCGGTGAAAAGTCTTCTAAGGAGCGAATCTTCGGCTTATTGGTATTCAGATACATAGGGATGCACGCTAAAGAGCCAACGGCGCGGATTCCAAGTTTGTCGGAAGTTTTTGACCAGAGTGTCACAAGTGAAGAAGTCCCTACGGCACCGAAATCGAGACTGCCAGCCAAGAGACCATCATTGATCGGAGCAGGACCACTCAAAACTCTCCATTCCGTAGCTAGTTTCATCTGAAAGCGAGCCATGGCTTGCTTTTCCACCAGCTGCTGCTCTTTCATGATCATTAAGGGGAGATAGGTGAGTCCGTACTGATAACCTGTGGTCACTGTGCTCTTTTCAGCATAGAGGAAGGATGAGCATAAGAAAGAAAGACCACATAAAATCCAGCGTAAGTTCTTCATAAGAACCTCCCGGTTGGGGTGTTAAGCCCAACTTAACGCAAGAGCGAGCGTGAGGCAAATGAAGAGACATCGTTAGGGATTTACTTTTTCGAGCCAGGTCAATTCCCAGCGGTCAGAAATTATTTCTGGAGACGAGGCTATGCGGTAAGTTATGGGCCCTATGGCGAGAGTTTCCTTATCTCTAGCTAAACGGTCTGGAAGCCGCACAATGTAGGCAATCCTCTGCTCAGCCTGAATCATCTCTCGGTAGTGAGGGGAATAGGCTGTATAAGTTGGCTCAATTTGGATGCGATCGTGGGTATAGAAACTAATCCAATAGGCCAACCAGTAATCAGCATAAGCTCGTTCAATCCCACGCGCATCGAGCTCAGCCACTATCTCGTCTAAGTTTTTCTGCTCTTGATCCTGCTGACTCCACGGCGCTGTGATAGCTTGTGCTCCACTTCCCAGCAAGACCACAGTGCAGATTAGGCTGTAGGCCCTACCCCAAAGAGACATGCGCCATAGCCAAAGCAAAAAACAACTGTAGACCAGTGCAACAGGGTAAATAAGAATGCTAAGGTAGCGGGCACTCCCGAAGTCTACAGTGTGTCTAGAGAGAATAAAAGCGCAGCAGACCACCAGAGGTAAAAGCCAAAAAAGTGAACCTCGATTCAGATCACGCAAAGAACGGTTTCGAAATACACGTTGGAGGTTGCGAGCTACGAGTCCTGTGAAATATATAACGCTCGCTAAAAAAATGTAAAAAACAGGCGAAAAATAGTACTGCTGCAAATCAAGGTTCAAGAGTTGAAGGAGACCATCCCACAAAATACCCAGACGTTTGCCTATCAATTCTAAATTTCCTGATACCGAGGCACCTCTTGCAGATTTCCCTCCGAGCATAAACCAATAGTAAAGGCTAGGACTGAAGCCTATCAAGAGTCCAAGCACCCAGATGGCACTTCCGAAAAAGCGCTGCTTTTTGCGGGTTTGAAACTGAGTAAACCACGCTCCAAAGCAGACCAGGATCCACAAGAAAATTCCAGCTAGTAGCAGATGGAGGGGTTCCACTGGACGCCGACCTTTTACCAGTACAAAGTCAAACTGAGTGCCTAACGCCAGCGTTGAGAGACCAAAGGAGATCAAAATGAAACAGATTGTCGTCAGACCAGCGACGCATGCTCGCGACCAGGTAGGTTTCCGAAATGCTCCAGCAGGCCAAAAGAGAGCCTTAAGTGTATGATGGCCACTCCAGTCATTGAGGTTAAACAAAAAGAGAAAGGCACTGACACCTAGATAAGTAAGGACAAAAAGCGCAGAAATCACGAATGTGTAGAGCGCAAATCCGCTGACCAGGCCGAGTAAAAATACGGCTACGAGAAGCTTGCGATCCCAAATGTTTTGGATATAGAGGCGATAAAAGACGTAATGGTAAAGATTAAATAAAATCATACCCATCAGAAAAACTGAGGAAAAATTGGGAAGGGCACGAAAACATATTTCATAGAGAACGTGACCACTAAAGACAAGAAGTAGGACGGCTAGAGTTGCGACTTGTCGATCAAAGAGCAGTCGGATGATGCGATGGAAAAGCGGCAGCGAAAGGGTGAAGTATAGAGCAGGTGCAAGGCTCAGGGTCATGGGGTGGGTGCCGAATATCTTGAAAAAGAAAGCTGTCAGATAGCCTTCGAGAAACATCCCTTGATAGCCCACTTGCCAAACAAAGATGGGACGCTCCCCGCGCTTCAATATCGAATCGGCTATAAGACCGATGAGGGCGTGGTCGGAACTGTACTCAACGGCCCAGGCCTGAAGCCAACCCCAAGCAAAATAAGCTAAGCAAACCATCGAGAAAAACAAGAGAAGTGAGTCCGCGTACTTTTGCAGCTTTTGCCAGAGCGAGTTTGGCAGTGAGCTCATTTTAACTCCTGGGGGCTAGGCGCTTGAAAAATTCGTGCAGTGTAGAGATCCCAGCGATCCAAGAGATAGAGCAGAGAGCAGCGCATGCAACCGATGGCATAGATAGCACTGCGACGAAAGTTTATGGATGAGGCATCTGCGAAATATTTGGTAGGGCAGGTGACCTCGCCGATTTGAAAGCCAGCTCGATGGGCTTGGACTAGCATTTGGTTATCAAAAACGAAATCGTCACTGTTAGCTTCTAGGTCCAAGGTTTCGAGAACTTTACGTGAGAAACAACGATAGCCTGTATGAAATTCAGAAAGCTTCATACCGGTCATGAGATTTTGGAGAAACGTCAGGCCTCGATTGGCGACGTACTTGTACCAGGGCATTCCCCCGGCGAGAGCGCCGCCACTGAGGATACGAGAGGCAAGCACGATATCAAAGAGTCCGCTGGTTTGCATGGCAACCAGGGCAGGGATCAGTTTAGGGGTGTACTGATAGTCCGGGTGAACCATGACGACCACGTCGGCACCGAGTTGGATGGCTTTGCGGTAACAGGTCTTCTGATTGCCGCCGTAGCCACGGTTCTTATCGTGGACCAAAACGTGAAGACCAAGCTTTTCGGCCAACTTGACAGTCATGTCACGACTGCAATCGTCGACCAGAACGATGTCGTCGACAATCTGACGATCGATCTCTGCCACCGTCCTTTCGAGCGTCTTCTCTGCGTTGTATGCTGGCATAACTACGACGACTTTTTTACCTGCAAACATTCCCCACTCTCCCCAAGAAGAGATACACATGATGGCTCCATCCAAGGGAGCTCGCGGCGTCCGTAAGGCATGAGCGTTTTTACCTTTTTTCGATTAGCCGGGCAAGCGCTTAAACAGACTTGCGCGTCCCTTCACCGAAGGGCCGCAAGCGTGATGAATGCCGGATTGGCACTCTATGTTACACGATGAGCAGATACGATGGGGGAGTTGGTCCAAGATGATCGATCAATTAGCCGGCCAGCCAAAAAATTACTGTACAACTTGTGGAAAGTCTTATAAGGAAGCAAGTTGTGGAGACCTTTTAGGTTTTCTTCACTTCGAAGGAAACCCGAAAGCCAGACTAAACGGACGGTAGATGAAACATAAGCTAGACACTTTCGCGTTCGTTCTCGGGGTAACCCTTGTAGGGCCAGTTGCTGGTGCACAAGTGGAAACGTCGGAAAGAACGGCTGTCACACCTAAAGATTGGCAGCTATCAATTTCTGCCAGCCTCAGCGAAACCCCGGTTGACAGAAAGTCGGCAGACTTTTTCCGGTATTTAGGGTTCAGCGGTCTGCTCACCTATACGTTCTCAGAGTCTAGCTACGAGTGGTTTAAAACACCAAGTCTTTTGGCAAAGATCTCTTGGACCGATCAGATGGACTACGAAGACAACGAGAGCGATCTCGAAAACTCGACCCTCACTTTGAGCGGTCTCGGGCACGGTTTAGGCGAACACGGGACTTTTTCGGTCCCTCTCACAGCTGTGTTGCCCGACAATACAGACGATCGAAAATATTTGGGATATCGGGGTTCTTTTCTGGCGAAGCCATCTTTGGCTTACACTCTCGGTTCATGGGTGGCGAGCACAGGTGTAGGTCTCAATCGCAGCTTTTACGCCTTAGATGCTTCTCAAGGTGGGCGATACAATCCGGAGTGGGGATTTAGTCCGTTCGTGAGCCTCACATACAGCCATCAGTGGCTCAAAATTCTCGCGACTTTGAGCAATACGACTACGCAACTCGCTGATGGGGCTCGAGCGAAGGACAAGTACTTGGCAAGTTTAGCTTTGGATGTCGAACATTCGCCGGCTCTTTCCAGTTCTTTGAGCTGGACGCGGCGAGACAAGACTTTTGGTTACGACGGAGTCGCTGCCAATGTCGATTTCCGTTTCGCAGATAAAACTCTAGTTTCTTACGAACTGACTTATACACTCTGACGAGTAAACTCTACAGGGGGAGTGCCGATGCATAGGATGGGGATAAAGCTGACGATGGGACCAAGACTATTCGCAGGAATTTTTGTACTTTTGACACTGCTAACAGCTTGTCAAAAGAAGCGTTCACCGGAATTCATTCAGGGGGATGGAGAGTACGTCTACAAAATCGCTGATTTTCAGGGCAAAACCTATCCTCTCGAGACCGGTAAGGTCACCGGACCTGGTGTGGTTACCGATGCCGACCTTTTGGAAAGTCCAGAGACCAGCGACATCCTTCGCAGTTTTCCTTCCGTAGAATTTCACTCGAATATCGAGCTCACTCAGGTGTCCCATGACGACCTGAATCAGCTGTTTGTCTTTGGCAAACCTGAGACAGAAGAAGTCTATCAGCTTCAGCTAGGATTTACCGAAAACCACTTGATAGTCTATAAACTAGCTAAAAAGTCTGACATCCCTAGCGACGAGCTCACTTTTGCAATTCCAGCAGCAGGTGGCTTGTATCAAGTTCCACTGTTTGGCTATCCCCTTAAAAAGTATGTTGTCGACTATGTCGTCGATGATAGAGGCAAACCGACCAAGCAGAAGCGAACGATCAGTAAAGATTTCTTAGCTGACTCGACGCACTTCTCTGTCGATACGTCCTCCGTGAAAGTATTCACACGTGCGGAAAAGAAAAACCTCCTTCCAACCAGCTTTTTTAACGAGTCCAACGAATGGTTTTACGAGCTGTCTATCGTAGACGGTCCGCTTAGCACACAGATAGGTGCGCAACTTGGTGCTGGTAAAGTCCGCTTCTTACGTACGAGTAACTCGCTTATCGCGGTCGATCTTAATATTCCTGACGAAGCCAAGACCCTCGCTGGCGAGAAGCTACAACGCATCATCGAACTTCCTGTGCGCTGGGCAGATTTTGAGCTGATCAAGACTGGCGACGATGCCATGCTGAAAGAGCTCTTGCTCGATGAGCAGGATGCAGGAGCTGATAACTGGCAGAACAGAGCTTTTGGTCTTTTGGACTTGAAGCGTCTCAATAATCTCGACAACGCAAGCACAAACAGTGTTCGAGTCACTCGTCTCGAAGTTGATGAAAACTACTTCTCAGTCACACTTTCTTACTCGGATCTGAATGGGATTGCTTTGCACTACTCATTCGCGCGTTCTGATCGAGCTGTCAAAGGTCAGGTCTATCCTGTCGCTGATCAGCGTAAGTATGGTTTCTGGAGAGCAATTAGGAACTTTTACTTAGGTAATCTTACGTCGACTGAGAAGAATTATGCTCAGAACACGTTTTTGAGTCGTATGTACCCCAATGAAAATAATGTTATCGAAGTTTATCTCACCGAGAACACGCCGGATATTCCCATTTTCGTAGACTCCATCGAAAAGGCTATTCAAGCTTGGGATCGAACTTTTGTTGAGGCAGCCAAGGGGACCCAGTACGAGTCAAATCCAATCCGTGTGACTTTGAATCGGAGCCGCAAGGTCAAGAACGGTGATGTGCGATATAACAAGATTTCATTTTACGACTTCAATATCAATGTCGGTGGATTGTTGGGTTACGGGCCTTCTGTAACAGACGATCGAACCGGTGAGATCCACTCCTCGACGAATCACATCTATCTTCGAACCTATCGCGAGGGTGTGTATCGCGATCTTAAAAACTACATCAAAGCAAAATTGGGCTTCTATGATGGTAAGTCCCTTGCTGGCATCGAGTATCCTAACCAGTTGCTGTATAATTCTCAAAATATAGATGCCTTTGACAGCTTTGATTCTGGGCGTATCGATATCTTTGCGAGAGAAGTAGGCTTTCCAAGACCAGTGGCTTCGAATGTTGCGACAGAATCTGTGGCTAGCTCGATGATTACGAATCGCCCAGATCTATCGAATTTCCAGGAATACGCCTTAGAGCAGTTGCGAAACCCCAAGCTCGCTCAAGCCAAATACGACGCTCTTTACAGAGAGGCGAAAAGCAAGTTTGAAGCGAGACGTGATCTCAAAAACAGCCTGCAAAAAGGTCCTCAGGGTTGCTCTTATCAGGCTGCGGTGTTCAATACCTTTCGTGAAATCGAAGCCACTTGTGGAAGTCTCAAATTTGGTGACTACGTTCGTCGTCTGCAGGCCGAGAAACGTGACGCAAGTTTTCTCGAGCAGATCGATTACGACGCTGAAATTTTTAATGAGTGCGCACAACTCTTGCTTGCTCCTACGCTCCAATCGACTTTGGTGCACGAATTCGGCCACAACCTTGGTATGACCCACAACTTTATGGGCAGTGCCGATGACGCAAACTTCCGTCGCGATCCATCAGGGGTTCCAACCTTCCGTTCGACATCTGTCATGGATTACCCAGATCGTGACGAAGATCGCGGCTTCGAACCTGGTACGTACGATGTCGCAGCTATCCGCTATGCTTACTACCAAGCTGTCGAATTGAAAGATCACGGCGCGAACGGTAAGGTATCTATCGTGTCTGTTGCACCCGAACAAAAAAACGACACGCGATCTATCGAAGAGAAGCTTTCACCTGAAGTCAAAGCTCAGTTGAAGTCATATCTCTATTGCTGGGACATGGACATTGAAGAAAATCAGGTGCCACTGCTCGACGTACGTTGTCGTCGCTGGGACCGTGGATCTAACCCAGTGCAGATGGCCTATTCATTAATAGATCAGTTCAATAGCACGACTGCTATGACCATGAGTCGCTTTGAAATGAAGTCCCTTTCTGAAAAGGGCTTTGAGGGAAGCGTTTTGCAAAGCGTCCTGCTTCCCTTGCATTCCATTTACCAGCAATACCGTTACCTCCTCTATCTCAAGACAAGGGGATTAAACGATCCTTACTTCTTCAAGAGCGAAGCCAAGTATGACGAGTTCATTGCTCGCAACGTTGGGAATAAAACTTTAGCAGACTTGCCAAAGGATCCATTGCAGCTCGAAGCTTTTGTCGAAAAGCTTCCTGAGATCCAGCAGTACAAGCTCGCAGCAGATATTATCTTTAAGTTTTTCAAACAATTAGTTTTCGTGGAAGATCGATACTGTACGGTTTGGGCAGGTCAAGCTCTTGTGGACGCGTTGCCGTTCTCTCGATTACGGCAGGATGTGTTCACCCTGTCTCGAGTGAGTATCAACAGCTGCAGCGAGCTTATGCCTTTCTTTAACGCTTATCGCATAGAAAGTCAGGTGCCAGGGGCTGCAGAAACCGATCTGAACTACGAGCTGAAGAAGTACTTGGGATCGTTTGCTCAGGCAGCTTGGTCCGTTCCGGTTAGTGTGAAAGATTTTGGTAATGCGTTTGAAACGGTTACCTATAGTGCGAATGACGAGGAGCTTAATATCAAGGCTCCGCTCGTGATCGGTACTTCAGGACTTCGTGCAAATTCATTCTTGCTGCTTACTATTCGTGGAGCTGGAATGCCTATCCTCGCAGATAATCGTTTCTTCCCGAATTTTATGGACGATCCTAACTACCGTCGCGAGTTTCTCCGAGAAATCGAAGACCGCCTGTTGAACGGTATCGACGTTGCTAAGCTAGGTGTAAGCAGCAATCTTGCTGGAGCACAAGGATCTCGATTTGTTCAGCGATTTGCGAGTGAGCGAGCTTTGCTAGAGGGGATGTACGCAAATTTCCTTAACAGTCTGGCTGCGCCGGGGGAAAACTCTGCAGCGCGAATGGACGATCTTCTTCCCATGGTTTACAGCCGTGCAGACTTTTTAAGGGTCTTCCCAGATCCAAGTAAAGTTGCTTACATTGTCGATGGTCAAGGTCGGTACTTCGTTGCCGAAAAGCAGGGTTCGACCATCCAGAAGATGATCACGACATACCGAGGTGTGCGGAAGTCAATCGCTCTCACGAGCATGTACGATGCCATAGCGGGTGAGCGGCAGAAATCCCTAGAAGCTGCGACACGTGTAGCTAAAGCTTATTTTGTTAAGGTTGCAGGCCAGCCCGAGCTCCAAGCCAATGACTTGAAGTACTTCGCTGTTGCAGAAGCAAGCTTGCTCCTGGGTCAGCAGTTTTTGAAGTCAGAAGAAGTTGTATCAGACGCGAACGTACCTGTTCCCTCTACTCCGAGTACAGCTTACGTAGAAGAGTTGGTTAAGAAGGCTAGCGAATTGCTAAAAGTGGCTGTCGCTCAGGGGTTGAAGGTAGATGTAGGAATGATTGAATCTGTTCTTGTAGACCTGACGTCTCTCCAGCCTCTGGAAGACAGGGGGCCGGAAGCAATCGTGAGTGGTCTACTTGAAGATGGCGACGACGCGTATTTGCCAGTTATCTACGCACTCATTCAGGGTGTGGCTGACGCAAGAGATGCTGAGCCGAATATGACCGAGCTGAGTGAAGATAAGTGGGGAAGCTTGGCTCAAGCATCCTACGATAGAGTTCTCAGTGATTTCGCTAAGGTGAAGTTGAGTACCAACGCTCTATCCGAAAGAGCTGCGCAAGAGGGCATTTTGCTCGATGTGATTCTTGGGTCTCGCGAACAGGAAAAATAGTTAGACTAAGTTCCCGCTTGCTCGTGCGGGAACTCTCAGAATGGGCCATGCTTCCAAAGAGAAGCGGGCCTTTTCTTTTTGGGCCGAAAAAACTAGTGCCGAAGACCTACTCGTAAAATTCAATAGCCCGACTTAGCTTTCATCTTTCTATTAAAGTCTTGAATAACAGGCAGCGTAGATTCGCTGCTTGGATAGTAAACAGTGAAACCATCGTAGTCTGGATAGGGACTGCCATCATCCTGACGAGATGAAAGGAGCCAAAACATAGCCCCATTGACACCGAGTTTATCGAATTCTTCATACCATCGCTGGTAGACGCTGTCCCGACGTGCTCTATCTCTGAGTCCAAATTCGCCAGCGTAGATAGGTTTGTTGAGAGTCTTGAGGCTTTGTTCTGCATGGACTTGAATGTAAGCTAGGCTTTTATCGAGATCCATGCCCCAAGTTTCTGGGTAGAGGTGAAAGCTCGAAAAGTCAATGTGCTGCGAGCTATGCGTCATCAGGAAGTCACTGCCTTCTTGCCCTTCGGAACCACTGGAAACAAGATGCTCCGTGTCGATCGATTTGATGTAACCTGCCATCTCCTCAATCCATCGATAAAAGTCTTCGGCACGATGTGGGCGAACACGCGGTTCGTTGGCAAGTTCCCATCCGAGTATGGCTGGTTCGTCTTTATATCGAATACCTGTGTAGTAATTGGTTCGCCACAGGAGATAATTGATGTAGTCGCGAAAGATGCTACGTGTTTCTTGGTCCGAATAAAAATCATCATGTTCTCGCGCTGTTTTTGACCAGCGAACATAGCGATTCATTCCCCCAAAATCATCCCAGTTATTGACTAGGGGAAGAATAAGGCGGAGCCCCTTGAGCTTAGCTCTGTAGACAATATAATCGAGGCGGCGAAAGCCTTCCTCGTAGTACTGCCGTGGCGATGCTTGCAGAGTCGTGCCTTCCTGCCATTGACCATCACAAAAAGCCCAGGTTCGTAGTACATTCACGCCAAGATTCTTGGCATCATCCAAGAAGGCATCGATCATGAATGGGGATTTGTAAAAGAGATAATACTGATTGGTACCAGAGAAATAAAAATCCTTACCATCGAGCAAGAGCCTATTCCCGTCTCGTTTGACAAAGCTGAAGGTAGGCCCTGGGTCATAAGCACGAGGGGTAGCCAGGGAAGTGGAGGCAAAGCCAGACATAAGTCCCACATTCAGGCCGAGGCTTTGGAACCACTGACGTCTCGTCATTGCGGGTTCCTTGGGGTTCGTCATAAGGGCCTCCTCTGGGACACTTGTAAGCTCGACGCATCATTCTTTGGCAATCTCAAGGGGACATTCAGCTTATTATGATGTTTTTTGCTGATGTATGCCAGTGTCCATTGCCATCTATCCTGTAAAGTCTGTCGCAGTATGGATGCTAGCTTGTGGGGAGCTCTATCCTCATCTATAAAAAAGCTTAGGAGGAACTGTTTATGACAAAAGCGCCAACAATCAGTCCTCAGCAAGCCTTGCAGCTGATTTGTGATCACAGGCACGAGCCTCTTCACTGTGCGGTTAAGAGGGAGGCTGCTCGTGGTAGGGTTTTGGCGCGTGATATTTACTCGCAGAGCAATCACCCTTCATTTTCACGTGTCTGTATGGATGGAATAGCCGTCCAATATGATCCTGCAATGACGAGATGGATGCATCAGGCGTTGCAGTTGGCTGGTGATCCACCACTTCAGTTGAAAGCTTCAGACTATGCGATAGAGGTGGCAACCGGTGCAGTTTGTCCTACAGATTGCGATCTGGTCATTCCGTACGAGCATCTGGAGCGAAGAGAGGGCTGTTGGTATCTGAATGACGGCCAGGATGTCAAAAAGGGTTCTAATATTCAGTGGGAAGGACGAGAATTAGCCAAAGGCCAACTCTTGCTGAGGGCAGGAACAGTTTTGGCAGCTCCCGAACTTTTTCTTTTAGCAGCTCAGGGTGTTGCGGAAGTACCTGTGTTGGCAAAGCCCCGGATTGCTCTTATAAGTAACGGCTCTGAATTAGTGAGGCCCGACGAAATACCTGAGTCTTATCAAATCCGCGATGCAAATACCTTGGCTCTCCAAACTTTGCTGGCAGATTATGGGTACGCAGTCGAGTGTCAGGAGCTCGTTGCAGATGATGAAGAGAGACTTTTGGCTATACTGCAGAATGTGCTGGAAACAGTTGATGTCGTCCTGATTTCGGCCGGTGTGAGCAAAGGGTCTAAGGATCTTATCCCCCAAATTCTTCAAGAGCTCGGTGTAAAGTCTTTGATACATGGCATTGAGCAACGTCCTGGCAAGCCCTTTTACTTTGGGCGCCTTGGCGAGCAGCGCTTTGTAATTGGTCTACCAGGAAACCCAGTGGCTGCTTTGATGAATGCTGGCTTATACGTACTGCCGCTGCTCTCGACTCTGGAAGGCAAAAAGGTGCGTTGCTACTGGCGAATTTTGTCGCACGATATTCCGGCGCAAGTGCGTACGAGTTACTTTCCCATCTCGCAGGTGGGTGAGGGGAGCTGGCGGATTATGGAGACTCTCGGTTCTGGCGATGTTGTCAGCCTGCGTGGTACGGAAGGGTTTGTCATTGTGCCGGCTGGACCGGAAATTAAAGCCGGGCAGCCCCTCCGGTTTATCCCCTGGTCGTTTGAGACCTGCTCATGAACCAGCATCCCTCTCCGCGAGCCGTGAGCGAGCTAAAGTATCTCTATCATCCCTTCGAAATAGGCTGTGTTGGCTTTTCTGGAAGCGGTAAGACAACTCTTATCCGAAAGCTTATCAACAGCTGGCAGGGCAGGTATCGAGTTGGTTATATCAAACATAGTGCCCATCACCTCGATCTTGATAGACCCGGAAAAGATTCCGAGCTGGCAGCTCAGGCTGGTGCATGTTTTCGCTACATGCGGAGTGGGTCACAACAGGCATTTCTGGATGGGACGGAGTTTGCGGAAGACTGGGGTTTACGATTTTTGCGGGCAGATTGCGTTGTTGTTGAAGGTGGAAAATCTCAAAAGGAGCTACCGAAACTCGCGTTGGTTGATAAAGACCAAAGGCTCTTGGGCGACCTTCCGCAAGGTGTGCTTGCCTTGTGTGGGGAGACCTATGTGTCTCATGCTCTACCTTGGTTTCATCGGGACGATATCGAGGGAATTTCTGCTTTTGTGGAACAAGTGTGGCAAGCCAAGATTCAGGTAAGTCGTCCTCTTGCAGTGATTTTAAGCGGTGGACGTAGCCGTCGAATGGGGAGTGATAAGGGGCTGCTTGCCTATCACGCGGTCGATCAAGTGAGCTATCTCTGGAGACTCCTCGAAAGTCAAGGTCTGGAGGTAGTACTGAGCGTTCGTGATGGGCAGTATGGGGAGAGTCTCTGGCCGGGCCTTAGCCGCTGCTACGATCGTTTTTTGGATTGTGGTCCCTTGGGAGCTATCGCTTCTGTGCAATGGCAATGGCCACATCGTCCAATCCTTTTGCTTCCTTGTGATCGCCCCCAACTGCAGGCAGACCACATACGGACCCTTGAATCCAAGCGACATTGGAGTCGCGAGGCCGTAGTGGCTCTCGATAAGGGCGTTCGGGACCCGTCTTGTGCCATCTATGAGGCAAGTCTCAGACCCCACGTTTACCAAGCGCTGGAACGGCAAAATTTGCGTTTACAGGATCTGGTGGACAAGATGCGGGTCTCGCTTGTTCATCTTGACTTAGGTGCTCACTGTAATACCCCTGAGGAGCGTCAGAATTACTCAAACCCTCGGACTCCTTGAGCAGGAAAGGACACAGATGTCCTTTGCTTTGTGTTAAGGTCTTGCAAATATTGGATGTGATCTAGCTAAAAATGTCGCTTCAGTTTGTGGCTGAATAGGCGTAAGAGTCTTTAAGTAGGAAAGTATCGGAAATGCCTCTGGGTTTTCGGAGTGGATCAGATGAAGTTTTGGATTTTAGGGCTGGGATTTTTATTGCATGTGAGTGGTACTCTCATGGCTCGCGAAGCCCTTCAGTTTGCTTGTACCTCTAAGGCTCCTCTGTCGCTGAGTGCGGACCAAAGCCTTTCCGCAGCGATGCGAGGCACGCTCGAATTTATCGGTTTCAATCAGGTCGTTCTCTCGCATACAACGCAGCTTCGCTCTTGTCGAGATGGCGCAGCCTGTGAAACCAACGAAGAGATAAGTCAGTTTGGTGTATTGAGGAGCGCTGACTACAAGCCCTCCCTTTACAAAGAGCACGATGCTTTTAGTCTTTTGGCTGCAACTTCGGCTGATCCCAAGCGCTCGCGTGTTGTCATTCCAGAAAAGGTGTCGAGAGATCACCTTCAGGACTTCACCGCAGTTTTGATTTTTAGTGACTGGAAAAAACTCGGAGGCCAGAGCCTTCCCCTTGAATGCAAGGCAGATATTGTGGCGAGCGATGCAAGTGATGAAATGAAGTCAGCAGACAATGAGTTGAAACGAGCGCAAGCGATTCTGGCCGAACAGTTTGGTCTCAACGATTTACAGCTCCGCGTGAGCTCCCGTGCTTTGCAAGAACAGGTGAAAGCTTCTCGCGAGTGCACTGATCCCCGCTGTATTAGCTTTTCGCATGCGACGCAACTGGCTCTTTCCCTCATCTTTGATAGTCAAGCTCAGGCCGAAACACCTTTGGAAATAGCTCTTTCAGAAATCCCGAAGCAGCCTGGTGCTTGGAACAACAGCGAAGCTCGAAAAGCGGCTGCAAAGTCCTTGCTCCGTGAAGAACTAGATCGTTCTCAGACAAGGTTATCTCTCTTCACTGGGAGCGAAGCTCCAGAACTTGCTTTACCACCTGAGCAAGGTGAGAATGCTGAGGAAAACTGGATTTTCTCTCTTTATATCCCAAGTCTTTCGGATCATTTCTATTGGGTTGTCGTCGACAAGCAAGGCATCAAAAAGCCGTATATTTATGGCTTCAACTAGGTTTAGCTTTTAAAGCTCGTGACTCGGGGAGTTGCTGATGGCCAGTTCCCGAAGATAGTAACCTACACCAGGCTCAGTGACGATCAGTTGAGGAGTGTTGGGATCTACCTCCAGCTTTTGTCTCAGATGTCCAATGTATACCCTGAGGTATTGGATATGTTCGGTGGACTTTGGTCCCCACACCTCGCCTAAAATCTGACTGTGAGTCATGACCTGACCTTTGTTTTGAATGAGAACTCGCAGGAGTTCATATTCAGTCAGCGTAAGTTTTACTTCTTTTCCATTGCACAAGACTTTACGGCTACTGAGGTCAACGCTCAAGGGGCCAGAAATAAAGACAGCGTTGGTTTGCTGGAGCTGGTGAGAACGAAAGGCTATTTTGAGGCGCGCGAGGAGTTCGCCTACCAAAAAAGGCTTACGCAAATAATCGTGAGCGCCGGATTCTAAGGCTGTTACTATACTTTCTTCATCATCACGTACCGACAAGACAATGACGGGTAAGCTTGATTGCTCACGGATACGCTTCAGGGCCTCAAGACCGTCCATATCAGGCAAGCCCAAATCAAGGATTATCCCATCGACCTTTTGGCTTTGAATGGCCTGAAAAGCTTCACTGGCTTGCATAGCTTCGATGACATCGTAACCATGAGGCGGTAAGGCTACAGTCAAAAAGCGACGAATGGAGTCTTCATCGTCAACGACCAGGATTCTGTGGTTATCAAGTGATTTCATGGAAGGTCTCCCTTCGGGACAGACAGAGTGAAAATGGCGCCACCTTCGGGATGGTTTTGTACGGAGATCTTACCCCCATGTATATCTAAAAATCCATTGGCGATCGATAGGCCGAGCCCAAGGCCACCAGTTTTTTGAGGACTCACTCGGTAAAACTTGTCAAAAATTTTGTCTTTTAGCTCCAAAGGAATTCCAGGTCCTCGGTCACGAATGCTAATCAATATTTCTGACTCATTCTCTTTGATGAAAATAGAGAGGGGGCCTTGTCGTGGTCCGTAGCGCAGTCCGTTTTGTAGAATGTAAAACAAGGCCTGGCTTAAAAGCACAGGGTCGACTCTCATGTGGGGGCAGTTCGTATCGCAGGTGATAGAGAAAATAGCTTCAGGGAAGTCGAAGCTAAGTCGCTGGCAAGTTGTCGCGAGCAGGTCGCGGACGTCAACCTCTTCGTGACGAGGTTGGAGAGTTCCAGAGTCTATGCGTGACATGTCGAGGAGTTTGTCCAAAACCTCAGTTAGGCGTTGCGAAGCGCTGAGAATTTCAGAAGCCAGAACATAGCTCCTTTCTTTTCGTTCTTGTATCACAGGGTCAAGTAGGGCGCTCGCGGACCCTGTGATCGTCGCAAGCGGTGTTTTGAGCTCGTGTGAGACAGAATTGAGGAGAGATTTATAAAGGGTTTGGGTTTTGTTCATGAAGGCGATGTCTTGGGCCTTTTCACGAAGGATTTCACGTTCGAGTGCAGTAGCAAACTGGTCGATGAGAGCCTCCAAGAAAGCTTGATTTTCGTTTGACATCAGAGGGACTTGATCTTCCTTGATCTTAATGTAGCCTAGTTTTTCCTTGAGCCCAGAAAGAGAACAGGTGATGCTTTTGTCGGAGTTTATGGCGACTCGATGTTTTGTAGTGTCCTGAACTAGGGAGGAGCCTGTTGCACGAATTTCTTCGTTTGTTGGGGTGTACGTGCTCAAGGGGTGTAAAGTAAGTTGCACTTGATCACTGGCTTTCAAATAGAGAGCGATTTGAGAAAAACCTTGGCGGAATAAGGTTTCAAATAAAAGTTGGACGGCCTCTTCGAACGAGTTTGTGAAAGACAATTTTCTTGCAGCTTCATAAAGGGTTGCTGTTTGCTGCTCTTTTTTTTGTAGTCGAATTGTTTTCAGACGGAGTTCGTGGATTAAAATCGAAAGTGCTATGGCGGCAAAATACAGTGCGAGAAGTTCCTCAGATAAATCGTTAGATAAGTATAGATGGTGGCTTAGGGGATGATAGAGCCAAAAGTAGCCGATACCGAGAAAAACTGAAGATAATAGGAGCAGATTTAGTCTACTCGTCAAGAGTGAAAAACATATGAGAACTAGCCCCCAAAGGATGGCAAGACCGACCACACCGATTACCGATTTAAATGTTGCACTGATTAAAATCAGGCAAGTCAAGAAACATAGCAGAATGAAGTCGCGCCAACTCTTAGCGTTACCACTCGTATTCATTCGTAATCCCTAAAAGAAAAGGAGCTCCTGACTTTTTGTCAAGAACTCCTTAAATAGTAGCATGTTAATTGAATGCGGTACGAGTCTTTAGGGAGCAGGCGCAGCTGGAGTGCTGCTTGGGTCGGTTTGGATTGCAAAGTCGATGATGTCGTTCTTTCGAATAAGATCTATCAGCTTCACAACTTGCTCGTAAGGAGTCTGAGCATCCGCGCTGATTGCAGCAGCAAGATTAACTCCTGGCTTTTTTTCTCGCTCGGCGCGAATGCGTGGTCCGATGGCGTCCAACTCAATCGCCTCGCCGTCTACGTAGAACTTCCCCGACTTGTCGAGTGCGAAATTCAAAGTTTTCTCATCAGGCTTAAGTGCTTGCGCGGAGTCTGACTCAGGCAATTTGAGCTCTATAGCTTTATTTGCTACCAGGGACGCCGTCACCATGAAGATGATGAGGAGTACCAACATGATATCCACGAGGGGAGTCACGTTAATTCCAGAGATGCCTTCTTCGTCATTGTCTTGAGCTTGAGCTGCCATAGCAGTCCGTCCTTTTTAAACTGATGTTCTAAAACACTTTTTAAGGCACGTAGTCTTGGCCAAGACCAGCAACCAGGGTGTTTACCATGGCCTGAGCATCGGTTGTTAGCACCTTGATGCGGCGCTGGAAATAGTTGAAAGCGATAACGGCGGGAATCGCCACAAGCAAGCCGACCGCCGTAGCTACGAGAGCCTCGGAAATACCTGCCATAACCACACTAGCTCCCCCTGCTGGGTTCAAGCCGAGATCATGGAACGCTTTGATAATACCGAGTACGGTTCCGAAGAGGCCGATGAAGGGAGCGTTGTTGCCAAGAGTGGCGAGAACAACGAGGCCGCGATCGAGGGTTTTGCGCTGACGCATCAGGTAGCCGTTCATTGCTTCCTGCATCGCGCCTGCTCCGCCCATGCGGTGCTGAACACCTTCGAGGGCAACTTTAGCTTCCAAGCTGCGTGGGAATTGACGGCATAGATCTTCCGCTTTCTTGAAATCGCGCTGACGAAGTGTCTGGTAGAACTCTTCGATAGTAGACAACTTGAGGTGACTCTGACGGTAGAAGAACCACAGGCGCTCGACCCCGATCGCAACTGATACGACGCTAAGGATGAGAAGCAACCAGAGGATCCACTCGGTGCCCAGGAGAGTCATGTTCAACAGTACTTCGACGATGTTGAAAGAGGATTGCTGCATGAGACGAACCTTTCTTAAGAGCGAAAAAGGACTATAGTCAATAAGCTACTGCGCAAACGTTAGCCTTCGAGCTTGAAATCAATCTGTACTTCGCGACCTACCACCCGCACTTTTTCTCCGTTGGAGATGCGTGGTGCATACTTCCATTTCCGGATAGCTTCGCGAGCTTTCTTCTCGAACATACCGCGGGGACTTGCGTCGACGACGGAAACATTTTCGACTCCACCCTCTTCCGTAATATCGAAACGCAGGAGTACCCAGCCTTCGATACCTTTGAGAGCAGCCTCCTGAGGAAATTCAGGCTTCACACGTTCGATAGGTTCGGCGTTGGTGTTAGCACCGGACGACCCATCGGTATTACTCACTCCTGTACCGACGACACCACCTGTAGGGTCATCACCGAAACTTTGGGGGAGGCTATTTGTCTCCTCGGCGACTTCCTGGGGCTTTTCGTCTGTTGTTTTCGTAATGGCTCGCGCGTTGGGCTTGGGGGTGTTTTTGGGCTTGGCCATCTCCACAACCTTGGTCGCAGTAGCCGTTTTAGAGCCATTGGGGTTGGAGAAAATCCGAACCTTGGCTACTTGTGGTTTCGCGGGGGGTTCTTGCGATCTGAGGCGTTCTGATATTACCATGAATCCTATGGATCCAAAGTGAACCAGCAGGGAGAGTACCACGGCTGAGCTGACCGCATGACGGTCGAAGAGTTCCGCCAAAGGTTTCTTTGAGGAACTTTTGTCGTCAGCGAGAGCAATGTCGTTCGTCGTAATGTCCATGTTTCTGCTACCCCAAAACACTCAAAGCGGATGCAATGATGAGTTCATCTTTGCCAGGAATCTCCCAGAGCTAGGTCCAAAGTGCAAGAAAAAAAGACTGCGTAAAGGCAGGTTTACGAAATAAAAAATTCATAAAGTCATGGTGGCCACGATCAAGGTGATCAGTGACTTACGGTGGCAAAGACAGATAAAGATTGGCAAGGTCCTAATTTTCCAGAAGGGACATTCACTTGATTCAGCTTGTAATTTGGTGTAACTGCGAGCTTTTCGTTTGAGGAGTTAACCGCGTGAGCGCGCGTAAGAGCGACCATTCCCCAGTGAACCTTGTGCCTGCTAGTTTGGGTGCCCTTGGCGTTGTTTTTGGCGACATTGGGACAAGTCCCCTCTACGCCTTGAAGGACTGCTTCTCTGAGTCTTACGGTTTGGCTGTCACGCCCGAGAATATCCTAGGTATCCTCTCGCTGATTGTCTGGTCTCTGATCCTTGTGATTTCATTGAAGTACTGTCTATACGTGCTGCGGGCTGACAACCGAGGCGAGGGCGGAGTCTTGGCTCTCATGGCTCTGGTGCATCCGCGACCGCGTGTCGAAGGGCGGGACCCTCTACGGTGGCTCATTTTTCTTGGTTTGTTCGGTGCAGCTTTGCTTTACGGGGATGGCATCATTACCCCTGCGATATCTGTCTTGAGTGCAGTGGAAGGACTTGAAGTTTCGGCACCTGGGCTGGAGCGCTTTGTAGTGCCCATCGCTGTTTTGGTTCTTGTCTTACTTTTTGCAATCCAAAGGGTTGGAACCGATCGAATCGGAAAAACTTTCGGTCCTATCCTTCTCGTGTGGTTTCTGACCCTAGCTTTGCTCGGCGTTCGCGCAATTCTACGCAATCCTGAGGTACTAGCAGCCCTCAGTCCGACTCATGCCGTGACCTTCTGGCAGCAGAATGGGTGGCGAGCTTGGTTTGTCTTGGGCAGTGTTTTTCTGGTCGTTACTGGGGGTGAGGCTCTCTATGCTGACATGGGACATTTTGGGCGAAGGCCCATCACGGCTTCATGGTTTGTCGTCGTGTTTCCCAGTCTTATACTCAATTATCTGGGACAGGGCGCTCTCTTACTGACCGATCCTTCGGCCGCTTCCAACCCTTTCTATCGCTTGGCGCCCAAGGCTGCCATGCTGCCTTTGGTGGGATTATCAACTATTGCTGCTGTGATCGCTTCGCAAGCTTTGATCTCAGGGACTTACACACTTACTCAACAGGCAATCCAGTTGGGGTACCTGCCCCGACAGAAAATTCGCCACACATCTAGCCACCAGATCGGGCAGATCTATTTGCCTCGAGTCAATTTATTCCTCCTCGCGGGCTCGGTAGGTCTGGTCCTGTTTTTTAGAAGTTCTACTGGCCTAGCTGCTGCATACGGACTTTCTGTGACAGCAACTATGGTTGTTACCACAATACTTACCTACTTTGTGGCTCGTTATCGATGGAAGTTAGATGCTTGGATCGCAGTCTCTTTGAGTGCGGTGTTTCTCGTGATAGATCTCAGCTTTTTCTCGGCGAATCTATTCAAGATATTTGATGGGGCCTGGGTATCCCTTATGATAGCCCTTCTTATGTTTACGGCTATGACCACCTGGAGGAGAGGTCGCTTCATACTCGGCAAACGCCTTAAGGAAAAAGCATGGCCTGTGCAGGATTTCATCCAGAAGATGCGTGATGAAAAAATTCATAGGGTTCCGGGGGTCGCCGTTTTTATGACAAGCGTCCCTGATAGCACACCACCTTCGCTGATACATAATCTACGACATAACTATGTTGTTCACGAGCTGACCATATTACTGACCGTGGTGACAGAATCTTCACCTTATCTCCCCGCCGAAGAGAAAGTGGAGTTGAGGAAAGTTTATGATGGAATCTATGCGCTCATCATCCACTACGGTTTTATGGAAAGGCCAGATGTACCATTAGCTCTCAAGGAGGCCTTCAAAGGCTGGCCATCGTCTGATTATCACAAACTCAGTTATTTCCTTGGCCGTGAAACTATGGTTCCAACCCGTCGTCCCGCTATGAACCCCTGGCGGATGCGGCTGTTCTCTTACATGACTCAAAATAGCCAGAAAGCTACAGATTTCTATCAGTTACCATCTGAACAGGTGTTCGAAGTGGGTATTTTGGTGGAGCTCTCTAACTAGCCCCCAAAAAACTGATGCCGTTAGTTGGAGTTAAAAGCTTTAATACCCTGAAATAGCCGCGTTAATCACCCACTAAGTCATAAATAAGCAGCTTTCGTAAACCCATGAAAGTATAGCTATTTAGTCATAAACTCCAACTAACGGCATCAGTTTTTGCGAGGTGGCCAGATTTTAGTCAAAATGACTTATTCTTCTTGACGTGATCTGTTTGCAGGAGTAGAACTGATCCTAGCAGGCCCGTTTGGGCCCCATCTTCTTCCTGTTGCTGTGGGTGTAGCTGGTATGTTGAAACTGGGTGGTTTGCTGTCTCCATGTTTGCTTTTTTCTGCTCTTGTCCTCGTCGCTTGTGGTGAAGTCCCTCATAATCACAAAGCTGTGCCACTGCCTGCTGAACACATCGAACCCGAACTCCAAACTTATCTCGAGAGCTACCTAGAAGATGCTGCACGTGCAGGAGTACCTGTGCAAGCTGAGATGCTACGAGAACTCAGACGCGTGGAGTGGACTGAGGAAAAGATTGTTGAGGAAGGGGACGAACTTAGTTTGGGACATTGTAGTCGTATAAATTCCAATAGCGTTCAGAGGGAAGAGCGATTTCGCACGATACGCATAGCACCTTTGCACTCACTGGGTTTAAACCTTGCAACTCGCAAGGGTCAGATTATGATGAAGGCAATTTTGTATCACGAATTAGGACATTGTCTGCATGACTTTTACGGACATCGTCCCATTGAAGATCAGGTCATCATGAGCTCCGAACTTCCAGAAAAGCGATTTGGTGAGTTGCCAGAATTAATTTCCGAACACTTTCGTATGATGCATTAAAAGATTTACCTTGTTCCTCTCTCGTCAGCCTCCTATAACCTAGGAAGGCTTCGACGAAGGAGGATCTATGCATCGAGAATTTGTAGCGAAAACAAGACAGGTCTTCGCTCTGCTGTTCCTTTTTATAGCACTTCCCGTCGCCATCCACGCACAAGAAAGCACTCCAGGCTTTTATGTGTTTTTCAAAAAGCCTAGCGATTGGCAAAAAGTCTATCTCTACACATGGTATCGCGTTGGACCTCAGCTGATTGAGACTTCAGGGAAGTGGCCTGGACGTCCTCTTTCTGATGTTGCTGGTTGGTATCGTGGCTTCATCGATCAATCACAGACCGATCCCAATTCTCGTTCGATCCAACTCGTCTTTAATGATGCGGCTGGACAACAAACGCAGGATTTGGTCCGTTCAGACAATGGATGGTATGTTTGGAAGAAGGGCGATCAATGGATTCGTCAGTGGTATGATTTGAATCCAGAAGAGCGTCTTTTCGCACTGACTGTGGAGGGCGGCAAAGGTAGTGGGCGCTATGCGCCAGGCTCTTTGGTATCTGTGGAAGCAGAGTCGCAAGGTGCTCAAAATTTTCTCACCTGGGAAGGCCCAGATGTTGGCCTTTTGAAAGATAAGTCGGCGAAATTTACGCAACTCCAGATGCCGGACAAAAATGTGAGTATTGTGGCTCGCTATGAAGACCTGTCTAACGGACAAAGGGAATACGAGAAACAGTGCAAGGGTTGTCACGGTATGAGCGGTGCTGGTGGTGTTGGTCCTAGTCTTCTTTTCGATGCGGGTACCTGTAAAAGCTGTGGTTCGGACGCGAGCTTGAGCGATCGCATTGCGAAGACGATGCCTGTGGGAGCTGTCGGAGCGTGTAAGGGGAGTTGCGCACAAAGTGTAGCACGTTATATTCGAGCTGGGTTGAACCAGCAGTCTGGTCAAGATTGTAGCCAAGTGCAAGAGCAGACCGGGCCACGACAGCTGCGTCTACTAACCCAGCAAGAATACGCACGATCAATTCGTGACGTGCTCGGTGTAAATACAGTAGAAGCCCTTCGGTTTTGGCCGGAACCACCCTTAGTGCAAGGTTATCACAACAATGCCGAAGCGAATGTTGCTACCGATCGGCATGTGCTGATGTTTGCCAAAGCAGCTCGGGAGATTGCCTCTCGTACCTCTATCGAGAATCGCTGGGCCGCGCGCTGTGGTCGGGATACGAGCTGTCTCGTCCAAGAATTTGGTCTGCGTTTGTTTCGGCGTCCTTTGCGTGAGAGTGAACTCAGTCATTGGACAAAACTATGGGCGACACATCCACGTGCTGGGCAAGCCGTATTGGAGGGAATGCTACAGGCACCCGCTTTTCTCTATCGCTCAGAGATGGGGCGTTTTATGTCACCAAGCAATTCCTATGCCTTAGATTCATATGAGATAGCAGCTGTTATATCCTACTCTCTGGGTGGAACGACGCCGGATGAGACCCTGTTGAACTTGGCTAAGGAGGGACAACTCTCGCGAGCTGAAGTTCGACGAGCACAGGCCGAACGATTGCTGCAGACAGAGGGCGCTCGCGAGACTTTTGCTCAGTTTGCTGTCCAATGGTTGGGAATAGGAGGTCTTCCCTTTGTTACGCGGGATCAAAGTGATTTTAACGCAGTCATCCGGCGTGATATGCTCGAAGAGTCCCAGCGCTATGTGAATGATATCGTATTTGATAAAGAGGCTGGAGTTGCTGAATTTTTTAACGGAGATCGCTCCTTCGTGTCTCGGGCTTTGGCTCGCTACTATGGACTTCCGATTCCGCCCCAGGACTGGGATTCTGTGGATTTAGGACCGCAGCGACAGGGAATTTTGTCACTTGGAGCTATTTTGGCAAACTATGGAAATTCGCGAGAAGCCTCACCTATCAAACGTGGCGTCTTTGTTCGAAATCGCCTTTTGTGCCAGGATTTGCCTCCCCCTCCTGCTAATGTCGATACTACCATTCCGCCTCCAGCACCTGGTCTGACCATACGGGAACGTTTGGAGAAGCACATATCCCAGGGTAAACAAAGCGACGGTACCAATACCTGCTATTCTTGCCACCAGTATATCGATATGGTCGGATTCGGTTTTGAGATGTTTGATGAAACGGCCAAGCTCCGCTTCTTTTATCCAGAGAAGCCAGACACCAAAATCGATATTTCCGGTGAGCTCAAGAGTCCCGAAGATTTCTCCAATCCCGCGACCCTGCCTTTTCAGGACCTCAAGGAACTTGGTGGACTTTTAGCAAAGAGCCAAAGAAGCAAGCAGTGTTTTGCAACCCAGTATCTTCGCTTTGCTCAGGGACGGATAGAGCAAAGTTCTGATCAGTGCTCACTCCAAAGTCTGCAGCAAGGGCTGGTCCAAGGCAAGAGCATCAAAAGCTTTATCGCGGATTGGGTTGCGTCCCCAGGTTTTGTGACAAGGAGAGCACAATGAGCCAAGTTATGGGATACGATCGCAGAGCTTTTTTCCAACTTTTGGCTGGGCTAGGAAGTTTTTCTTACGCGCAAAATCTTTTAGGTCAAGCCTCGTTGGTAAGGCGAGTGCCGACGACTGCAGAACGTCTCTTGATTGTCTACCATCCTGATGGAGCGTTCTTAGAACAATGGCATCCGAAAGCCATGAGTGGGACGATAACAGAGTTGTCTGAATCTCTGGCCCCCTTGCTTGGTATGCGTGAGCAATTGGTTTTGTTTCGTAATCTTTCGCTTTTGGATGGATCTGGCGATGGACATGAGGAGGCCGCTCGCTGTTTGCTTACAGGCTCCAAGGATCCTCAACAGGGCTCGTTAGATGTGCATCTCGCTGAAGCGATGAAACAGGCTCTCTTGCATGTTGGGGTTTTGGCAAACAAATCTCAGGGACATTCGATCAGCTTTTTTCCTGGCGGTGCAGAAAAGCCTGCCGATGACAGTCCTTTGGCAGTGTATCAACGCTTGTTTGCTGGAGGGTCATCGCTTCGCGATGATCTTGATAGGGATGTGTTGAGAAGTGTTGAAAAAGATCTCGCGGTCTATACCGATTCGCTCGATATCCCGCGCGAGCGCATCAAGCTTGATCAGCACCTCAAACAGCTTCGTCTCTTGCTCAGTAGCGCAGCTACCTGCGGGGGCTACGATGTGAGTCAATATCCCTACGATGAAGCAAAAAAATGGGAGGATAAGGCGGCTCCCCTTATACTCCAAATGCAGATAAGAAATTTGGTGGAAGCTATGAGCTGCGGTCTATCTCGAGTGGCTACCCTGCAGATTTCTCGTCACACGAGCCCCTTAAAGATGGATTATGATTTTCTAGCACGATGGAACAATCAGTATCCGATGGAAAGTCATCAAGCTTCGCATAATAGCGGAGAAATTCAAGCGCAGCAGAAGAAATGGATCAATCAACAGTTGATGATGCTCTTCCAGCTTCTCAAATCGAAACCCGAACCGAATCCTGAGCGATCAGGCTCCATGTTGGATCATAGTTTGGTCTTAGTAGTATCGGAAATTTCGCAGGGAGCTTCGCATGGGCGTAAGGATATGCCTTTTTATATCGCCGGGGGAGCTGGCATCGAAGGCTATCGACCTGGACGCATCATCGATGCTGGAGGAGCTTCGCATGTGCAGCTGTTGGCTCGACTCGCACAGTACCTCGGTCAGGAGCCGAGGGGGGCTTATGCGGGGCAGGGAGTGCTGACACAGCTGTGAGGTCTTGTCTGCTTGGTTTTTATGTAAGGAGCCAAAAAGATGAATGAATCTTTTGGGATTTGGAAAATGCATAAGAGCTAGCTTTGCTATCGCTCCAGATTTATCTAAAAGTTCCGACATCTCCCATAGGATCATCCCCTTAACTAGAGAACCTAACGGGAGCTAGGCTGAGCCTTGTTGAAGACTCTCATTACCATCATGTTGAGTCTTGCTTGCATGTTGGGAGCAAACGCTCTTGCTGCTGAGCCTCTCACACCTATTCTGCCGGACGAGACCCGTTTTGTTACCCAAAAAATTTCTTATCTCATTACGGATCGGTCAAGCTCAGAGCAGAGCGTTTGGACGAGACAGGATTTTCAGTCAGCTCAAGAAGGCTTTGTAAGTCGTGGTTTCGTGGATGAAGTTGTCTGGTTTAAGCTAGAGCTTGCTAATCCAGAGCCAGAGACTCGACAGATCTTTCTAGAATTTCCGTGGAGTCGCTGGAGTTCTTGGGAGCTGAGTTCTCCTCATATTTTGTCGAATGAAGCTCACTTAGGTGCGGGCTGGAAGGCTCAAAAACTCTCTGCTCATCGCAGTCCTCTCTTGACGTTTTCTATTCCAGGTCAAGGTCACGCTGTTTGGCTATTGAGGGTCGAGAGTGTCTATGGTTTGCAATGGGGCGTTCGCCAGCTGGGAGTCGAAAAAGCCATAGAACTGCGATCAGAAGATCGCTTTTATATGGGGCTTTATTTTGGGATCGTAGGTTTTGCGGTTTTCTTTTTTCTTGCCGTCAGCTTAGAGAGTCGATTGCGTTTGGCCGTTGACTTGGTGTTTTTGCTGTTGACCCTTTATTTGCTGCTTATCCCTTCGGTTCTCACTTACGATGAGGGCTTGTTCGGGTTTTCTGCTTGGCTCAGCGAGCGAGCTACATTTTATTTGGTACTCCCCGCAGTTGTGGCGACCTTGCGCCTCCAAAAAAATCTTGATGAAGGTCGTATGACTCGCCTGATGGTTAGATTGCGGCATGTACTTTTGCTTGGGATGGGGCTGATCACAGTCCTTAGTTTTGTAAACTGGGGCCCCTGGTTGATCAAGGCCCTGCTCTGGAATAGCCTGGGTATTGTCGTCCTCATCGTTTTGGAGGCTTTACTAGCAGCTTGGAGCAAATCCTGGCGAGCAATATTTTTTATCCTGGCTTGGCTCACACTGGGGGGCGTCTTTATCCTCTACGCTCTCATCATAGACGGACGATACTTTGGGGGGCGTATCATTCAAAGCCCATTCTGGCTTGCACTTGCAGCCCTTGGCTCTCTCGGTTTTTTCTCCCTTGCCATGGCGGATGCATACCGAACCATGCAGCGCGCGATCGTTCGCGAGCAAACTCAGAGACAAAGCTGGGAACAGGCAATGCACGGAGCTCATGAAGTTCAAGAGACCTTTATCCAAGGGAATAGCGAGTCTGAGTTGTATGAAATTCGACCAGGATATCATCCGTGCGAGGCGACTGGTGGCGACTGGTTGGGTTATCGCTTTGATAAGCAACATCAACAGCTTTATCTGAGTGTGGCTGATGTCGATGGGCATGGATTTTCTGCAGCATTGGTGGCTGGTACCATTCACGGAGCTTTTTACTCCGAGGCCCTCTTAGCCGAATCGATTGATGCTCAGAGAGAAGGTTGGTTGGGGAAAATGGTGCAGCATCTCCATGCTTTAGTGCACATCACCGAGCATAGCACCTTGCGTAGTGTAACTTTGGTTGGCTGCTGCTTTGATTTTCGTCTCGGACAGCTACATTATGTGAATGTGGGACATGTGCCCGTGCTGCTCTTGCGTGAGGGCAAGGTACAAACACTGTTTGCCATAGGCTCTCCCCTAGGCTTGACGGACGAACCTGTGCTGGGTGAGAAGTTTGTTCCCCTTCAGGCAGAAGATCGACTGCTCTTGATTACAGATGGGATTTTAGCAGAACGCTCGCGGGCTGATACGGTAATCAAATTGAAGGATGTGGCTGCCTGTCTCCAGGCAGGCGAAGCGCTGGCAGAAAATCAAAAACGGATAGAGGATCTCATCAAGGATATTAAAGAGCAGAAAAAGGATGACTGCACGTACATCCTTATCCGCATTAAAAAAGCCAAAATCTTTGACTGAAATACGAGTGTTTCCAACTTCACTTGCCAAACGCCTTGGCGTAGTCTTGAGCAGCTAGTTTAATCACGTGTTCGGCTTCCTTGCGGTCGTAAACGTCCGTGATTTGAATCTTGCGCTCACCACCTTCGCCCGGGATGTCTTTGTAGGTGAGGAAATAATGTTTAACTCGGGAAAGTATGCTGGCTGGGCAGTCTTGGATATCCTCTATCTGGCCGTAGATAGGATCGTCCTTAAGGACAGCGAGGATCTTATCATCCACTTCACCTCGATCAATCATGCGAAGTCCACCGATTGGACGAGCTTGGAGCAGCAAGTCGCCGTGCGTTATGGGGCGCTCGGTAAGGACACAGATATCGAGCGGATCTCCATCACCGATAAGGTTGTTGAGACCTGTTTTCTCAGCGGCATAGGCCGCTACTTTATGAGCACAATAGGTCTGCGGAATGAAGCCATAGAGAGAAGGAACAACATTAGAGAACTTCTGAGGTCTATCGATGCTCAGATAGC
>JACCDP011270791.1_pt1 | contig 43865 bp, 62 predicted proteins | sample 7445841 | NCBI WGS metagenome assembly JACCDP01 (sample SAMN15323441, study PRJNA562643) | freshwater metagenome | isolation source: river surface water | place: USA:Blue River Watershed | collected 2017-08-17
AATGTTGTTGTAGACGGCGATACCTTTAAAGTTAAAGACCAATCTGGAATGTGGAAGCGCGGTGATTCTAAGTGGTACGCTGATATTGCTGCCTCTGCTCCTAACTTAGCTGTCGGTATTGCTGCTGGAGCCAAGGCCGCGACTGTCACTACTGCTGCTACCGCTAATCCATTGGTAGGGGCGCTAGCTGGAATTACTGCTGGAGCCTTGGCCTCGTCGCTTGAGAAATATGGGGAGCAGAAGTTTGCGGAAGCCGCTGGCATTCGAACGGAGCAGGATTTGATTACGACTGCTGACGAAGTTGGGCGCGATTTTGCTAACAATATGATTTGGGGCATCGCTGGAGCGGGGGCAGGTAAGGCTCTTTCTGCTATCAATCCGTTCAATAAACTGAAGATTGCTAATATGCTTGGTTCCGTAGTGCATGGTTCCAAGGCTGAAGACTGGTTAACGGTCATGCGAAGTTCCGCCGATGCTAATGCGGTTAAGTCTATAATTGCTGACGACGTTGCCGCTAAAGCCAAAAATACTATGGCTGAACTGCTCCCGTCAACTCGTAAAATGAGTGCAGTTATTTCTGACACTCTTTCTGGTGCCAAGGAGGCTGCTGAGAACATGTACGACACTGGGATAAAGAAGCTAGCTGCTTCTGGTGCACTGCAATATAGGGACGCTAAACCAATCTCTGCCCTACGAGACTCGTTGGCCGCTGATTTATCCGAAGCTGGTCTAGTTAAAATACAGGCAGTTGGGGATAAGGTTAGCGCTAGTTTTAAAAGCGCAGAGGAGTTAGGGACAGCCCTAACTAACATCCTGGATAACAAATCGCAAGACAGCCTGAAGCGTGTATTCGAGACTGTAAACAGACTAGCAGACCGACCTACGGCTGCATCTTTGGACGAAGTTCTTAAGGTGCGCAAAATGATTGGTTCTATCCGCGATGACCTTGGGCATTTTATGGCTCCTGCTGGCTCAAGCGGAGAGGCAAAGCGATTGCTCGCTAGAACATCTACTAACTTGGACGGCATGTTTAATGCTGGGTTATCTAAGACTAATATTGTAGAGAATGGCGTAAGTATCCCTGCTAATGAATTCTTCCAGAATATGAACCAGAAATATAGCACATTTCGTCAGGGTTACGATGTGTTTGCTGACAAGATAAAAGATTTCGCTGATAAAAATGCTATTGCTAAAGTCGTTGGTACACTGGACAAAGAGGCTGGACATCAATATCTTAATGCCTATAAAGCCATTGCTCAAGCAACAGACAACACCGCAATGATAGGCCGTCTGGGCGAACTGCAGCAACTAATTGCAGGTAAGAATCTCGCTAATATGGGCGGAGGACAGGGTGTTACAGGCTTTATCAGGACTGCTACGGGCGCAACTGGAGCTAACATTGCCCCTACTGTTGGTACTATCACAAACGCCGGAAGAATGACTAAAGACGCGGTAGTAAAAAGCTTGGCGCCAATAACTGCTATGGCTCGCGGCTCTAACTTCCTGCGCAATATGCCAATTGAGAAACGACTTCAAATGCTGAGTGACGGCCAGGCTACCACTAAATTTTTACAAGCTATTACCGACTATTCACTTACTAAACAGTCCACTGAGGATGAATTGTTGCAGAGGGTTCCATGATGAGAGAGATAGAAATTACGAAATTACTACTGGATATGCAGAATACTTTAGGCCATATTGATGCAAAGATTAGTGCCCTTTCGAGCGATTTAGAATCCCATTCTGTATCAAGTGGCGAAACTAAGCGAGAAGTGCAGGAGATTCAAAGGGAGTTAAATAGGGCCAAAGGCGCTCTAGCTGCTATTCTCAGCCTCGGCGCCCTCGGCACGGCACTCAAGATGCTACTCTAGTAGCTTGCAATATTCTGTAAACGATTCTACTGAGGGCCAAGACATCTGAATAAGACTCTCGTCGATAAGTGCCACAGAGTTGGCTGTATAATCGCTAATTCCAGGAAGCGAGCTAAACGTGCGCAGTCCAAAATCATTGACCATCACAACCTGACCTGGCGATGCCCCTACCGGAATATCAGTACCATCTGTATCAACGTAGCCAGAGCCAACTAGAAGCACCATTGCTAAGGTAGCTCTAGAAGTCTCAGCCGTGCTCCCTCTAGCAAAGTCGGAAGGGGCAGCGACAATTAGTCCAGATTTAGACTTGATTTCTGGCTGCTTGAGGATTTCGATAAGAATCCTACCGCCATGCAGGGCAAACAACTCGTCTTTGCCGCTCAGTCTTTTAAATCTTTCTAGATATTTTGATTCCATATTATTTCTCCTTATCTTTTTGGTTCTTATTTAATTCATCTAGCCAATTTGGGGATAGGTATAATGGGCACCAGCTGGAGTGCAGATAGTCGTAGTTGGGCTCCTTCTTATACACGGAGGCGGCGCCGCACTGACACTTAGGATACTCCCCAGTGACAGCTGACGCCCAGCCTGCTTGATAGTCTGAGTCGTTAGTATCCGTCACGGTACCAACCTCTGCCCTTAAGCACAAACGACGTCTCCGTAGATACCTGCTGCTCCTTCTTAGTGGACCCGCATTGTGGACAAGGCTCATTAGCCTCCTCTAAACTGCGCTCGCTTTGGGACTTGTAGAATACTTCAAACTCTTTTTCGCATTCTGTGCATTTGTATGGAATCATCGGCATATAATAGCCTCCTTATGGTTGTGGTGTTGGGGTAGGTGTTGGTGTAGCAGCTAGTTGCTGGAGTACGTTTAAGACCGAAGTCACATACTCAGATACTCGCTTGTTTCGGCAGACCTCTACTTCTTCTTCGGTGGCCTCTGGGCCTAGCTCATCTCGGCAGTCATCAGCAAACGCATTCTGCATTTCCATTGACACTTCAATAGAATGTACCACGCGAACCGTAGTCTCTCCATTAACTCCGATGTGGCTGGGAACATCAATGTCAGCGCAGGCCGTCAAAAGCAGAATCAAGCCAGCAGTAGGTAACAATGCCTTTTTCATCTAAAGCCTCCCTTGAGATTTTATAGCCTTTTGTAGTATAGCCCTTGTTGAACACAGGAATCAACTGCGAATCCTTAAGGCCCATATCGTCCAATGCAAGCACCAGCTTATTCACGGGCATAGTCAGCATCACCTTCTGCTTCGAGAAGTAGTAGCAGTACAGGTCAACGCCTTTAGCCTGCGCCTGATACGGTCCGCCAATCTTCTTGCCTTCGTAACTAGACCATCGCTCAACAAATATGTTGGGCGTCTTAGTCATGTCAAACGAGTCCACTTTTAATTCGATAGTAAATGCACCTAGTGGGCTCATTACTACAAAATCATGGCTGCGACCGTCGGCACGAATAATGGTGTACTCAGGATGCTTGCTCATAAACAATTCCTGCCAGTCACCCTCTGCCACCTGCGCTTTTTCTAGCGACTCCTTAAAACTGTGTATCTTCTTCGCTGCTGTCATCTTTTTTCTCCTTTATTCTTACGATAGTTACTGGGGGTAAGATAAATCCAAGACCTAGCCCTAATAGGATATAATAAAGCAATGGGAATTGCAAGCCCGTCCAGTATTCCACACACTTCGACAGTAATCCTGCCGCAATAACAATTCCAATGTGTAATAGGTCAATTCTGTATATAACCATCTTCTTCTGTCTCCTTATTTAAGTAGGTTTTGTACTACTGTTTTAGTTTTGTCGGTAATGTCTTGTTGCAGGTACACCTGCGCCGTAGAAAGGCTGCTCCATCCGAATACGTCCTTAAGAGTATTTAGGTCCACTCCTTCGGAAGCAAGCTTTGTGGCAGTTAGCTTTCGTAAGTCGTGCGGAGTCAGGTCCATTTGGCTAAGGAACTGTCTAAGCTTCTCCATGCTGCTCACTCTTTCTGGTCTCTCTGCTAGTACTTGGCGCAATTTACCGCCCTTGCCCTTTACCATAAGCTGACCGTCTACCTTAGTTACTTTGTACAGTTCGCTGATTCTTAGGCCAGTCTTAAGCAGGTATAGCGCGGTAGCAGCTTCCTCGGAATTATCAGATTCCAGGGCAGTCTTAACCTCATCAAATGTCTTGCCCACTTTCGATGGTAAATATACCGATGATTTCTTGAACAGGCTGGAGCCAGACATGAAGGTTTTAAATGGATTCACAGTGGTCTTGGTGGCATTTACGGATACGGCGAAATCGAACAACGCTGATAGACGGATGAAGGTGGTTTTTAGTGAATACGCGCCCATCTTAGTACTTAAGATATTGTAAATGGCCTCTGCATCAAAGCCGTATTTGGAGAGCAGCGGGGCCACTGTACTGAGTCTGGACTTTTCTGATACCTGGGTAGAGATGCTCCATTTTGTGGAGGCTACTTCTAGATATGCCGACATCAACGTATCCATGTCAATGCCGGCCTGTAATTTAACTGCGTCTAGCTTAGTTTTGCTAGCTCTATTAACCAAAGTTGCTACTGAGATATTGTTGGATTGCCTCTCGGTTTGCATCAGCGTTTCCTTTCTGCACTGGTTCATTTACAACACTACCAGGCTTTTGATTCGCTGTCAACCTTAAAATAATATCGGCCATCTGGTTCAACTGCTGCTGTTGCTGGGCCATTGATGCCTCTAAATGAGACGTATCTACTGCTGGCGTAGCTGGGGCAACTGGCGTAGCTGGGGCACCTACATTCTCGGTGACATCACCTCCTACGCCGGTAAGTGACTTCATAGTAGTAGCAGCGTTTGCCAAGCTGAATGAGCCCACAATACCGAGCAGTCCAGCAATAAGCTCAGCTGTAACAGCTTCTGGCTTAGTAACCGATAAAGTTACAAGAGCTAACATGGACAGCATCGACAGAATCATCTTTCTTCCACCTAATTTATCAATCATGGTCTTCTTCTCCTACGTCTTCGTTTTCTTTTACCAGTGGACCTATCCACTAGAGATTTTATATACCTGCTATTTTTTCTAATCCGACCCTTATCTTCTTTTTTAATTATGAAGTTCCATTCTCGGTCGAAGACTTCGTTAGGGCCTAGCATTGGAGCAATGAAATCAGCGAACTTAAGGCCTCCTGGATTCCAGAAATAACCTAACTTATCTGCTTCATTTGCTGCGTACAATAATCTCTCTAAGTTCAGATTGGTCAATGATAGAAACTTTCGGTTTAAAATCTTATTGAGTGTATGCAAGGACATTTCACAATCGTTATAGCCTACATCAGAATCTCTGGCTGTACGGTATAAGCACCAAAGAAGAACGGCGAGTTGGCCCATGCTAACCCGCCGCTCGTTATATTTTGCGCTTCGGTCCGCGAACTTCACATTTGGAACCTGTATTCTTATGCCTGCTTGGGCGTGGCTTTCGTCATTATGTATTTCTACTGACTCTAAAGCCTTCTGAACATGTTCCTTAGTTTTAAGATACGCGGACTTCTGCTTGCCCATCCTATGCCTTCTTAGCTGCCAATCCTGATAGCTTGGACTTCGTGTCCGCAGAGATTGTAGTAGTCTGCGCATTCTCGGCTTCAACTACGCTCTCAGTTCCGCCCATGGTCTTAACATATACAGTAAAGTTGTAGGCAAGACGGCCCTTGAATTGACCCTTGCGCATCTTCTCAGCACCATCGTAATCAACGATAACGATGTCTCCGATTTTAGCAGACTCAAGTTGCTTCTTAAGGCTGCCTGATTTGTTGATAATTACAGTGGTTCCAGCTTTGTAGTTGGTAACATTGCCTTCCTTATCGACGCTAATACCATCGGATAACGCCTTAAACTTGAAATCCTGACCATACATTCCAGGCTCGGTGAGTCCTAAATACTCTCCATGAACCATGCGTCCAGACTCGTTAACCGACTGCCAAAGCTTAGCATTCTGGAATACCAGTGCCCCACCTTTGCGTTGCGACTCGAAACCTTCTGGGATATTTGCTGCTGCTGACATATTGCTACCTCTCTTACTTTAACTCAGACTTAATTGCCTGAAGTTTTAATTTTATTTCGTTTACTGTTTCCTTTACACAGAGACTGCTGCCTGCGTCTGACATAACAACTGTGCTCTGTAGAACTTCACTATAACTTATTCCGAATATCTTGTCAACTACTATTTCTATGCTTCTTCCGGTCAATTGTCCAGAATTAACTGTCAAGGTAATAAACATAACCCCTCCTACGGATAAAACCAACGGCCCTCTGTCAAATCAAGATGCACCCATGTAGCAGTGCCCTTTTCTCCTCGGTAGGGCCAGATGTCTTTACGTCGCTCAAGCTCAATCTGGACCTGCGTGCAGTCTACTCCATCAACGTGAAAGTCTACTCCAGAGCCAGTTAAGTGCGTCGACTGTCTAGCACCTTTAACGAGCAGGTTGTACATAGGGGTGCGGAGCCAGCAGTGGACTTTGATGGGCTTGTTGTAGTGGTCACGTACTTTGTCTAGTGCTTGGGCTAGTCTAATAATGTTGTTGACCTGCTCCTGGCTAGGCAGAGCGTAGGCCTGCATCTGGGGTAGCCAGAGAGCTTCGGCCCAAGTAAAATACTTGCTGCCCGTAATCTTCTGGTCTAGGTTTTTTAAAATATCTTTAGGACTCATTATACCTCCAAAATAGCATCTGAATCAGTTGTAGCAGATTCTGGTTTAGCTGTCAAGGACTCAAATGAATGCTCCCATACACCCGTCTCCAAGCAGTTTTTATATGTCTGAATCGCCTCGTTAATTCTGACTCTGCCCTTTTCCAAGGTCGCTGGGGATGCTTTATACACTATGCAGTTATTGGATGACTTTGAGAGCACTAGGAAATAGAAGTCGAACGGCTTCCCATGATATGCACCAATGACGTCGGCGTACAATGCAGCGCTAAGGTCATAGTACAGGCCGTCAACTACTTCCTTAAATACCTCAACGCCATCCTCTGGTCTGATGGAGAATGCAGTAGTCTTCACGTCTACTATATAGCCTGCCTCAACATTAAGAGCATCTGCTCGCACCTTGACGTTAACTCCGTCTATAACTCCGCCGTAAGTCTGCTCTACTAATACATTCTGCATGAGCTTTGTAGCCTGCTTGTTGTTCTCGTAGGCGGATACCAGCAGTTTCAGCTTGTCAGCTTCAGAGTTTAGAATAATGTTCTTGCCAGCGTTTTCTGCCTTAAACTTCTCCCATACTGCACCTTGTCGACGGGCGCCTTCGTAGATGGCTACCTCTGACTCGATAAGATGGGGCTCTAGCAGGCATAGGTGCGCTACGGTCCCAAAGGTAAGAGCAGACTCATTGCGAATCTCTTCCGGCTCGTTTAGCACATATTTTTTGTAGAAGGCCATAGGGTCCTTGTGGACCAGCTTAAGACTAGACGAACTCAAGTGCGTGCGGTCACCATGGTATTCTGCATTAGTACACTGTGGGTTTAGACCCTTGACAATCATCTCTCCTCCGAAGGCTCTTCGGCATTTACGATTACTAATTCGTCTCCAGGCTTAACGGTAAAGCCGCAGGCGGAGATGAATCGGAGCATTGCTTCTAAGACATCAGGTAAATACTCAGATTCTACTCTAAAAATGACGTCCGTATTATCAAACTTGTTATCTTTATCCCGCAACTTCTTTAGAATCATAGCCATACGGTCTCCTATTTTACTGCTCTAACAAGGAATCCTCTGGCCCTCGAAACGCAGGTGTCTAGTTTGTCCTTGTCCTCTGTAAGTTTATTTTGAAGTACAGCATTATCGATGCACTCAGAGTTTACGGCGGATTCTACACAGGCCTGTCTCGATTCCTTTGTGTATCTTGTATCCTCTACTGAGCACCACATTGCTACTATAACCACTAATGAATCTACGCTCATTTGTCCTCCTTTTTATATCTGTCATCCATATCGGGTCGATTCTTCATCATGTAGCAGAGCATAGCTAGAGAGGCCATTGCATGCCCTACGTGACTATTTCCAGACTCTGGGTCAGTATCTTCTCCTGCACTAAGTGCTAGAATATGTCGTAGAGTAGCATCGAGTAGGCGGCGGTATGCCAGGCCTGACTTGAAATTATCGGAGCCATACTTTTTTGCCCCGTAAGTAAAGGCAGTAGCCATTTCTAGTATAGCCTCCGACGGAATTAGTGACACCTTAGGCTTGTCCTGGTCTAGCTTAGTTCCAATCAACTTTGCAAAATGCTCAGGATGTCGCTGCTTTCTTAGGTCTGCATGTTGTTTCTGGTCGTTGTATGCATCGCTCATTTTTTAGCCTCCTTGTACTTATTAAATAATTCCAAAGCCCACGCAGAATCACTTCTAGGAACCTCTTCTCCGCAGTCTGGGCAACGATATGCTACAATCCCATCATATATGCCCATGTACCCGCCGTCAATACCTATTTCGCGTTTCCAGTGTGTGGCCGGGGTATAGAATTCTTTCATGTCGTCGGGGATTTTGCCGCCAATCCAGTTTGAGTTGCATTTAGGACAGTTGTTCATAAAGTGCCTACCTTATAAAAGTATTTAAAAACAATCCAAGCTGAAGTTAATTCAATTCTATCGTCTTTATTTCGAAGATTCTTTGATGTACCAAATAAAACTCCTTGCTGACCTAACGAATCCTCTTGAAATCCATGAACAACCACTAATTTATTTCTAATTGGGTCATATATAATATCGTTAATTGAAATAACTTTATTCATCTTCAGGCTCCCATTCGTTTACGTACCATCCACCAAGGTCTTCTGCTTGTTTACTATCTAATCTACCTGGAGGCAGCATACCGGCTTCTTCTAAATGTTGCAATATGGAATAAGCTAGTTGCTCATCAACTCGCATCATAGTTTCAGCGTATATTGCATTTTGTAGAATTTTTATCATAGTACTACGTTTCATCTTCTTCTTCCTTTCCAAATAAGTTTTGAGGCTCAAGCCACTCTACTATTTCTACTTTTAATTTGACTATACCGCAAGACTTCCAGCATTGTCTAGCCTTTTTTAAATCTTCTACAGATGAATAAAGGGGTATGGAGCCTTCAATGTCTGGAGCTTCACCTATCTCATGCTGCCAATCTGTTCCACAAGTGTACAAGTATTTCATGGCACTCCTTTTGTACCCCTTTCGGGGGCTATTCTATTTGGTTTTTATGTTATGTACCACTATCGGGGGTCATTCTGCTGGCTTCTACTTACATCCATTCTCCTTAGAATGGACGGGTCTCTCCCCGCTTGTCACGATTTCACTCGTCGGATAGGGCGCGACCCTAACGTCTCTATTAACAATTTGTAGCTTATGGAGCAGCTCTTCTAGAGTGCTTAACTGCTCGTTTAGTAGGTCTAGCTCAGTCATGGATTACTCCGTTTGCATCGATATTAAAGCGGCAGTTAGTTCCGTCTGTAGTAACATAACTTCCAGGGCCAAGACTAGCTAGTCTGCCGCCATCATTATTCTGAAAGAACACTACAATCTCGCCGTTGCTCATAATCAAGCCAATCTCATCCACCTTATTCGGAGCGTTACCACAGAAGTCAACTGTACCCACTACGGAAGTTTGATAGGCTATTTCCGACAAAGCGGTCTGAATATCTAGCAACTGTTGCTGCAAGCTCTCAATATAATATAACTGCTGCGCTACCCTTTGGTCAAGGTTAAATACTTGCGTCTGAATCAGGCCAATATTATCAGTTTCAACCGTCAGCAGATTCCAAAGAGTAGCAATATCAGCAGTAGTCTCTTCTAGGGCAGCGTTTAACCCATCATACTCATGCTGAATCTGCGTCTGAATAAAATCTAATCGGACCTCAATCTTATCTAGCCTCTCATCAACCTCAGCATCATAGCCTACAACAGTAGTACAAAACCCATTTAACCTCTCATAATTAGCATCGCAGAAATCGTTAGAAACTCCGCAGCCAACGCAACTAGTTACCAAAGCAATAAGCAAAAACACTACGCGCATATTCTCCTCCAAATCCAGTTTTTTCCTGACGATGATGAAGTCTCAGTTGCTTCCCACCATTCAGGCAGTTTTTCTTTTTTAAGGTTAAAGCTTCCAGCGTCTATCATGTAGCACGCATCTTCTCCCATATTCATCCAGTATCCGATTACGAGCAGCGAATCTACTTGGTCAACAACCATACTAACTCTGAAACATACGTCGATAAATCTGTGATGCCTTATATACGTACCTGACTCTATAACCGATTCCCAATCCGCTACTTTTGCCATGTTTTGCTCACCTGCCCTTCTACTGTTATTGGAATATTGCCCCACTTAGTATTTAGCTTATATGAAGTCATTTGTGCTGTCAATAGCTGCTCAGCCTCTTCTGCCCGCTCCTCTGGGACCTCAATTACAATCTCGTCATGCACAAATAACCTAGGTCTAATCCATGGGTGCTCCTTGACTAATTTTGTGCCAGAGTCTATTAGTAGGTCCGATGCGGAGCCTTGGATAAGTGAGTTAAAAAGAGACATATAAATATCGTCAAGCTCTTTAATGAGCACAGGTCGACCGAAGTAGTTGTATAAAATCTCCCCAGACTTGCCCATGTGGTCTACCTGCTCTTTAAAACTCCAAACGTCCTTATAGTAGTCCCTAATCCTTTTTACCATCATTCGGCAATCATCGAGCCCAAAGGTGTAGCCGTACTTTTTTAGCGACTGTTGCACTCTATTCGGTCCCGCCCCATATAACACGGACAATCCAAATTCTTTTGCGGCTTTTCGCTCTTTGGGATACTTCTTTGCCACTTCTTCTGGCTCGCAGTCTAGAGCAAACACCTCTTTGGCGTTTACAGAGTGAAACGACTTACCATTTAGAATGATATCGCACAGATTGGGACACTCAGAGAAGTACGCAATCATTACGGGCTCGATTGCACCTAAGTCCTTTGTGATTAGTACGTTACCTTCTTTAGCCACAAATAAATCATGAATAGCTCCTGGCTGATTCTGGAGGTTTGGTTCCGAACTAGATAATCTGCCGGTCTTAGTCCCAGTAAGATTGAAGGAGCAGTGGATTCTGCCGTCGTTTTTAGCGAATTCCAGTAGGTTTGGGTAGTATGTAGACTGCAATTTCTTGTACTTCTTATACTCGATTAGCGGAAGCATGTCCTCATAGGTCTCAGCCAGAACAGCTAGTACGCCCTTATCAGTAGTCTCTTCTCCATCGATGCCAGTAATATCACGGCCCAGGGCAGTCTTGAGCAGCCACTCCAGCTGCGCTGGGGAGTCTACATTTAGTTCGAAATCTGCCTTCTCTAAAGCCTTTTCCATTAGAGGTCTATACTTATTGCTCCAGGTAGTCTCATAGTTTAATTTTGGCCTATCAGCGACGAAGGAGGCACACATCTGCTTATACCTTGCCTCAAGTTCGCTGCGGCACTGCTCCTCCCACTGTGCAAACTGTGCGCTCCACTGCGTTTTTATCTGGGTCCGAAGTTCTTGCAGTCTGGTTTCGGTAGCCTCAAGGCGCTTCTTGGTCTCTTCAACATCTAGAGTAATGCCTTCAAACTCAGCTTGTAATAGAATATGCATGCGCTCAACCAAGTCCTCGTAGCATTTGGTGGCGTTAATGCTCTCTAGTTCTAGCTTAAGGACGGCAGTAAGATAGTAGGTATACAAACAGTCGAGTAAGCAGTATTTAACATCGTTGTAGCCTTCATCAGACTCCCAGAATGGCTCGATGCCTAGCTTGTATGGAGCAAGAACTTTTAGGGAGCCGCCGCCAGCACGTCTGAATTTGTGCTTTCGTGTCTTGTTGCGTCGCATGCGCTCATACTCATACTTCTCTACATATCTTTCTGGCACTTTATTTGTGATTACTGACGCTTGAATGTTGCTATCATGTTTTGCCAGAGTTAGTGCTTCAGACATAGTTAGAATGCCGTTATACACTAGGAACTTTAGGTCAAATTTTAGATTATGGCCAGTTAGCCGGACTCCAGATTCTAGATATTTTTGGAGGGTCGTGATTAAGCTGCTGGCTGCGGTAGAATCATTTTCGCCGAACTGGTAATACTCTGCTACTGGCTTCTTATCTACAAAACCCACGATACCAACAAGTAGTATCTTGCTGTCGAAATAGGATAAGCCGGTAGTCTCTATATCTAGTGCTACCACATTGTCTAACTGTTCTGGGGCAAACGGGAAGTGCTGGGCTAAGTAATCGTACTCGGTCTGAATAAGGCTGTGCATGCAGCCTCCTTTCTTTGGTTATTCGGTATCGAATTTCTCCTTTACCATAAACCTAGAGTACATGCTCAGCCTATTTCTGTCAATAGTAAATATACGATAGTCTGCAAATTCGTCTTCGCCAAATAGGCCCTTTGGAAGTATTTGGACTTCTGTGGAATCTGTGGCTGAGTCATGGCGCACTAGAACTGTGTCGCCTTCTTTAACTGCTCTGAATCTGTTGGGCGTGAAATAGCGGGGCAGGTCTATGTGCTTTGCTACGGCGCCCAATCCAAGCATAAAGTTGCTTGTGGCCTTGTATCTTACGACGTCTCTTGTATCGGTGCAGAAGTAGTGGTGGATGATGAGGTCTAGGTTCGAAAGATTTACTTCTTCTAGAGGGATATCAGCAGCCAGGATTAGCATGTAAAGAAAGTGGACTAACTCTGGGGAATTATTATATCTTGGATGGTACTTAGGAATGCGATTATCAAATAGTAACTTTTGCAACTCGTTGGCTGATGCTGGCGTTAATCCTGGCTTATGTTCCATTAGTTTAAATCCTCATCAGAAAATCTGCTAAAGACAGGTTCCTCTATTTCGCCCTGTTCGGCAAGTTCTAGTTGGTGGTAGTAGTTTTGAATAGCTTCCATAACTAGGCCTGTAAGTATTCCCAAGCCAAAGATAGAATTTGTTTGGTTGTAAATAAAATCGGCGTTAAATTCGTCGGCCAGGATATCTGCAACCAACTGCTGCTCGCAAGGGATTAGCTCAACGACTGTTGGGTCAATTACCCTTCTATGTTCGAGTACGGTCTCAACTATTTTCTGTGCTATCTCATTAACGTCAACAACCTGAACTTCTGCTCTGGTCTTTATAGATAAGGAGTCGTGCTTTTTGCTCATTACGCGCCCTCTTTAATATGTGTGGTTCCTATGGCAATGGCATCCAGGGTATCATAAGACTGACCATTAAGCAACTTTATTATTAGGTCGTGCTCTGATTTTGGTAGGTGATTAAGGAGTCCTTTGGCTACTGCTACCTTGTCGCCTTTTCCCGAGCCGCTGATGATTCTTTTCATGGCGGTATTGGATACTTTGTGAAAGCTGATTAGTTCGTTGTTTGGAAAGGCAGTGCAGAATGCTCCTACGGACTCTGCTAGTAGTTCGCCGGCCTTGGAGGCCATTACGGTCCGCTCAAATACTACTTCAATTCTCATTTGGCTTTCAACTGCGAATGTTATATATTTCGATACGTACTGAGTAATCTGTTCGTGTAAGCAGACTATACGCTTCTCGGCTACTCGGTAGCGCTGTTTGGGCATAAATGCTGCTGAGTCTATTACGGTTAGGTCGTCAGTAAGGATAGCAAGACCTACTGCTGAGCTTGCTCCTGTGGATTGGTCGATGGCAACTACTAGGCGCTCCATGTTATTTCAGTCTCTTATTGTTGAGGGCTTTTGTGAGCAATGGGTAGTCTTCTGACGAATAAATTCGCATGTAGAACTCTGCTGGATTCTCGTTAAGATTGTGGATTAGCTGGTTACAAGCAGTTATGAATACCTTGTTGCGGAACTCCACAGACAGCTGATAACTGAGGTAGATAATTCTGGACTTAGTGTCTACTGCGAACATAAGGACCATGCCCTTCTTTAGGGTCTGGTCTAGGACCTCCCAGTAAATATGTCGGACGTAGGACTTGCTGCACAATACCACTAGGCAAGCGTCTAGGTCGTAAGAGCCTTTCCCATTGTTTAGCAATTCTGACCGCCCTGGCTGCATAAGCTGTACCTCTTCCTCTCTTAAGTCCACCTTTGACTCCTCGGTTGTAGCAGACGAACCATTCCTTAGATAACGCTGGGTAGCACACTGCTCTAATCCGCCTCATAATAAATATAGCGTGAACGGCCTGTGGTGTCAAGTGTTTCGGTGCGGGGCCAAAGAACTCGGGACGGACCTGCCACGCCCCAAGCTCACCTACGCTGCCAACTGCTTCCGTATTAAACTCAGACTCTATCTGGGCAATTGCTAAAGCCTCGCTGCACGGGAAGTTCATTGAGGCTGCTACTAGACATGTTTGTAATACGAAATTACTTAGCATTACTACTCCTATTTATTCTGAAGACTTAGGACCAAGAAGATTCCAATTAGCACACCTGCTGTTCCAGTCCAAGTCGGGTCCTTGTACTTCGGCGGATTCTCAGCAGCATGCAGCCGCTTTTTAGTCTTGTCCAACTCTTCTTGTAGGCTTTGGGTATGCATTGCCAGGCCTTTGTAGAGCAGAACCTGTTGGGCAATAATAGCATCGCATTCGTTGAGGAGTTTGTCGCACTCCTCGGCCTGGTTCCACAGGTTGTCAGCTTTTAGGCTTTTCGGGTCCGCCAAGCCCTGGCAGCACCACGACAGGGTTAGGAGCAGTATTGATAGTAGTAGCGCTAGTCGGACTATTTCTTTTAGCTTCGTCATTTAGTTTGGCCCTCATTTCGTTATATTTTTCTTTACGTTTTCGGAACTCTTCAATCTTTCGTGTCATTTCTGCTTCTGCTAAAGCCTGCTCAGCTTTCCACTTGGCTCGGCGTTCGGCGTCGGCATCAAATTTAATTACGTCTGCGTCTTCCCCAAATAGTCTTCTTCTGAATAAGTAAACTACAACGGCCACAATAGCACCTCCAAGAATAACTAAACTCATAAAGCCTCCTCGACTTTTCTAAGCATGCTGTTGATGATTCTAACACGCTCAGTATTTGCTGTCAAGTAGGCCCGGTTCTGACCAATCTGTCTGTGCTTTTCATCTTCGCTTAAGTCCTGTGCAGCACTAATTCTGTCGATTCTGCTCTGGTAAGTAGGAATAGTGCTAGTGGTCAGGGTATGGAGCACAGCTGTGAGTTGTTCCTGGATTCCCCTTAGGGCCTTGCGCGACAGATTGTACTCCAGCTGCTCTGGTTTAGTCGTCTTGAAGACCTTAATAATCTCCAGGAGCACGTCGTAGTTCTTGCTGCTACGCCTGGCCTCTCTGTTCCGTAGGTGTCTGTGTAACTCCTCGGTTCTGGAGATAATTCTGTACACGAGTTGTTTCTGTTCCATATCATTAAACTTAAGCATCGTCCTGCTCCTTACTTGTAGCTAATGCAGCCTCAAGTCTACTATTAAGCTGCCCCGATGTCAAGACTTTATTATAAGCATCTTCCACCAGGCGCTCTGAGTCTGCTTCCAAGTAGCCGTCGACGGATATGAGCAGTTCTCTAGCTTCGTCTATTGAATAGCCGCTTCGGTAGGCGTCGCAGAGCAGAAACATAGCTTCACTTCTCCAGTCGGTAATAGGCTTCTGTGTCTCAATAAAATTCTTAGAGCGCAGAGTTAATTCTGCTTTGTCGCCGTTCATGCTAGGGGCGGCTACTCGAAGTTTAGACTCAGCTTGCCAGTTATGTATAATCTCAGCGCACTTTCTGGCTCCTACGTTATTAGAGGCCCAGTATATAAGCTCTTTCTGGCTAATTCTGCCTCTGACCTCTACAAGTTCCTGGAGCACGTCGCCTCTATATACGCCGGCCTGCCGTGTAAATCTGCTTGGGTTCCTTGTAGACCTATCAATCTTGCCCTTATTCTTAGGGTCGAGCACGTGGTAAACGAGCCTCACAAGTCTATCATAGGCCTCTTTAGTGGGCGCCGGGTCGACTAGGCTGATTACGTAATGCAGGCTCTTACCGCCTGAATAGGTGCAGGTGGTGAATGGCATTTTTAGGTCGGCAATAAATTGCTTCTGCTCCTCGATAGCTCCAGCATCGAGCTCCACAAGGATATTACGCAATGCTGCTACACTTGCGTCCTTACGAGTTGTTTCTGGCAGTAGCGGATTCAACGTAATATAATTTGTAGGCCTGGCGAGGCTAACTCTGCTAGCTAATGTATCCTCTACGCGATTACCGAAGCAGACTATTTCGTCATTCTCAAATAAGGCGGCTAAATAAGCCTCCTGCTGTTCTTTTTGCGTCATAGTCATTTTACCACCCCAAGCTTTCCATTAAGAGTCGTTCGCACCTTAAGCGTCTTCGGCATCTCCGTATCATATTTATCTACGGTCTCAATAGCCTTCTTAACCGTAATGTACCCTTTGGTATTCTTAGGCTTCTTAAAAACCAATGCGCCGTCCTGCTTCTTACAAAACTCAATAAGTAAGTCCCGTCCAGGAGCGTTTCTAATGCTGGGCACATTTCGTAGGATTGCGTCTTGAATATCTTCGACCCACATTTCGGAGCCTTCTTGCATGCTATTGAACAGCTCGATTAGATATAGTTCCCAGTTTTTGTATGAAGCCTCTTTAATTTCAAGTAGCTTCTTTACAGCCTTAAACGGATAATTCATATTCCTGTTGGGCTTTTTAGTCTGAAGCCATTCGTATAAGACCTGCACGTTAGCCTCTTTAGATAAATCTGCGCACAGAGACTCGACATCCTCGTAGCCCATTTTATTCACAACAGAATCTAGTCGAACGTCGGTAAGCTGAATGACGCTGAATCGTCTATCCGTCGTTTCGATATAAATGCTATTGAGATTGTTCGATGTAATTATCGTATTGAGCCAGTTTCGGGCAGTGAAAGAATCCTTCCCTTTCTGCTCTATCTCAATCTCTGGATTGGCTAGGATTTTGAAGCGGTTTAGGGCCTCCTCCTCCGTTAACTGAACCTCATCAATCATCAGTAGCTGCTGGTTGTACATGGAATTATTGAACCTAGTATTTAGCAAGTCGGAACCACGGACGTTTCGCGCATTTCTAGAACCAAATAGAGGCTTAAGAACGTGTTCAAATAGCACGCCCTTTCCAGTACCTTGAGCACCGATTAGGACAAGAGTGGTTAGGTTTCGATTAGGGGCACTTAGTGCTAGCGTCAGCCAGTCCAAGAAATACTCCAAACTATCTTGCTCGTAGCTTGTCAAATGACTAAAAAATTCAATGTAAACCTTTGGAATAAGCTCCAGACTTTCCTTAGTAATGGGGGAACGAGCCTGCTCAGCGGACAGGGTATCTGTTACATCTGTTATGTCCTTAATATCCCAATAAGTATCTTCCAGAAACAACGGCGGTACATACGTATTAAAATACATAGTACCAGCGTTGATGAAAAAGGCTCTCTTAATATCGGGGCGGTACACAGATACAGCGGACAGTATTGGCCAATTAACAATCTGACGCCCTTGTATGTTAGTTACTGCGGGGCCGATAGCCTGGACTATTGCGGACTTTTTTACTACGCCAATAGTGCCAGAGGGTTGGTGCAGTTGGTATAGCTCTGTTGGGTCTCCATTTGTGATTAGGATGTAGATGCTGTCTCGTAGTTGCTGTAAGTAGTTGATATTAGCAGCAGTAAGATTGGTTTTTAGGTCTCTGAAACTCTGTTCCTTGCTCTTTGTCACCTTAAACCTCCATTGGTTACCCAAAGACTAGCAGTGAAATGGGGCAATGTCAATAGCCGGCTAGCTCCCGGCTCCAAGCCGGCTCCGTTCTAAATTACTTTTCGGTGTTTTATCAGCTAGTTAGAAGCATCAGCCGGATGCGCCGTCTATTTTAGACATTCTATTTATTAAAGTATGTATATAAGAGTTAGCGCGGTGGGGGATTAGGCTGCTTTTATTCACCAGACACATGATAATTTAACTGTAGTATGCGCTGGATGAATCATAAATATGTATAAAATGAATGATGAAGAAATGTTAATTTGTTTAACTTTTAGTCGAATACGTCAAAAGTGACAATAATAGTCACCAAAAATGTTGATTTTGAGCCTAGACGGTCCGGCTCCGAGCCGTAGCCGGCTTTTTTTTATTGAATAAAGCACAGTAACATCGCATATTTAATTTATGTAGCCGGATGCGCCGTCTATTTTAGACATTCTATTTTTTTTAATATATATATAAGAATAGAGATGCGGGGAATAGGCTCGGCAGCCGGCTACGCGATTTTGATACTACCTGCCCCATTTCAGCCCCCAAGACCCCTCCCCATTCCAGCGCCAACCTGGGCTATGTGGAAGAGTAGCGGTAGGGGCAGTGCAGGATATTGCCGGTCGCTGGCTGCCCCATAGGCGAGGATTTTTCTGAGTCGGCTTAGGATAAAATCAAATTTGGCCAAGGAATTTCTATTAGATAGGAATTTTTTGCATAAGGCAGGTTTTAGGGGTAGTCATATATGGCTTAGTCTGATACGTCTCGTTTTGAGACAGCCTAAGCTGGCATGTCAGTTGCATGCAGTAACAGATTCTCATGATTCTAAAGGGTTGTCAATATGCCCCTAAAACGCTCTAGGATGCCTTAGGTTGAGAGTTTTTTGACTGCCCCATGCTGGACCTTAGGGATGCCTTGGACCTTTAGGGATGCTCTGGACCTATGTTGGATGCTCTGGACCTATGTTGGATGCTCTGGACCTCTGGGGATGCTCCGGGACTATGTTGGGCGCTTCGGACCCCTAGGGATGCCTTGGACACTTAGGGATGCTCTGGACCCTTAGGGATGCTCTGGACCCTTAGGGATGTCTTGGACACTTAGGGATGCTCTGGACCTATGTTGGATGCTCTGGACCTATGTTGACACACAAATTACACAAAAAATTATCGCAATACAATAACGCAACACAAAAACGAAAAAGCCCCAAGGGAACACCTTGAGGCTTAGTGGAAACATAGGAACTAGATAGACCTAGAAGTCTGAATGCGCCCCGATAGTCACATGGGGAACGAAACGGCTTGCATCATGTAAAAAGGCCAACCATGCAGCCTTTCCGCCAAACATGATTATGGCATGGTCAATGGCGAGCAAAAGGTCCTTATTGCAGTTAATTGGAACGTCTCGGAGTCTACCAATAAACAGCGTCAAGGGGATGCCACGCTCTTCCAACTGCTCCAGTGCGACAGTCATTCGGTAGTCAGTAGCGCATTGCTTTAAAAAAGATACGTTGTTGCTATCATTGCTCATATTATACCGCCCTTTTCCAATCAGTTTCATCGATGCTCTTAGTTCCATGATAAACGAGACCCACGTTTCTACCGCCAAAGATAGCCAACGCATCATCTTCCGACGCATCGACGTAACCAGCGGCTTTAAGCTCCTCGACGGTCTCAAACACTTTAGCATGATTCATGCTGCTTCGGTCAATAAGATGGTCGAACTTACCGCCAATACTAAAGATGATTCTGAAGTTATCGGGTAGCATGGCCATAGTAGCAGCGTCAAACAGGTGCACCGACTTAGTGTAAGCATAGAAGATAACGTGCTCAAATGACTTTGCTATCTCAATCCAAGAATTTAAATAAGCCTTGTTATAGAAATCACCGCTGTCATGTATTCGGATGCAAAGGACTGTCTCTTTACACTTAGCATCTAAGGCGATTACTTCCGCAACCATTCTGCTAATGAACGTCGCCGAGTCCTTAGTTGCCTCAAAATTGCGTTTTCTGGACTCAATGACCGGCTTCCAAGTATAAGAGCCTTGAAGGGCATAGCATCCAGCTTTGCATGCGTCAGCACCGGGACAAGTGACAGCGGCGGGGATGCCAAAGGAAGCAAAGGTCAATCCGTGAGCCTTGCCGCTCTTTGCGAGCTTCGCGTTTGGTTTAGATAGTAGCTTAGACATTTTTCACCTCGAAAGTGTTAAGAGCTAGGTCGAATAAGTTACGGTTAAAGTCTACAGATACTTGACTCAATGCTTTAGGAAGCCGTCTAGTGCTTGCTCGAACTAGTTTGCCGTCTACCTCTTGAATATAAGGAACGGTCCCACGAGTCAAAAACTCTTGTACTCGATTGTAGATGCTCCAAGCATCATTGTCAGCATCAGCTTGACGTCTAGACTTTCCAACGTATTCCAACACGCTGTCATTGACCTCTTTGAGTTTTGGTGCCCTAAGTTCAATCGCTGCCCTAATGAAACCACGAGTCACGTCACTATCAGGATTGACTTGCTTCATACTCTCAACCGTCCGCAACGTCATAGCTTTAGAGGCAACCATAGAATCAACGGTCTCCTCAACTTGAGTCAATGCATCGCCCAAGTGAACTATACGCTTCCCGTCAAACTGTGCCCCCAAAACAAGCCCATTAGAACACACGACCCGAAAGATTCCAGAATATAACTCGATTGCACCATATAAATGCGGTATCTTGACTAGAATCTCATAGTGCAGCCCGCCTAAATCATTCGATAAGGCTGATTGCGAATACCTATAACGAGCAAGAGTTGTTTGGTGTCCAGCCCTATCAGCCTTTCGAGCAATGCCCTCTTTAAGAGAGACAAGCTCAAAGCCTTGTGATAACAGTTTTGCGCCGACCTCACTTGGTGTTATGTGAACGAATCTCTCGCTCTTCTCATTGTGCTTTTTTTGTTGTAGATAGCTGCCGAATTGGATTACGTTGTTCATGTTATTTCTCCTTGTTATTTACTTATTATTTATTCAATTCACTCGCAAGTACAGTCTTTTCAATATTCTGTCTCAAGTTGCTACTACCTATTTCGTTTAGTGATAGCATCGATATCAACAGGCAACCGAGAATCAAAGTCAATTCAATTAGGCTTCTCATTTTGTTTCTATCCTTTCAATAATAACGGTTAAAATTGAGCCGACTACAGCATGAAACATTGCTACAATCAAGCTTGTAATAATTAGCGTGAAAAATATAACTCCAGCGATATCATGAGTGTCCATAACTTAATCCAATCCTAAAAAGGCTGCTATGAATACAGCAATAAAACAAAGCGCAAGAGCAATCGCCGGAAGTAAGCATAAAACCGCAAGAATAATTAAAATCAATAAAAATAAGTTCATGATAACACCGCCCGAATGCCTTGACGCCCTAGCATTCTCAAGACTTCAGTCGACACTCTAGAGCATCTCACAACTCCGTTCGCCTTCACTTCCTCAATTGAGAGCTTAAGCGCCGGGAAGGCCTTGCAATGCTCACAGATAGTCTTTAAGTCCGTTGCTGCCGAGAGTATTCTTTTTTCGTTTCTAAGTACGTACACCATGTTTTCATCTCCTTGTTGCTTATATATAGATGCATTCGGAATGCCAACGCCTAAATAATTGAAAAAACACAATCAGTCTCACTATGACACGACGAACTTATGGACAATTATTGTCACTTTTTGGCCGTATTATGTCACTTTTTGAGGGTTTAGAGCGAAAGTGTAAAAAAAAATAAGTTTTACGCATTATTTTGAGCCAAAAGGGGGTTTTCTGTGTTACAATAGAGGCCATATCGCGCCGACGAGGACCCCAATTCGCACCTACTACATTCTACTAAAAATTCGACCTTTTAAGGTCACTAAAAGCCGGCCCACGCCCTAAATTGTATGCGGTATACAATCAAACCCCAATAATATCAATAACTTAGTCAATTCGCCCCATCCCCATAGGTACAATCCAGCCCCGCCCCATACCATAGGCCCGCCATATACACACGCTAGCCGAGTAAACTAATTAAATAGCTGATATCATTGGGTATTCACCTTATTCTCGGTAGCCTATTCTAAAAAGCCTAATATTTTCGAGGGGGTGTGTGGGTGCCATCCGTCTCAATTTTAAGTATAGGTAGGTACTTGCCCCCGTAGCCGAAGCGATTTTTCGCGTTTTTCTGCGGATTTTATAAAATAATTTATTTCTGTGGAAATCCTAAGTAACATCAATACCCTACGGCGCCTACGCGACACAGCCTGCCCCACTTAGCATTTTACGCTTGCAATAACCCCAATAGCATGCTATACTCAAAACTGGCGTACGGGGTGTGTGCTCCATCTATGAGTCCTTAGGCTTATCTCCTTGGTTCGGAGGGCATAGTAGGCGGCACGCACCCCGAGACCGCCTGTAAAGGAGACACCGCACATGAAACCCAAAGAAGGCAAACGCTACAACCACCGCCGCATGCAGGCCATCACGCCCGGCCTAGAATCCAGAAACGTACGCAACATAGACGCACTGGCGACCTTCGATAGCATCTTCTCTGGCACGCTCGCTGAGATTCAGAAGGATGTTGCTGCTGGTCTCACATCGGAGCAGATTGTAAAGAAATACGCCGCCCTCGCCGCAGCCCGCACTGCCTCCATTGCCCTCACGTCCGAGAATGAGGCCACTGCTCTTGCTGCATCTAAGGACATCCTAGACCGCTCGCAAGGCAAGGCCGTTGAGCGCAAGATTGTTAAGCATGCTATGAACGAAGCTGAAGAGCGTGAGATTGATGCGCTTCTTGAGTCCAAATTAAAAGAAGTGAACCCAGGGTTAGTGGAGGACGGCGATAATGGCGACGAAGATGCTGACTAATACCGAGCAACTGCTGTGCCCAATCTGCATGACTTATCTGCTTGAGTCTGGGCCCTTAGAGGAAGTCCGATATAAGAAGTGCTGCTCATGTGGGTATGCTAGACCTGTTGATGCCACTTATTGTCGGCCCGACGCCCACTCGCCTACTGAGGTGCAGCATGAGTCGGAATAAGCCTATCCTAATCCCAGGAGTCTACGGCAGCATCAAGCTCATGTTCGTTAGCCGCGCCACTATCCGTAAGCATGCCAAAGAGCGCAACCGCGACCTCGTAGTCAACGGCCTATACGACAATGCTGAGCAGGTGATATATGTCGCCAAGGAGCTGCACGGAGCAGCCAAGCTGTCTGTGCTCCTCCACGAGCTTGTGCATCATACAGAGGATTCCACGGAGAGCCTAGACGAGGAAGCGAAATGCGACGTCCTGGGAATCTACTACCACCGCCTCTACAGCGACCCCGATTTTAAGAAGCTAGTGTACGAAGATATTCTAGAGGGGTAGTATGGCCAAAAGCAAATTCGCCCACCTAAGCAAAGAGGAGAAGCTAGAGCTGCTTGAGGCCCTGGAGCGCAAACAGGAGATAATGAAGCGCACGCGCGGCAAGTTCGTGCCCCATGCTGGCCAGGAGAAGATTCTTAAGTCTGAAGCCAAAATCAAAATCTGTACGTCGGCCAACTCGTTCGGAAAGAGCGCCCTCGGCGTAAACCTGCTCCATGCCAGGTGTACCGGCGTAGAAGAATGGAGCGGCAAGACTACGAAGGTGCCTATACGCGCCGTCGTACTCCTAGATAACCCGTCAAAGATAGCAGAGGTCTGGCGCCAGGAGTATAACAAGTGGCATAACATAGACGACCTGAACGAACTGCGCCACGGTTCGCCCTACGTAAAGGAGTGGCAGTTTAAGAATGGCAGCTCCGTCCGCTTCCTCACTCAGGACCAAGACCAGCTCACGTTCGAATCAATCCAGTTCGACCTGCTCATAATCGACGAGCCCTGTAACCGCGCGCAGTTTATCGGTCTGACACGGGGGCAGCGTGCTAAGGGCGTCCAGGCTGAGATAATCATGATAGGTACGCCAATTAGCCACGACCACGCCTGGATTCGAGATGACCTGATTACGCCGTGTCTCGAAGGGAAGCGCCCCGACACCGAAGTCTTCACAGGCACATCATACGATAACGCTGCTAATTTGGACGCCGAATTCCTCACCCGATTCGAATCACTGCTTACGGAGAAGGAGAAGCGTACTAGGATGTACGGCGAGTTCGCCTCAATGGAGTCCTCTGTGTTCGGCAGTTATATAAACGATTCCATACATTCTGTTGATAAGGCTACGGTTCCTTGGGACTACTCCTGGCCTGTTGTTGTCGGTATAGATAACGCCACCGCAAAAGCACACAAAGCCGTCATGATTGGTAGGCGGCTCGGCGACGATAAGCTATTCGTGCTCAGTGAGCTGTCGGCCAAAGTGACCGCCCGCGAGTTCGCCCAACTGCTCTACAAGATGACCGCCGGCTACAAAGTCGTGGACTGGGTGTGCGACTCTGCTGGGATAGCGGAGGCTACGGGCCACGAAGGCTACCGAAGCTTCATCGAGGTCCTGAACGACTGCGGAATCAAAGCACGGCCTACCACATTCGCCGACAAGCTGTATGAGGACCATGTGGAGCGCATACGGGGCATGCTTCAGATGGAAGACTCTGGCCCGCCGCTCTTCGAGATGCAGCCTAGACTGCGCTTTATTGATGGTGCCGCCCCTGGGGCCTACCGCGAACTTAAACAACTTACTTGGCTCTACGATAAACGGCAGCAGGAGAATAAGCCTAAGCTGAATTCTGCCAAGCTGGACTATTTTTCTGCACTTTCTTATGGACTTTCTTCCACATGGTTAGCAAAAACGGTCCAAAGTCGTGGTATAATACAGAAGCAGCAGACAAAAAGCGGCATGGGGCAGTCGTATGCCTCAGGGCTAGGAGTGGTCACGTCTAAATCTGTGCTGAGTAAGAAACAACCAATGAAGCGGTTCTATACTAAGAATCGTTTTAAAGATGAGGACGATTTCTAATGTCAACCGGATGGAATGGCACAAGAAGGCGAGAGATTCTAGAGGACGTCCACGACGATGCTAATGATGCGTTACGCGTAACCGTATCTGGCGTAGATGTCAACGTCACAGCAGTAACTGACTCCATTAAGATTGGCGATGAAGATGGCAAGTATGTCACTATTACCACTGTCGGCGGCAAGGATGCACTAGATGTTAATGTAGCCGATATCACGCTATCGCATACAGATGATTCTGTGACTATCGGCGACGGAACTCAGACTGCTACTATTTCTACAGTATCTGGAAAGAAAGGTCTAGATGTAAATGTGCTCAATGACCTTACTGTTAATGTGACTCCAGCGCCAGCAGGTGCCACTGTTACGCTATTTGATTCTGAGGTAATTGCCATTGGAGCCACGGCCACGGTAGTCACATACACCGCTCCAGCATCTCCAACCAGATACGTTCAGAAACTATATCTTTCGTCGACGCAAGTAGGAACATTCGAAATAAAAAAGAATGCAACTACGCTATATAAAATAAGAATGAGTCATACGCAGTTTTTTTACACAATCGACGTCGCTACAAGCAGTGCGTATGGTATAATACTCAACAGCGGAGATGCCATAACTGTAACTGCCACCAACGACAGTACTGCTAGCGGCACCTACGACGCAACAATACAATTTATGGAAGTAGTCTAAATGAGCGAACTAGAGAAGCGAAAAAAGCAGTTAGAGCTTAGCCGCGTGCGTCTTGCACGAGAGGAGCTGGCTCTTAAGATTATGGAACGTGAAGATGAGATAAAGCGACTGCAAGATGCTATCGATAAACAAATAAGCAGGGAGCAGGAATTAGAACAGGAATTACGGGGGTAATTAGATGGCAGATTTTTCAAGTTCGTTGCCGGTGCGCACCGAGAGTGCCGGAGATTTAAAGGTAAAGATAGTAGACTCAACGGTTACGTCGCAGGAGTTGAAAGTAAACGCTGACGGCAGTATCGACGTAAATTTTACTGCTACTGATTTGGATATTAGAGATTTAAGCCATACGCAAGATTCTGTAAAGATTGGCGACGGCACTGACTTCTTATCGATTAACAACGACGGCTCAATCAATGCGGCTATCTCGGCAGTTGATTTAGATATCCGCGATTTGAATTTTTCTACGGACTCTGTAGATGTTTCTGGCTCATTAGTCACTGTGACAGCTACTGCCCTAGATATCAGAGAGTTAGACTTTGCCCTCGATAAAGTGGACGTATCAGGTTCCTCCGTAACTGTGACAGCTACCGACTTAGATATCAGGGATTTGGATTTCGCAACAGACTCTGTGGACGTATCGGGCTCATCTGTTACTGTAACCGCTACTGACTTAGATATCAGAGACTTGGCATTCGCAACAGATAAAGTAGACGTATCTGGCTCCTCTGTAACTGTGTCTGCTACCGATTTGGATGTTAGAGACCTTAGCCACGCACAAGACTCTGTAAAAGTTGGAGATGGAACAGACTTTTTGGCCATCAATAGCGACGGCTCTATTAACGTCAAGATTTCTGATGCTTCCCCTGGAACAGCAGTAGCTGATTACAATACCGCTGCCTCAATCGCAGGAGGAGCAAGCAGCACGCATACATACACATCTACTGGCAACTTCTACCTTGAGCAGGTCGAGGCATCTGGCTCTGGAAAGATGAAGATTGAGATTGCAGTTAACGGCGCCACAAAAGCCGTGCTCTTCAATTCTACTTCGTCCCCCAACATGTCGCTAGTCCTTAAGCAGCCTATTCTGGCTACTACTGGGCAGACTGTAACCGTTGTCAGAACCAATAGAGACAACCAATCACAAGACGTGTACTCCACCATCATTGGCTATAACGGATAAGGATTAGCATGGCAGACATAAGCTCCAAGAACGCATCAGTTGTTACAAGTATAGTTGGCGCCGACTCAACAGGCACCGAGACTAATTTTGTCAGTGCAGATAGTTCTGGAGCTTTGTTTGTTAAGCTTAAGGATGTAAATTATGACGCATTCGGTCGGGTGCGCATTTCCAATCCTGATACTCACTTTGAGACTACATTCTCTGTAGATAAGCAGCCGCTAATTTTTAGCGAGGCTGTTACAGGCTCATCCACGGTTACGCACGATGCCAACATGTCCTCAGTAGTTCTTACGACGACCAACACAGCTACAAGCTCAGCTGTATTTGCAAGCAGAATGCCCTTCAAATATCATCCGGGTAAGAGTAACCTGCTTCTAATTACAGGGAGTTTTATTGAGGCTAAGGCTGGTACAAGTAAATATTTTGGGCAGTACGATGCAAATAACGGCTACTACTTTCTGCTAGACGGAACAGACCTCAAATTTGGAATACGAAGTTCTACGTCTGGAAGTGTAGTAGATACTACTGTCGCTAGAGCAAACTGGAACGGAGATAAATTGGATGGCACAGGGCTATCTGGAGTAACCCTAGACTTAACTAAGCAGCAGATAATGTTTATAGACTACCAGTGGCTTGGGTCTGGAGCTGTTCGATTCGGCTTTGTAATCAACGGAGAGATTATAGTCTGTCACAGTATATTCAACGCCAATAGTCTATCTACACCGTACAGCAAGACTGCTACCCTACCAATTCGAGTAGAATGCATATCTACTTCCGCTAACGCAGCTACAAGCCTCCGATTTACGTGCACATCTCTAATGTCCGAAGGGGGAACATTCCCAGATTTTGGCAATCTGATAAGTGTAAATAACGGCTCTACCCCTATTACCTTTGCCGGCGCTGGGACAACGCTCCCGTTGATAGCCGTGCGACTACGAAGCGGTGTAACTAACGCTGTTTTGGAGCCAGTAGAATTCAGCGCCTTTGGAAACAGTGCGGATGATTTCTTAGTATCTATTGTTAAAAATCCTACGCTTACAGGGGGAACCTGGATAAGCACCGGAGATGTGTCGGAGTATAATAGGTCAGCAACCGCTGTAAGCGGAGGAACCATACTCTACTCTGTATATGTCCGAGGCAATACAACAAACCAAGCGATTATCTCCGACATTCTGGAAATGACGTTTAGCTCTAGTGTAGGTTATACGGTATCAGGAACCCCAGACATCCTGGCCATAACTGCCACCAACATCACCGCCAACGCCACCTTATTCTCTGCCCTAACCTGCCGTGAGGTAGTCTAATGGCAATAAGCAACAATAAGGTCAAAAAGAAGCACAATGCCCCTAGTTTACCCAAAACCAAAGAAATAGCAATAGGATATTGGGCAAAACAAGCAAAAAAGTATAGACAAATAGCCATAATCTGTGGTATAATCAACCTTATACTCGGAGGCATTCTACTATGGCTAACCCAAATGAGCAGTTAGATACTATCCAGCAGGATGGTCGAAAAAATACCCTACCTACCGAATTGAAAGAGGCCGCAGTAGAGCGTCCCGATAAAAAGCTGCTCCGTAAGCTCAAGGCCGAAAACTATGGCATGAACGTATTAGACCTATTCAGAATCGGTAATTCCGATAGGTCTGAATGGCTTACTAGACAAGAAGCATTCCTAGACGAATACGACGAATTCATTGACCCAATCTATTCTAGACCGGCAGACTGGGCAAGTGCCACTCACCTACCGATTGCCCTCACCGTTGCAAAGACCTACCACGCACGATTCTACTCAGCACTCATGGGCGACGATGTTCCACTGACGGTCACTGCCCGTAAGGGTGCTAACTCTGACCGCGAGCAGTTGGTGCAGGACCTCATGCGTTATAGCATCAGAGACTGGGCCAATGACTACAACGGCATCGAAGACGAGATAGACAAAGCGCTATGGACCTGGGTAACCCGAGGCATCATGCTGGTAAAAACCGGCTGGGACAAGCGATATAGCAGATTCACCGACATCGTTCAGGAAGTTAAGCGTGTACCAAAGACCGTCCCCGGACCAGATGGCGACATGCTCATTGAAGTGGACCAGACTAAAGACGTCGAGCGCGACGAGTTGATTGTGGAGTTCGATGGACCTACCGTCCGATGCATTCAGCCAGAGAATCTTGTAATCATTGGTTCCGACGACCCTGATAAGGCCGACGCTGTAATCGAGACTATGGAGATGACTGCTTCCGACCTATATTCATTAGTAGACCGAGGCATCTTTGATGCTGATGCCGTAGATGCAGTTGTTGGAAACGGCGGCGACTTCAGAGGCAACGGAGTCAACGAGGGCATCAAGCTTAGGCAGTACGAAAACGCCGGAATGAGCAGCATCAATTCTAGTGCTGAACTCACCCGCTACAAAATCCTTGAGTGCTACTGCAAAAAAGATGTAGATGGTAGCGGCGTTAATTCTGAGATTGTAGTATGGGTGCATGAGTCCACCGGCGAAATCCTGCGTGCTACATATCTTCATAGAGTCAATTCCAAGACTAAGAAGCGGCCATATGCTAAAGTAGATTTCTACAAGCGACCAGGGCAAGTGTATGGCATCGGCCTCATCGAGCTTATTTATCACATTACCAAAGAGATTGACGCTCTTAATAACATGGCCGTTGATTTTGGTCTGATTAGCAGCATGCCATTTGGATACATTCGAGCATCGGCCTCCACTGGAAACGTGGCCATTCCGATTGAACCTGGAGCACTCGTTCCCCTAGATAATCCTGGTCAGGACGTGTTCTTCCCTAACCTCGGAAATCGAGGCGGATGGGCAAGCGCACAGATTAGCTTCCTCTACAGCATCATCGAAAGACTTACAGGCCTCAACGACATCACTTATGGCTCAATGGGCTCGCAAGGTGCTGCCCGTACTGCCTCAGGCGTCCGCGCCCTAGTAGGCGAGTCAAATACCAACTTAGATATATTCCTGCGTAGACTTAACCGTGGAATGCGAAAAGTCTACAAACAGATTCTGGCCCTGGTACAAGAAAAAATGCCGCCCGGACTAGAGTTCAGAATCACTGGCGACGACGGCGGAGGCTATTTCAGACAGGTCAAGTCTAGAGATGAAGTAGCAGGTTCTTACGACTTCAGTCTGGAGCCGAACTCATCAGCATCAAATCCGCAGATTAAGATGCAGAATGCCCAACAGATTTATCAGATGACCTCGAACGTGCTCGATATTCAGCTCGGCATCATTACGCCACTGCAACGCTACGAGTCAGTAAAGAATCTACTTATGTCTATGGGCATTAGAGACTTTGGCAAATATGTACAGAAGCCTGCAAATATGGAGCGACAATATACGCCGGAAGAAATCGCAAACCGAGCGCTCGCCGGCTACCCTGTGCGCCTTTCTATGAACGACGATATCGCTGGGTTTATACAGTATGCTACTGCCGTTATTGACGACGACCAACTGCTTGGACAGTTTACGCAGGAGCAGGCTGTGAATTTAGCACGAACATTACAACAGGCGCAACAGATGGCAGCAGCCCTAGAGCAAATGCAGGCTAACCAGGCGGTAGCTAACCAGATGAATAGAAACGCCAGCATGAGCATGGAGCAGACAGCACAGTCAGCTGCCCCTGCCACGGCTCCGATGGAGCAGCCGCAATAAACAGAATAAAACGGGAGGTGTCTTATGGGGTATCAGTACGACACTTGGAACGAGGCGTTGTAGTCGACGGACTACCCTACGCCTACTCCCAGCCCTGAGCACGGCTATTAAACTGCTCACCTTTTTAGTACTTGACATGTCCCAAAATGTGTTATATATTTGTGACTGAGACCAAGGCGTGGAAGCTGTGGCGAATTGCTGAGGGTACTTGGATTAACCATTGAGGCACTACCGCTAGAACACGCAGAGAGAAGACAATACTCGGAGCCGAATGCGAGGGTCATTGCCAGCTTCGTTCTGGTTAAACCTCAGTAAGCTCGTAGCCAGGGTCGCGTCTGGCTGGTCTCGTTTCTTTATTCTATGGAAGGCAGTAGCATGAGTACACATCCTATTCTAAAGACCCTATCGCTGGAGGAGCAGGACCTTCTAAAAGAGGTACTTGCATCCGACGCCTACCCAGCAATCTTAAAAATAATCGACGTATTTATCGAAGACTACCGCAGAAGTGTGCTACAATATGACTTAAAGGACCTTAGTGGTCCAAGTATGCAGGAGTTCGCCCTATTAAAAGCAACGCAGCATGGCGCTGAATCGTTAGCTTTAAAACTAAAACAACTCAAGCATACCTTAAAGAAATAATAGGGCGTAATAGGATTCGGGTGGCGTCGTTAACCGCTGGAGGCCAGAATGGCAGAAGATAATAATGAAGGCACAGCTTCGTCCGAAGCACAGGCACCTGCTGAAGACAGGGTAAAGAATTTGCAGGCTGAATTCAGTCGCAAACAGGGCAATCTAGAGTCAAAACTAGACGCCATCAATCAGCAACTACAGCAGATGCAGTTACTGAATCAACCAGCCGCTCCCGCAGCGACATCGAGCAGACCAGACCCAATTCTTGCTCCTGATGAGTACGAGCGATACATGGAGTCTAAGCTTGAGGCTAAGGTATCCGCTAAGCTTGAGACGCAACAACGGCAGCAAGCTGAGTTGGGTGCTTTAGTTAACGCCTATCCAGAATTAACTGACCAGAGTTCCGATTTGACCCGAGAGGCCTTGAGAATCTACAACAGCATGAGCGCTGCTGAAAAGTCGAATCCATTAGCGTACAAATCAGCTATCCAATCAGCTGCTCTAGACCTCGGCATTCTTCCTAAGCACAAGCGCCAAGCTAATAAAGTAGCAAACGAGTCAGATGACTTGGGAGCAGGCAGTAGCAACAACTCACAGAGCCGACAAGGAAAGAAGCAGGCTAAGTTGGACGCAGCTACCTTAGCATTTGCGCAGGCTTTAGGCCGTCCTACTGATGACCCAGAGTATATTAAGAAGTTGGAGAAGCACGCAAGCCGTCAATCATGGGGCCGTTACGCAGGAGATAAGAAATAATGAGCACACCAAAAGCAGGAAAAATCCCAGTATCAGCAAAAGGTAAATCAACCGCAGAATTCTATTTAGGCGTTGCGGGCAGCGAGTTTGACGTGCCCCAGAACTGCCGCGACGAACTGCGCAAAAAGAATCTTGAGTGCCGTTGGGTCGATATTAACGAGCTTAAGAAGACTAACAACAGACACAGACATGGTTGGGTTCCAATGAAGTTCGACTGCTTGACCAACAAAGGTCCGGCTAATCCCTTTTCGGATGCTTCCTTAGATGGATTCCTTACTATGCGCGGCATGGTCCTGGCCGCTAAGAGTTCAGAGGCAGTAGCTGCACAGAAGCAACTCAGCCGACGAAAGACTATGCTACAGGCTAATGCTGGCAAAAGTGCCGCCGCCGAACTTAAAGAAATGCTCAAATCGGACAAGAATTTTAAGGTCCATGAGGGCTATGACGACGAAGACGGCGAATAAATAGCAAAAAAAAGTAAAAATAATTCGAAAAAACCTCTTGACTTGTGGTATAATGTATGTTAAGGGCCTGTTTTTGGCCTACTAAACCACTTCAAGAGGTTATTCGATGGCTAATAAAGATGTTCCACGCGGTCTAAGACCCCATGGTAGAATTCTTCGAGTCCGACCCTATACAGCAGGCTCAACCTGCTATCCTGGCGATGCAGTGTCCTTGGCTTCTGATGGTCAAGTTGACCCAGCATCAACTGGCGCACTTATCGGAGTCGCCGCTAACAAGGCAGATGCCGGACAGACAGTTATGGTCTACGACGACCCTAACCAATTGTTCACTGCTCAGGCTGACGATGCAGTAGCAGCTGCTGATATCGGTCTTAACTGCGATTTGCAGGGGCATGCGTCTCCTAGCACCGCATACAAAGTTTCTGGTATGGAAGTAGATTCGTCTACTAAGAACACTACCAGCACTCTGTCTGTGCAACTTCTCGCGATTGACGCCGCCGTTGACAACTCTGTTAACGCTGCTAATAACGACGTCATTATCCGAATCAACTCACATCAGCTCAATGGCGCTGGCTTAACAGGAGTTTAATAATATATGTTGTTACGTAATAACTTTAGTGATTTATATGGCTCGTCGATGCTCCCAGTGCTTGAGGAGATGTTTTGGAGTGAGGTTGCTACCCATCCATCACGTCGTTCTCAGCTTTTCAAAGAGGTCTCTACTGACCGCGATATCTGGCAGTCTTCTGAAGTACACGACATGCCTTTGTTCGAGTCCGTAACTGAAGCACAAGACTATACCTTCCGACGACCTTTGGCAGGTGCTAACAAGACTATGACTATCAATAAGTATGGTCTGGGTTTTAGCATTTCTGAAGAGGCTGTAGACGATGGTAAGTTTGACTTGGTTTCTGACGCTATTCGTAAGCTTGCAAAGTCTGCTAAAGAGACTCAAGAAATTGCAGCCATGAATATCTTCAACAACGGCTTCACCTCTGAGACTACTGCTGATTCTGCTTACCTCTTCTCTACTTCGCACACTCTTCCTTCTGGCCTCACTTTCCGAAACAAACCTAGCTCAGATGCAGACTTGTCTACATCTTCACTTGAAGCTGCCCTAATCGATTTCGAAACTCAACAAATCGGCGACAGCGGCATCATCATGAACATTAAGCCTAAGGTTCTTTTGGTCCCTCCACAGCTTAAACGCTACGCTATGGAACTCATTGGTTCTGAGTTGAAAGCAGATACTCCTAACAACAACATGAACAGCTTGTCTCAGGACGGCCTCGTAGTTGTTAGCTCTCCTCACCTCACTGACCCTGATGCTTGGTTCCTCCTCGCTGCTCCTCAAGAAACCGGCCTCCGCATCATCAGCCGTAAGCCTTTAGAAACTAAAGCTTCTGGTCCAGATGTAGGCTTCATCAACGATAGCATCTACTACAAAGCACGCTACCGTGAGACTATTGGAGCAACTCATGCATACGGAGTATGGGGCACAACAGGCGCCTAATTATAACTAAAATTCAGTAGAATAAACAGGAAGCCTGGGCATCTGCCTGGGCTTTTTTGTGTTATAATAACTTATGAGGTGGATATGGCTGTAACACGAATCAATAATAGAACCTTGGTGACCGCAGACAACGATACCATTACTGGACCCTTATATATTGAGAGCATTCGAGTAATTGCTGGAACTACAACCCCGTCTGTGCAGTTGAAGGTAACTAATACCAGCGGAGCAGTGCTCTGGGAATCTGGCACATTAGCTGACAACGAGGTACATGAGTCCGAAGTAGAACTGCGAATTGAAGCAGACCAAGTAGTGCATGTAGACATGGCAGGTACAGGAACTAAACTATACATCTATAGTGAGTAATCTTGCATGGCCAACGAGTGGTACAGCAATGCCAACACGTTCTACTTAGACACAGCGTCAACTGCGGGAACTGCTGCGTCTTTTATTAACGAGAAGGATGTTCTAGTTGAAGGCATCCTATTGGCCGCAGATGCTAACTCTGCATTTGTAGTAGCTGACCTGCGCCAGACGAATGGCACCTTTGGACCTGGAGATGAGAAACTGCACCTACACTGCACGGCGCATTCAACAGAGCACATAGATTTAGCAGACACTCCAATCAGGTTCCCTAATGGCATCTGGCTCAGTAGCATGACTTCAGGTGCAAAAATAACTTTTATACTTAGGCGTAAGGGGTAATAGATGGCTGCTTATGAAGTAGTAGATTTCCAAGATATAATAGACGCCATACGCGAAGACTTAAAAGTTCAGCCTGGCGATACTACGTCTATAAATAAAATCAAACGCGTAATTAACCAAGTATATCTTCAGGAGGTCATTCCGTTCGCTAGATGGAAGTGGCTTGAAGGTACTACTACGATTATCCATAAGGCTCGCTACAATGCTGGAACAGTATCTGTGCAGCCAAACAACGCGACGGTCACTTTGTCAGTCGCCCCTCCCGCTTCTCAAGGCTCCTTTGTCGGCAAGTTATTTGCTGTCGACGGCTTCAACGAAATATATGTAGTAGCAGAGCACGTAGCAGAGTCTACTACCATAGTGCTCGCAACTGAATATCAAGGAAACGCTGCAACAGAAGCAGGCTTTAAAATCTGGACGAACGAAGCTATTCTGCCGACGGATTGTAGAGAAACAGTTAACGTATATCATAACTACTCTACTAAGCCTATGACCGGCGTTGGGAAGCAGCGCTACCGAGAGATTTCTCAGATAAATCCGCGCCAAGAGGCTTATCCGGTTTACTACTATACAGCGGACTTCACAGACCCAAGTCCGTTGACGCCAGAAACAGAGTCAGACAGATACAGAAAACTACTTCTGCACCCCTCAATCATTACTACAAACTGCACATTACAAATAGACTACGTTAAAGAAGTCTCTGCCCTCACTGACTCTGGCGATGAACCAGTAATGCCAATAGAGGATAGAATCGTACTGGTGCATGGAGCACTCGCTAGACTGTGGAAGACCATGGCCAGCGATAACGACAATGCGATTCTGTCAAAGCAGGACTATGATTCCAAATTGGCCAGAATGGCCGGTAAAATGGAGGATTCCCAGGATACTGCTAAGGTAGCTCCTACCTCCACTTATGTCAGAAGCATGCGCGCTCCCCGCTCACGCCCAGGTGCTCATACTGCCCCTGGAGTTACTGGAGGCGGCGGTTACAATCAGATTCAGTTCTTAGAAGACGTTACTATTAAAGGAGCCAATGTAATTGCTAATATTACCGTTGCTCCTGGAGTAACTATTGACGGAGTGGACGTTTCCGAGCTTGAGACTGCTATTGAGGATGTAGCATTCGACCTTTCCGAGCACATTGCTCTGGGGTCTGGAGCGCATGCTGCTTCTGCTATCTCAGTTACTCCCGCTGGAACTATTTCTACTACGGATGTTCAGGCAGCCTTAGAGGAACTGGACGGCGACATCACTACTACGAACACGCTTCCAAGTGGCTACATTAAGGTCGGAAACGCATCGAACGTCGCAACTAATGTTGCTATGTCTGGAGACGTCACTATCGATAATACTGGAGCAACTACTTTAGGCTCCGACACAGTTGCTGATGCTAACGTAATTACTGGAGCAGATATCCAGAGGAGCAAGCTTCAGGCCTTCTCCGAGCCAGACAGAGTAGTAATCACCAATGGCACTAGCTATGAGACCGTGAGCGACGTCACCTCCAACGAACTGCTCTCCCTAGTCGGCACCATTCCACTTGCGACACAGACTTTACTAAACAACAACACTGCGACCGTAACTGGCCTAACGCATGTGGCTGCTACCTACCCAGTTTTAATGATAAATTATAGCATTTCTAGAGGCTCTGGCAACATAGAATGTGGTATAATCAATGTGGTAAATGACGGTACAAGCGCTGCTATAGCTCAGGGCGCAGTAGCCTCTATCGGCTCAGTAGGCGTGACATTCTCAGCAGCCATAAACGGAGCAAACGTAGAGGTAAGCTACACAACTACTAACACCGGCACCAATGCCACGATGAAGTACAAATTACATAAATGGGGCTAATACGAACACCCTGGAAATGAAGGGTGTGGGAGTATATAGATGGCTACAGATAGTTTTAAGGTAAAAAAGAGTCTAAATATCGAACCGAAGGCGTCCCCTTCCCTTGATAGCGAAGGCGACATCGGCTACAACTCTACCTCTAAGAAGCTTGAGGTTCGAGATGATTCTGCCACACAGTCGCTGGTCACAGAAGCAGGCACTGCTACTCTCACAAACAAAACTATCGACGGCGCATCAAATACTATTACAAATATCCCTGGAGATTCAGTAGACCTTTCGGATAGCACGGCAATTGATATTGCTACTTCCAACACAGCTTCAACTATAAATATTGGAACCGGAACTGACACAAATACCATCAACATTGGTGGAGCTAATACGACCATCAATATGACTGGTACGGTTAACTCTCAGAACGTAACTAATCTTGAGGTAGCCGACAAGCTAATTACGCTAAATAATGGCGGAGCAGCTGCATCTGGAGCAGTGTCCGGTATCGAAATCGAGGAGAATGGGTCTGCCACTGGTTACATTAAGACATCGGCTGATAGGGACGGATGGGAGATTAAAGCTCCTAATGTAAGCGGCACTGTTAGCATCGAGCCAGAGGCCTCAGTAGACCAAGAGGTAGTATTAACCTCAAAATCCCAAACAGTATCCAATAAGACACTATTAAACTCTACGCTCAGTGGTACAACTCAGACCGGAGAGACTGGAAGCAGAGTCTTAGTTACAGATGCTTCTGGGTTCTTAGATAGCTCTTCAGTGACCACAACGGAACTCGGCAGACTTAGTGGCATAGGCTCAACTGCGGTCGGAACGTCTGACTCTAACGTGCTATCCAACAAGACATTCTCTGACCCGATAGTCCTGGACGGGCAAGGCTCTACCCCTGCTACTCCAAGTGCCGGCTTCTACAAAATGTACGTGTCAGACTCAAGTCAGAAGCTGACTATTATGGATTCTAATGGAGTTGAGACGGCAGTGGGCTCTGGCAGCGGCGGAGGAGTCAATTACATCCTTACGCCGGATGGTTCTAGTTCGGTAGGATGGGCTACTTATTCTGATGGGGGCGCAAGTCCCACAGACGGTACTGGCGGTTCTCCTACTATTAGTTATGCTACAAGTACTAATTCGGACCTTCGAGGTAGCAGCAACTTTCTTTTTACGCATTCGGCATCTAATCAGCAGGGGCAGGGCTTCAGCTATAATTTTACTATTGATGCAGCAGATAAGGCTAAGGTCCTAACAGTCAGTTTCAATTATTTAGTTGCAAGTGGTACTTACGCAGACGGGGACCTGACTGTATGGATTTATGACGTAACAAACGCAACACTAATTCAGCCAGCTCCTTATAAAATCCTCAACGCTATTGGCTCGCAGCCTTGGCAAGGTGAGTTTCAGACTGCATCTAACTCCACAAGCTACCGCCTTATCGTTCATGTCACCACAAGTACAGCAACAGCCTACACAATGCGTTTTGATAACTTCGCACTGGGACCTGATATTGGAAAGAACATGGGCGTGCCTGTTACGGATTGGGTGAGCTATACGCCGACTTTAACTGGCTCTGGTTCTAATCCAAGCTTGGGTTCAACAGGTACTATCAGTGGAATGTGGAGACGTGTTGGCGACACCATGGAATGCACTTTGTATGCCGTAGCCTCAGGAACAGGTGTCACCAATGGTTCAGGTTATTATCAATTTTCTATTCCTAGTGGTTATTCTATTGATGGCTCAAAGACAAAAGGAACCTTTGGTACTGCAAAGATTTTGAATGCTTCCGTTTCATATTACGATGGAGTCGTAGTTTATGGAACGTCAACGGCTGTTAGACTTTTAGTCAATAACGCTGGGGATTTAGTTGGTCAAAACGTACCAGCAGCAAACTGGTTATCCGCAGGAGATGATTTTCAATTAACATTCTCCGTCCCCATCACCGGCTGGTCCTCCAACACAGTTATGAGTTCGGATGCTGCGACGAATGTGGTGGCGGCAGTGACAGGAAGTGCCAGTGCCGTTACTTTAAATGGCAGTGTTGTGTCTATTCTCGGATTCTCAGGAAAGGGAGTAGACACTAATAATGGTATTACACTTGAAACAGGGTCCTTTACTGCATCAACAGGACAATGGACTACTAATCCTTATTACACTGTTCCAGTTGCAGGTTATTACCGCGTTCATGCAACAGTACATAGAAAGTTTACTACAAGTAACGCATCCAACACCCATCTCATTGCTGCCTATGTAAATGGAGTAAGCGCTTCTGGCCATACTGGCAACGCAGATGCGGTAAACAATGGTGGACTCTATTTTTATGTTCAGACACTCAACGACATCCTTGTTTTAAAGGCAGGTGACAAGGTTGATATTAGAGTCAGCTCTGATACTGCAAACGGTGTCACAGATGCCCGACTGACTCATTTTTCAATGGAACGCATCTCCGGCCCAGCGCAAATCGCTGCATCGAGTGTTGTGGCGGCTAAAGCAAATAAAAACGGAGCGAACCAAACTATTGCGCCAAATGCCTCGTTTGTTAAAATAACTTGGCCTGCTCTCAACTTCGATAAAACTGGTTCATTTGACACAGCAAATTCGCGTTATATCACACCAATGCCAGGGGTTTACAATGTCTCTGCGTCGGTATGGATTCAAGGCACTAATGTGTTGGCAAACGGTTATTTTATTACTGTTTACTATGATGGAGCTGAAATCTCTCGTGGTCAGTACGTTTTGGCCGCATCAGGCAATCAATTAAACTTACAGGTTACCGCAAAGGTTGATGCAGTAGCAGGCAAGGCGTTTGAAATTTATGTGTATGGCTACGGAAATAACTCAGTTAGTACGCTAACCGTAGATGGCACAAATAGTTTGACATACTTTGAATTGGAACGCCTCGGCGGTGTAATGTGATGCGCCTACTCTTCCTCACCATCCTACTCTCAGGCTGTGCGATTAAATCAAGCGCCGAAGCGGCCCTAACAGCCGCCCCGCTCGCATTGGCCCTAACCTTCGCACTAAAATCTGCTATCTCAAAAATGCCCACAAGAAAGTCAAGGGCCGTAGCACATCTCCGTCTTCTTCGAAACAAGGAGCACAATAAGAATGGCTAAAAGGTCGCAGTTATTCACACTCATGCCGTGGTCGGGCGGCCTCAACGATTCTACAGACCCAGGAGCAATTCCTCCTGGCGATTTAGTCTATGCCGACAACATTCTGATGACTACTGCTGGAGCTAGAATCAAGCGGCCCGGCCTAGCCTATTTCGATGCTATTGCCGTTCCAGAAGTTACAGCTGCCGAGCTAACCAGCAACGTCGTAACTGTTACTTTTGCATCTGACATAGAGGACCCCAATGCTATTTTTGTAGTCGGCGAGACCATAACCGTAGCGTGCCCAGAAGAGTCTGGAGTTAATGCTACTAATGTCCCTATAATATCTGCTACCGGCTCGACTATTACATACGCAAAAACAAATGCCGATATCGCATCATTCGCTCCGGCCAGCATTCAGATAACGCGCACAAGTTCGGCAGTAGGCGTGTACGACTTTTGGTATTATAATGATACTAATAATACTAAAGAGCACGCAGTAGCAATGCTGACGTCTCAAGGGAAACTGTTTACATTTGATGATAACGGCTTCCGAACCGAGATTACTAAAGCTACCCACAATGTTACTGGGGCCCTAGCCTCCCCAGCTATCTTCACGCTGTCGAGCCACGGCTTCGCCACTGGAACAGCAATAACCTTCTCTGCCCTGACTGGCGGAACTGGCCTGAGCACTAACGAGATATATTACGTAGAAAGAATCAGCGATAACACATTCTATCTATCAAACACTATCGGCGGCTCCAGAATCAACTGTAGCGCTGCTCTAACTGCTTCCACAATGTCGGTGCCCTTCGGACTAACTCTGCCCATAAAATCCTGCGACATGCGGGCGTTCAATGAGAAGCTATTTATTACAGCAGATGGTATAGACAACTGGCCTATCATATACGACCCAATGGTTAGTGAGACCTATACCTACATTAAAAACGCAGCACCAAATGCTAGCATCATGAGCGAGCACGAAGGTCGCCTCTTAATGAACGACAAATTTAACGTCGACCGCCTCCACTACTCTGCTCCTGGAGACCACACTCAGTGGCAGGGATACGGAGATTCTGGCGTCATAGATATTGGTATTGGCGACGGCGACCCTACCGGGATATCTGCTATATTTCCGACCTTTAAAGGCGCATTGTTTGTGTCGAAGTCGGAGACTCTGTATAGGCTTCCAGACCCAGGGTTACCTATGTCTCGGATTGAGAATGTTTCGGGAGGTGTTGGAGCAGTTAGTCATAAGGCGTGTGCGCCCGTCGATTTGGATGATGTTCTATTTATTTCGAAGCGCGGCTTCCATTCACTAGCTGCCACTAATGCTTACGGCGACTTTAGCGGAGCATACTTATCCGAGAAGATTCAGAATGCCTTTCAGTCTTTTACGGCGAGCAGACGGCAGTACACATGGGGCAAGTATTTTAGTCGGTATAATACTGTATTCTTTAACGTGGCCGAAAGTTCCGCTACCAATCAAGATGCTATTTATGCTTATAACATTAAGTATAAAGAATGGTTCAAATGGCCCGATGTCGTTGCTCAGACCGTAGGCACCGCTAAGTCTGGAAATAACGACGTGCTTATAATGGGCACTTCTGATTCTAGGCTTGTCACATTAGCCTCTGGACTCTACACAGACTCTACTACCACTACTGGCGCATATTCCTACAGAGTCAAGACCGGCAAAATATATGTAGACAATAACCCGAATACGGTAAAGGCCTTCAAACGACTTAGCATCATATTTAAGCCACAGGGGTCATTTCAGTTCGAAGCCAACGTAAAAATTGACAACCTCCCGGTGCAGCAGTTGGTGTTCTCTAAAAACACCTCTGGGGACCTTTTGGGGAGCACATTTATCTTGGGCGAGAGCGCCCTTTCGTACAATTCGACCATGGACCCATTCTCTGTGCCTATTGAGGGCTACGGGCGTGGTATTCAGGTAGAGATAGTCAATAGGACGGCGGACCAGCAAGTGACTATTTACGGGCTTGCTATCGAATACGTTCCAGCAGGATTGTCGCAAGAAACATATATTTCTGGCTCCGAAACAGAGTAAATTGTGCTATAATATCAGGGAGGTATCCGTAAATGTCACAGTTAGTTATAACGAAGACTTATAGAGATGGCGAGACTCCGACTCAGTTGGATTTGGATAATATTGCGGATTCTCTTGAGGGCTTTATAAATGTTACGAAGCTTGGCCCTGATAATATTGCGCTCAATTCTATTGATGCCTCGCTAGTCCTTGCGCCAGAATCTATTACTACTGGTAAGATTGCTAATGGTGCGGTGACGACGGATAAGATTGTCGATGCTTCTATATATACCGATAATATTGCGCACGGGGCTATAACTACTGCTAAGATTGTGGACGACGCAATTACTACTGCAAAAATTGCCGATGGGGCAGTAACCTCGGCTAAAATTGCTGACGGGGCTATTACTGCTGATAAAAAGCCAATTGCTGCAAGCGGTAGCGTAGGTAGCGCCTTTAATGCCTCGAATTCCGTATATACATCTAACCCAAGTACATTAGCGGTTTCCAACGTAGAGAGGGCAAACGTGTTTGTTATGGGTGGAAATTCCTTTAGTGTTGCAACTACTTGGGTTTCTAGAACTGGAGAAGTAATTCGTGCGTATATGAGAAGCCGAGTTAGGGTATATAAAGATACTAGTTATGTTGCAAATACCTTGGATTTAGGACGAGTGTCTAGACTAAATGCTACAGGAAACCCCGCCGAGGTAGGAGAAATTTCACTACCATCTAGCTGCATAAAGGCTATATACCCGTCATTCACTGCTTTACGAACTGACTCATTCACCAACACCGCTAAGAATGACAGCTACCAAATAACCACCGGCTCAGTACCCCTGTCGTTTACCAGTGCTGGCGGACTTAATTCGAGAGAGCTAATATAATGTCAACGCTAACAGTTTCTAAGACATATTCAGACGGAGTAGTATTAAGCGAGTCTGACTTGGATGCAGTTAAATCTGACTTGGAATCTTATTACAACAGTACTAGAATAGATGGTAATAATCTTCAGCAGGGCAGCATCAATGGTGCGTCCATATTGGCAAACAGCGCTGTAACAACTTCAAAAATAGCTGACAGTATGATTTCCTCAGAAAAAATGCAGGATGGAGTGAGCTCTACTACTGGCATTACAGCTGCTAAGATTATTGATAATGAGTTAGATACTGATAAATTTAATACAGCGTCAGTTACCACTGCAAAAATAGCCAACGAGGCTATCACTACGCCTCTCATTACCAATAATTCCGTTCCTAAAGCTATAATGCCGTTGCCGTACTTTTCAACTACTAGCGTTATTAGCGGGGTAGGTTCGGGTACGCGCATTTCGGTTCCAGTAACTGACTTAGTCGCTGGAAAGCCTGTGATATTGACGTTTGAAAGTGGCACTACTACAGAGTCGTCTGGATATATAAAAGCGCAGTTTGTGAGCTTTTTGCGAGACGGGAATAACATAGGCACCTGTACCAATTTAAGTAGTGTTGGAGAGGAAAGGGAGTTTAATGGAAGTTCGTTCTATGTGCCTACTGTCGTTATGGGAATTCCACCCTCCTCCTACATGCTCATAGATACTCCCACTAGTACATCACACACCTATTCGGTAACAACGTCTGATGCTAATGCTGATTTCAGTGGTACCGTATTCAAAATAATGCAGGTGATATAATGCCAGAACTTACCATAGTTAGAAGCTACCAGGACGGCGAAGTACTGATGGAAGCTGACGTAGATAACTTATCTTCTACATTGGCTGAATTAAATAATACTACCAAATTCGACAGCGATAATCTTCAAAGTCAAAGTATAACGGAAGAGCACCTTATAGATGATTCTGTCACTGCAGCTGTAATTGCAGATAAGGCTGTAACTACGGATAAGTTTCAGGACGAGGCGGTGACAGCAGTTAAAGTAATAGACGGAGAAATAGATACTGTAAATATAGCAGATAGTGCCATAACTACGGCTAAGGTAGCAGACACAGCTATTGTGTCTAGCAAATTTAGCAGTTCCCGACTACCTCTGGCTAAATTATCCGATAAGGCCTACTTTACTGCAAATGGTGGTACTTATACAATAAACGAAAACGCAGGGGAGACTACTATTGCTTCTTTAGTTACGTCACAGTCTGCCAGAAATTTGTTTATACTACTGCAGCCTATGGCGGGAACCACATCAGAATTTGGTATACGTCAGGGTCTAACTTCGACTGACCCCTTTCCTGGATTCCCCAGTTTTAGAACTAAACATTTGGCTACCATCCGTATAAAATATAATGGGGTAACACAGGCTACCAGAACTTTTGGGTTTTCTAATGGTTTATGGTCGTATGTTGGCGGAAATGTTAATAGTGAGAGATTTTTATACATCCCCATTTCTACTATAGCCCTATTGGGTAGCAGCGCGGCGTCGGGTGTAACTATAAGCGTTACGGCCGAGCTTCAGACCTCTTTAGGCACCGGAGATACCAATACACCGGCGCAATTATTTGTTACAAACTGCAAATTGGTATGCGTAGAACTGTAAAAATGTGCTATAATATAGTGATATCATAGGGGGTCTACTATGGCTTGGTTACAAATAGCAGGGGCGGCACTGGGCGCATTAGCCGGAAGTCAGGCCTCACAATCCTCTGATACGGTATCCAGAAGCTTAGCTCCAGCCGGCCAATTGGAATTAGATGCGGCAAAGGCAGCCGGGGGCTTTGGTCAGTTAGAAGAAATTCAGAGGGGTCAACTAGGCGGGGAAGCTACAGCCGCCTCAAATGCATTCGCCGACCTCCTTAGACAGTATCAGAAA